>Ga0114933_10000218_pt1 | contig 69965 bp, 53 predicted proteins | sample 4SBtaG_FD_89691 | JGI IMG/M metagenome (GOLD analysis project Ga0114933, IMG submission 89691) | Deep subsurface microbial communities from Kolumbo volcano to uncover new lineages of life (NeLLi) - 4SBTROV12_W25 metaG | ecosystem: Environmental > Aquatic > Marine > Volcanic | place: Kolumbo...
GACGCCCACTGCTGCCGAACAACGCGGGCCGAGGGGCCTCCCCCGCGAGGCCCCTTGCAAATGAAAGCCAGTGGTCCGACGAGCGGCCGGCAACTCATCAAAACTCCCGAAACGGACCACTAGTTTCGTGTGCCGAGCAAACGTCGGATCGCCGAGCGGAAGGTACGCGCTGAGAAACCCAGCTGCGGCGTGAACTTGTGCCCGTTGATAAACACCGTGGGCGTGCCCTTGATGCCGAGCGCCTCGCCGATCTTGCGTTCCTTGGCGACGGCGGCTTCGTGGGTCGCGTTCTTCATCGCCGCGTCGAGCTTCTTGATGTCCATGCCGACGTTCTTCGCGATGGCGCTGAGGCCCTTCTTCGAAAGGTCAGACTGATCGGCCATCAGCGCTGCGTGGAACTGCCAGAACTTGCCCTGCTTGAGCGCCTCTTTGCCGACCTGCGCGGCGTCGCCCGCGTTGGGGTGGATGTCGAACAGCGGGAAGTCCATCCAGGTGACCTTCACACGGCCCGGGAACTCCTGCTCCATGGCGGCGATGTGCTGGTCGAGTCGCGCGCAGAAGGGACACTGGAAGTCCTCGAAAGCGACGATGTGCACCGCGGCACCGGCGGGTCCACGCGTTGCGGCGCCGGCCGTATCGATCTTGACCGCCTCGCCCGCGAGCGACGGCAGCAGCTTGCCCTTGCCAACCGCGTGGTCGTAGTAGTCCGCCGCCTTCACATCGCCCTTGGCGACGACGGCCTTGGCCTCCGCGAGCGCTTCGTTGATGTGCTTGAGCAGCGTGTCCGCATCCTTGGCGCCGACGAGCTTACGACCGTTGATGAAGATGTTCGGCGTGCCACGGGCTCCGAGCGCACCGGCCTGCTCCATGTCGGCTTCGATGCGGGAGGCCGCGCCGTGCGATGCCATGGCGTTGTCGTACTGGGCCATCTCGAGCCCGGCCTGGTTGGCGAAATCACGCAGCGCCTCGCCGATCTTGGCCTGGTTGTCAAAGAGGATGTCGTGCAGCTCCCAGAACTTGCCCTGGGCGCGCGCGGCCTCGGCTGCTTCGGCGGCGGCCATCGCGTGTTTGTGCGAGCCGATGAGCGGGTTGTGCTTGAAGACGATCCGCAGGTCCTTGTCGCCGACCTTGGTGCGCACGTTCTTGAGCGTCGCGAGCAGCTGCTTGCAGTAGGGGCATTGGAAGTCTTCGAAGATGACCATCGTCACGAGCGCGTCCTTTGCGCCCCGCATCGGGTCATCGGGACGCACGGACACGCGCCAGACGGTCTTGGGGTCGCCCGCTTCCTCTCCGACCCGGACGGGTTGGCCAACCTGCACGGCGCCCATGCCACCGCCGGCCGGCATGATCTGCGCGCTCACAACGCCCGAGCCCTTCTTGACCTTGGCGGGGACCGGCGAAGCGGGTGGGGCGACGCCATCGAGCACGTGCTTCTTGTAGACCGGCGCGCGCTTGGGGCTGTTGGCCTGCACGAGCTTCCAATGCGCCTCGGCATGCGTGGCGCCTCCTTTGACCAGCTTGTCGTATCCCGCTGTCTGGCCGGCCACGATCTTGGCCCAATCTTCGGGCCCCTGGACGGCCTGCACGAGCGCACCGTTGACGATGAACGACGGCGTTCCAGCGACACCCAGCACGTTGGCGAGCGCCACGTCATGCGCGACCTGCTCGGTGGTGGCCTTGGCGTTGAGCGCGGCCTTGAACTTGGCCTCGTCGAGCCCGGCTTTCTTGGCCCACGCGAGCACGGCGGCTTCGTCGGCTTTTTCGGTCGCGAGCATCGCATCGTAGTAGGCGCGCCATTTGCCCATTTTCGCGGCGGCAACGGCGCCCTTGGCGAGCACGACGCTGTTTTCGTGCACGTCGAGCGGCAGGTTCAGGATGCGAAAACGGATGTCTTTGCCGTGCTTGGCGGCGGCATCGGTCAGCTTGCTCGCGCCGGACTTGCAGAACGGGCAGGCGTAGTCGACGAACGCGAGCACTTCGATCTTCGCGTCTTTTTTCGCACCGAGACTTGGCCGGACCAGCTTGTCACCGCTGTCAGCTTTCGCGGAAGCGGCGGCTTTCTCGCTCGTCTTCTTCTTGCCACAGCCGCCGATGACGAGCGCCACCGCGATTGCGACAAGGAAAGCGTATTGGGAAAGTCGCATACAGATCTCCGGGCATTGGGCGGCGTACGATAGGGGTCGCCTTTGCAGGGGGTCAAGAATGCCGCGTGTTCCCCCGAACACAGCAGGCACGCGCGGCAATTCCCGGACGGCGAGCGTTATATCATCGGATACAGGACGTAGAGAGCGGCGAGGCACATTTCATCCAGCGTCTCTTCCCCGATGCCCACGTCGACCGGTGCGCTCATGCCCGCCGCCTTGAGCTCCGCGGCGAGAGCCTTGTTGCCCATCGAGTTGTCGTACACGCAACGCATCATCAGCGTATCGCCGGGACGAAGCACCGGCAGCTGCTCGATCGGCGCGTCGAACGTGTAGAAGCGCTGCCAGTCGAAGTCGTACTCCGGCGTGTGCAGCAGGCAGATATCCTTGTCGCTGCCCGCCGGACCGGCCGGGAGCTTGCCGCCGCCCTCACACTGCGCCCAGATGTCTTTCGCCTTGCCATCGTTGGCCACCGACAGGCACTGCAGGCAGCCCTTGTCGATCGCTTGGAGCTGCACGCCGCAGTGCTTGACCGCGCAATCGGACGCCGACTTTCCGGATTTACCATCGCAGTTCTTGAGCAGGCAGGGCTCGAGCGCGACCTTGTCAGACGCGGAACAGGCAGCCCCGTCGAAGTCGTCGTTGGCGCGCCGCTTCACCCAGATGCGCATGTCCTTGCCGAGGATGTGCATGTGGGTCGCGACGCCCATGATCTTGACGTGATCGAGCCCCGACTTGGCGACCGACTTGGGCAGCGTCCAGCCCATCACCTCCGGGTGCGCTGTCTTGCCCGCCGGGATCTTGAACTCGATCTTGCCGTTGTCGTCCGGCCCGGCCTGCAGACCGGCGGATTCCTTGCGCGCGTTGCCTTGTAGCGTCGCGGTTACGTTCCACTTGGGCTGGTCGAACGTCAGGCGCAGCTGCACGGTCGTCTTGTCTTCTGCCGCGGCGGGACCGACCGGATGGTAGTGCATCTGCATCACCAGCTTGGTGCCCTTCTTGAGCGGCACGCCAGCGTTATCAGGCATCTGCACGGGGGCGCCACCGGGGGCCCATGCCGCGATCAGTCCGCCGCTGACCCCACAGCCGCCAAAGCCCGAGTAGTAGCCCTTCGAGCCTGCCTTCTTGAAGGCTTCGCCCGTGGGATCGGCAAACAGCAACGCGTGGTGGGCGACGACGGGGTTTCCTGCGACGAAGTGGACCCCGGTCATCCAGGCGTCCTTGTCGAGCTTGGGATCGAGCGGAAAACAGATGTACTGGTCCTTGCTGCCCGCAGCGACGAAGCCTTTGTCCGGCTTGATCGACCGGTCGACCTTGTCGAGCCCCAGCGGCTTGGGCGGCGCGAGCTTGGCGGAATCTGCGGCGTCCCCCGCGGGCGCTCCGGCGGCGATCCAGGCCGCGATCGTCTGCTTCTCGGGGCCGGTCAGGCGCAGGTCGTGCTTGAACTTGAGCGGCGGCTTGCACTCGGCCGTTTCAAGCGCGCCCCAGGGCGGCATCCGTCCGCTGTCGATCGCCGCCCCGATCGCAGGAGCCATGGCCCTTGCGACGTCGGGCTTGGTGATGTCGAAAGGACCGATCGCGCCGTCGAGGTGACACGATGCGCACTTCGCGTAGACGATCGGGGCGACATCCTTGTGAAAAGTGACTTCGCCCGTGTTTGTCTTCTTTGCGCCTGTTGCCGAACCGCCGTCGTCGCTTGCGCACCCGGTCGCAACGGAGCAGATGAGGGCCACAACGGTCGCGATCGCCCGGATCGTCTTCATGATGGTCTTCCTCGAGAGTTGCGCCGGACTATTCCAAGGAGCCGGAATGCAGCGTCAGCACCGGGCACCGGGCGTGCTTGATCACGTGCTCGGCGACGCTGCCCAGGAGAGTCGTGCGCACGCCCGAACGGCTGACAGGCGGGACAATGATCAGGTCGGCACCGAGCCGGTCGGCGTAGGACATGACGCCGGAGCCGGGTTTGTTGTCTTCGAGCAGCCGCCAGTAGGACGGAACCTTGCCGACCCTGTGCGCGGCGTTGGACAGCTTCGCTTCGAGCCGCGACTTGATGTTGTAGTACATGTCCTTGGGCAAGAGGATGTCGCCTTCGGGCGTGTCGAGCACCTGCTGGTGGATCGGCGTCACGACGTGGACGAGCTCAAGCGTGCCCCCGAACTCGGCAGCGAACGCCTCGCAGCTCGGGATTCCGTCGAGACCGCCCGCCTGGAAATCGACCGGTGTCAGGATGCGGCTGAAGCCGTTCCACTTGTCCATGCGCTTGAGAAACGATTCGTTGATCGTCAGCACCGGCACATCGGTCTCGCGAATGATGCGGGCGGTGGTGGAGTCGCCAATGCGCTTGGTGAAGTCCGCAAACCCCTCCTGCGGGATGACCACCAGGTCGATATCAAGGTCTTTGATGGCGCGCACGGCCACGTCGAATGTCGAGCCGATGCGGGTGACGATGCCGGTGTTCACGCCGAGGTCTTCAAGGCGGTCGGCCACGATTTCGAGCTTCGGCATCACCTCTGACTGGGCTTTTTCGTCCAACAATTCGCGAACCTGCGAAGCTCCGCCGAGGTGAACCAGGTCCGAGGAGCCGCGCACCGCGTGAAACACGATGACCTTGGACCCGCAGACCTCCGAGATGGCGCGCACGGGACTGAATGTGAGCTCGGGCTGATCTCCGAGATCGGTCAGCAGCAACACGCGATCGAACATGGCACCATCCAGGGGTGAAGCGGCAGGGCCCGGCGCCACAAAGAGCAACGCGGGCGGCTCGCCGATGTTGGACCGCGACAGGCTACAGGCAAGAGGCAGATTCATGAAGACGCGGCGCGCTGATGGTCGGACCCTTTCCGCGACGGCGTTGATGGTGGCGTTCGGCTGCATGGCGATAACCGTCGGATGCGGCGGCGATGACACCGATGGCGGCACCAACAAAGAGGTCGACGCCGGCACCAGCAAGACTCCGACCAAGGGGTTCGCCCAGGGCTGCACCAGCAGCAGCGACTGCAAAGACGGCATGGTCTGCATGCAGAGCGAATACACGCCGACGCCGTTCTGCACGCGTTTTTGCGACAACCCCAAGGACTACTGCGACCAGGATGAGCTCGGTGGCGTCAACGCGCTCTGCCTGCAGATGCCCGGCGTCTGGAACGGGCCCACGAAGAACGAGTGCGACGCCAACAACAAGTGCAACAAGATCGGACGGCCGTTCTGCGCGCCGATCTGCAACAACACGGCGACGTGCACGGGGCTGTGGGACAGCTGGGAGAAGTGCACCAAGCCCGCCTACAAGAACGTGTTGCTGTACAGCGATCTGCCCACCAACGTCTGCATGGCGCCGTCGAGCCACGGGCAGCGCGTCGTCGACCCGCTCACCTGCGACTGGGAAAAGAAGGTCACTGATCCGGCCGTCCAGGAGGCCAAACAGCTCTGCAAGGCGCACTGCGACTTCCTCACCAAGTGCCAGCTCTTCGACCCGAAGAAAGAAGCGTCGGCCTGCTGCACCTGGCGCTGCTTTCAGAAGATGACGCCCGAGGCAAAGATCGACCAGGACCGCAAAGCGGTGGTCAAGTGCTACATCAAGTCGTTTTCGGCCGCCCGTGGCACGCCAAAGGTCTGCGAGCTGTACAAAGAACAGTGTCCCGCGCTCGATGACCCGCGAGGCTGAGCGAGCGTGCGGCTTTCCTGATACGGGCTGCGTTCGGGCGGATTGTTCGAATGCGAAATCGCGCATTCCTGACCTGAAACTTCCCTACGTCGCCGCAGTCAGTTCGGTGCTCGGCGTGAGGGTGTAGCCGAGCGATCGGGCCGCTTGTCGCAACCCATACATGCGTTTGTCAGCGAATTGCGCTTCGTATGCCTCCTGGCCGATGTCGACGTACTCCTGGCCGTACCGGATGGCGCGGTAGACGAGCTGCGCGAGCTTTCTGGCCATGGCGAAGACGGCAACTGTGGCTCCCTTCTGTGAAGAAACGCAGTTTTTGCCAAGCCAAACCACTGTGGCACGGTCATTGTGCGAATGATCGGCGCCGTTGCGGCGTTGACCAACCTTAGACACCGCCCGGCAGCGCCTCGTGGACGCACAGAACGGGCACGGAGGAACCATGCGACCGACGATCATCGCCATCTTTACAGCGGTGCTGCTGACGGCGACCAACGCGCTGGCGATCGACATCTACGTCAACGGCACGAAGGCCAACGGCATCAAGAACGCGGACCTCGCCAACTGCACGGTGAAGTTCGACGCGCTCGGCAACTTGCACATCATTACCCCCGGTTACCGTGTGGTGATGGACAAGAAGGGCAAGCCCATGCGCATCGCGGGAAGCTCGGACCTCGGCGCGGCCAAGACGGTCGGCGCCAAGCCGAAGATGCGTTACGTGCTGCTCTACCGGCCCAACCCGAAGGTTGCGTTCACGTTCCAGATCTACATCAACGGCGCCAAGTTCAGGACGATCGACCTGAGCACGGGGGCGTTTACGATCGACCTGACCAACAAACTGAGGTCGGGGGCCAACCAGCTCCGCGTCATCGGCAAGCCTTCCGGCAAGGGCCCTGCGACCGGCACCGAAGCGGATGTGGTCAAGCTGCGTATTCTCGCCGGACATGAACGCGCCGACGGGGCATTTGTCGCCAAGCACCCGCCGGTTTGGGAGCTCGTCCGCGCCGCGATCGACCGCAACGCCATCGACCGCAGCTCCACGATCCGCGTGCAATAGCGCGGACCTCAACAAGCCTCTCTCGCTACCGACGGCCCACAAATCGCCGTGAACGACGCCCAGCGCTTCGCTGCCACTGACGGTTTGCGCCTGCGTTCGTTGCGTCTGCGCGCGGTCCTCAACAAGGCCATCCGCGATTTCTTCGCGGCGCATGACTTTCTCGAGGTCGAGACGCCGGCCATCGCGACGTCACCGGGCCTTGAACCGCACCTCGACGCTGTGGCGGTGACCCTCCGCGAAGGGATGGGCGGCAGACCCGTGCAACGCTACCTGGTCACCAGCCCCGAATACCACTGCAAGCGGCTGCTGAGCGTCGGCATCGAGCGGCTCTATCGGCTCGGCAAGTCGTTCCGGTCCGGGGAACGCGGCGCATGGCACAACCCCGAGTTCACGATGCTCGAGTGGTATCGGACCGCTGCGGATTTCCAGGCGATCACAGACGATACGGTCGACTTGGTGCGCGCCGCCGGGGCCGCTATCGAAGCTCATTCGCCTCTGCCCGCCGCTGTCCAGACGGCGCTGCACAGCGACCCGACGCGCTGGGATTTCTGCGTCGAGATTCAAAAAGCGTGCGGTTTCGACGCCGCTGAAACGGACGACCACGCCCTCCTTGCCACTGCCGCCGCCGCCGACTACCCGGCGCTGCCCGATGAAACGGCTGCCGATCTGCTCGTGAGGGCCTTTGTCGATCGCGTTGAACCAACGATGCCCGATGACCGGATCGTGGTGCTGCAGGGATGGCCCGCGCGCCTCGGTTCGCTCGCCCGCAAATCGCCGACCGACCCCGCGATCGCCGAACGTGTTGAGGTGTACGTCTGCGGCGTCGAGCTTGCCAACGGCTTCTCGGAGCTGGTCGATCCTGTCGAGCAGCGTGCGCGTTTCCAAGCCGATCTCGCCGACCGCCAACGGCGCGGATTGCCTGTCTATCCCATCGACGAGAGGTTCCTCGCCGCGCTCGCCGATTGCCCGGACGCCGCGGGAATCGCGCTGGGGGTCGACCGCTTGTTGATGCTTCTCATGGGCTTGCAGGACATCGACGAGGCGCTTGCATTTTCCTTCGAGATCGCATGATGTAGCGGCCCTCGCAGTGAGCGGCGCCCCGCTTACCGTTCCACCCTCCCCATCCCACGCTTTGGCAACGATACGCCCCGGCGCAGTTGCGGCTTCGAAGTCATGACCTACCGATTCACCCTGGTCCCAGGCGACGGCATCGGGCCCGAAGTCACCGCGGCGACGCTGCGAGCGATCGCGGCCACCGGCGTCGACATCGCCTGGCGAGAGGTCCCAACCGGGGCCGCCGCTGTCGCTTCCCACGGCACGCCACTGCCTCAATCCACCCTCGCGTCGATCGCCGAAGACCGCGTGGCGCTGAAGGGCCCAATCACGACACCGGTGGGCCACGGATTCCGGTCGGTCAACGTGGCGATTCGCAAGGCGCTCGACCTCTATGTGAGCCTGCGTCCCGTCAAGACGGTCCCCGGCATCACGACGCGCCACGACAACGTCGACCTCGTGGTCTTCCGCGAAAACACCGAAGGCCTGTACTCAGGGCGTGAACACAGCCCGGTGCCGGGCGTCGTCGAGACCCTGCGCGTCGTGACTGAAAAGGCCTGCCGCCGCATCTGCCGGTACGCCAGCGAGTTCGTCAGGGCCGAGGGGCGCAGCAAGCTGACCCTCGTGCACAAGGCGTCGATCATGAAGCTCAGCGATGGGCTCTTCCTCGATTCCTTCGACGCGATCGCAGACGACTACCCGTTCATGAGCCACGAGCGGATGTTGGTCGATGAGGTGGCGTGCGGCCTTGTGGTCGACCCGCTCAAGTTTGACTGCCTCGTGATGGAAAACCTGTACGGCGACGTGCTCAGCGACCTGTGTGCGGGCCTTGTCGGCGGGCTTGGCGTGGTGCCGGGGGCCAACATCGGCGATCGCGTGGCCGTGTTCGAAGCCGTTCATGGTTCGGCGCCCGACATCGCTGGCAAAGGCATCGCCAATCCGACCGCGCTGATGCAGTCGGCGGTCTTGTTGCTCCGTCATATCGGCGAACGCAAAGCCGCGGCCAATCTCGAGGCGGGCATCTTCAAGGTGCTCGGCGAAGGCGAGGTCAGGACCGGCGATCTTGGCGGCAAAGCCAACACGGACGAGTACACCAGCGCCGTTTGCGCGGCCGTGGAGGCACTGCGATGAGCCGCCGAAAGCGCGCCGCATTCGTCACCCAGGAGCTTCGCGCGCGGACGGTCGTGGTGATGCTGTACGGCGGCGATACAAGCCGCGAAGTGAACGAGGCCGCCAAACGCGTCATCGATGCGACCGGAGCCTCCATCATCTGGAAGGACGAACCCGCTGGGACCGTCGCCGTCGAACAGTGTGGCGATCCGCTGCCCGAATCCACGCTCGCCGCCGTGATGGACGCCGGCCTCTGCGTGCAGCCTTTGCTCAAGACCCCGGTCGGCGGCGGCTACACCTCGCCCAACGTCACGCTGCGCAAGGCGATCAAGACATTCGCCGGCGTTCGTCGTCTGCGCACCCTGCCCGGCGTTGCCAGCCGCTACGAAGACGTCGACATCCTGCTTGTCCGCGAGATGACCGAAGGCACCTACGCCGGCATCGAGCACGAGATCGTCCCCGGCGTCGTGCAGACCATCAAGGTCATGACTGAGACGAAATGCCGCAACCTGGTCAAGTACAGCTTCGAGCTCGCCCGTCGCCGCGAACGCAGCCACGTGACGCTGGTTCACAAGGCCAACATCATGAAGATGAGCGACGGGATGCTCTGCCGCGTGGGCGAAGAGATCGCCAAGGACTACCCGGACATCGGCTTCTCGAAGTTGATCGCGGACAACGCCGCCATGCAGCTGGTCGCGCGCCCCAAGCAGTTCGATGTGATCGTCGCTGACAACCTCTTTGGCGATATCCTGGGCGATATCGGCGCGGGTGTGGTCGGCACTCCGGTCTTCGTCACCGGGGTCAACGTCGGCGAAAAGGCGCTCGCTTTTCAATCCACGAACGTCCCCGCTGTCGTCCACAACGCCGCGGGTGAGCTGGCGATCAACCCACTGACCTTGCTCCTGCCGTGCATGGATCTGCTGCGCCACGTCGGCATGACCCAGTATCGCGACCGACTCATCGCCGCGCTGACGAGCGTCCTCAACAACCGCGCCTCGCTGACTCCCGACATGGGGGGTGAGGCCTCGACAAACGAAATGGCCGACGCCATCATTGCGGCGCTCGATTGAGCCCGCGCATCTCATCGCTCGCATCGACGCCCCAGACGGGCGCTGCGACAGCCACAAGACGGCCCGAAACAGGAGACCACAATGGCTTACATCATCACCAGGCTGTGCATCGACTGCAAAGACACCGCGTGCGCGGACGTCTGCCCGGTGGAGTGCATCTACGAGTACAAGGGTGACGACAAGGCCAGCTGGCCCAACCAGCTCTACATCCACCCCGACGAGTGCATCGACTGCACCAACTGCGAGCCCGCATGCCCGTGGAAGGCTGTCTTCGAAGAAGATGAGACCCCCGACGTGTTCGCCGACGATATCGAGCTGAACTACAAGATGGTCGACCAGGAAGACGAGTTCGAAGTGGCTGAAATCGTGAAGGAAGCGTCGCCGACTCAGGATGAGATCGACGCCAACTTCAAGAAGTGGTCGTACACGCCGTAGCGTGTGATGGACGCAGCGCAAGACGTTTCCGCTGCGCCTCCGCCGAGCGCGTCTGAGCCCTCGCGCGGCCTGTCCCGACTCGATTCGCTGCTGTTGACGTCGTCGGCGGTCATCTACCTGGCTGCCGCTTGCGCCACAACGTTCATCACCTACCGACTGGGCTACGAGGACTGGTACCTCTACGCCTTGATGAGCCTGTGCACGGCAACGGTCGTCACCAACTACGCGATCCTCAAACCGCGCGCGCCCTGGTGGCTGCGGATTGTGGTCTGGGGTTTTGCGGAGTTGGTCATCGCCGCGTGGTCGCTGCTGCTGTTTGAGCGCACCCAGGTCGGCTGGGTCATCGTCGATGGCAACGCGGTCGATCATGGCGCGCAGGGCTGGTTCTTTGTCTCCGTCGCGCTCAACGTGCTGTGCGGTGTGCTGTTGACAGTGCACCTGCTGTTTGTCGCCCCCCGCATTCGCCGTGCGGTCTTGGCTGGCTGACGGCCCAACCGGGTACCCCTTGCGCGACCTCCTCCTCCGCTACCGACGAACTCTGCTGCTGGGTCTTGCGCTCGCGCTGCCGCTGGCGCTCATGTACTACCACGGCAAGGTGCGCACCCAGACCTCGCTGCTCGAGAGCATGCTGCTAACCATTACGGCACCGATCCAAGACGCCACCGGTTCGGTATTGCGGGGCGGGCTCAACCTGGTCGATGGCTATATCCTGCTGACCAGCGTGCGACATCGAAATCGCGAGCTGATGGCGGAAAACCAGGTGTTGCTCGGCGAGGCGTTGCGATCCCGGCAGCTGGCGGAAGAGCTGCGGAGAGTGAAAAAGCTGTGCGAGTTCCGGGAGAGCCGCAAGCAATTGGTCACTGTACCGGCGAGGGTGATCGGCCACGAGGTCTCCCAGTTTTATCGGGTCGTTCGCGTGCACGTTGATGTCGCTGGGGTGACCGGTCTGCGGGAAGGCATGGCGGTGGTCACCCACAACGGCGTGGTTGGACGGCTGGAGAAGGTGTCCGGCGGGTACGCCGACGTGATGCTCGTCACCGACGACCGCTCGCGAATCCACGCGACGATCGCGGGTAAGGGCGTGGTCGGAAGCGTCCGCGGACAGGGCAAGCGCAACGAATTCGGCGCGCGATTTGTGCACTTGGACCGAGCTGAACGACGCGAACCGATCGCCGCTGACGACGCGGTGTTGACGACCGGTCACGACCGCGTGTTCCCGCCCGGCCTCGAGATCGGCCACGTGTCGTCGGCGCGCAGCACCCAAAAAGGCGCTTATCACGAGTTCACGTTGACCCCGGCCGTGCCGCTGGCCACGCTCGAAGAGGTGCTCATCGTCATCGAACACCACGCGCCCAAGCGCCCTCGCCCCAAACCCCAGGCGTCACGCGCCCGCCGCCTCCGCATCGACCCGGCCAACACACCCGACGGCTGATCGCCCGACCGCGACAGACAACCCGTTCTTTCACACGAATCATGAAACACTTCTCCTGGCTGCTGGTTACGTTTGTGCTGCTCGGGCTCGGCTCGCCGCTTTTGGGCACGTTCGAGATGCAGATGTACGTGCCGGACGTGCTGGTCTTGTCGGCCGTCTACATCGCGGTGCGCGGAGACTTGCTGCCCGGTGTGATGACGATCTTCGTCGCCGGGCTGCTCAAAGACGGCTTCGTGCTCGCGTCGCCCGTCGGTCTGTTCGCGGAGATCGGCGTCTTGTCCTTGCTTGGAGCCCGCGTTTTCCTGCGACGTGTCGACCTGCGGAGCATGGTGCCGTTGATGGCGACAGCGGCCGCGGCGTCGATGGTGGCGACGGGCATGTTCTGGCTGTTGGCGACCGTTTTCGACCGCGACTTCGGCGGCTCCGACCAGGTGTTGAGCACCTTCCTGCCGTTGGCCCTCGCCACGATGCTCGCCGCACCGGTGCAGTTCGCGATCCTCGACCGGGTGTCCGGCCTGTTCGGGCCCCGCGAACGCTCGGGGATGTTGCTGCGCTGATGGCCCGCCTGCAGCTCGGTCCGTCGCATGACTCTGCGGCCTTCCATGTGCGCAACCGCGTGGCCATGGCGGTCGTCGCGGCCGGTTGCCTGATGCTGGGCGCGCGCCTTCTGCTCGTGCAGGTGGTTAGCGGTGACACCTACGAGCAGTACGCGTCGGTCGAGCGGGTAAGCAAGGTCCGCGCAACGGCTCCGCGCGGTCTGATCCTCGGTCGAAATGGCGACGTCCTCGCACGCAACATCGAGAGCCATCGCCTCGAGATCCTCACGCACAGGGTCAAGAAGAAGCGCATCGTGCCGATCGCCGACACGATCGCGTCGCTGCTGAACCTGACCGATGCGCAGTACAAGGGCCTGCTCGCCGAGCTTGGGAAACCGGTCGATCCGCGCCGCCGAAAACCGCTCGTTGTTCGACGCGGGCTGGTCTCGACCCACTGCCCGTTCGACAGTCATCGGCTCGAGCTCGCCGGCGACGTCACATACTCGTTTTGTCCGACATGTGGCCGCACTTTCGAGCGCCCGCCGAAAAAACAATCGTGTCCGGTCGACCGACGCAAGCTCCTTCCGAGCGGTAACGGAGACGGCCTTCACTGCGGCGTCTGCGGGCGAGAATTCCTCGCCAAGGCGACGTGTCCGTACGACGAGACACCCGTGCGCGAAGGCGTGCATATCCTCCATTGCCCGATGTGTGGCCGCACGTTCAACGACGAAGTCGCGCTGCTCCGGTCCAACCTGCATCGTTTGCCCGAAGCCCGGATCCGCACCGAGATCCAGCGCGAGTACCCCTACCGGTACCTGTCGAGCCATGTGCTCGGCTACATGTCGCGCGTCAACCGTCGCGACCTCCGGCCCTTTCATCCCAAGGCACCCGCGCGCTTCTCGATCAACGACAAGGTCGGGCGCACCGGGCTCGAACGGGCGCTCGACAGCCTGCTGCGCGGGATCGACGGCGAACAGGTCCTGGTGCGGCGACACGGCCTCGAGCAAGAAGCGCCCGAGCTCAAGGAGCTGCTCCAGGCGATGCGTCCCCAACCGACGGTGCCCGGCTGGACGGTTCGGTTGACGCTCGATCTCAAGCTGCAGCGGGTGGCGAAAGTCGCCATGCGTCATGTTCATTCGGGCGCGTGCGTCGCCCTGCATGTACCCACCGGCGAGATCCTCGTCATGTACAGCAAGCCGAGCTTTGACCCCAACGCCTGGTCCGGTCGCCTGACCCCCGAGATCAAGGCGCGAACCGACGCCAGCCCCTATTCGCCGCTGCTCAACAAGGCGGTGCACCCGTTTCCGCCCGCGTCGGTTTTCAAAGCGGTATCGGCCGCCGCTGCGCTCGAAGAGGGGGTCGTCACGCCCAAGACGCGGTTTCATTGCCCCGGCTACTACGAGTTCGGCCGCCGCCGCTTTCACTGCCACAAGCGCAAGGGCGGTCATGGCGATGTCGACCTCAAGGCCGCGATCGAGCGCAGCTGCGACGTCTATTTCTACAAGGTCGGCGAGCAGCTCGGCCTCGACAAGCTCGCCAAGTGGGCTCGGAAGATGGGGCTTGGGCAGCACACCGGTATCGAGATCCCCGAACGCATCGGACGCCTGCCGACGATGGCCTGGTACAAGAAGCGCAAGGGTGGATATTACCCCGGTTTCGCCCTGTCGACGGCGGTCGGGCAGAAAGACGTGACCGCAACGCCGCTGCAGCTTGCTCGCCTGTACGCCGGGATCGCGCGGGGCGGGGAACTGACGCCGGTTACGCTGATCCGCGGGTTGGAGAATAGCGACGGCAGGGCGCGGGTTTTCGGGCGCGGCAAGAACGTCGACATGGGCCTCAAGCCCGTGACGTTGCAGCACGTCCAGGCCGGTTTGCTCGCCGTCTTGGAAGGCCCGATGGGAACCGCTCGCAAGATCCGCCTTGGCTCGGTACGGATGGCGGGCAAGACGGGCACGGCCGAAGCTGCCCAGCGGGCCAAGAAGGGGGCGCCCAAGGATGTCGTGCGCTGGATGAAAGCTGACCACGCCTGGTTTGTCGCGTACGCGCCCGTCGAGAAGCCGGAGATCGTGGTGGCGGCGTTCGTTGAACACGGCGGCGGTGGCGGTCATGTGGCGGCGCCGATCGTCAAGCAAGTTGTGCGATCGTGGTTTCGCGCCCATCCCCCGGGTCAGGAGCAGCAGGACCTTCCGAGAACCTCGAAAAAACGGGACCTGTGGGGCCCTCATCCGCTGCCAGCCCATGATCACGGGGCGCGTCCATGAGCCTCGCGCGCCGCCTCCGCCAGCCGTCGTTGATCATCGGCATGTTGTCGTTGCTGCTGCTCTGCGCGGCGTCGATCCACTCGCTCACGTTCATCGACGAGCTGACCGGCGACAGCTACCACCGCAGCCAGACGATCTGGGTTGTGCTCGGCCTCATCGGCGCGGGCGTCGTGGCCGGCATGGACATCGGGTTTGTGCGCAGGTTGTCGCCGACCGTCTACCAGGTGCTGATCTTGCTGTTGATCGCGGTCTTGGTCTTCGGGCGCGAGATCAACCACAGCCGACGTTGGATCGAGCTCGGCCCGGCCAACCTGCAGCCAAGCGAGTTCATGAAGCTCGCCGTGGTGCTGATGCTTGCCGATTGGTTTGATCGACGACGCAAAGCGGAGGCATGGGCGCTCAGCCGGCTGATTATCCCGATGGCGATCATGTTGGTGCCGACGATCCTCATCAATCGGCAGCCCGACCTGGGCACGTCGATCTGCGTGGCTCTCATCGCGGCGAGCGTCATTCTGTATGAAGGGGTGCGCCGTCAGACATTGGTCGCGGCGGTCCTCCTGGTCGTGCTGGGCATCCCGCTCGCGTGGCGTTTCGGCGCGGTCGAGAGCTATCAAAAAGCCCGGGTCCAGGCGTGGCTCGCTCTCGATGAAAACGCGTCGAAGAAGCGGCGGACCGCGCGCGCATCACAGGCGGAACAGGCGCTGTGGGCTGTCGGCTCGGGCCGGCTTTTCGGCCGCACTGCGACGGACGCCAGGCGTTCGGTCTTGCGTCACCTGCCGTTTCTGCACACCGATTTCGTGCTGGCGGCGTGGGCCGAGCTATACGGCCTCGCGGGGACTCTTGCGCTCTTTGGCTTGTACGGAGGGATCCTGCTGTGGGCGCTGCATCTGGCCGACACATCGCGCGAACGTTTTGACGCGTTGCTCGCGGTCGGGGTTGCATCGCTCATCTTTTGGCAGTTCTTCATCAACAGCGGAATGGTCATCGGGATGCTGCCGGTGGTGGGCATGACCCTGCCGGTGATGAGCTACGGCGGCTCATCGATGCTGACCGTGCTGCTGTCGGTGGGCTTTTTGCTCAACATCGCGCTTCGTCGGCGCACCCTTTAGCCCGGGTTAGCCCGCCATCGCGGCCAACGAGCGGAGTGAACGACGTGAACAAGGCCAGCAACCGCACGATCGGCCTGTACCTGGCCGGGATCGCCCTGGTTTGCGCCGCCATCTACGCGCCGAGCATCGTTGGCGCCGAGTACGTGCACGACGATCATCCTGCGGTTGTCGACAACCCGCTTGTGACCTGGCCGCCCGATCTCGGCGCGATCTTCACATCGTCCTACTTCGGGCCCGGCAAAGAGTTTGCGCACATGCCGTTGTCACGGCCGCTGGTCACGATCGGCTTTGCGGCAGAGCGCGCGATCGGCCTGGAGGCAGTCGGTCAGAAGTTCATCAGCCTGCTCCGATACATGGTGATCTGCGTGATTCTCGCGGTCGTTGTAACAAAGACGCTGGGACCACATGCCCAAGCGCGACGCATCGGGGCGCTCACGGGCCTGTTGTTTGCGGTGCATCCCGCGCACGTCGGCGTGGTCATGAGCGTGGCGTATCGGACCGAGATCCTGGCGCTGATGATGGTGCTGCTGGCGACATGGGCGCTGCTTGAGCCCAGGGCCCGCAAGTTGGCACCGCTGCTCTTGTTGATCGGTTTGCTGTGCAAGGAATCGGCGGTGTGTGTGCTGGCACCGTGGGCGACCATCGCGTGGCTGCGGCGTGATCGATCCATCGCTCGGATGATCGGGGCGGCGCTTGTAGTGGTCGCCGCGTTTGTCGCGTGGCGGGCGACCATGCTTGGCGGGGTCACCATTGCGACGATTCCCTACCTGGACAATCCGCTGGCTCGTGTGGCCGCTGGTGAGCGAATCGTCGGCGGTCTGTCACTTGTCGCGCTCGCCGCGGAACATCTTGTTTTTCCTGTTGATCTCGCCCCTGACTACTCGTTTGACGCCCTGCGATTGCCAGCTGGCTGGTCGACGTCTGCCATCATCGGTCTGGCGATCATCGGCGCCATCGGGGCAGCGGTCGCGGTCGGCTTGAGACGTCGCGCCGCTGATGCACCGGTTGCCAACGCCGGGTTCACGGGTCTGGCCGCCTTGTGGATCGCCGCATTCTGGTCGCCGGTCGCAAATATCCTGTTCGCGATCCCGGTTCTCTTCGCCGACCGCTTGCTGTTCGCGCCGTCGGCCGGTTTCTGCGCCCTCGTCGCGGCGCTCCTGGTCAAGATTCCCGACCGCAAGGTGATGTTTCCGGCCGTCGTTGGGCTGATCGTGCTTGGCGGCGGGCTCGGATCGCACCTGGTCGCGGCCGACTGGAAGACGGACAAGGCGCTGTACACGCGGGGCGTCGAGCTCGAACCACGGTCGGTCAAGATGCGCCTCAATCTCGGGCTGCTGCAGCTTCGTGAGCGGGAACCCGCGCAGGCTGTCGTCACCTTGGAGCCCGGGCATCGGATCGCGCCGCCGGATCACGACGTGCGTGAGGCGCTGGTGACCGCTTACGCCGAGAGCAACCGGTGCGCTCCGGGCCGGCCTCTCGTCGACCGGATCGTGGCTGAGAACCGGGCGCCGCGTGCGGTCCGTGTGGCGCTGCTGAAATACGCGCTGGCATGCCGCGACTTCAAGCTCGCCAACGCGCTCGGAAAGTCGCTGGGACTCAAGCGCAAGACGCGATGACATCGGTTTGCCAAAAGCGCACCGGGTGATAGACGGTGTGCTGTCATGCAGATTCGCGACCCCATTCACGGCGCTATCGCTGTCGACCAACACGAGGTCGCCGTGCTGGAGAGCCCGTTTTTCCAACGGCTCCGACGCGTCAAGCAGTTGGGGTTCGCCGAGCTCGTCTTTCCCGGGGCGTCCCATCATCGCTTCCTGCATTCGATCGGTGTGATGCACCTGGCCGGTGTCGCGTTCGACGCCGCCGTCGCCGATGCGCCGTGGTTGCCCGCCGCCGATGCCGTTCGCCTGCGCCGCATCCTCCGCCTCGCGACGTTGTGCCATGACGTGGGTCACGCGCCGCTCTCCCACGCTTCGGAGATCCTCTTTCCGACGGTCGGGCAGCTCGCCGTCCCCGGCCTCGAAGGCGAGGACCCAACCCGACAGGCCCGACACGAGCACTACACGCTCAAGTTGATGCTCGACTCCCCGATGGCCGACGTGATCCGCAAGGCCTACGCACCGCTCGACATCAAACCGGAACACGCCGCCGCCCTCCTGCACAGCGGGCTGCGCCTTGACGACGAGCCGTTCGCGGTCGCCGGACACGACATGCGGGGCATCCTCGCGGCGCTCACCAGCAGCGAAGTCGACGTCGACCGGATGGACTACCTGTTGCGCGACTCGTACTACACGGGCGTCAAGTACGGGACGTTTGATCACAGCTGGTTGCTCGATCACCTGTGCCGCTACGAAGCGGACGATGGCGGCGTCTATCTCGCGATCGAGGACCGTGCGCTCTACACGTTCGACGACTTCCTGCTGTCGCGTTACCACATGTTCCTGATGGTCTATTTCCACTACAAAGTGGTGTGCTACGACCAGATGCTGCGCCGTTTTTACGCCGGCCAGCCCGACATGATCGCGGTGCCGCCCGACCCCGAAGCCTTCCTCCGCTACGACGACGCGGCCATCCACAATGCGCTGGATGCCCACGCCGATTCCGACCCCTGGGCGCGCGGCATCGTCACCGCGCAACCGCTCACGTTGATCGCCGAACGGGACCCACACTCGCACCGCGACCCGGTCGAGGGCATCATCGAACGGCTGCTGGGCGAAGGCATCGACCACCTGACGGTCACGAGCAAGGGCGCCCTGTCCAAGTATCGGGGCCGCGCGGACAAGGAACGCACCATCTACGTACGCATCCAACCGCGCGTCGGCGAAGGCCGATTCATCCCGCTGGGCGAAGCGACCAATCTGTTCAAGCGTTATGCCGACACGACGGTCCTCGAGCGCGTGTATGTGCACGGCGGGGACGCCGATAAAGTCGGCGCCTGGGTCGAAGAGCTGCGCGCAGCCGCACCGGCCCCGGACGACGGAGCGACCCGATGATCCGAAATGCGTCCCGATCCACCGCCGCCATCGCGACCATTTTCGCGGTGACGGTGTTCGGGGTATCCATGTCCGCAGCGGGGGACGTCCAGGCCCAGCCGGCCGGACCCGGCGCCGATCCCAACCTCGCTGATGACGGCTTGTACGTGATCGTCGAGGCCACGCACCGACCGCTCGACGCCGTGCTGGTCATCCCGCCCAAGTGTGGCATCGGTCGCGAAGCGTGCGGCGAGATTCGCGCGGTGATTCACAACGACATGAGGCTATCGGGTGTTGTCCGAGCGCTGGAGGTCAGCCCCGGCAAGGCCGCCGCGATGCAGAAATCGGCCGTTCCCCGTTTCGACGTCCGCAAGGAAGCGGCGAAGAAGGCGGGCGTGACGTGGGCGATCGGCACGACCATTCGCAAGAGCAAGCGCAACAAGAAGATGCTGTCGATCGAGCTACAGGTGCTCAACGTCAAGACAGCAAAGATGCTCAACCTCGGGCGGCGCGCGACCACCGAGGGACCATTTTCGAAGCTGCGGGTGCTCGCGCATCGGGCGGCCAACGCGATCTTCGGCGGACTGACCGGTGTCGAGGGGAGCTTTGACGGGCAGTTTTACTACAGCAGCCCCGGTCCCAAGTGTGCCCGCTGCATCTGGATGGCGGACGGCGATGGCTACAACGCGCGGATCGTGGTCGGCGACAAGGGGATTCACATGCTGCCGCGGCCGAGCGCAGATCTCGGCGTGTTGTACGTGTCATTTCGCACCGAGCTGCCGTCTCTGTTCCGATTGCGGGGCCCTGAGATGGACTTCCTGTGGAACCAGTCGGCCAACGTGACGACGCCGCCTGTGCAGCCGAAAAAGAGGCGCAAGAAACGGCGCAAGCGTCGACGCGGCAAAAAGAAGGCGAGCAAGGCACCGATCCAGGACACCGCCGGCAACATCGCGCCGAAGCTGCCCGCATCCGTGCTCAAGCCGTTCGCGACGCACGACAAGCTGCAATACCGCACCGCAACACAGGCGACCGATGGGCGCATCGTCGCGACGATCAATGACGGTGAGCAGGCGGACTTGTGGCTGCTCGACCACAAGGGACGTCCGATCCGCAACCTCACCAACCATGAGGCCGACGATCTCGACCCTTCGTGGGCGCCAGATGGCCAGCGCATCGCGTTCGTGAGCAACCGCAGCGGACGGCCCCAGATCTATATCGTCCGGCTCGACGGCACGGGGCTCGAGCGCATCACGTTCGCCGGGCCGTACAACACCGGACCGGATTGGGGACCGAATGGAAAGATCGTCTATTCGGGTCTACGCGGCGGCGCGGTCGATATTCTCACCGTCGACGCGGCCAAGCAGATGCAGCGTTTGACGCCGGGCAAGGGCAAACGTTCGCTCGAACCGAGCTGGACCAGCTGCGGGCGCCGCGTCATCTACGTGTCCGACGAGGATGGCGGCGGTCCGCGGATGTGGGTCGCGAGTCACGACGGCGCGGTGCGACATCCCCTTGCGCTTGGGCGTGGACGCTATTACACGCCCGTCTGGCGAAAGCGGCCCGGACAGCGTCCCCGAACATTCCGGCCGTAGCGAACCCACGCCACGTTTTCGTGCCCCGGCGCGCGTGGACGGCCCCCATTGGATGGCCTATCCTCGGCCCATCGCAAAACGCGCTACTACGCGGCATCCAGGCAGCTGCGTGCAACGGCCGCATCCTTCGTGACCGCATGACCCAAAAAGGCGCCGACAAGCCACCGGGAGCAGGAGCGCCCCCGCCCCTTCCGAATAAGGCGTCGGTGTCGGGATCTGCGAGCAATCCGGCCCCCGGGGTCACCACGACGACGCCCGGCACCGCGCTGCCGTTGCCCGATGAGCTCCCCGACCGGCCTGCCGAGGACGACGGCCGCAACCACACGCTGATGTACGGCAATGACGAGCTGCCCGAGGGCGCGAGCGTCAACCCGCAGCAAGCTGTCCCGGCGCCCGACCTGTTCATCGAAAAGGCGACGGAGAAGACGCAGACGGCGCCCAAGCGCAAGGCGAGCAACCGCGAGACGATCCGCGATGCATCGTTGGAGCTACCGCCAGCCCACCCCAGCGACGACGAAAAGCCCACCGTCATGACGACGATGGAGGATCTCGAGACCAAGACGATCGACGACGAGGGCAGCGCCTACATCGGCAAGCTGATCGACGAACGCTACATGGTGAAGTCGTTGATCGGCCGCGGCGGCATGGGCGCGGTCTACCACGTCGAACAGATCCATCTGCGCAAAGAGATGGCGATCAAGCTGCTTCACGAAAACCTCGTGGCGCGCAAACAGCTGATCAGCCGGTTCACGCGCGAGGCCCGGGCGATCTCCCGCTTGTCGAGCCCGCACACGGTGATGGTCTACGACTTCGGTCGGTGGGGAGAGCTGTTCTACCTGGTGATGGAGCTGCTGGAGGGCGAGCCGCTCGACTCGATCCTGACCCGCCAAGGCCCGGTCAGCGCCGAACGAACAACCCGCGTGCTGTTGCAGATGTGCGACTCGCTCAAAGAGGCGCACGCCCACGGCATCGTTCACCGCGATCTCAAGCCCGAAAACGTGATGGTGCTCCACGACGGGCCACATCCGGACTTCATCAAGATCCTCGATTTCGGTCTCGCCAAGGTCGAAGACGTCGACGACCCGTACACAATCCACTCGCAGAAGGACATCTTCGGCACGCCGTTCTACATGTCTCCCGAGCAGATTCGGGCGGCCGACGTCGACGGGCGATCGGACGTCTATGCGGTCGGCGCGCTGGCCTTCAAAATGCTCACCGGCAAGCAGGTGTTTGGCCACGAAAAGACCACGTTCGATGTGCTCAAGGCGCACCTGATGAACCCCGCGCCGCGAATGAAGGACGTGGTGGACGAGGGCGTGGAGATCCACCAGGCGCTCGAAGACATCGTCGCCAAGTGCCTCGCCAAACATCCCGAAGAGCGTTTCCAGGACATGGGCGAGCTGCACGCCGCGTTGGTCGAGGCGCGCAAGAGCGACTTCGCCAAGTCCGGGCTCAGCGAGGAAGAGCGACGCCAGATCGAGCAACGACGAGAGGGTGGGCCCGGCGCCGACGTGATCTTGCCGGCCAGGTTGGTGTCGCGTGAGACCGAAGCGCTGCTCGCTGACGAGGAGCTCCTCGGCCGACACGTGCGACGCGGTCGGGCCGCGAAGGGCGCCCAGTTCATCGCGGTCGTGTTGATCTTGATGGGCGCAATCGCCGCGGCGATGTGGGGGCTCGGATCCGAAGGCGTCGGGCAGGAAGCCGAACCCAACGACATGCCGTCCCAGGCCAATCAGCTGGACGAATCGGGCACAACCAAGGGCTCGATCGGAGAGAGAAGGTCGCAGTTTGTGGGCGATCGCGACTGCTACCGACTGCCGGCAACGACGCGCGACGACGACCTCGCTGTGCGCGTCAAGGGCGTGCCAACGATGGACCTGCAGGTCAGTGTCCACGACAAGGACGGCGTGACTTTGCTCGATACGTCCCACCGCGCTTCGGGCGACGGCGAATTGCTGGCGCACATCGACACGAAACGAGCGCCCGCGGTGGCCTGCGTCACCGAGAAGAAGGTCCTCAACCAGGTCGCTGGGGAAAGTCTGAGCGACGTCTACACGCTGACAGCCACCGTCACTGCGCGCGAAGGGATCGTCGAGCGCGAGCCGAACGACAGCGCTGGCAGCGACGAATTGCCGCAGGGACGCGTTCTGCGGGCGACGATCGACGGGCCATACGACCGCGACGTCTTCGCGCTGCAGGATCAGTTTGCAGGCCGGGTCGTTCGCGTCCGCGTGGAGAGCGCCGATAACAACGATCTCGCGGGACTGCAGGTTGTGATGGTGGACACGGCAGGGAGGCCCCTTTCGGCGCGCGGGGTCAAAGACAGTCAGCACAAGGCCGAGCTCGCCTTTGCCGCCAGCAGCCGCCAGATGCCCGATCGGCTCGTGGTGCGGCCAAGCGAAACGGCTATCGGGATGTGGAAACAGCTGGGTCGCGAGAGCTACGAATACAAGGTCTGGTACGAGCTGACAGACGTCGGTGACGAGGGCGAAAAAGAGCCCAACAACGCCGCTGCTTCCGCCCAGGACATGGTGCTCGGCCTCTGGCATATCGGCGCCGCCAACGACACGGCCGGCGTGGATTGGATGCGCATCGACGCGGGCGATAAGGCGATGAAACGCCTCCACCTGGAGATCAGCGCGACCCCTGGATCGGGGTTCATGCTCACGATCCGAGACACAGGCGCGCGCGCCGATTTGCGTCGGCTGAAGGTGCTTGCGGGCAAAGACGAAGATCTCTACATCGACGGATCCGGGGCTGGATTCCTGGTGAAGATCGAGCGGCTCGAGGGCGCTAACAACCCGCGGGCAAAGATCGGCGCCAAGTACAGGTTGCGGGCTCGTTGGTCGTTCACCGGTCCGCCGCCAGCCATCCCGTAGCCGCTACACCTGAAGATGATTTGCATCCGACGCCGCTTTCTCGCTACGGGCGCCGCGAGCTTTCTGGGTGCCCTGCTCGCGCCGTTCAACGTCCACGCTGCCCGCCCAGAACGTATCTACATTCAGCCTCTTGGCGGCATCGCAAAGCGCCGCGTCCGTCTGGTGCAGAGCGCGCTTGCGACCCTTTTCGGATGCGACGTGCGGGTGCTCCGGCGCCGTCGATTGCCGCGTTCAGCCTGGTACAAGCCGCGCCGCAGATACCGCGCCGAGAAGCTGCTCGCGTACCTGGAAAAGCAGCTACCGCGCGACGGAACACGCATCCTGGGTCTCACCGATCGCGATATCTCGACGACAAACGGCGATATCCCCGATTGGGGCGTGCTGGGGCTGGCAAACCTCGACGCAACGGCTTGCGTAATCAGCAGCTATCGAGCCAAGCGGAGGTCGCGCGGCCGGCGCCACACCGATGAACGGCTGGCCAAGGTCGCCGTGCACGAGATCGGCCACACGCTGGGCCTCGAGCACTGCCCGACGGTGGGTTGTTTGATGGAAGATGCCCGCGGAAAAGTCGTCACGACCGATCGCGAATACGACATCTGTCACAAGTGCCGGGCCGAGTTGAAGCGTCGCGGTCACCGACTGCCCAAGGCGAAGATGCCCTGGCCGAAGCCGGCTGCTCGAAAAGCTAGACGCCGACGGCGAGGCGGCGCGCGAACTTCTCGTCCAGGCCGACCTCGCGGATCCGGCTCGCGGCGCTGACGATGTCGTAGGACACGCGGACGTGCGCCATGTTGCGGCTGTCGGTGTCAAAGAGCACGAAACACGCGTCCGGGTTGCGATCGCGCGGCTGCCCAACGGACCCGACGTTGACGAGATACTTACGGCCGGGCTTGTGCTCGTACCGGTAGGTGATCTCTTTGACCTTGCGACCGCTGTATTCGTAGGTCGTCGTCAGGTGGCTATGGCCGATGAAGTTGTGCTGCAAAAGGCCGCTCTTCATGCGGGTGAGCGCTTCGGCTTCTTCGTTGCGGACGACGTAGTAGAAGCCGGACGGCAAGATGGGGGCGGCGTGGTAGATGCCGACCTCGATGTCCTCGCGAAGCTGGCAGTAGGGCAGCGAGTAGAGCCACAGGAAGTTCTCCTCGGTGAGCTCCTTGCGGGTCCAGTACAAGGCTCGGCGCGCGGCGTCGTAATAGTAGTCGGTGTCCATCACGCCGATCACGGCCGCGTCGTGGTTTCCGAGCAGGGTGACCGAGCATCGTTCGCGCAACAGGTCGCAGCACTCGTTGGGGTTGCCGCCGTAGCCGACGACGTCGCCCAAACACACGATTTCGTCGACGTCATATTCGTCACACTTGGCCAAGACGTTCGTGAGCGCCTGGATGTTGCCGTGGATGTCGCTGATGATCGCAAGTCGCATCGAGGATGCCTCCGAGGGCGCGCGGACAAGGCGCCGGCAAAGCATAGCCCGGTTCGCCATGGACCGCACGATGATCGACGCTTGGAGCGTCTTCTTACGCCGTTGACGACGGCGTTGCTGCCTGCCAATGTGCCCGCGATTTCGATCTGCAACACACGTGGCGGAGGTGCCCATGTCTGCACTAGCGGTCGGCGATGCCGCGCCTGAGTTCTCCCTCGAAGCGGACACTGGTTCGCACATTGCGCTGTCCGACCTCGGCGGCAAGTGGGCGATCGTGTACTTCTATCCGCGTGACAACACCCCCGGCTGCACCCGCGAGAGCTGCGATTTCCGCGATAATTACGCGCGCTTCCAGTCCGCCAACGCCGAGATTTTCGGGGTCAGCGCGGACTCAATCAAGTCGCACATCAAGTTCAAGACGAAGTACGAATTCCCGTTCGCGCTGCTCAGCGATCCCGACAAGGAGATGCTGACCGAGTGGGGCGTCTGGGCCGAGAAGAAGAACTACGGGCGCACCTACATGGGCATCATCCGAACGACGTACATCATCGATCCCACTGGCAAAGTCGCCGCCGCATGGCCGAAAGTTCGGGTCAAGGGCCATGTGGATGACGTGCTCGCGACGCTGGAGAAGCTGCAATGACCGACGCACCCAACAACGACGCACCCAACAACGACGCACCCGCAACCGAAGAGGCCGCCACAGCGACCGACGACGCCGGCATCGAGGCCACCGGACGGCTCGCCGAATGGGACGGAACCAACGCAAATCTGCGCGACTGGACCGACGAGCAGATCCTCGATGGACTCAAACAGCTCGGCATCGACACCGACAAGGCGCGGTTCGAAGAAGCGGCTACGAGCGCCGTCATGCAGGCATCGCTGGAAGACAACTGGTTGGAAGAAGTCGGCCCCGTTGGGCAGAACTTTGCCACGTTCATCTGGATGTCGGTGCAGGAGTTGTGGGAGCGATGGCGCGTGGACGCGTGGCCGCAGGACCGCATGGCGCGGATGTTCGCCTACCTCGTGGACGCCGATTACTCGACCGAATGGGCCGACCGTTTTCATGCGCCGACCGGCATGCAAGTAATGGACGCGCTCGTCGTGTACACCGCCAAGGCCGACGACGCCCGCGCGAGTGTCGACGCGATGGTCGAAGAACTTGGGATGCCCGCCGCCGCCTGGCCCGCCAAGACGCTGGACGCGATGGCGGAGTGGATGGAAGTCAGCAACTTCGCGCTGGCGGGAAAGGCCGCAGAATGGCTTGCGAGCGTGCTTGGTCGCGGCCACAAGATGAGCTTCCTCGCAGCAGCTCTGATGACCGCCCGCATGTACGACCGGGCCAAGGCCGCCGCCCTGCAGGTTCCCCACGACGTCAAACTCAAGGACGGGTTCGACGAAATGGTCGGCTACCTCTGCCTCTCCGCTGGCGACGCGATGAGCGCTCACTACTGGCTGTACGGCGGCGGCAAGCGGTCCAAGGTCAAGCGCAGCGAGATGACGTTCGCCGCTGAGCACGCGCGCAACCACGTCAAGAAGTGGAAGGAAAACGGCGGCGGCGAGGTCGACGAAAAGACCCGCAAGGCGTCGCTCCAGGCCGCGTCGCAGTCGTGCTACTTCGCGTTCATGGCGTTCGCTGGAATGCCCGAAATCGGCTAGATGTGCGCGGCGAGAATGGCGATCCGCTCTTCCGCTCCCGCTCCCGGTCTTGCTGCTTCAGCTCGGTGGTGACACGCGGTACAGCGCCGCGTTGTTGGCGTCGATGAGCGCGGTGAACTCCTCGTTGGACATGCCGCGATCGGCAGCCAGCAGGGCGTACAGGCGCGCAAGCTCGGCAAGGGACTGTTCATAGGTAACGCCGCGTTCGGGCCAGTCGGTCTCGAGCACGAGGCGGTGATCCGGGATTTCGGCGGCGAGCCTTCGGACCTTTGCGGGGTCACGGCGGAAGGCGATGACGTCCAAGGAGAGGTGCAAGCCGGCGTCGAGGTAGGGCCCGATCACCTCGCAGGGACCACCGAAGCGATGCACGACACCGCCGCACACCGGTCGGCAGGACGCGAGCTCGGCCTGCGCATGTCCGGGCCACCCGACCAAGTGCAAGACGACGGGAAGCCCGACCTCGTTGGCGATAGCGAGACCGCGCGCGAAGTAGCGGCGCTGATCGGCGGCTGGCAGCTGTTTGCGACGGGTGGCATCCAGGCCGATCTCGCCGAGTGCACTGACCCCGGGTTGGCGAGCTTGGGCGTGTAGCGCTTTGAAACCTTCCGCGCTGCGGCCGGGATTGTCGGCGAGCCACCACGGGTGCAACCCAACTGCGCGGTACAGACGCAGCGTGTCGTCTGTGAGTGAGTGCGAGCGGATGGCCTCGGCGTGTTCGGTTCGTTCGGGGCCGTACCCCGCGATCATTGCGGCGCTCACACCTGCGGCGCGCAGCGACTGTATGGCGACGTCGAGGTCGATGCGCGGGTCGTCGAGGTGGCAGTGGCTGTCGAACATGGCCCCATCCCCGATTGGGCGCCGGGCAAATCGACGCCGACCGACCGACGTGTTGAGACGGGCGGGTTGGCGAAGTCTGCTACGATCCGGCGCAAATGCCTCGATTTCTTACCGTTGCAACGATTTTGCTCATCCCCGCTATTTGTCTGGCGATGGGTCCGAAGCGTCGCGCCCCGCCGCCCGAGCCGCCCAAACTCCGGTCGTTGCCGCCCGACGCGACCCCATCGGTGCAGCCGGTCCTGGTCGAGATCTTCACGTCGCAGGGCTGTTCATCGTGTCCGCGCGTCGATCGAATGGTCGCGCCGTTGCTGCGTAACAAGACGTTGTCCAAGGTGTTCTTGCCGCTGGCCTATCACGTGGACTACTGGGACGGTCTGGGCTGGAAAGACCCGTTTTCCAACAAGAAATGGTCGGCGCGACAACGCCTGTACAGCGCCCGCAACCGCCGCAACAAGGTCGCCACGCCGGAGATCTGGCTCAACGGGCAGCGCCGGGTTGGTGCAATTCGAGCGGACCTGATTCGAAACGCGGCGACACGGGCGGCGAGGGCTCGGCGCGACGGGCGGATCGAAGTGGCCACGCAACCGGCGCCCATGGCGGTACGGGTGACGGTGAAGGGCTTTCTCAAGCGGAAGGTGGAAGGCGCGATGGTCGACGTGCGGTTGGCGCTGTACGAGGACGGGCTCACGACCCTGATCGAGCGCGGAGAAAACGCAGGCACGGAGCTGCGCAACGACCGAGTGGTGCGCGAGCTCAGTGTTATCGACCAGATCCCGACGATCGGCGGATCGGTGACGCGCAAAATCGTCATTCTGCCGCTGCCCAGCAACTGGAAGGGACGTCGCTATGGGGTTGTCGCGTTCATGCAAGTGCGCCCCTCGATGAAAGTGATCGCGAGCTCGGGGGTGCATTTCGGCTTCACGGGCGACCTGCCCGGCGCGCGAATCAAGGACAAGCCCAAGCCGCCCAAGTCCTTTCTCCACCAGCCGCTGTGACCGGTCACACGACATCACGGGCGTCCAGTTCGCCGATCAACAACTGCACGGTTCATCGGCAGCCCGTTTGCGCGTACCCTCGCGTCGCGACGCCGCGGCCCCCCGAAGCCATCATAAGCGCGCGTTTGCGGACCGTTTGCGCTGTGTGACGAAGCGCGACGGTTGCGGGAGCCGCCGTGGCTGCACCGGGCTCGAAGGTGACGCGCGTTGCCGAGCCGGCGCCGAAGTAAGGACCGACACCCACGTTTGCCGTGACCGCGGTGGTCGATCCACCAACAACACCGCCAAGTGCGACGACGGAAGCGCCTGCACGACCGGAGACGCGTGCGCTTCGGGTAGCTGCAAACCTGGGACCGCCAAGGTCTGCAACGACAACAACCCGTGCACCGACGACGCCTGCGATCCCAAGTCGGGCTGCACTGCGGCGCCGGTCACGGACGGTACGGGCTGCGATGACGGCGACGCTTGCACCAAGCCGGACACGTGCAGCGCGGGAAGCTGCAAGTCCGGCCCGAACACATGCGGGTGCAATGGCGGCCCAGCCTGCGATGACGGCAACCCATGCACACACGACGTTTGCGCCCCGACAGGATGCAAGTATCCGCTCGTTGACGAGGGGACCGGCTTGGAACCGCGCTGTGCTGGGGCGACAACGCGAACAGACAATTGGGAACGCTGCCGCAACCTGCTTTGCCGGCGCCTGCTCCTCTGCTCGGCGCCGTCCAACTCCCGATCATTGCCGCGGGCGGACGGACGACGTGTGGCATCGATGGAACCGGCGCTGCGCTCTGCCTCGGCTCGGGCAGCCAGGGACAACTCGGCAACGGCGGCACGACAACAAGCGGCGGCCCGTCGGGTGTTGTCGGCATGAATCCGGCAACCGCCATCTCGGTCGGCTCCGAACACACATGCGCGATCCGAAACCGCCGCGTCTGTTGCTGGGGCAACGGCGGCAGCGGCCGGTTGGGCACCGGCTCCGCGTTCAGCACATCGACTCCACGCCACGTCGTCGGCGTGTTGGGTCCTCGAGCGATCGCGGCAGGCGGGAGCCATACCTGCGCCATCGACGAAGCGAGGCGCGCGTGGTGCTGGGGTGACAACAGCCACGGACAGCTTGGCGTCGATTCCGTCACGTCCAGCGCGATTCCGGTACGCGTTGGCTCGTTGCACAGCGTCGTGGCGATCGCGGCGGGGAGCCCGGCACAGGTCATGCGCAGCGACATGCCGACCATCGAGGCGGCGGTCACCCTCCACACGCTCGCAGCCGTGTACACCACGCGCTTTGGGGCAGCATCGGACGGTCTGGGCGCGACCTGGACCGGCGCGCTCGCATCGCCGATCGACGCGCTCTGCGTCGGCTCGTGCCAGGGCAGCAACGACGTCATCGATCTCTTCGACGTGGACGACGATATGGGCGCGGCGTACGCGTCAACGCGCCATTATCCGTCGGGCAGCGCATCGACCTTCGCGCGCCCCTTCTGGCAGCTCTACCCGCCCCTCCCGGCGGGCAAGCGGATCGGCAACGCGCACGATCAACTCCACCCCGGCGGCTATCAGTTCCCGCATAACAAGCACGGCACCAATCGCTTCTACCGGCTTGTGGGCGCCGGCAAAGCCGCAACAGTAACCGTCTCCGCGCCCGGTGGATTCGGCTGCACGACCAACGCACTCGACCTGATCGTGTACCGACGCGGCGTCGCGATCGGCTTCAACGGCGCAACAACGGGGAGCCAGGCTGGATGTCCGTCCGTCAGCTTCTTCGCCGAAAAAGGCGTGGCGCACGTGGTCTGGATCCGGATCGCGCCGACGTACCAGGGCTCCGCCTCCAGCTGGGACCTCGACGTCAGCCTTCGAGCCCATCTGTAGCCGCGTGAATCGCCCCATTCGAATCGACACGGGCGGCGGAGCGTCTACGATGCCAGCGACCAACGCGGTGTCGCGGCTGGAGGCCCCATGCAGAACCATCGCTCGTACCGAAAAGCGCTTGGCATCGTCCTCTTGAGCATCGCCGTCACGGCCCTTGGCTGCAGCGGATCCGACGAAGGCGTCACCTCGTCCAACGCGAAGGGCTCCGGCAACAACGCGGACGGCACGATCGGCGGCGTCGACGGCGGCATCCAGGGTGACGCAGGCGGCACGTCAGGTGGCACATCGTCTGGGGGCGCTTCTTCCGGCGGTTCATCGAGCGGCGCGGACGCCGGCGGCACATCCGATGGCACCAATCCCGACAGCGGCACAACCGCCCCCAAGCTCTGCAGCGTCAACGGCGACTGCGCGAGCGCCGAGCATTGCGCCCTCTTCTACAACCAGGTCAAGCAGCTCAAGGGCGACGACGATGGCAAGGGCGGCAAGAAGCTGCCGGGTTGGGCCAACAGCTGCCTGCAAAGCGATCCGAAGCTCGCCAAGCTCGGGGCAGCCTGCGATCCGTATGCCAACGACCGCGACGAAACACTGCCAAGGTGCCACAACTCATCTGCGTGTCAGCAAGGTTCGTGCACCGCGCTCTGCAAGTCCGATAGCGACTGTCCCAAGGACCACGTCTGCGCCGCTAGCGAGGTCGCGGTGGACGTGCTCGACGGCGCCAAACCGATCAAGACAAACCTCGTCGCCCGCGTCTGCACACCGATGCCTGGCGGCGGCAAGACGTGCACCGGCCCCAGCGATTGTGGCAACGGTCAGCTGTGCCGCCCCTACCTCGTGCCCGGCAGCAACGGCGCGCTGGTAACCCGCGGAAAATGCGTCTCCTTGCACGCTGACAAAGCCAAGCTGGGTAAGGCTTGCGGCGCGAAGTCGACCTTCAAGGGGCTCGGCAAGGTCTGCGATTCGGCCCTCTGCCAGTACACGTCCGGGGGCCAGGTGCCCGGTATCTGCACGTGGATGTGCAGCAACAAATCCGAATGCCCCAAGACCATGACGTACGGTGGTATCGCCTACCAGACCGCCTGCTCAGCCATCCTCTCGGCCACAAGCGGTCCCGGCCTCGAAGACGATGCGTTCATCAGCCAGTGCATCCTGGTCCACGAAAAGAGCGACATGGCGGACTGCACGGCCACGCGGACCTGCAAGGGAACCCACGCCTGCGTCGCGTTCGCCATCGCACAGGGCGGTGACAAAGGCGCGTCCGTCGAGCACTTCTGCGTCGAACAAGCGACCAAAGATCAGCCTAGCGGCCCTCCGAAGGGCGTCGGCGAGGCATGCACCGTCGGCAACTCAAAGCCCGAGTGTAAGGGCGCCTATTGCCAGCCCGGCGCTGACGGCAAGGGCTACTGCAGCAAGACGTGCCTGCAGGATTCGGACTGTGGCAACGGCACGTCCTGCAAGGAACACGTGCTGATCAAGCGAACCAAGACGTCCGCGATCACGAAACTCTGCAAGAAGTAGTAGAGCTTGCTGGACAAGTTGAGACGCGAGACACCGTGTCGGAAACGCTCCTGGCGCGATCGATCACTCGAGCTCGTTGTCGAGCAGCGGTTCGCGCATGTCCGAGCTCAGCGAGATGTCGCTGAAGACGCCGTCGACGTCGAAGTCGGCGCGGGCACGGGCATACCACCAATCCTTGTCGGGATCTTTGACGTAGGCCTTCGGTGGCGTGGTGGGCTTGGACGGGTCACGCCCGACGACCACATACTGGAAATTCACTTCCTGGGTCGCGGGGAAGCCGGCCCCGAGGCTGCACCAACCGGGCTGCGAAGCGGCGTCGCCGGCGTTGTTGCAGTCGATGCCCCATGTCGTGTCGTACTTGGCCCAATTCAGACCCTTGGGCCACCAGTCGGTCGGGCTCGTGCCGCTTGAAACGTAGCGGTGGTAGGTCTGGTAGTACGTCTCTGACTTAACGCGCACGTCGCCGAGGAAGGCGATCGCCTCTTGTACACGAGCTCTGCGCGTGAAGTGCTTGTACGAAGCGACCGCAGTGGTCGCCAAGATGCCGATGATCACCACCACGACCATTAATTCGATCAAGGTGAAACCTTCGTTGTCGCGCCGCATCGGCACGCTAACTTCGTTGTGGCCGGTCATCGCAACCTCCGCGCTGGATCATCTTCGCGCCGGCCCCGACCACCGTCAACGAGTTTGCGGTTGGGCACGAAGAAACGGCGCCATGACGCACACGAATGCCGCGATGACGCATTGCGCCTTGAACGCCGTCTTGCGGCGTCATAAAACCCGCGCTGGCAGCCGATTTGCCACGCCCAGCCGCCCTCTGTTCGCCGCCTGAAGCGCGCACCAGGAAACGCCATGACCGTCCAAGAGCACACCGGAACGCGCGCCCGTCAGCGCGACGACCGCCGCATGTTGCTGGCCCAACGGGTTGAAGCCTCGCTCAACGGCGCGGATGAAAAACGCCGCCAGCAGATCCTCTTCATGTCCGAATCGGTGCTCAAGCGCGCCGACGACGAGCTGCTCAATCGCCATCCGGCCGAGGGCTTCTACGCGCACATCGTCAACGCGCTGGAGTCCGTGCTGAATCGCGCTGACGGGCAGATCAAGACCGGCTGCAGCTTCCCGGGGCTCGACACCCACGGCTATGAGTTGCCGACCTACGTGCTCGAAACCTGCATGGCTGACCAGCCGTTCATCGTCGACACGATCAAACTTGTGCTGCGCCGGCTCGAAGTCCGAATTCTCGGCACGCTGAACATGATCTTGCCGGTGCGGCGGGCGGAAAACGGCGACCTGCTCGACATGTCGATGGATCTGGAGGGCGCCGCCAACGAGTCGTTCACCTGCCATCTGCTCAGCGCCGGCACCACGCGCGGCCGCGAGCAGCTGATCAAGCAGACCGTTCACCGTCATCTCGAACGCGCCGTCCGCGTGGTCGGCGATTTTCGGCGCATGCAGCGCGTCGTCCGCGACGTGGACACCTCGCTGCGGTTCACGGCGACCGAACAACCGGAGCGCAAGCGCTATCTCGACGAGGTGACCGACTTTGGCGAGTGGCTGCTGGCCGAAAACTTTGTGTTCATGGGCGCGTTCCGCTTCGACGGAGACGGCAACCCGATCGCTCGCGTGGGCCTCGGCCACTTCGACGACTCGCCGCTCGAGAGTGATCCCGCAGCGACCCTCGGTGGCGATGCGCCGCTGGTTTCGATCGCCCAAACGCGCATCGACTCCCCGGTCCACCGCGAAGGCCGCATGCAGGAGATTCGCATCCGCACCTTCGACGAGGACGGTAACTCCAACGGCGGCGTCATCTTCCAGGGGCTGTTCACGTACAACGGGCTGACTGCGGCCGCGTCCAACGTCCCGGTGTTGCGCATGCGATTGCAGCGCATGGTCGAAGCCGAAGAGCTGGTGCCCAGGTCGCACCGCATGAAGCTCTTCATCGCGTTCTTCAACCGGCTGCCGCTGACCTACACCTTCGCCGCGTCCGACGAGGAAATCCGCGGCCTGATCAACGAAGCAATCGACGTCGATTTCGGCGGGACGGCCCGTCTGCACAGCTTCGCGTACCCACAGCGCGAGCTCGCGCACGTCTTCGTGATGGTCACCGCCGGGCACTACGGCGAGAGGCTGCGATGGCGCGTCCAACGGGAGATCAAGCGCCGTTTCCAGCCCGATTACGTCAAGTTTCGCCTCCTCGCCGGAAAGACTGACGCGACGCTGTGGCACTTTGAGCTGTCGAGCGATGACCGCCTCGCCAAACCCGACCTGGGCGAGCTGAACGACCGCGTTGTCACCATTGTCAGCCCGTGGCTCGAGCGCATGCGCCAGATGCTCGCCTCGCTCGGAGTCGACGAGCACCAGATCGACCGATGGTGTGGCGTCTACGGCGATGCCCTGCACGACGAATACTGTCAGCGCATCGAGGCCCGTCATTTGCTTGCCGATCTGCAGGCGTTCGATCGCGTCCACGCCACGGGCGACTATCAACTGTTCGTGCGCCAGCGCAGTGACGGCAAATCTGTGCGCCTCATCGTGCACAGCGACACGGACAACGCGCTCACCGACATCCTGCCTGTGATCGACAATTTCGGCCTGCGCGTGCAGGGCGAGAAGACGGTCGAGATGGTTGACGCCGAGGGTCGCTCGATCTTCATGGAGACCTACAGGATCCCGATCGGTGAACGGCAAGGAAGCCACCTGCTGGACCACCGAGAGCCCTTCCTCGAGGGCATTCGGGCCGCGCTCGATGGGCGCATGAACAGCAGTACGCTGAACCTGCTGCTGCTTCCGGCGCGGCTCGATTGGCGCCAGCTGCAGATACTCCGCGCGTACATCGGCTACGCGCGCCAGGTCGGTGCGGCCTTCCCACCCAACCTTGTGCAGTCCGTCTTCCACTCCAATCCGGCGTGCGTGAACGTGCTCCTGGACTACTTCCACGCGCGCTTTTCGCCCGAGCTCGACGGCAAGCGGCTGTCCGCACACGACGACGATCGCAAGGCAAAGGTCGGCGTGATCACCGACGCGTTCTACGCCGCGCTCAGCGAGGTCGAATCGGCGGTCGAGGACAAGATCCTCCGCATGTTCTTCAACCTCATCTCCGCAACGCTGCGCACCAACTTCTACCAGCGGCCCGACGTCGCGCGAGGGCTGTCGTTCAAGTTGCGCTGCGCCGACGTCGAGATCATGAACGACCCCCGGCCGCTCTACGAAATCTACGTGTACGAGCCCAACGTCGAGGGCGTGCACCTGCGCGGCGGACCGGTGGCTCGCGGCGGCTTGCGATGGTCGGATCGGCCGGACGATTTCCGCACCGAGATCCTCGGCCTGATGCTCACCCAGATGGTCAAGAACACGCTGATCGTCCCCGTCGGCAGCAAGGGCGGCTTCGTGCTCAAGAAGCCCATCGCCGACTACGCTGAGCGCCGCAAACGCGCCGATGAACTGTACGAGGTGTTCATCAACGGCCTGCTCGATGTCACCGACAACCTCGTCGACGGCAAGCCCGTGTTTCCCGAGGACGTCGTCACCTACGACGGCGCAGATCCCTATCTCGTCGTCGCGGCGGACAAGGGCACGGCACACCTCTCGGACACCGCCAACCGCATCGCAACCCAGCGCGGCTTCTGGTTGGGCGACGCCTTCGCCTCGGGCGGCTCGCAGGGCTACGACCACAAGGTCTACGGCATCACTGCCAAGGGCGCATGGGTGTGCGTGCAGCGGCTTTTCCGCGAGCTGGGTGTCGACACGCAAAAGGACCGCTTCACGTGCGTCGGGATCGGCGACATGAGCGGCGATGTGTTCGGCAACGGGATGCTGCTGTCGCGATCGATGGCGCTGCTTGGCGCTTTCAACCACATGCACATCTTCATCGACCCGACCCCCGACGTGGACAAGTCGTACGCCGAGCGCAAGCGCCTGTTCGATTTGGGGCGGTCGTCCTGGGCCGACTACGACAGGTCGATCATCAGCAAAGGCGGCGGTGTCTGGGACCGGGGCGCCAAGTCGATCCCGCTGACCGACGCTGTGCAGAAGATGCTCGGCACCAAGCGCACCGAGATGAGCGGCACCGAGATCGTCAAGGCGATGCTCATGGCCGACGTCGACCTGCTGTGGAACGGCGGCATCGGCACGTACGTCAAAGCGAGCTTCGAGACCCACTCCGACGTGGGCGACAAGGCCAATGACGACGTGCGCGTCGACGCGACCGAGCTGCGCTGCCGGGTCGTTGGTGAGGGCGGCAACCTGGGCTGTACACACGCATCGCGCGTGGAATTCTCACTGCGCGGCGGGCGCATCACGTCCGACGCTGTCGACAACTCCGGTGGCGTCGACCTGAGCGACCACGAGGTCAACCTGAAGGTGCTTTTCGCGCCGCTGTTGCAGGCCAAGACCATCGACACGGACGCGCGCAACGAGCTGCTGTTCGAAGTGGACGAGCTGGTGTGCGCCGATGTGCTCCACGACAACTACCAGCACACGCTCGGCATCTCCGTCGCCGAAACGGAGTCGCCGCGTACCATCAGCAACTGGAACACCGCGATCGTTTTCCTCGCCGACAAGCTCGGCATCGACCGCGACCTGCAGCTCCTCCCCACGCGCGACATCCTCAAGGAGCGGCGCAACGCCAGCCTCGGCCTGACCCGGCCCGAGATCGCGCGCATCGTGGCGTTCGCGAAGATGTGGCTGTTCGAGAAGCTGTCGGCCGATCGCGCGTGCTCCCAGCACGTGGCGCGTGAATACCTTGACGCTTACTTCCCCGCGGCGGTTCGCGAGCGTTTCCCCGACGCCGTTACGGGTCACAAGCTCGCCCACGAGATCATCTGCACGGTCTGGTGCAACGAGGTGGTCGACTTCGCGGGCGCGCTGTTGATGCCCAACCTCGCGGTCGAATATGAGCGACCCGCTGCGGTGCTCTGCAACGCCTACTCGCTGGCGGTGCGGGTGTTGGACGTGCGCCGAATGCGCGCCGACTTGATGCGGCTCGACGGCAAGATGGAAGCGACGTTGCAGTATCGCGCGTTTGCCGAGATCGAGCGGTCGGTTGCCGCCGCTACACGTGGCTTGCTGGCGATGTATCCGGGAGATCGTCTCCACGCGGCGCTCGGCCGTTCCGACGAGCTGCGCGCGCTGGCCGACGAGATGAGCGAACGCATGGCCAAGTCGCCCAACCGCTCGCAGCGCAACTCGCTCCGGAGCCATGCGGGGCGATGGCAGAAGCTCGGATTGCCGCGTCAGATCGCCCGGGACCTGGCACGGCTCAAGGAGATGACCGCCGTGTTCGCCGTCGACGCGCTCAGCCGCAGCGCCGAGATCCCCGCGTCGAAAGCGACCGCCTTGTGGTTCTCCGTGGCCGAACAGACGGGGATCGGGGCGCTCATCAACGGGGACACCGGTGTTCCCGGCAGCCGTTGGGAAGCCGCTGCGACCGCGAGCCTGCGTCAAGACTTGACCGAATCGATGCTCGCCCTTGCCAAACAAGCGGCGGCCAAGTGCGGCGACGATCGGAAAGCGACGGCGGCGGTCCGCAAGATGCTGAAGAACGGCGCCGGACTGGCAGACATCTGCGAACTTGCGCGGCATATTCCTGCTGAACGCAACCCGATGCCGGCGCTTGTTGTCCTGACGACGCGCTTGCGCACCATCCTTCCCGCCAACGGGGGCTGAGACCGCCATGACCGACACCACCGCGCAGCTCCAGGCTTGCGAACGACGCATTGAAGAGACCTCCGCGCAGATCGCGAAGGTCCTTGCTTCGGATATCCAAGGCTACCCCGACCGCGAGTTGCAGCGTCGTTTCCTGACCCACAGCGAGGTCGCGGGGTCGATCACGGACGCCGCACTCAAGAAGCTGCGAACCGATGCGGGCGCCCTCGGAGCCGATCTGGCCGACCGCGTGGTGGACACCTTGGCCGACCAAGCCTTGTGGACCGCGTTGCTCGACGCGGGCTCCGAAGTCCCTGGCGGAAAGGAATTCAGGTCGATCGCGCCGGTCTGGGCCGCGCTCGGCTTTATCGACGCCGACTTCGAGGAGCTCGCGAGCGCCGCCGGATTGCATGACGACCGCGATCCCGCCGGATACGCGCCCCCGCGCCGGTTCGTCGACCGCCTGTACCTGCCGACCCTGGTCGAGACGATGCTTCGCGAGCTGGCCAACCTCGCCAACTTGCGCGTGGCCGCGTCCGCTGAGGCCGAAGCCGAAACACGCGACTCGTTGTCCGCGCGCTGGGCCGCGGCAGCCCCCGACGAATAGCTGACGCCGTCGGCCAACCGGCGCGAAGCATCAGCCCCTGGCGTTAGAACAAAGCACAACCTGCGCGCCTTCGGTCGTGTTCACGGTCACGAATCTTGCGGCTCGGCGGCATCCGACGGAGACTGCGGATCGCGACGAATTCCGCCATGCTGATGATCCCCGGTCACACCATCCACGAGCAGCTCTACGAGGGGCGAAAATCCGTCGTATATCGTGGTGTTCGCGACGAAGATCAGCGGCCGATCGTCGTCAAGATTCCGCGCGAAGCCTATCCCACAGCCAAGGACATCGCGCGCGTTCGCCACGAATTCCGCATCAACCGCAACCTGATGACCGGCGGCGTCGTGGGGATCATCGAGGCGATCTCGCTGGAGCGCCACGGCAACGGGCTCGCGACGGTTCTCGAAGACATCAACGGCGTCACGCTCAGCGATCTCGTCGCCTACGGCCGCGTTTCGACTGCGGAATTCCTGGACGTCGCGATCAAGGTGTCGAAGGCCCTCGCCGAGATCCACGCCGCCGACGTCATCCACAAGGACATCAAGCCGCAGAACATCATCATCAATCGCGATACCGGCGTGGTGCGCATCACCGACTTTGGGGTGAGCACGCAGCTATCTCGCGAGCAACAGAAGCTCGTCAGCCCGACCAGGCTCGAGGGCACTCTGGCCTACATGGCGCCCGAGCAGACCGGACGCATGAACCGGCCGCTCGACTATCGCTGCGACCTCTACAGCCTCGGCTGCACCTTCTACGAGCTGTTGACGCGGCGCCGTCCATTCCGGTCCGAAGACCCGATGGAAGTGGTTCACGCCCACATCGCCATCGAGCCGACACCGCCCCACGAGATCGACCCGACAGTGCCGACGATGCTGTCGGCCATCACGCTCAAGCTGATGGCCAAGACGGCCGACGGCCGCTACCAGAGCGCACACGGCTTGATGCGGGACCTGCAACGATGCCGCCAACAAGTCGCCGAGCTGGGTGGCATCGAGCCCTTCGAAATCGGCACCGAAGACGTGTATGCGCGCTTCGTCCTGCCGCAGAAGCTCTACGGCCGGTCCAACCAGGTGCACGACCTGATGATGGCCTTCGAACGGGCGGCGGACGGGCGCAGCGAGAGCCTGTTTGTCGGCGGGTACTCCGGTGTCGGCAAGTCGGCGCTGGTGTCCGAGGTGAAGCGGCCCATCGTCAAACGGCGCGGTTACTTCGTGTCGGGCAAGATCGACCAACACCAGCGTTCGGTGCCCTACTCGGTGTTCATCCAGGCGTTCGGTGAGCTGGTCCGCCAGATCCTGACCGAGCCCGCCGAGCGCATCGCCACGTGGCGCGCTGAGATCCTCAAGGCGGTCGGCGATAACGGCGCGGTCATCACCGACCTGATCCCGGGCCTCGAGCTGATCATTGGCGAGCAGGGTCACGTCGCTGAGCTTTCCGCGGCGGAGGCGAACAACCGCTTCAACTCGATCTTCATGGACTTCGTGTCCGTGTTCGCGCGCCCCAACCACCCGCTGGTCATCTTCCTCGACGATCTGCAGTGGGCGGACACCCCTTCTCTGAAGCTGCTGAGCCGTCTCGCGTCCGCGCCCGAAGTCGAGTACCTGCTCATCATCGGCGCGTACCGCGACAACGAGGTAACCGACGACCACCCGTGCATGGTCACCATCTCCGAGATCGAGCGCGCCGGCGGGACCGTCACCCGCATGAACCTGCACGGGCTCGGCGTCGAACCGCTGACTCAATTCGTCGCCGACGCGCTGCACAGCACCACACGCGGCGCGCTGAAGCTTTCGCAGCTGGTGTTGGCGAAGACGCGCGGCAACCCGTTCTTCGTCGGCGAATTCCTGATGGCCCTCTACCGCGAAGGCCTGATTCGTCACGACCCAGCGGCCGGATGGAAGTGGGACATCGACGCCATCGCGGCGGCCGGGTTCACGTCCAACGTCGTCGAGATGATGACGGAGCGCATCCGCGAACTTGGCGAAGCCACGCTCCGGACGTTGTCGCAGGCCGCGTGTATCGGTAACCGCTTCACAATCGGCACCCTCGCCGCCGTCGCCGGAACGAGCCGCGCCAAGGCCAGCTTGATGTTATGGCCGGCCGTGCAAGAGGGCCTGATCGCGCCAACGGACGACAATTGGAAGCTGGTGACCGCCACCGGCGACGAGCTTACGGCGACGATCCAGGGCATCGAGGCGTCCTACGTCTTTGTCCATGACCGCGTGCAGCAGGCCGCGTACGAGTTGATGCCCGAAGACGAGCAGATCGACGCGCATCTGCATATTGGCCGGACGCTCCTCGGCGACCGGCCGTTCGAGGAGATCGAGGACCAGGTCTTCAAGATCTGCAACCACTTCGCGGTCGGCATCAACCGGATGTCGAGCCCGGCCGAACGGTATCGGCTCGCGAAGCTGAGCTACATCGCCGGCAAGAAGGCCAAACGCAGCGCCGCCTACGATCCGGCCATCGAGTATTTCCGCGCGGGCATCGATCTGCTCGGCGACCAGATGTGGGCCGACTCCGAAGGCATGTCGATGGGCCTGGCCAAGAACCTGTCCGAGTGCATCTACCTGACCGGCCAGTACGACGAGGCCGAGAAGCTGTTCGACGAGGTGCTTGCCCACTGCCACGCAGACCTTGAGCTGGCGGCGGTCTACAACCTCAAGGTCGTGCTGTACGCGTCGACGTCGCGTTACAACGAAGCCATCGCGTGCGGCGTCCAAGCGCTCAAGCACTGCGGCATCAAGTTCAGCCCAGACGTCTCGAAGACGACGGTGATCGTCGAAGTCCTGCGCACCAAGTGGTTGATGCGCGGCAAGTCTATCGACAGCCTCGAATACCTGCCGGAGCTGGCCGAACCCCGCCTTATCGTCGCCGTCAGCGTGATCAACGAGATGGCCGCGCCCGCGTTCTTCCTCGACACGAACCTGTACACGGTGCTCGTACTCAAGATGCTTCATGTCTCGCTTGCCCACGGCAACAGCGAGCTGAGCAGCTATTCGTACGCGCTATACGGGATGATCTGCGGCGCGTTCCTGAGCGACTTCGAATCAGGCCTGAAATTCGGCGAACTCGCGCTGCGGCTCAACAAGAAGTACCAGTGCCCCGAGGTGGTCGCGAAGATTCACTTCATCATGGGCATCTTCATCAACCCGTGGCGCAACGACGTACGCACCAACCTCGAATACCTGAGCACCGGCTACAAGGAAGGCCGCGTCGCGGGTGACCTCGTCTACACGGGCTACAGCGGGTTGGCGCAGATCTACTCGATGCTCGTGTATGGCGAGCAGCTCGACCTCTTCTTCCGTGAGAGCCATCGCTTCCTCGAGTTCTTGCGGCGCACCGGAGACGACGACGCGGCCGATTGCATCGTGGTGATGCAGCGGATGGTGCTGTGTTTGCAGGGCATGACGACGTCGCGCATGGACTTCGGCGACGATTCCCTGGAGGAGAAGGCGTTCCTCAAGCGGCTGACCCCCAAGAAGATGAAGATCCCGCTGTACCTGTTCCACATCCTCAAGATGCGGTGCATGTACGTCTTTGGAGAGTTCGAAAAGGTCCTGGAACACGCCGACCTTGCCGCCCCTTACGCCGAATCGTGCATCGGCCTGCCGTTCACGGTTGACGTCGAGCTGCTCCAGGCCCTCGCCGCGTTGCGAATGGCGGCCAACCCGGACAACCCGCGGGGACCGCTGATGCGGCGCGCGAAGAAGTCTCTCAAGAAGCTCAAGCTGTGGTCGGACAGCGCGCCCAACAACTACCTGCAGAAGGTCGAAATCGTGCGCGCCGAGATGGCTCGGGTCCGAGGCGACAACTCGGCCGCCATCAACGCGTTCGAAGTCGCGATGGCGATCGCGCGCAACAACAACTTCATCCAGGACGAGGCCATCGCTTGCGAGCTCGCCGGCCGCTTTCACCAGGAGCAGGACCGATTCCGGATGGCGCGCTCCTATCTCACCGACGCACGGTACGCGTATGCGCGCTGGGGAGCGCTGGAGAAGGTGTCAGCGCTCGAGGATGAATTCCCGGTCCTCAAACACGCCCACGAATCGACCTCCACCACGATCACCACCACCGGCGAGTCGACAACATCGGGACACGGCGCGTTCGACATCCTGTCGGTGATGAAGGCTTCGCAGGCCATCTCGTCGGAGATCGTGCTCGAGAAGCTGCTGCGCCTCTTGCTGCGGACCGTCATCGAAAACGCGGGCGCCCGACGCGGCGTGCTGCTGCTCGAACGCGACGGCGAGATGATGATCCAGGCCGAGGGCACCGCACAGTCCGATCGCTACACAGTGCTCCAACAGCGGCCGATCACCGGCGACAACGACGTGGCGTCAACCGTCATCAACTTCGTCACGCGCACCGCGGAAACCGTCGTGCTCCACGACGCATCGGAAGACGCCCGGTTCGCCCAGGATCGGTACATCCAGCGTCATCGTCCACGCTCGGTTCTCGTTGCGCCCATCCACCACGCAAGCGACCTCATCGGCGTGCTCTACCTGGAGAACAACCTCAACACCGGCGTCTTCACGAAGGACCGACTCGAGGTCATCCAGATGCTGTCGTCGCAGATCGCCATCTCGATCGAAAACGCGACGCTCTACCAGAAACAGGAAGAGATGGCGGCCAGCATGTCGCGTTTTGTGCCGACCGGGTTTCTCGAGGTGCTCGGCAAGCGCTCGATCCTCAACGTGGGCCTCGGCGACGCCGTGCAGCGCGAAATGACCGTGCTGTTCTCCGATATCCGCTCGTTCACCGCGATGTGCGAGCAGATGCAGCCGCAGCAAATCTTCAACTTCATCAACGAATACCTGCGGCGCGTGGGCCCGGTGATCCGCCAGTACCGTGGCTTTATCGACAAGTACATCGGCGACGCGATCATGGCGCTTTTCCCCCATCGCGCCGACGACGCCCTGCACGCGGCCGTAGCCCTGCAGCGCCACGTCACCGCGTTCAATGTGGAACGTGCAGCGCGCGGCGAGCCTCCCATCTCGATCGGTGTCGGCCTGCACCTCGGCCAGCTGATGCTCGGCACCATCGGCGAGGAAGCCCGCCTCGAAGGCACGGTCATCGCGGACGCCGTCAACATGGCGTCACGCTTCGAAGGCCTGACCAAGATGTTCGGTGCGCACATCCTCGTCAGCGGCAACACGCTCGAATCCATGGCCCAGCGCGGTCGCTTCAAGGCCCGCTACCTGGGTGAAGTTCAACTTCGTGGACGCACCGAGAACACGGCGATTTACGAGATCTTTGACAGCAATGATGAAGCGTCCGTTGCGCACAAGGAGGCGACCCGAGAGACCTTCGAACGCGGCGTCAAAGCGTTCATCAAGGACGACCTCGACACGGCCCTGGCGTCGATGAAGGTGGTGCTGGCGAGCGATCCGCAGGACGCGGCGGCGCAGTACTACTTCGACAAGATCGCGGCCGAGACACTCACCGAACCCGGCGATGATGACGAACCGGCAGGCCGCGGCATCTTCCGGGGCTTCGATTCCAGCCCAAAGGCGTAGATCGTAGGCAGCTACGCCGAAAAGCGCGGATTCGTGCCGAGAAACGAGTGCGCCTTGACCTCGCTGATGGTCACGGTCGCCAGCTCGCCTGGCCACTTGAACAGCGCGCCGGGTTCGTTCGCGTCGACGTTGACCTTCATGTTGTGCTGCGTGCGCCCCATGAGCTGCATCGGCGCGAGGTGCCCCAGCGCAGCCTTGGATTGGCTGCTCGGCCCCTTCTTCTGCATCGTCGACATGCCCTCGAAAAGGACCTCGACATCGCGCCCAAGGTGCTCGGCCATCCACGCGTCGGTGATGCGTCCCTGGAGCTCCTGCACCCGGCGCAGGCGTTCTTTCTTCACCTGTTTGGGCACGTCATCTTCGATGCGGGCCGCGGAGGTTGCGGGGCGCGCCGAGTAGGAGAACGAGTAGATGGATTGGTACCGCACGCGCTCGAGCAGCTGCATTGTCAGCTCGAAGTCGTCGTCCGTCTCGCCCGGGAAGCCGACGATGATGTCCGTTGTCATGGCGATGTCGGGCCGAAGCTCGCGCAGTCGGTCGATGCGGCCGCAATAGTCTTCAATCACGGTGCGGCGACGCATCATCCGCAGCACGCGCTCACTGCCCGCCTGCACCGGCAAGTGGAACCACGGCATCAGCTTGGGCAGGTCCCCAAAAGCCTCGATGAGCGTGTCGTTGCAGTCCATCGGGTGGCTGGTCGTGAAGCGAATCCGATGCAGGCCCTCGACGTCGTGGATCTTGCGAATGAGCCCTGCGAAATCGACCTCGGCGCCCCGCTTGTCGCGGCCGTAGCTGTTGACGTTCTGACCGAGCAGCGTCACTTCACGCACGCCGTGATCGACCAGCATCCGCACTTCGTCGACGATGTCATCCGATGGCTTGCTGACTTCGCGGCCGCGTGTCGTGGGCACGATGCAGAACGAGCAGAACTTGTTGCAGCCCTTCATCACCGTCACAAACGAGGTCACTCGACCGTCATTGGGCGGCAGCGGGCGCGCGAACTCGTAGGTCTTGCGGTGAATCTGCTCGATCTCGGCGCGGCGAATGTGCTCCTCGCGGGCCTTGGACGCCAACTCGGGTAGCCGCATCATCTGGTCGGGGCCGACGACGAGGTCGAGGTGTGGCACGCGCTTGAGCAGCCGATCCCCTTCCTGTTGAGCCACGCAACCGGACACAGCCAGCACGAGCTCGGGGTTGTGCTCCTTCAAACGCCGCAGCTTGCCGAGCCGCGAGTCCATCTTGTGCTCGGACTTTTCGCGCACGCTGCAGGTGTTGAGCACGATCAGGTCGGCGACTGTCACGTCATCGGTGGTCGTATACCCCGCGCCGGACAGCGATTCGATCATCCGTTCGCTGTCGTACACGTTCATCTGGCAGCCGAACGTCTCGAAATAGACGAAGCGGCCGCGGTCGTCCGTGGCGGGAAGCTGGCCCGGGCCGGTGGTCATTTCGACGCGCCTCCGGCCTTGTCGAACGTGGGGTTGTGCACGCGCCAATCGAGGCCCTCAAAGCGCATCGTTATTTCGCGCTTGCTGCCACTGCGCGACGTGACCGTGACCCTCTGCTCGACCGTTCGCCCATCGGCCGGGGTCGCAGCCGGGTACGGGTCAGGGCCTGGCTCATAGCGGACAATATCGGGCAGGACGAACGCCACCAGTGGATCGCCGATATGGACCTTCTTGTCGCCCGTGCTGCCCGCCTTGGCAGGTCGAAGCAGGTCGATGGGATCTTTGCCGATCGCCTTGGCCCGCAGCTTCAAAGCCCGCTTGGTCAGCGCGCTCAAGTGGCGATACACGGTCGCCGTATCGCGCTTTTGCGCCGCATCCACGAAGCGCTTCAGCCCCGCGACGACCGGTTTTTCACGGCGGGTGCGCGGCTTGGTCATCGTCCAGGTGCTCTTGGGTTCGCCATCCAGCCGCTCCAGCACCGGACCCGAACAGCCAAACGCGAACATGGCGCTGAGCAGGACGCTGATGGGGCTGGCGAAGGTGCGGCGCATGGGTTCCCGGGGCTTGGGCGCCGAAGACTGTACGCAACGTCCCTTCGGTTCAAGGGTTTCGGTCGCGAACGGGGCGCTTTATGGCGTGGAACGGGACGCTAGAAGCCAGCTTTGCGGGTCGCTTCGAAGTCGCCCTTGAACTGGTTGCCGGGTCCACTGGGCGTGACGATGTTGCCCTTCCACCAGCCTTTGGTCAGCCGATCGACCTTCAAGTCGCCGACCCAATCCTTGTACTTATCGACCGGCGGCATGTCGTCGACCATCGTCGCACCACCGTTGAGCGACAGCTTCGTGTCCAGCGCCAGGCCGTTGAGCGCCTGTTCAATCGGCAGCACGAGCAGCGAGACGGCGGAGTCACACGCCTTCTTCACCGCGCTCTCTTTCAGCCCAATCTTGCCGAGGATCGACTTGCCGATGCCCTTTGCGATGCCCGCGCAGTTGACCAGCTTGCTCATGGCCCCGGAGAAGCTTGTGGCGCCGGTGATCTTCTTGAGGATGACGTGGGTCAACACGAAGAGGATGAGCTTGCCGTAGTTGAGCTTGATGGTGCTGCTGTCGATGGTCAGCTTGGTCTGTTGGCTGATCGTCCCGGTCAGGGTGCCTGCGAGGAAATTCAGCGGGAAATTGGGGTCTTTCACCGCGTCCTTCATGTCCAGGGGTATCTTTCCGCAGTCCTTGTAGTTGGGATCGGACTTCTTGCAGCCAAGCTTCCAGTACAGGTTGACGCCCGTGAAGCTGATTTCGCCCTTGATGAAGAAGTCATTGCTCACCTTGAAGATCTTCAAAACGCCCAACATCTCGAGCTTTTTGACCACCTGCAGCACGTCCTGTCCGATCTGGAAGAAGTCCTGCAACCACTTGGGACTCGAGTTGAGCAGCCACTTGGTGACGACCTTGGCCAGCTGCTTTTCGAACAAGCCAAAGGCGGCGTCCACGAGGATTCCGGGGATGAATTGCTTAACGATGTTCTTCACTTGCGTGATGATGAACGCGCCGGGATTGTAGAAAATCTGGACCGCGGTATCGAGGATTTTGCCCAGCTGGCCCGGGATCGCGCCGGTGAAGTCGAAGTGATTCACCATGTCGTACGGACCCGCGGCCTGGAGCGGCAGGGTCAGCAGGGTCACCGTGACTTCGGTTGTCGCCTTGTCGAGCACGAGGATGCCGTCGGCGCATCCGGCGGCGGCGAGGCGGTTGGTGACGTCTTTGGCGATGACGTAGATGCCGTACTTCTTGTTGGCGGGGAGCGGCCCGAACTCCGGTGTGCCGCCCAGGAACGTGGATTTGCCTGCGACGTAGCCGCCCGGCGGGTAGATCGGCTTGAACGAAGCGCACGTGAACGGCATGGGCATAACCCGCACCGTGGCCTGGCCGATCTGCACCTGGTTATCGTAGGACAGCTTGACCTTGATCTTGCCCTTGGGCGTGTCGGTGACGGTGATGTCGATGAATTTCGCCTTGGCGCCTTCGCAGCTGATCTTCAGCCGGTATTGCACCGCGGGGCTCTTGTTGCCGCGAAACACGGTGCCGGCCAGGCCCTTGGCATCGGTGCCCGTCATCTGCGAGTCGACGGCTCCGAGTCCTTTGCCGTTGAGACCCTTGTTCTCGACGATCTCCCAGAAAACGGCGACGCCGGATGCGGGCGTTCCGAGGGACCAGTCGATCACCTTGACGTGAATCGGCAGCAGGCCGTTGGGCGCGATGACCTGCGGCAGCGAGGTGTTCATCAGCACGATGATTTCGCGCTGCGTAGCGACCTGGGTGGCGTCGTCGGCGGCGCTGAATGCGTCGGGATCGTTGGACCGAATCGGGATGTCGGCGCTGCCCGTGAACTTGCCGCCGGGCGCGTCCGAGTGGGCGTCGGCCTGCACCACGATGCCCTGGATCGTCTCGCTTCCGCAGGCGCTCGTAAACGCGACAAGGCTCACCCACGCGGTGAATCGTATCCAGCTGGCGCGGCGATCGAACACCGGCCTGCGGGCGATTGAGCGATTGGGGTTACCGGGGCGCATCGGGCGATCCATGAGCAAGTTGCCGGAAGCCGCGCAATGCTAGCGTAATCCGGTGTTTCGCGACAGTACGATGGCCGCTGTGGGCCGCTGTGGGCCATGGCTATCCGTGAAGACGTGCGGTTGCCGCGGTTGGCAATGCACCGGATCGTTGACGGTTTGGCGGCACCGTGGCTTCCTCTTCGCAGGCATGAACCGGTCTTTGTCGCTTTCGGCGCGCTGTCTTTGGCTCACGGCCGCGCTCACGGTTGGTGCTGCGATGTGCGGTTGTGCGGTCGAGAGTGATCGGATCGGCTTTGCGGAGCTGGATCGCGTGCGATTCGATTGCCGTGTGCAGCCTGTCCTCGCCGCGCAGTGCGCCACGCCGGCTTGTCACGGCGACGCCGAGCGACGGATGCAGGTCCTGGCGCCCGGGCGGATGCGCATGACAGCCGAGCTGATCGCGGCGAGCGAAAAACAGCCGCACGACGACGCGACGTCTGGACTGCACCCGCCGCTGACCGAAAGGGAGCTTCGATTCAACTTCGCACAAGCCCGCAGCATGGTGCGCGTGACCGGTCATATCGCCGACAGCCCGCTGCTGATGTATCCGCTCGCCATGGGCGCAGGTGGCCACTACCACGAGCCCAAAGGCGAGGTCTTCCCGTCCCGCGATGATCCCGACTACGTGGCGCTCTACGACTGGGCCGCGGGGGCGACGGGGTGTCCATGAATCGTTGTCGCAGGACGTCGTGGCAGACCGGCGCGCTCGTCGCCGCTGCGTTCACCGTGTGGGTTGTCGGCTCTGGCTACTCATCGGCGGCGCTGTTTGAGACCCCGGCAAGCCAGGGCGGCGGCGAAGGGCTGCTTTACACCGGTTCGGCCACCTCGCACGGAATGCACTGCGGCAGCTGCCATCAAGGCGACGTGCGGCATTCAGGCGCGAAAGTCACAGCCGATCCTGCCAGCCTCTTCGCCACAGGATACGAGCCGGCAAAGAGGTACACAATCACCGTGGCGATCGACGCGGAGTCGCGCGGACTCGACCGCCAAGGCGCCTGCGAAGAGGGTCAAGGCGGCTGCAATCGCAATGGCTTCATGGCAGAGCTCGTCGGCGATCACGGCGCGGCGATCGGCACGTTATGCGCTGACGGAGGCACGATTGGTGACAACGGATGCGACCAGAGCTCCGGCAAGGAATCGAGCATCGTCGGCGGCGGAAAAGCGGTTGGTGGCCACTCGCTGAAGCTCCCCGAGCTCTGCCTGGAGCCCGGCGACACGAACTGCTTCGACATGGCGGCTCAGAAGGCTGCCGGCAAGACCCCAGCCGAGATCAACGCGGCATTGAAGGCCGCCATCAAGGGCCGCACGTCGTGGCGCTTCGTGTGGCGCGCACCCGACAGCTCTCAGCCCGTCAATCTGTTCATCGGCGTGGTCGACGGCGACGGCGGCAACACGGTCGATCCCCACCACAACGACTATGTGGGCGACACCGTCTTGCTCGTGAATCGGCGAATTCTGCGCGAAGGTCAAAGCGACCACGCTTGGCCGACCGACGGCCGCCCCCATCCGGACGATCCGGCATCCTGTAGCGCTCAGAATCCGCACCGCGGAAAATTCCCCGCCGCGGCCGTTTTCATCATGTTGACTTGTATAATCATGATGTTGATGTCTCGTTCGCGGAGTCGCGCATGATGAACTCTAGCCTCAAGGTGCTGGGTCTGCTGGTCATCGCGACGGCGGCTATCGCTGGTCCGGGGACGGTCTTCGCGGCGCAAACCTCGTGCGACATCGTCACCGGCCCGTCGTGCGTCATCAACGAAGGCTGCGACTGCGACCACGATGGCTACGTCCGCGACCTCGGCAAATCCTGGAAGTACTGCAAGTTCCAAAAATGCCCGATCGACGCCGACGACACCGATCCAAAGGTGCTCGGCAAGTCGACGACGTTCAACGCCGACGGCGACGGATACACCAAGCAGTTCGACTGCAACGACGACGATAAGAACATCTTCCCAGGCTCTGCGATCGCTTGTTGCAACTGCGAAATCCTTAATGATCCTAATAAGTATAAGGCGTTTGGATGCAGTAAAGGTTGTCCTCTGAGCCAGCCGGCGCCGGACGCCGGACCACCCGACGCCGGACCGACCGACACCGGTCCCGCAGACACCGATCCCGAAGACACCGGTCCCGAAGACACCGGGCCGCCAGACACCGGGCCACCAGACACCGGGCCACCAGACACCGGGCCACCAGACACCGGGCCACCAGACACCGGTCCGCCAGACACAGGACCAGCAGACACAGGCCCAGCAAACATAGGCTCAGCAGACACAGGCCCCGGTTCGAATGATGGCGCGACGTCGACCGATGCGGCCGTGGACCCCGGCGACCTCGACAACGATAAGGACGGCGTGCCGGCGAAAAACGATTGCGACGACGCCGACCCGTACATCAAGCCGGGCGCCGCCGTGGCGTGCTGCAGCTGCGAAGTCCTCACGGACCTGAAGAAGAAGGAGCTGTTCGGATGCCTTGGCGGCTGCCCGCTGAGCGGATCCGACGATGACGCAGGATCCACCATCGATGCAGCAGCGACCGTCGATTCGGCCAGCGCGGATGACACCAGTGCGGGCGACACCAGTGCGGAAGGCGACATCGGCCCCGGGCAAACGGACACAGCGACCGACCCCGTCGACGTTGCCATCTCGGACGCCGGCACGACGGACACCGGAGGCCCGACGATCGGTGGCTGGGACGCCGGCGGCCTGCAAGATGGTTCGCTGTCGGGCGGCGGCGGTGTGATCCGACCCGAGCCACCCGCCCCGGGATGCAGCGCTGGACCGGCATCGGAGCGCGGTAACGGATGGCTTGCCCTGCTGCTCGGCTTGCTTTGTTTCGGCCTCATGCGACGCAAGAAGACGGTAGCGGCGCTGGTTGTCCTCGTCGCCTTGCTTGGCTCAGGATGCGTGCGGGTCCAGCCGTGGCAACGCGCGACCCTTGCCAAGCGCTGCATGGTCATCGGCAGCAACGCGGGTGAACTGCAGCTTGAACAGCACACGTTCCAGTACCGGGAGGGCGCGGCCGGTGGATTCGGTGGTGGCGGCGGAGGCTGCGGGTGCAATTGACGCCGGCCCAGGCCACGGCGCTGACCTTTGGACTCGTTGTGGGCTGCCTTGCCGGGGCGCCGCACGCGGTTGTCGCCGCGCCGCTCGCTGCATCCGTAACGCCGACAACCGCCCCGCTCGTGCGGGCATGGAAAGCGGCCGAGAGGCCCGGCAAACCCGACGCAAGCGCTGCCAAACGGCCCGGTCGCGCGATGACTGAGCCTGCGCGGACACCGGTCGGAGTCAAAGCCCGCGCCCGCACCAACTACTACGTGGACAACGACGGCAACCAGATCGTGACGCCGCTGGTGGCCGCCGAAGCCGTCGTCAACGAGACAACGGCCGTCCAGGCCCACGCCGTGCTCGACGTGATGACCTGCGCCTCGGTCGATGTCGTCACAGCCGCCACCCCGCTCGGCTATTTCCAGGAGACGCGCAAGGAAGCCGGCGGCGGCGTCAGCGTCAGACGCGACCTCACGACGATCGCGGTGTCGGGAATCGGTTCGCTTGAAAACGACTACAGCGCGGCCACGGGCGCGATCTCGATCAGCCAGGAATTGGCCAAGCGCAACACGACCCTGGCGCTCGCCTACAGCTTCACCGACAGCGACGTCGGGCGCGCCTACGACCCGAACTACAACCGTGATCTCGACAGCCACGCCGTCACGCTCTCGATGACCCAGGTGCTCTCGCGCCAATGGATCGCTCAGGCAAGCGGCTTCGCGGGCTTTCTCAACGGCATGCAGTCCTCGGTCTACCGCATGGTGCGCTTCACGAACGGCACCTTCGGGGCCGAGGTCGTGCCCGACGAGCGCATGCGTTTCGCAGGGGCGGTCCAGGTCCGCGGGGCGCTGGCGCGGAAGCTCTTTGTCGGCGGCAGCTACCGGCTCTATAGCGACGACTGGGGAATGCTGGCGCACACAGGCGAGCTCACCGCGTTCTACACCGTCAACTCGTCGTTCACTGTCCGACTGCGCGACCGCCTCCACGTGCAGCGAGGCGTGCCGTTTTACCAGTCGCGCTTTGGCAGACCGTTCCGCTACATGACCGCCGATCGCGAGCTCGGCGACTTCTACGGCAACCTGGTCGGCATCAAGCTGTCGGCCAACTTCGCCGAACCCAGCCGCGGCACCGAGCTGTCGATCGACGCCAAGGTCGACGGCATGTGGCAGGTCTTCGACGATTTCCCCTGGCTGCCGGAGCGACGCATGCTGATGGCCGAGGTCGGTGTGGCTCTCGCGTTCTGAGATGCGGCCGCCCGGGACACCCGATGTGAAGGACGCTCGGTGAAGCTGTGCATGTATAAACCGCCCATTTTCGCGACACTGGCCCTATTCATCGCCGGACTGCTCGGCCCGGGCGCCGCGCATGGCCTGCAAAAACCCAAAAATCCGGCCCGGCCGAAGGTGTCCGCTGCAAAAACCGCCAAGACATGGGTTCGCAGCCAGCGTGCGCTGATGGGCACACGGTTTACGATCATCGCATTGGCCACCGGCGACCAGCGCCAAGCCCTCGACAAGGCCTTGGAGCGAGTCGACAGGCTGGAAAAGGCGTGGAGCCCGTGGATCAAGGGCAGCGAGTTGAGCCAACTCAACGCGGCGAAAGCCGGCGCCTGGGTGGCGATGTCCAAGAAGACAACCGCGCTCCTGCGACGAACCATGGCGCTGTGCACGTCATCGGGCGGCGCGTTCGATGCCACGTTCTTCTCGCTCCACGGCCTGTGGAAACTCAAGGCCCGGCCGTTCGCGCCGCCAACGGACGCGGCGATCAAGGCCCGGCTCCCCGCTGTGGGATGCACGCGGTGGCAGGTCGATGCGCGGCGAAACAGGGCCCGACGCATGGTTGCGGCGACGCGCATTCACCTCGGTGGCAACGCGAAGGGCACCGCGCTCGATGAAGCTGCGGTCGCGTTGCGCAAGGCAGGAGTCACCCGCTTTGTCGTCGACGGCGGCGGCGACATCGTCACATCAGGCAGAGGGCCCAAGGGTCCGTGGCGAGTCGGGGTCCGCAACCCGCGGGGCAAAGCCGGCCAGGTAGCCGCGGTCGTGCGGGTCGAAACGGGCGAGTCCGTGGCAACGAGCGGCGACTACGAACGCTTCGTCGACGTCGGTGGCAAGCGTTTTCACCACATCGTCGATCCGCGCACGGGCTATCCGGCGGTCGGTGTCCGACAGGTCACGCTCGTCGTTCCCAGCGGCGCTCATGCCGGCGAAAAGGCCGACGGTCTCTGCACCGCGGTCTTCGTACTCGGCCCTCGGAAGGGGCGCGCGCTGGTGGCCAAACATCCGGGCATAGACGTGCTCATCATCGATAGCGCCGGCAATTGGCACTTCAACGCCGGGATGCGCCGACGACTCGGTGGATTGAAGGCGAAGGGCGCAAAGCAGAAACAGAAGCGAAAGTAGAAGCCCTGACGTGTCCGCGGATCACGAGGCCGTGCGACTACTTGTAGCCGCAGATTCCGCCTTGGTTGCACTTGCCCTTCTTCTTGCCGTCGGGCGTGGATGGGCAATCAGCATCGGCTTTGCAGGTCGCGACACACTGGGCGCCTTCGCCGGGGATGGTGCGGCAGCCGCAGAACTTGGTGTTGTCGATGCACTTGCCCTTGCCGGCGCAGTCCTTGTCGGACGTGCACTTCGGCCCGGGCTTGCCGCCGCCCGAGCTGCCGCCACCCGAGCTGCCGCCCTGCCCGCTGGATGAACCGGAGCCGCCGCTGGACGACCCGGGCCCGCCGACGGGAACACAGTAGCCGTCCTTGGTGCAGAAACCCTGGATGCCGTTGGAGAACGTGGGACAGTCCGTCGAGACCTTGCAGCCGGGCGCGCACTCGGGGCCCGAGGCGAGGAACGCGCAAGTGCAGATCTTCACCGGGCCGCATTGACCTTTGCAGTCGGCGCTCGACTTGCACTTGGTGGGGCCGCCCGAGCTGCTCGAGCCGCCTGAACCACCGCTGGACCCGGAAGACGTAGACGAACCGCTGGAGCTGCCGCCCGACGAACCGCTGCCCGGAATCGCGATGCAATACCCCTGGGCGCTACAGATCTGCTTGGAGCCGGATTTGTCGGGCGGGCAATCGGCGGCGAAAAAACAGCCCGCGACGCAGACGTCACCAGTCGGGCCCTTGCCGCACGTGCAGTCCTTGGCCTTGTCGCCGCACTTGCCCTTGCAGTCGAGGTCCTTCTTGCACGGACAACCCAGGCATGGCTTTGGGGCGCCAGAGGATGATCCGCTGCTGGCTCCAGATGAACCGCTGGACGACGACCCGCCCGATGTACTGGCCGGGCTGCAGCTGTTGGTCGTGAGCGAGCACGTGCCCTTCTTCAGCTTGGCGCAATCGCCGTCGTTGATGCATTCGACGCAAGCCCAGATGCCGTTGTTCAGCTTGGCGCACGCCGCAAACGGCGCTTTGCACGCCGCACAAGCCGGGTCGGTCGTCGGGCCGGTGTCCGTGACCTGACCGGCGTCTTGCACCGAACCGGCGTCCGGCGCGCTCCCGCCAGCATCCGGCACAGCAACGTCAGCGCTTCCCGGACCTGTGTCCACAACCGTCGCGCCGCTGTCGACGGGGCCGGCGTCAATGACCGCGCACGTGTTGGTCGACAAGTCGCAGGTGCCGCTCGCGCAATGGGCGTCCTTGCTGCACTGAACGCACAGCCACTTGCCCTGGACCTCGGCGCACCCGGGGAACGGCGCGACACAAGCTGCGCAGATGGCGTTCGCGGAGGTATCACCGGCGGTCGATCCCGTATCGGCCGCGCTCGAATCAGGGGCCAGCGTGGAGGTGTCAGCCGCCGCAGCGCCCGCGTCGGTCACAGAACCGGAATCGACGGCGTTCGAGTCGGCCGGCGACTGCGCCTCCGCGTCATCCGACCCGGTGTCGACCTGCTCACTACCAGAGTCGGGGTCGGGGCTGTCGTCGAGCGGTTTGGTGCCGCAAGCGCCCGCGAACACGATGGAGGCAAGCGCCATGATCGCGACAAGCGCCTTCCTGTCGGACTGAATCGACTGCACGGGGCCTCCGCGACACACAATGAATGTGGGACGAGAGTGTACCAGACACGTTGGCTTTCCCGGTACGACAACCCGCTGCCCGAAACGCCAACGATGAAGAGCAGCGGCACGGGCGCCGAAGCGATACATGGAGTCGGCCGAGACCGAGCCGGCCAACACCCGACCGGGCACCCAGGTCAGAACGGATACAGCTCGCGGTTTGGGCATGCCGGGGTCGCGCACAACTTGGTGCAACGCGCCATCGAGGGCGGCGACGGGCGCGGGAGTCCAGTCGATGCCGGCGCGCGCGAGTTGCGCCAACCAGGCGAGCTCCGATCCCACCTCGTCGGGATGCCGAAAATCGCCGCGGCGCACGCGCACAACGAGCCGCCGGCCGTCGTCGGTGTCGAGCCGGAAGATGGCGTTGAACGCGTCGCGCAGCAGCTTCAAACGGCCGGTCAGCCCCCACAGCGGCAGGGCACGTTTGGCCAATGCGCGCAGGCGACGGGTTCGTGCGCGCGCCGTCAGTTCTGGATATGCCCGCATCAACGGACGATACGCAGCGGATCAGTACGCGGTCCAGCCGCCGTCCACTGCGAGCACCGCGCCGTTCACATACGCAGCGGCGTCGCTGGCGAGGAAGAGGGCGGCTTCGGCGACTTCCATGGCCTTGCCGAAGCGCGGGATGGTCGGAAAGTGCGGCTGGTAGGCGGCCATGCCCTCGGGATGCGGGATCAACGTGGCGGCCATGCGGGTCTGGATCGAGCCCGGCGCGATGGCGTTGCAGCGGATTCCTTTGCCGCCGTAGAACCAGGCGACCGATCGGGTCAGACCGATCACGGCGTGCTTGGACGTCGTATACGCGCAGCCACCACGCCCACCATGTGCGCCGGCAGCAGACGACGTGTTGACGATGGCGCCCGATTCCTTCTCGAGCATATGCGGCAAGGCGGCGCGGATGGCGGCGAAAGGCGCGTTGACGTTCACCGACATCACGAGCTCAAACATCTCGTCGTTGGTGTCGTGACACGGCGTCAGGTTGTCGAGCACGCCGGCGTTGTTGCAGAGAATATCGATGCCGCCGTAGGCCTCGACACACTGGTTGACCATGGCCGCGCACGCCGCGGAGTCGCTGAGGTCGACGACAGCCGATTGCACCGTCGCGCCTTTCTCGGTCAGCTCGTTGAGGACCTTCGCGAGCCGCTTTTCGTCGCGGTCAGCGAGCACAAGCCGGGCCCCTTCAGCAGCGAAACGTCGCGCCATGGAGCGGCCGATACCGGAAGCCGCGCCGGTGATGAGCGCGGCCTTGTCTGCGAGTCGAGCGGATGCGTTGGACATGATCTCTCCGTCAGGCGTTCACGCCCCGTTTTATGCTTGTGGACGCGATCAAGCAGAGTCGGTCGCGTCGGTCGATTGGATGTGGTGCAACCCGGCCAGCAGCAGACGGGCAGCCTGCTGGGTGTGGGCGACGACCTCGTCGGTGTTGCGCGCGCCGCAGAGCCAACCGATGAGCTCGGCGTACCAGACCTGCTGGAGCAAGAAGCAGACCTCGTGATCGCCGGGGCTGCCGTCACTGCCGCCGCGCAGCGCTCGGACGACGAGCGATGTGATCCGGTCCTGGTAGCCGATGATGTGCTCGGCGACGCCAGGATCCCCGGAACCAACGGCGCGTAGCACGGCCCGGGCAAACCCTTCGCGAGCGATAAGACCGAGCGACGCGGCCTCGAAGAAGAAGGCAACGCGATCGAGCGGGGTCTCGCCGTCGATCGGGAATTCGCGCAAAACGTCTTCGAACTTGGCGACTTCGGAGTCGAGGGCGGCGACCAGGATCGCCTCCTTGCTGGGGAACCGGCTGTAGACCGTTCCGAGCGCGACACCGCTGCGCGAAGCCAGATCACGGAGGCGCACCGCTTCAAAGCCCCCCTCTTCGGCGAGGGCGATGGCTTCTTCGATGATCCGGCGGGCGCGTTCCTCCATGGCCCGAATAGAACGTGTTCTAATTCGTGACGTCAAGCGGCCATCGGAGGTCTTGGCGGCGTTTTTCTCTGGTCCGCTACAGAACCTTGATCGGCTTGTTGCTGTGGCTGACGTTCGGGCCGAGCTGGCCGATGTCGTTGCGCCCCCAGCACCAGACCTGACCGGTATCGTTGACGGCGCAGCTATGGGAGGTGGAGCCGCCGAGGGTCAAGGACGCGCCACCACCGGAGACATCGCGCCAGGTGCCCGACGCGATGGGCACGACCGGTTTTTCGAAGATCTTCAGCGATCCCGAGAAGCCGTTGCCGAGCGCGCCATGGAAGCCCACGCCCCAACAGGCCATTTTGCCGTTGATGATGCCGCAAGCGTGCCAGAGTTGGCCGGCGATGATCGTCGCGCCGGTGAGGTGTTTGGCGACGACGGGCTTGGATTGGTAGGTGCCGTTGTCGCCGCCGGTGGATCCGGTGCCGATCTGACCGTAGTTGTTGAGCCCCCAGCAGCGGATTTCGCCCGACTTGCGCTTGGCGCAGCTGAAGAAGCCGCCCGCCCACACCGCGACGGCGTCGTTGAGGTTGGCAATGGCGACCGGAGTGCCTTCGCGCGCCTTGGTGGCGCCGCCGTAGTGCTTGCCGACCTTGCCGTTGCCGACCTGGCCGTACGCGTTGTAGCCCCAGCAATAGACCTGGCCGGTCGCTTCGAGCGCGCAGGCGTGACCGTAGCCGGCTGAGACGCTGAGCACCTTGCCGACCTTGGTGACGGGCTGCGCCTTGGTTTCGACCTTGTTTGCCGTGCCGGTGCCCGCTTGCCCCCACCGCTGGTCGCCCCATGCCCACAGCTTGCCGTCGCTGGTCACGGTGTATGCGGTGAAGCCACCCGCGGCGAGGTCAACGACGTTGGCGAGGCCGACATCGACGGGTTTGGACTCGTAGTTCTTGCCCTTGGGGTAGTTCGGCGTGTGTTTGCCGTTGCCGATTTGACCAAAGTCGTTGCGACCTGCGCAGACCACGCGCCCGTTCTTGCGCAGCACGCAGGCGTACGAGAAGCCGGCGCGGATCGACAGGCCGTCGGTGATACCCGTGAAGCTCTTGGTCGGGCCAAGCTTGCTCGCGGCGATGCCCATCCCGAACTGCGCGCCGTTGTTTTCGCCCCAACATGTGACGGTGCCAGCCTTGTTGTTGCCGGTCGCGCTGTCGTCGAACAGCACGCAATTGAACGCAGCGCCGCCGGCGAGCTTGCGACACGGTTTGCTGCCGTCGAGCCCACAAAACCCCGCGGCCTTGGGGTCGGAGCAGGTTCCCTTGAGACACACCTTCTGTTTGCCAGCGACCGAGCACGCGGTGCCGTCGGCGGCCGGAGCGCTTTGACAGAGGCCAGACTTGGGATCGCAGCTGTCGACGCTGCACGCGTTGCCGTCGTTGCACGCCTTGAGCTTGCCGACGCACTTGCCGCCGCTGCAGCGATCGTTGCTCGTGCACTTGGACCCGTCGTCGCAGGGGCCGCTCGGGCCGGCGACGTGGTGGCAGAACCCTGTGACGCACTTGTCGAGCGTGCAGATGTCGCCGTCGTTGCATTCGGTGTTGGTGACGCCTTTGCAGAGCTCAGCGGCGACCGCGACCGGCGCGGGCCGATCGGTCTTGTTGCCGTCGCCGAGCTGGCCCGACTTGCCCGAACCCCAGCAGAAGACGCGGCCATCGCCGAGTCGTGCGCAGGTGTGCCCGTCGTTTTCGCCGGCGGAAGCGGGGAATGAACCGCCGGCCGCGATCTCGGAGACAGCTCCCGGGAGCTTCACGGGCTGCGGTGTCTCGGTCACCCCACTTTTTCCGGCGCTGCCGTTGCCCAGGCCACCGTAGTTTTCGGCGCCCCAGCACGCCACCGAACGGTCGGCGCGGATCATGCAGCGATGGCGCACGTGGCCGACGATCTGGCGGGCGTCCTTGACCGCGTTGCCGATGACGGGGGAAGCCTCGACGGGCGCGCCGCTGTAACTCTTGATCGTCTTGTAGTTGCCCACCTGGCCGGTGTCGTTGCGGCCCCAGCAGGCGTGGCTCCCGTCCGGACGTCGCGCGCATGTGTTAACGGCGCTTGCGGAAAGGCCCACGGCGTCGGCGATGCCGGCGGTCACAGGCTTGGGATTGAGCGCGTTCTTGGCGCCGCCCGTGTAGGTGCCGGCGTGGAGGCTGTTGCCCAGCTGGCCAAACGCGTTGCCGCCCCAGCAGTGGACCTTCTTGTTGGCGGTGCGCGCGCAGATGTGTTCGCCGCCACCGGCGAGGGAGACGACGTCGGCAAGGTTGGCCACGAGCTGCGGGACCAGCGCGACGTGGCCGGCACCTTGTTTGCCATCGCCAAGGGTGCCGCGTTCGCCGCTTCCCCAGCACATCACGGTGCGGTCGTTGCGCAGCGCGCAGAACGTCATGCCAGCGGCGGCGATGTCGACGTAGGCGCCGGCTGTCTTGACGGCGCGGATCGCCTTTTCTGCGGGCGGATCCAAGCCGTAGGCGCTGGCCTGTTTGCCGATGCCAATCTCGCCGTGCGCGTTGCTTCCCCAGCAGAAGACCTTGCCGGCGGCGGTCAGCGCGCAGGTCGCATTGAGGCTTGCGGCGATGGTGAGGATCTTGCCGCCGCTCGTCCCGGGCCCGATGCCATGGACCGGTGTCACGGGGCTGGCCAGGCTCACGAGATGTCCGCCGCCGAGCTGTCCGAGACTATTGGCGCCCCAGCAACGCACCATGCCGTCGCCCCAGGTCGCGCACGTGTGCTTCCAGCCGGTCGCGAGCCGCGCGCAGAGTTTGCTGCCGTCCGCTCCGCAAAGCCCGATAGACGCCGCGGAAACACAGGCCCCGCTGTCGCACACCTTGCCGCCGCCACAAGGCACGTAGGTCGTCGCGGGTTTGGCGACACACCCGAGCTTGCCGTCGCACGAATCGGTCGTGCAGGCGTTGCCGTCGTCGCATTTCTTGGCCCCTTTGCCCGAACACGCCCCAAAGCCATCGCAGGTGTCGGTCAGGGTGCACAAATCGCCGTCGTTGCACGGCGCCACAGCAGATGCAGGGATGGCCTTGAACACGCACTTGCCGGTGGTCGGATCGCAGCTGTCGTTGGTGCAGGGGTTGGCGTCGTCACAAGAGCGGAGTTTTCCAGCGCACTTGCCTGCCGCATCACACGTATCGGAGAGGGTGCAGGGGTTGAGGTCGTCGCAGGTGATGGTGGGCGCGACCGGCGCGGGGACGTGCGTGCAGATACCGACCGCGCAGCCGTCCGCGGTGCATGGATCGTTGTCCGCGCATGGCTTGGGCTGCCCCTTGCAAGCGCCCTTTTCGCAGGCGTCCTTGACCGTGCAGGCGTTCTTGTCGGTGCAATCGGCGCCCTCGTGACCGGGCACAGCGCCACACTTTCCGGTCTTCTTCACGCAGCCGTCGAACGTGCATGGATCGCCGTCGTTGCAGACCTTCTTGTCGCCGGCGCAGGTGCCCGCCGAGCAGACGTCCTTGATGGTGCACGGCTGCTTGTCGTCGCAGGGCTGGCCGTTGTTGCCGTCAACCGACTTGCACTTGCCCGATGCTGGGTAGCAGGTGTCGACCGTGCACGCGTTGCCGTCGTCGCAAATCGCCTCGTCCGTCGTCCCGTCGCAGGTGTTGTCGACCCCGTCGCAGCTCTCTTCGACGTCTTTGGCGGACTTGCACGCATCCACGCAGAGCTTTGTCTTGAGGTTGCAGGCGTGCGTCGGGCAGTCCTTGTTGGCCGTGCAGGGTTTTTTCGTGTTTGCGGCGGCGTCGTCGCCTGCGGTGGTCGCGTCGTCGGACTTGGCTACGTCGCTGGTTGCCGAACCGTCCGTACCGCCGGTTGGCGCGCTATCGGTCGCTGCGGCGGTGTCGGTGGACGAGCCGGTGTCGACTGTGACGTCGGCCATGGACGCATCGTCGGTCGGAGTCGTCGTGGTCTGCGAGCTGCCGGAACCACCAGCGTCATCGCTGCAGCCGAAAGCAACCAGAGAGAGGGACGCCAGCGTGCACAACGCGACGCGGCCGAGGATGGACGTGGGCGGTGACATAGGCGTTTCCGTGCGCCAGCAGCGTACAGGATCCGTCACACCTTTGGCATCGCTCGATGCTCCAGGCCTGCGCGGTCAATCCGGACGGACCGACACGACGCGGCCGAAGTGGGTGACGAGGGTCGGCGACCAGGCGGCCCCATCGACGTTGATGAGGTCGCGCTCGAAGGTGTAGGACGACCCAGTGCTGCTGTGCTCGACAGTGTCGCGATCGGATTCGGTCCACTTGCCGTCTTTCATCGAGAAGCGCGAGCGCTGCTGCATCCGATCGCCGTTGTACGTGTAGGCCCAGCGTCGGTACGGCTTGAAGCTCCCATCGGGTTGCGCGGTTTCGGTCAGCTCTTCGAGCAACCGTCCGTCCGACCCAGTCTTGAACGTCATGCGCGAGAGCTGTTTGAGTTCGCTGCCAGACGCGGCCCACGTGCTGCCGGTCGTGGGATGACCGCTGCTATCGAAGGCGACCCGCGACTCTGTGGCCAGCTTCACCTTGCCGTCCTTGTCCACCGACGAACGCGTCCACCTGGTGATGCGACCGCCGCTATCGTAGCCGTACTCGTAGCGCGAGATACTGCTTTTCGGAGACGTGAGGGAGGTTCTCTCAACGCGCTGGAGCCGGCCTGAAGCGTCGTACGTGAACGTCAGCTTCCGGTACGGGGTCCAGGTTCGCGCGCAGGCTTTGTCGGCGGTGGGCTTGCAGCTCGGATCGGTCTGCTTGCTGGTGTCGTAGGCGACCGCGGTAACTTTGCCGTCGGCGCGGCGCGTGGCCACCCATCGGCGCTCTTCGACGTACGGCGACTTCTCGTTGTTGTGGTCGCCGCCGATGATCTTCGCGACGCGCCCATTGGCGTCGTATTCGAAGCGCTGAACGTCGTCTTTCACGGGCTTGTTTGGGGCGATGTGATTGATCTCGATCACTTCGTGCAGGCGCCCGTTCTTGTAGGTCATCAACGTGTGATCTTTGTCCTGCTCCCACTTGCCGTCCTTGTCGCGATCCCAGTCGACGAGCTTGACGGGCCCGAAGTTGAACAGGGCACCGCCACCAGATGATGAGCTGCCCGACGATGAGCTGCCCGACGATGAGCTGCCCGACGATGACGTACTCCCCGAAGAAGATCCCCCTCCGGATGACGACGCCGCTCCCCCCGACGTGCCGGCGTAGACGCCCCCACCACCGCCCCCGCTACCGGCGACGCAGGCCGGCAAAAGGAGCGCCGTCGTTGCGCAGAGCGATGCGAATGGGGTCAGGCGCGTCGAAAAAGACGAAATCACAGCGTCCTCCTGCGGTGGTCACGCGCCAGTGTAGACCGGCAAAGCGGCGCGAGACAGCGAAGGCTACGCGGGATCGTCGCGGTTGCGCATGAAGTCGGCGACCTGGCCGAAGCGCTGGAGCAAGAGGGCGCGTGTCGGTGCGCTGAGCTCGGTGTCGTTGACCGCGATGGTCATACACAACATCCACTGGCGGGCCGAGTCGCTGTTGATGGCGAACGGCATGTGACGGCGGCGCAGGCGGGGATGACCGCGTTTTTGGATGTAGAGGGGCGGTCCACCGAGCCAGCCGCTCAGGAATTCGTAGAGCTTGTCGATGCTCGACTGCAGGTCGCTGGGGTGCATCTGCCGGACCTCAGCGGCCGCGGGGTTGCTGTCCATCTCGTCGTAGAAGCGCTGCACGAGCTTACGGACGCCGGCATCGCCGCCGACCTGGTCATACAGGGTTGGGCGCGGATTGTTGTTGCGCACGTCGTCTCCCACACACAGGGTTATCCGAAACGGCGCAGGAACCTCGACCTTGGCCGCCTCGCGTCCTTACGTTCGCGTGAGCATCGCTGCGAGGGCTCGTTTCCGATTCAGGAGTCTGATGAGTTGCCGGCTTTATGCCAGCGGTATCTCAAGCGTGTCGGGAGCGGGGGCGGGAGCGGGGGCGGGAGCGGGGGGGCTTCTCCGAACTACCCCTCGAGCCACTTCAGGACGAAGTCGAACAGCAGCGTGACGCCGGTGACGGGGAGAATCAGTCCGATCGCCGAGCCGAGCGCGAACCACCGAAAGCGCACGTTGGACAGCGCGAGGGCGTAGTTCAGCGCCGGCGCGAGCCAGAACACCGATCGCAGCGCCGTGACCGTGATGAGAGGTCGCGCGTCGAGGTGGTCGAGCGCCTTCTTGATCCACTTGTGGTCGAATTGTTGCAGGGCCTTACCGCCGACCCCGCGCACGATCAGAAAGGTCACGCAGATCGATACGTTGGCGGCGAAGAAACCTAGCGTGCCGCCGATCCACGGCCCCCAGATCGCGACCCCAGCGACGACGAACACCATGCCTGGGATGTGTGCGAATTCGGCGACGGTAAACACCGTCACGTAGACCACGTAACCCCATGCGCCCGCGTCGCGGACCATTTTCCGGACCTTGTCGACCGTCAGGTCGTCGGCAAAACCGGTCGCCGCTGCCACCGCCCACGCCGCAGCGAGGAGCAGCGCCAGCAACCCCAACCTCGGGGTCGCCGGGTGATGGAAGATGCGTTTGAGGATGCCGGGATCAGCCGATGAGGCCGTCAAGCTCAGCTCAGCAGGCTGCCGAGCTGCATGGCCAGGCTGATGTCGCCCTCGACCTTGAGCTTGCCCGACATGAAGAGCATCGGGCCGGCGAGCTCGCCTTTGACCAGACCGACGAAGTCGGAGTCGGCGACCGTGATGGTGCAGTTGGCGGCGTCGTTGGTGCCCGCGGTGACGGCCGCAGCGCCGGTGTCGACGAGCCAATCGCCGCCGTCATCGCCGGTGATGTGGAACTGGTAGATGGCCGGGCTGTCGCTCGGGCCCTTGGCGCCGAGGCTGGCAGCGAGCTTCTGTTCGAAGATGATCTTGGGCGTCATGGCGGCTCCGTAATCGTTTGGGCGGGTTGTCCGGGTGCATATCCGGGCCGGATCGAGAGGCCGGCAGCCGGGGCGCCGGAGCATCGAGGCCCACGCGCTGTAGGTCAAGGTGGCGGCGGCGGGACAGCAGTCGCGGTGCTGGGCCGCGGTTCGTCGCAGGCCAATTCAAACGATACTTTCCGCTCGCGGGCGTGGTTTTGGGCCCTTTTTCGAGCTCAAAACCGCGCTACGAGGCCTACAGGGGCCATAGGACGCGTCGGATCGCCTGGAAGGTAGGTAAATAGGGGGGCACGCCGATCGGCCCGTAGAACGCGAATTTCGCGGCTCGTCAGCGCCGCGACCTGATCAGCGTTTGCCGAGCAGATCGAGGATTCGACTGCTGGGCGTGCAGTTCTTGAACACCATCTGCAGGTTCCGTTTGCGGTCAGCGCCGTTGTCGTGGTGAACGCTCTTGGTGTAGCTGACGACGCCGACGACGGCGCCTCGGTCATCGATCACCGGGGCGCCGCTGCTGCCCTTGGCGAAGTCGGCGGTGATCTGCAGGACCGGCGTTTTCTGGCCGCTGCGGTTGCCGACGAAGGTCCGCGAGACGATGCCGGCGGTCAGGCTGTACAGAAACCCGTCGGGATGGCTGATGACACGCACGCGGTCGCCGGGTGCGACGGTTCGGGCGACGGGCAGGTGTTTGAAGTTGCTTCCGGCGAGGCGGATCACGGCGAGGTCGTCGACCTTGCTTGCGGCGAGCACCTCGGTGATCGGATGCACGCGGCCGTCCGATGTCATGGCGACGAGGGTCGTGCTGTCGGCGCGGTCGATGACGTGGTGGTTGGTGATCGCCAGCCCGTTGCTGGAGATGACGAAGCCGCTCGCCTGCCCGACGTGCCAATCGTCGCATTTGCCGCACTTGTAGAGGTTGCCGATGACAAGGACGGCGGCGCGCGCCCGTGCATAGAGGGTTGCGTTGTCGACCGAAGCGCCCTTGGCGTCCGTCACGACCAGCTTGTCGTCGATGCGCGCGGGTTCCCGATCGAGCTGGGCGATGAGCGTCTTCATCGCGGTCGTGCGCTGGCCTTCGTGAAGCAGCTGCGCGCCCTGGACGAGCTGGTTGGTGAGCTCACCGTCGTTGATGGGAGCGGACGCCTCCCGGAGCTGATCGGCGGTCGCCTTGGGGCCTGCGATGTCGCGTTGTTGCGCCTGGGCCGCTCCGCATCCTGCGGTGAAAGCGCACAGACCGAGGGCCATCGTGCGCGTCAGATCGGTCATCAGTTTCTCCCGCGCCGTCGCACGATCGTATCCAGCACCTCGCCGCTGTAGGCGCCAACCTGTACTTCCATCTCGGTCTTGGACTCGAACCCGCGAAAAACGACGCTGTAGCAGCCGTTGGACTCGGTCGCTGCGCTGCTGCCGGTGGGATGGCGGCGCTTCTTGGCGATTCGGTAGGCGATGTCGTGGGCGCGGTCTTCGCCGATCATCTTCTTTCCGGGCAGCTTCTTGACCGCGACGCGCAGCTTGGATTTGCGGTCGCCGCCCTTCAACCCGGCGGCCTGCATCAGCATTCCAAACGAGCGATGTTCCATGCACATGTGGTCGGACTTGAGGTGCGCTTCGTCGTCCTTGCCGGGCCGGCCCCACTTGAGCAAATAGTCGGCGACCGTCGTTCCAGCGGCGTTTCGTTTGCGACGCACCAGGCGCAGCTTCACGCGCACGCCGGCGACGCGTTTGACCTGGCCGGGCCGTATCTTGGTCTTGCCGGACCGTATCTTGGTCTTGCCGGTCCGTATCTTCGTCTTGCCGGCACGGGTCTTCTTCGAGCGCGCAACCGCGTCGTGGCTGGATACGTTGATCGCAAAGGTGGTCGTCACGACGAGCGCAGCGACAACGGTTGCATGAACGGTCGTGAAGGGCAGGCGGGCGCTCATGGCGGGCGGCTCCAGGTCGCGGGCTCAGGATCGCAGGAGCCAATACGACTGGATCGCGTCGATGGCGGCAGCGAGGCTGGCGTGGTTTTGGGTGACGTGGACCTCGATCCACGGATGTCCGGCGAGCTGCTGGCCGGGATCGACGAGCAGGATGGGGATCTGCCACAGGCCTGCGAGCGCGATCTCCATCAATGTGCCGATGCCGCGCTTGTCGCTCTGACCCGGCCAGTAGACCAGCAGGATGTCGCTGCGGCGGATGTCGGCCTTGTCGCGCGCCACGAGGTCGGCGGCGCTCACCGGGAAGCCACCGAGCGTTCCATCTTCGGTCGGCTTGGGGTGGTTGCCCCCGCGGGTCGGGTCCTGCGCTTCGATGTTGAGCGCGGCGAGCATCTTGGTCGCTTCACGGCGCCATGAAATGCACTCGTCGAGCAGGGACGGATCGACAGGACCGGCGAGGTAAACGCGCATCGACGCGGATGCTACCAGACGTTTTCGGCGCCCCGAACCTACGCTGCTGCACGACGCACTACGACCGCTGCAGGTAGCGCGGCGACCGGCCGTTGCGGTCCAGCCACATCGCGTACCACAGGTGCAGGTGCGCCACGATCGGTGTTTGGGGAGGGGTTTTCGTCTCGGACACGACGTCCATCAGGTGCAGGCGGTGTTTGCCCACGGTGACGATGTCGCGCAGGGACAGCTCACGCCAGCCGACGGCGTCGGTGGGGATCGGCAGGTGCAACTGCGGGGTGCGCGCGTCGGCGGTGGCCAGATCGAGGCGCCTGGAGAGCGTCGCCATGTGATTGCGACCGAGTGAATACACGTCGGCGCAAGCGCGGGCGTGCATGGCGAAGACGACGAGTTGACCGCTGGCTGCGACTTGCTCGCTGACCCGGGCGCCTTCACGCAGGGACACGATGTGGTGCTGCGGACCGAGGGGGCCTTGCAGGTCGATGGGGACGACGTTGGTGCCGCTTTCGCCCGCGACGATGCCGGCGAGCACGGGTCGCGCGGTGCTGTAGCCGATGCGGAGCTGATCGTACCCATTGCCTTGCGGGGCGATCGGGTCGACGCGGCCGGGTTTGTTTTCGCGGCTGCGGCGCCAGGCGTCGTGCACCGCGAGGCGTGTTCTGTCGGCGGCGTCGATGAGGTGATGACGGCCGTGCGTGCCGACAAAGATGGTCACCAGCTTGTCGCCGCACACCGCGCGCTGTTCGGCGCGGAGCTTGAGGCGGGCCAGCCACGGGCGCGATGAAGCGAAGCCGCCGTCGGATGCGTTGAGCTCGAAGGGCTCGGCGGTGAGCGTGAGCAACGCGTCGTCTTCGTCGTTCAGCCACCGGGCCTCTTCGCTGCCGTTGCGAACGACGATGGCGATCGAGACGGGCCGGATCCCGACCAACAACCACGTCCATGTCACGTCGATCGCGCGCGGTCGGCCGTCCAAACCCAACGTGGCGAACGGGCGGAACATGCCGGGTTCGTCGGCGACTCCGAGGTATTCGGCGGCGTGGGACGTGCCGCGAAAAGAGCGCACCGCGAGCTGCTTGAGGTCGGCCAGCGCGCTCATTTTCCGTGACCGCCCTTCACAACGACATCGCCGCGCTCGACCGTGATCGAAACGCGCCCGCTACCGGGGCGGGCGACCTCGATGACGACAGGGGTTCCCGCTTCGCCGCGGATCTTCTCAACGACAGACCCGATGCCAAGGCCCTTCGTCGGCTGGTGATCGACCCCGACGATGACGTCACCGTTTTGGAGCCCGAATTTCGCCGCTGGCGAGCCGGCCATGGTGCGCCGGATGACCACACCGGACGGCGTTCGGCCGAGGGTCGCGCCGATGCCCTGGAACGCGAATCTTTCGCCGGGTTTTCGTTTGCGAAGGGCGAGATCGCGCACCACCTCGCCGCCGTCGGGCACATCGACGCCGCCGCGCAGCTCGGTCAGGTAGGCGCGATGCTGCACGCGAACAGAGTGGGGGCCGGGTGCGACGCCGCGCAGCTCGTAGTTGCCGTCTTTATCGGTCGCGGCGCGCACGGGAGGCAGGTTGGAGCCGGGTTCGAAGAGCACGACCATCGCTTTGCTGATCGGTTTGCCGCTGTCCTTGGACGTGATTCGCCCACGCACGGTGCCGCCGGCCGAGAGGGTGATGCGGACGTTGTCTGTGGTCGTGCCCGATGAGGTCCAGACGCCGTTGGTGTGGCCGCTGGCGTGTCGGTCGGAATCGGCGACGAGATCGCACTTGCCGGGACGCACGCGCGGGAAGCTGAATACGCCCTTCTTGTCGGTTCGTTGCGGCGGCCACCAGCGGCGGCCGAAGTCGTGCTGGGGTTCGGAGACACAGCGGGCGATGCCGACTGCAGCGCCAGCCACCGGTTCACCATTGCCGTCGACAACCATACCGGTGATCGCCGCGCCTTCCTTGAGCTTGAGGGTCAATTCCTCGCCGGGTTTGGGCGCGCCGCGGTTGGATGAGCCGTGCCAGGGCGTGTAGGCGACGACGCTGATGGTTGCGAGGTCGACCCCCGGACGATCCCAGCTGAAGCGTCCTTCGCGATCGGCACGCATCGTTCGATTGCCGCCGCGATGGCTGAACTGCACCCAGGCGCCGCGAGCGGGGCGGCCGTTTTCGTCGAGCACACGGCCAACCACGCCGTCGACCGGCTCGAGGCTGAAGTTCTTTTCGAGTGCGGTCGGCCCGACAACAACCCGAACGCTGGACGACCGAAATCCGGACACGCGCGCGACAAGGGTCGCCGGACCTTCGGACAGCCCGGCGATCTTGTAGCGACCGTCGCTGCCCGCGCGCACCTGGATGGGGCGCTTCATCGACGCAGAGCTGACCACGACCTCGGCGGCCAGGGGCTGACCGGTCGACGAGGTCACCATGCCGTGAATGCCACCGCGCGGCAGGATGTCGATGACGATGCCATCGCGCTTGTCCGCGTCGGCGAGCTGCAGTGTTGGTCCGTTGAACGTGCCGCGACCTTCGACCTGCACGGCGATCTTGACGACGCCGGGTGGCACAGCGCCGATCGAGAACACCCCGTCTGCGCCCGTCATCGATCGCGTCGGCGCGACGAACGGCTTGAGCGGCCCACCGACGCCGTCGCACTTGGCCACATGCAGGACCATCCGCGCGCCGGCCACAGGAGTTGCGCCGGCCATGACCTTGCCCGAGACCGCTGCGGGACGGGCCAGCCGTAAGACCGCGTCCGAAATCGACTCCACGCCGTCTTCGCCATCAGCAAGCTCGATAACGAGTGCACGCGCGGCGGCGGGACCGGGGCTGATAAACCCCTCGGCGCTGGCATCGAGCCGATACGTGCCGGCCAACAGGCTCACGAACTGGAACGCCCCGTCCGAGTCGGTCTTGGTCCGCATCTTGCCGCTGACGACAACGGCCCCGGCCACACCATTGCCGCCGACATCGACCACGCGCCCGATGATGGTTCCGGGGTCCGCACCGTCGCTCGCTTCGGCCGCCTCGACGTCATCTTCATCGACGACGGGGGCGGTCCACAGCGACGCCATGACCAGCGCCGAAAGCACGACCACGATGCCGACGAGGACGATGTACCACCTGCCGCGCGTCATGCTGCTCCGTGACGACCCTGGCGCGATCGACGTTGCGAAAAGCGACGGCGCGCAATCATGCCTACCGTCCGCTCGGGGCCAAGCATCGTGCGCCCGATGCCCGCGACCCTCAACCCCGCAAACCACGGCTTTGTTCGCCGGCGGCTGCTGCAGCGACGAGAAACGGGCAACTCGCGCGGGAAACTGGCCTGCGCGAAGGACCGGAATACCATGGCGACACAAGCGGTTTTGTGTCGAGCGGCGCCCCGCACTTGACGACGACCGCGGTGACATGGACAAAGGGCGCCCCCACGAGCGTGAGATCGCGCCAGAAACGGGGCCAGGAGCGTCAAATGCAGCGTCTCAGCCAACGGATCGCGACCTTGACCGCGGCCTTGACCGTCGTCGCGTTGTCGCTGTCCGCGTGCGGCCCCGGCTACCTCGACAAGGGCGAAAAGGTCCGCGCGACCGACGAAAACCGCTCGGTCTACAAGGTGCTCGTCGCCTACCACAAGGCGATGGAAGACCGCGATATCGACCGCCTGCGTTCGATGATCTCCAAGCGCTACTACGAAAACGGCGGCACAACCGACAGCGACAAGGACGACTACGGCGTCGACAAGCTGCAGTCCGACGTGATCCCGAGGCTGCGCGACAACGTCAAGCGCCTGCAGTTCCAGATCCGCCTGCTCGACATCCGCATCGAAGGCGAAAAGGCGATCGCTGAATACGAGTTCTTCGGTCGTGCGTTGCTTACCGAAGGCGGCCGCAAGTCGTACAAGATGTGGAACGACTTCAGCCAGATGCGTTTGATCAAGGAAGGCGGCAAGTGGATGATCGCTGGCGGACTGTGATTCGTATCGACCGACTCTGCCTGCTCGCCACCACCGTCGCCGCGACGGTCCTATTCAGCACAACACTTGTCCCGCAAGCGCACGCCAGGCGCCTCAAGGACATCCAACGCGAGACGCCCAAGCTGCGCGAGGGCCGCGACTACCTCCTGCACGGCAAACCGTTTCAGACCCTCAAGGTCTTCGGGCTGGACCCCAATCAGCTCGCAGCGAAACCCGCATCAAAGGTCGCTGACAAGTCGGTCAAGAACGTCGCTGACAAGTCGGTCAAGAACGTCGCTGACAAGTCGGTCAAGAAC
>Ga0114933_10000220_pt1 | contig 69623 bp, 73 predicted proteins | sample 4SBtaG_FD_89691 | JGI IMG/M metagenome (GOLD analysis project Ga0114933, IMG submission 89691) | Deep subsurface microbial communities from Kolumbo volcano to uncover new lineages of life (NeLLi) - 4SBTROV12_W25 metaG | ecosystem: Environmental > Aquatic > Marine > Volcanic | place: Kolumbo...
TGATGCTGAGGCCAAAATAATTAATGCAAAAGAAGTATTGGAAACTAATCGAACGCAATATTTAGATACTTTCAGGAGATGGCTTGGGATTGAATTAACTAAGCCAGAATTAACCCTGAACCCTACTACCCTACTTGATAATTACCAAATTAATTTGAATCAATTATTTGAAAATAGAGATGTTTTAAGTAATACAAGCTCAAGCTCTACACCAATTGATGACCCATTGACGCCCTGGAATGAAGTCACCGTGTATTCATGGTTGTCTCTTTACCCAGGCTTAGTAAAAGGTATCTGCCCCGATGGAGCTCCTTTTCAAGGAGTATGTGCGAGCAAGGAATTTGATGACGCGTGGGAGCAGGTAAGTGACGCTGTTGAGGAACTAGATTCTATTAATTTATCAACTTCAAAAAATATCGTGAAATCCCAGCAAGCAGTAGACAAAGCCAGAAAAGAACATGCGAAAGCAATAGAAGCTCTTGATGCTCTATTGATTCTAGAGCCATTGGAACTGGCGAAAGCAGATGCGGATGTCAAATTGGCTTCTGCAAATTTTGAGGATGCAAAACGCAAATTAATTGAAATTGAAGCTGAGCCTGATAACTTTGACCTAGCCCTTCTTCGTGCGAAGTTAAATTACGAAGAAAAAGCACTTATTGATTTTTCTACTCAACTTGAAAATACCAACTTAGTGGCACCATTTCCAGGAACCGTTGATCTGGTTTCAATGAACTCGGGTGATCGATCGAATCAAGCAAATACATATATCGAATTAGTAGATACATCAGTTGTAGAAATCCATGGCTCTGTCGATGAAATTGATGTCCTGCCATTAAAGTCTGGTATGCCTGTAGTCATTTCGATGACCTCATTACCAGAACGTCAATTTGATGGTTCTATTAAACGCATTGGAACCGCATCTAACGGTCAAAACAACCTAGTGACCTTTCCCGTTGAAATTCAAATGACTGTGCCATCAAATATTGTTGTTCGAGAAGGACTTACGGCAACGGTTGATATCGTGTTGGAAGAGTACCGAGACGTACTGATTGTTCCAACTTCTTCTATATCAGGAAGCTTTGTAGCACCTACTGTGAGAGTGATGGTAGGAAATAGTATTTTGGAAAGACCTGTGCGCCTAGGTCCCAGTGATGATTTTTGGGTAATAATTGAGCGAGGCATAACTGAAGGAGACAGGGTAATTATGCCTGAACCAGCATCTGCAAATACTCAATCAAGCGGGTTTAGAGGCTTGATTGGTCGAGGTAGTAGCCGAGGTGGCGGCTCCGGCAACAGAGGGAATTGATCTTGGGAATTATTGAGATTAGTAACCTCAGGAAATCGTATACGCTTGGAACTTTACAAGTTCCTGCGCTAAACGGAGTAGATTTATCTGTTGAAAGAGGGGAGATGGTTTCCATTATGGGCGCATCTGGTTCTGGCAAATCTACTCTTCTCAATATAATTGGATGTTTAGATGTTCCTACCGAGGGCACATACTCTCTGGATGGTGAAGAAATTAGTGGTTTGAATGACGATTCTTTAGCATCATTGCGTGGTTCTAAAATAGGTTTTGTTTTCCAGAACTACAACTTATTGCCACGCCTCAGTGCATTGTCAAATGTCGAGCTCGCACTTTTGTATAGAAAATCTTCGTATGTGAAAGATCGTTCAATGGCAGCATTAGACTCTGTGGGTCTTGGTCATCGGTACTCGCATAGACCTATGGAATTATCCGGGGGAGAACAACAGAGAGTAGCTATAGCAAGAGCCTTAGTTAAAGAACCGGTAATGCTTTTAGCAGATGAGCCTACAGGTGCACTAGACACACGATCGAGCACAGAAATAATGGCAATACTTCAAAGGCTTAACAAAGAGATGGGGCTTACTGTCATCATAGTTACACATGAAAATGACGTAGCTTTGTATACACAGCGAATAATTTCGTTTAGTGACGGGAGAATTGTTCAAGATGCACCTGTACAGCGCCAAGTGATCTTATCGACCGAGGTTGAAAAGTGACATTTGTATCGCTAATAAAGACCGCATGGTCCTCGATTGGTAGCAATAGGCTACGGACGATGCTTACTTTACTAGGCATCATTATTGGCGTCTCGGCTGTAATTGCGCTGATGTCAGTTGGCAAAGGTGCTCAAGAATCGATAACTTCAAGGATTGAATCTTTAGGGACTAATTTATTGTTTGTTCGCTCTGTAAATGGAGGAGAAATAACGTTAGATGATGCATTAGCATTAGCTGATCCTGTATTCGCTCCTTCCGTTCTAAAAGTTGCGCCTGAAGTCCAATCTAATACAGTTGCTGTGTTTGGCGAACAAGAGCATAACGTACCAATTTTTGGGGTTACTTCGGATTTCGCAGAAATACGAAATTTTACAATTGCATCAGGAGAATTTATTTCACCTGCGCATGTTTTGGGGAAAAACAATGTCGTGGTCCTGGGGTCGCAGGCCAAAGAAGATTTATTTGGTGTACGGGAACCAATTGGTTCTGAAATTCTGATCAGCAGGATTCCTTTTAGAGTGGTAGGGGTTTTGGCAAGTAAAGGTGCAAGTGCTTTAGGCAACGAAGACAACAGGCTGCTAATCCCTATTTCAACGGCTCATCACAAAGTTATTCGAAATTTGAATTTAAAGGGAGATATCCCAGTAACCACAATTAATGTCAAGGCGACGGAAGGACTCATTGGGATAGCAGCAGAGGAAGTCACTACGATTTTAAGACTTCGCCATAGGGTCACCGACGAAGACGATTTTACGGTTGCTAGTCAACAGGCAGTCATCGACACTCTTGCAGAAACTACGGCGACTTTGACTATTTTTCTGGGAGCAGTAGCAGGCATATCATTGATTGTCGGTGGTATTGGAATAATGAATATCATGCTTGTATCTGTAACTGAACGCACTAAAGAAATTGGTATTCGTAAAGCAATGGGAGCCACTCGTCGGGACATATTATCCCAGTTTGTCATTGAAGCGGTGCTCATTAGCTTAGTGGGCGGTTTGCTCGGTGTTGCATTTGGAGTATTGGCCTCTCAATTATTAAATGGCTTACCTTTGGCGGGGACTCAGGTATCTACCGTACTAAGTGGAGATATAGCAGTTCTTGCGCTTGTTGTATCTGCAGCTATTGGATTATTTTTCGGTATTTACCCCGCAAGTAGAGCAGCGAAGCTTCATCCAATAGAAGCGCTTCGTTACGAATGATTAAGGTAAGGTGAAGATAGATGCGATTTTTAATAGCAGCATTAATTATGTTATTTGCAGGACTGGCTTTTGGCTGGGGCACTGCTGAGATTTTCAAAGACACTAGCCAAGTTCAGCAACAAAATATTGAGCCTGAACTTGATGAAACTGGCAACGCCAATGTACCAGCTCGAGGAAATATTGAGGCTAGGCTTGAGCAGATAGCAGAAAATAATCCGGAATTTGCTGCGAAAATTCGCACAGCTATCGATGATGCTGACGGTGATCAAGCAAAGCTTCGTTCAGAACTACAGTCTTTATTGCGCGAGAATCCACAAATTGCTGAAGAGTTCCGAGCTTCATCTAGGGATAATTCGCGAGGTTCAGCAGAAAACCAAAATCGCCGCGGGCGCAATCGTTCATAATTCTCACCAATCTTTGCTTTGTGCGCATTGTGTCGCATAATGACGCCTATATGGAGGAAATATGGCAGCACCAAAGGTAGTAGTCTTTGCCCCAGGAGACGAACAAAGTTATAAGAAATTTGAAGAAATTGGCTGTGAAGTTGTCTTAGGAAAAGCTTCGTGGTCCGACCCAACAGGGAATACAACCGATGAATTGGCTAGCATGGCTAACGAGGCTGATGCTTTGGTAGGTACCTCAATCAAAGGCGGTAAAATCGACCGCTCCGTAATGTCAGCTTCGGAGCACTTGCGTATCGTTGCAAAATATTCAATTGGTGTTGACGAAATAGATGTGAATGCGGCAACAGATTTGGGGATCATTGTCACGCATGCTCCGACGGAAGCAAATTGGGGAGGAGTTGTTGAAACAACCATGACCCAAATGCTTACGATGCTCAAAAAAGTTAGGCAGCGAGATCATGCACTTAAGACAAGCACGGATTGGAGGACTCCAGAACTTACTGCTACGCATATTGGAAGCAGAGAAGATGGGTATCCAGGCTTGACCATAGGTATTATTGGACTTGGACGAATTGGTGGTCGTTTTGCTCAGATGTTAGCACCATGGAGAGTGCGTATTATTGCCTATGACCCATATCAACCAATTGATAGATTTATACACGCCAATGTACAGCGAGTGGATTTGGAAACGTTGCTTATGGAATCAGACGTTGTCTCCCTTCATGTGGTTTTGAATACAGAGACATATCATATGATGAGCGATAGGGAATTTGGATTAATGAAGCCTAGTGCAGTCTTTTTGAATACTTCTCGTGGTCCCGCTGTAGATGAGCCTGCCTTAATTAGAGCTTTGGAAAACGAAGTCATAGCAGGTGCTGGGCTTGACGTATTTGAAGTGGAGCCTCTACCGATGGATAGTCCTTTGAGAAAAATGGACGATAGAGTTTTATTATCTGCTCATGTTGCAGCCCATAATTATGGTGCTGGAATTGGCCCTGGTATTGAATGGGCGACTGAAGACGTATTAAAGGCTTTGAAAGGTCAAATTCCAGAGCACGTGTTTAACAAAGAAGTTATCCCTAGATGGCGCGAACGTTTTGAAGGGCGTTCTGCAATTTAGCATTTCAGAGGTAAATCTACATGGAATCACAAGATGATGTTCGATTTAGTAAAGCTGAATGGGGTTCAGATGTAATAGTCGAGGTTTTGCGTGATTTAGGGATTGAATATGTGGCTCTTAATCCAGGCGCAACATTCCGTGGAGTACATGACTCTATAGTTAATTTCTTGGGTAATAAAAACCCGGAAATGATCCTTTGCACTCATGAAGAAATCGCAGTTGCAATCGCGCATGGATACGGTAAAGCCGCAGGCAAACCAATGGCGGCATACGTTCACAATGTTGTAGGCCTGCTACATGCAAGCATGGCGATTTACAATGCATGGGCTAATCGTTCAAGTATGTTGGTGCTGGGTGGTACAGGCCCCATGGCGGCAGATGGCCGAAGACCTTGGATTGACTGGATACATACTGCAAATGTTCAAGGAAACGCAGTACGTGACTTTGTTAAATGGGACGATCAGCCTGCAAGCGTAGGCTCATCTATTGAATCGCTTATCCGGGGTTATCATATTACCTCTAGTGCACCAGAAGGACCTGTATATATCTGCTTTGATGTTGCTACGCAGGAAGAAAAAATTGAAGAGCCAATCGAACTTCCAAACATTTCTTCATTCCCTAAGCCTACTAACTTCCAAGCTGATTTGGATGCGATGGAAAAAGCTGTAAATTTAATGGTTTCAGCGAAAAATCCAGTAGTCTTGGCTGACTTTATAGGGAAAGCTCCCGAAGCTGCAAAAAGCCTGATTAAATTGGCTGAATTGCTATCGGTACCAGTGATTTCTGGAGGAGATTTATACAATTTCCCGACCAACCACCCATTGAATGCGACTTACTCAAAGAAGCAATTGCTACAAGAAGCTGATGTGGTTCTAGCTCTGGATGTTTACGATTTACAGCAATCTCTTACCGGGCAGGATTATCGGTCAAGAAGCCTAGAGCATTTGCTTAAACCAGATGCGAGCTTGATTGACATTTCTTTGCGTCAACTTTCTATAAGGAGCTGGACTCACGATTATGGAGGCCTATACCCCACATCACTTTCGGTTCAAGCTGATATTAAAGTGGCGCTTCCGTTAATGGTCGAATTAATTGAAAGGCGCTTAGATGATGGTATTGATCGCTCTGTTGAATTTTATCGACGCTTTCAAGTTATTGAATCAATGCATAATTTAGCACATGAGTCTTTCAGGGAAATCGTAAAAAATAGATCTGCGGAATCTCCGATAGCATTACCGTTTCTTGCATCAGAGCTTTGGGAAGTGATTAAAGATAAAGATTGGGTTTTAGGTAACGGGAATTTGCGAGGATGGACAGAAAGGTTATGGGATTATAAAGAGCCATATCAAGTAATCGATTCCAGAGGAGGAGGAGGATTGGGTATGGGATTTGGCCATGCCTTAGGTGTTGCACTAGCGAATAAAGGGAAAAATAGACTGACAATAAATATCCAATCTGATGGTGATTTTCTCTTTACCCCTTCTGCTGTTTGGACTGCCGTGCATCATAAAATCCCTATGCTAGTGGTAATGTACAACAATCGGACCTACGGTAATGATTTAGGTCACCAAGGATTGATGGCTGAAGTAAGAGGTAGGCCAGATGAGAATAAGAACATAGGGATAGATATTGATGATCCCTACGTAGATTTTGCTGCAATGGCTAAGTCTTTTGGAGCATGGGGAGAAGGTCCAATTGAGGATCCATCGGAACTTCGAAGCGCCTTGGAGCGAGCGGTAAATGAAGTTATTAACAACGGGAAGCTCGCAGTTGTTGACGTAATAACAGAGTTAGGAGATAGGTAATACCATGGCAGAAGTAAAATTCATAGATTTTGCACAGCAAATCCCTATATCTCGGGGGAATGGGGCTGAATCGTTTCCCTTGGTTGGCAAAGCAGATGGGACTGACGCTTTTACTGCTGGGATTAGTAGTTTCCCCGAAGGATTGGAAGTACCTTTGCATTCTCATAATGTGGAAGAGATGGTTACTGTTCTTCAAGGATCAGGAGAATGTGAGATAGATGGCATTGTGAGATCTGTCAAATTATGGGACACAACATTTATCCCGAAAGGTATAGTCCATTGTTTTCGCAATACTGGTAATGGGACAATGAAAATAATGTGGATTTATGCAACTACAACGGTAACTCGCACTTTTGCTCAGACCGGCGTAACTGTAGAGCATCTTTCTGGAGAAGATTTAGTAGTATCCCGCCCCGACAAGTAACACCTCCTTTATAATAATAAAATGGCACTATCAAAAGAAGACAACGATTTACTAACTCTGGTCCAAGCTGGATCACCAATGGGAGATTTGTTTAGATGCTTTTGGTTTCCTGTGCTGTTAAGTGATGAATTGCCGGTACCGGACTCGCCTCCGATTCGAGTTCGTGCCCTCGGAGAATATTTAGTCGCGTTTCGAGATTCCGATGGTCGATTAGGCCTGCTTGATGCTGGCTGCCCTCACAGAGGGGCAGATCTTGCATTTGGTGTTGTCGAGGAAGGCGGAATTCGTTGTGCACGTTGCTATTGGAAATTTGATGTTGAAGGAAATATTTTGGACTTGCCTCTGGAACCTGATGACAGTCCAATTTGGAATGAAGTAAAAGCCTCAGCTCATAAGTTAGTTGAATATGGCGGGCTTCTATGGGCTTATATCGGGTCTGCAAAAAATACTCCTGAGCTTCCAGAGTTTGAATGGACCCGCGTACCTCAAGAGAATCGATTTCTCTCTCGTTTTTTGGTTGAATGTAATTACATGCAGGCCATGGAAGGTGGGTTGGACGCAGCTCGTGTTCAAGCCTTGAAAGAATCTGGTGCAATTGGCCCTGAAGATCCCATGGGTGAAGAAGTTGCGCATGATGTAAAGATTCAAAGTACTGAATATGGATTGTTAGTGGGAACAGGTTTGCAGTCAGAAAAGAGTAATGCCGCGTTACATATTACCCAATGGATGATGCCGTTCTACACAACTTCAGTCGTTGATAGGACGGGCATCTATGAAGGAGTGGCATGGGTTCCTGTAGATAATGAAAATACAATGGCATTTCCAGTAACTTATAGTCCTCGGAAACCTTTAAGTAAAAAATTGCTTACGGAAATAAGGCAAGGTAAGCGGATCCATCCAAAATTAATGAAAAATTCTTATAAGCGAGAGCTCAATCGAAGCAATGGTTTCCTAGCTCCCAACCAGCAGCGGACCAACGAATTTGCATCTAGATTTTCGACTTCATTTGAAATGGCAATAGCATGTCAGGAAAGCATGGGATCAATTGTTGATCGAACTCATGAAATGCTTAGTTCAAATGATGCTGCAGTAGAAAATGCGCGAAAGAAATTAATGCAAGCAGCCGTAGACTTAATGGAAGGGACAATCCCCGTCATTATCAATCGGGGCGACAGTTATAGAGTGAGGTCATTTCGGGCTAAAGCCTCAAGCACTTTGCAGCATGAAGAAATTACTCGTGGGATAATTCCTGAAATCTAACCGATTCATGGCTCTGCATTTACCCAATCGGATAAATTTTTCGTACGTTTGTATTAACTAGTTTTCTTAGAGTTTCTAACGGCAAGTGCCCTAAATTTTCTTCAAGAACTTTTCGGGAGTTTGGCCACGGTGAATTTGGATGTGGGTAATCTGTAGACCACATGCAATTATCTTGCCCCCACCACGAGAGCAATTGACCTCCGACCGCATCATTGAAGAAAGTTGCAAATATATTTCTATAAAAATACTCACTTGGTGGCATTGTTATCGGAACAATTCTTTGACCGAGGAATCTTTTGTAGTAATAATCCCATTGCTGCAAAACAAAAGGTATCCATCCAATTTCGCTTTCTACTATGACAGCTTTTAGCTTTGGGAATCTTTCAAAAACACCAGTGAAAATCAAATCGAAAAGTGAGTTCGTAACGCTTTGTAATTTTAAATTCACGGATCCACGATGGCCCAATAATGGATCAGCTTGCCGCGACGCAAAATTTGAGTCAGAACTATAATCAAACCCAGTTAGGATATGCAGATGTATTGGTACGTTTAATTCTTGAGCAGCAGCCCAAAACCGATCATAATGCTCCCCCGTGAAAGGGATATCAGGATGCGGGACTTGCCATACTAATGCGCCATATAGACCTGCTTCATGGGTTCTATGTAATTCCCGTATAGCGTTGTCTATGTTGTAGGTAGAAATACAAGGGATACCGACTAGTCGTTTTGGAGAAGTAGCGCAATAATTGATCAGCCAATCGTTATATATTCGAAAGCACGCCTCTTGCGCCTCTGGACTATCGAGGCTAAAAAGCCTAAGGCCCAAAGTAGGGTATAGAACCTCAGCTGATACTCCGTCAGTTTCCATTTCAGCGATTCTTTCCTTAGGGTCATAACCTCCTGGTCGCTGGTCAGCCATTGCGGTACCAGTCTTGGGCCTAGGCGGGAACGACGGAACATCACTTTTCAAGCTATCTGGTAGATTTAAATCCCAAAGGTCAGGTTCTTCCATTACGTGCGAATCAGCTGAAATTAAGACTTCGCCAGATAGATCAATAACCTGATTTGAAGCTGAAAGAATGCTGGTCATAGGTTTCCCCCGTACCCTTTATTTAAATTGAGGCTAGCGGGTACAAGAGCGGGCGTCAATATTTATTCTATTTTTTTGTTTTTCTAAGGCTTTGTCCAACAGGTAGGCAGATATACCCATTTATTCCACCCATGATACCCATAAGCGGAAAAAATTGAGCCTCGGGAACTAAATTGATTCCAGTAAAGAAAATTGGAATTATCGCCGTAAATGCCCCGATTAATACCCCCATTATGCGTTGAGTAAATACATGAAGACTTACAGGAAAGATTAAGCCAGTGAACCATGGGATAACCATTGTTGTTAGAACCCAAAGAAGTGTTGAAGTATCGTTTATTTCTCCAGATAAATATTTGATAGACGAGAGGCACGAATATCCTAGAATGCTTAAAGCTATAAATTTGAGAAATATTGCAAAATTAATTTTCATCACCATATTTGATTGTTTGGTTAATGATAGTAATATCTGTTTGTCGAGACCCATCGTGTCTCATCCTGCATGGAAATCCCACGTAGAGAGGAGCGAGTGTGTCTCAGGATCTGGACTCAATTTACCCTATTGTTTCACGTGTAGTAACTGATTACTCGTTCACTCGTGATGAATTACTTAGGCTTATATCGTGTAAAAACGATGAACTTCATCTTTTATTAGAGCTTGCTACTAAGGTAAATGATTCTTCAAGGCCTAAACGACAGGTTACTTTTTCGCCGAAAGTTTTTCTCCCTTTAACAAATTTGTGTAGAGACCGTTGCGGATATTGTATTTTTGTCAAAGGTCCTAACCAAAAAGGCGCACACACTATGTCTGCCACTGAAGTAGTTTCAATTGCAAGCAAAGCTGCAGATTTAGGATGTAAAGAAGCGCTTATTAGCTTAGGTGATCATCCAGAATATCGACACCCCGAGATGCTTGAGACTCTTAATCAAATGGGTTTTGCCTCTACTCCACAATATGTTGCAGCAATGTCAAAATTAGTCTTTGAAGAAACAGGGCTTCTCCCACATACAAATTGCGGCATATTAAGCGAAGATGAAATGGCTCCAATCGCAGAATGGAACGCCAGTATGGGTATCATGCTTGAAAGTACTAGCCTTAGATTGCACGACTTAGGTGAAGCTCATTATCAAACATCTTCTAAAGATCCTGGTATGAGAATTAATACCATCGAAGTTGCCTCTAAAATCGGCATGGCAATGACTACGGGAATTTTGTTAGGTATCGGAGAAACTCTATTGGAAAGAATAGATTCCTTAATTCTAATAAGAGATACACAGAAAAGACTGGGCAATATTCAGGAAGTCATAATTCAAAATTTCCGTGCAAAAAAATCTACTCGTATGGGCAAATCAGTCGAACCAGATACTGTAGATATGCTGAAGACACTGGCGGTAGCTCGTTTAATTTTAGGGCCTGAAATGAATATCCAAGCTCCTCCTAATTTAAACCTGAAAGATTATGGATCATATTTAGATTGCGGTATTAACGATTGGGGCGGAGTATCTCCTCTGACAATAGATTTTATTAATCCGGAAGCCGCATGGCCTCAAATAAACGAATTAAGAGAAATTACCTCACGAGCTGAATTTACTCTACGAGAACGTACGGCTCTTTATCCTGAGTACATTTTTAACTCGCGGTATAGTAGATCAGGGCCTATGCATCAGAGAATCAAACAACTTATTGATGAAGAAGGCTATATAAAAAAGGAAATGGAAATATGTTAGTAAATATTCCCTCGGATGGAGATTTCCCCAATCTTCGGTTAAGCGCTGAAACAATGCTTAGCAAAATACCTTTGGATATAGCACGTATTTTAGATAACGCACTTAATGGTAAAGAGATTTCAATTCCTGAAGGATCTAGGCTATTCGAAGCAGAAGGCCCTGCGCTTTCAGCTCTGATGATGACAGCTGATGAGATACGCGGATCAGTAAATGGAGACCAAGTTACATATGTAATAAATAGGAATATTAATTTCACTAACGTCTGTATCAAAAGGTGCGGATTTTGTGCTTTTAGCAGAGATTTCAGGCAGGAAGAAGGATATTTTCTTCCTTTAAATGAAATTCTTCGTAGAGTCCAAGAGGCTGTTGAATTAGGAGCCTCTGAGGTATGCATCCAAGCAGGCTTGCCACCAAAAATGGATGGATCTTTGTACTCGGACTTAGCGGCATCGATCAAAAATGATTTCCCAGATTTGCATATTCATGGCTTTTCTCCTGAAGAAGTTATGTATGGAGCGATACGCTCTAAATGTTCTATAAAAGAATATTTAATTAGATTAAAAGATGCCGGAGTTGGCTCGCTTCCGGGTACTTCAGCAGAGATACTTGTGCAACCAATCAGGGATAAAATTGCGCCTGGTCGTATAACAGTTAAGCAATGGATTGAGGTTATAACATCTGCCCATTCAGTAGGGATACCTACTACAAGTACAATAATGTTTGGGCACATAGAAACTAATGATCATCGTGCGCAGCATTTGTCCACTTTGCGAGACATCCAAAAATCCACAGGGGGGTTTACAGAGTTTGTCCCATTAAGTTTTGTACACGAAGAAGCGCCAATGTTTGCAAAAAAAATGAATAATGATCTGAGGCCAGGCGCTACCGGAGCAGAAGTTGTGCGTATGCATGCAATCGCTCGTTTAATGCTCAATGGCTGGATTGATAATATTCAGTGCTCTTGGGTTAAGGAAGGACCAAAACTTTCCCAAATTTTGCTGCAATCAGGGTGTAATGATTTAGGTGGAACGTTGATTAATGAAAGTATTTCAACTGCTGCGGGCGCAGCGTACGGACAACTGATCCCTCCATCAGAATTAAGAAGATTAATTAGAGATATCGGGAAAACCCCTGTACAACGTAACACTTTATATAAGCCAATACAGGTTTATGAAGAAGAGCCTGCTGAAGCAGAGCCTCTGGATTTAGCTGCAAATAATCCAGAGAAATTTGGCTCCTATTTGGAACTTGTTAAGCTTGCGGAGTTCCGCTATGAAGGCCAACGTTCACCGTCGCTCATGGGGCCGACTTTACCTGAAATTATTGGCACGAAGTAGGGTAATTGAGAAATCATGCCTAAGATAGTTGCATTAGCTGGAGGTGTAGGAGGATCAAAATTAGCATTAGGCCTCTCAAAAATATTGCCCCCAGAAAATTTATGTATTTTAGTTAATACTGCAGACGATGAATTTTTTCATGGACTTTATATATCCCCTGATATTGACACTATGACTTATTCGTTGGCAGGTTTAATTAATAAAAGCAAAGGATGGGGTTTAGAAGGAGATACATTTCAGGCTCTAAGTGTCTTGGGTAAATTGGGCTCAGATACGTGGTTTAATCTCGGTGATAAAGATCTTGGTTTGCATATATGGAGGACTGCATCTCTTCAATCAGGGATGAAATTGTCAGAAATAACTACTGCTATCGCTTCTAAATTTGGCGTCAAACATCAAATTATCCCTATGTCGGACAGTCGCATACAAACCAAGCTTCATACGGATATTGGCGAGCTTTCATTCCAGGAATATTTTGTGGAGAATAGGTGTGAACCTATAACAAATGAAATAAGTTTTGCAGGAACTGAACTTGCTGTACCTCCTGACAGGTTAATTTCCTTTTTCAATGTGGCAGATGCAATTATTTTTTGCCCTTCTAACCCTTTATTAAGTATTGGACCAATATTGGCAATCCAATCTATCCGTAACATGATAGAAAATTTTAATGGTCCGAGGGTTGCAGTAAGTCCAATTATTGGAGGAAATGCTGTGCGCGGTCCTGCCTCTAAAATGATGAAAGAATTGGGACTGGAATCATCGAACAGAGGACTTGCTATGTTGTACGAAAAAGTTTGCGATACGCTGATTATTGATGAGGCTGATGCTGAAGATATTGATGATATCGAGGCCTTAGGCATCTCTGCTATTGCTTTGCCAACAATTATGAATTCTGAAAGTGAGAAGGTAGCCCTCGCGCAAGAAATCTTAAAAATCTTGGACGAATACAAGTAATCCAAGGTTACTTTTCTTATGCTACAGATAATTATCCCCATAAAACCTTTGCACAAAGCAAAGAGTCGGCTTGTTTCCGTTCTAGAGAGCCACACTCGTGAGTCTCTTGTTTTGATGATGTTGAACCAAGTAATAAAGGCTTCAAAAGATGCCTTAGGCTCAGGCTCATGTACCGTTTTAGGAGGAGATAAAATCATAGAGAAGATAGTTCGGGAGCATCAACTTGAATTAGAAAAAGATGCTGCAACGAATTTGAATGACTCACTATGGGTTGCGATTCGTGACGCTCAAAGAAAAGGGTTTTCAGCTACACTAATTTTGCCTGCAGATCTACCATTATTGATGGCTGAGGATATATTAGAAATTGTTCGAGCGAGCGATAACTACTGTAGCCACGTTTGCTCTCCAGCGTCGAGCGAAGGTGGGACTAATGCTTTTTTTCAACCTGTTGAAGGTGCAATTAAGCCGATGATGGGATTAGACAGCTTCAATAAGCATCGGGAGTTTATTAAATCTTTAGGAAAAAAATTTGCGGTTGTGGAAAGAGATGGAGTAGGTTTCGATCTGGATAATAAAGTTGATTACGAATGGGCATCAAGTAATATTCATGGATGGGATCGAGATTTAAAATCCTGGGAATTGTGGCTTTTATCGCAAAAGGAATTGTATGGCTAAACCCAAAATTGGATTGCTAATTGGTACTCGTGGGATAGTGATGTCTTCCCAAAGGGATAATACAGTCCCTGTTCCTGATTTGATGATCAGGCTAGCAGAGGAAGCAGAAAATTCAGGCCTTGACTCAATTTGGGTCGGGGATAGCCTAGTCTCAAAACCTAGATTTGAACCTATCACCGCTTTATCGTACTTAGCCGCTAGAACGTCTAGCGTGAAATTAGGAACTTCTGTTTTATTACCTGCATTAAGAAACCCAGTTACCCTTGCGCATTCATTGGCAACTTTAGATATTCTTTCAAGAGGCAGAGTAGTAATAGGAGCAGGAGTCGGTGGAGCATTTAATGCAGATCAAAAAAAAGACTGGACTTCAGTGGATGTAGATCCATCAAAGAGAGCAAAAAGATTTACTGAGACAGTAGAAATACTGAAACGTCTTTGGACCGAAGATCATGTTTCATACAGTGGCAGTCATTTTTCTTTGCAAGACGTCACGTTAGATCCCAAGCCTGCTAGAAACGACGGAATTCCTGTCCTATTGGCAACACATAACAAAACGGGTTCTGATGCACAGATACTGCGAGCAGCGTTACATGGTGACGGTATAATTGGGATAACAGACTCGCCCGAAGAATTTCAAACCGTATGCGCCAAGGTTGATCAGGCAGTTTTGGCGCAAAAGAAAACACTAGATACTTTCCAGCACGTCTATTATATGACTGTAAATTTATGCGACGATGTAGCCTTTGGCGAGGCTGAGGCACGTGATTTTCTCATGAGCTACTACAATGTTAATCATTGGGGTAACTCATGGGGCCCCTGGGGAAAAGCCCAAGATATTGTTTCTAGAATTAAAGAGTACTCAGATGCTGGAGCAGATACGGTTATCATTCGCTTTGCCTCATGGAATCAAAATGAACAATGGGATAGGTTTGCAAAACAGGTATTACCAGAATTTAAGGATTGAGGTTTGAAATGTATAACGACCTGACGAACGAGGAAGCTTTCGTGATTTTAAATAAAGGGACTGAGCGCCCTTTTACTGGTGAATACGATAATTTTTACAAAGATGGTACTTATATTTGTAGGCGATGCAATGCAAAGCTTTTTCAATCCACTTATAAATTTGATGCAGGATGTGGATGGCCTGCATTCGACCGAGAGATTGAAGATTCAGTTCGAATGTTACCTGACCCAGATGGCTTTAGAATTGAAATAACTTGTAGCAATTGTGACGGTCATTTGGGGCATGTTTTTTTAGGGGAAGGCTTCACTGAGACTAATGCTCGGCACTGTGTGAATTCTTTATCGATACGTTTTGTTGAGGCTAAAAGTGATTTAGTTGACTAGATTGCTCTTACCCTGATACGACCTGCAACATCCATTCCCAAAGACAAGCTAGATTCACTATGGCTTATGTCAATGACCCCTCGATAGACAGCCCTTTCCTCAACCCGAATTTGCTGCCCTGGCAGGATTTTATTACTAACCAAGAACGAGAGTAGCGGGTAATCTTCGTCCGGTATTCGAACGATAGAATAGGTGTCTCCCTGTACAGCGTCACTTAATTTGATGGAGTTTGCATCAGTTGTAGAAATTTCCATGTCCTCAGGCCGATAAATTGGCCTACCATAGGGGCAGGTTTCAGGGAAATTGAGTTTTGCCTCTATTTTTGAAAGTAATTCCTCTGAAATTCCGTGTTCTAAACTATGCGCTTCTGATTCCGCTCTTTCTAAGGGTATATCTAGCAGATCAACCAATAGTCGTTCGGAAAGACGGTGCCGTCGTACAACATTTTTTGCATAATTCATCCCCATTGGGCTTAGCAAAATACGCTTATCCTTCGTGATCTCTAAAAGGCCGTCCTTTGTCATACGCTGGATCATTCCTGATACTGAGGCTAATGTTGTGCCTACTTCTTCGCCCTTTGGTATCCGACGTAGATAGGCTGCTAATTCACTGATATGTGGGTTTACTCCATCTTCGTGAAGTACGGCAATGGAAAGCAGGTAATTTTCAGCTGTTTGGGTTATTCTCGGTGACTGATTCTTTTGTAACGGTTCTGACATATCCCTATTATGCATGATTTAATGTACTTCCTACAAAATTTCTGCAATAAATGTGGCAATGAATAAACTAAGTGGAAATTTTAAGTTACCTAATAATGGAGTCCCCGTTGACTCAATAGTGGTTTTTTTACATGGACTTGGCGCTGACGGGAATGATCTGATCAGCCTTGTAGACTTTTTAATGGAACAATTTCCTAATACCGCATTTTATTCTCCAGACGCTCCTACTCCTTATAAGCTTGGAGGCCTGGGGTTTCAATGGTTTGATATAAACGATTTAAATTCAGGTGAAATTACGGAAATTAAGGAGTCAGAAAATTTAATAAATCAGTATATAGATCAGTTGCTGCTGTTCCATGGCTTAAGATCTGATCGCTGTGTCGTAATCGGTTTTTCTCAAGGATCCATGATGGCTATGCACTTAGGCCCTAGGCGAAAGGAACAACTTGGAGGCATAGTCTGTATTAGTGGGGCTTTGATCACTGGGGATACATTGGCAACGGAAATCGAAAGTTTTCCACCTTCAGTGTTAATTCATGGAGCAAATGATTTGGTTGTGGATTGTTCTAATTCTAAACAAGCTGCTGCTTTTCTGCAGGAAGTGGGGATTAAATCTGAATTACATATACTTCCTGATTTAGGCCATAGCATCGATATTAGAGGAGTATCACTTATTACGGATTTCCTCAACTCCGTTTTTGCTTCGTAAAGTTTTCAGATAACGCTAATCAAGCTGTGTGCAGAAAGACTTCAGGTTAGGAGAAATAAGTAAATTTGCTTCGGTTTGATCTTGGATGTCATTGATAGTGTAGCCGGGCGCAATTTCTATAAGCTCGAATCCGTTCTCAGATATTTGGAAGAGGCCCAAATTAGTTGCTACTAAGCCTACTACACCCACAGCAGTCACTGGAAGTGTACATTTCTCGACTAGTCTTGATTGCCCCTCTTTAGTAGTATGCTCAAGTATAAGAAATACTTTTTTTGCACCTACTGCAAGGTCCATTGCACCTCCAATGCTACCTCCCTTAGCGTTAGCAATTTTCCAATTAGCAAAGTCACCGTTGGAGGCAACTTCATATGCTCCTAGTACAGTAATGTCTACATACCCCGATCGAATTAACCCAAAAGAATCTGCATGATCCAAAATAGCCATGCCAGGGAGTTCTATAACGTATTGCCCACCTGCGTTGACTAATTCAGGATTTTCTTCTCCTGGGAATGCAATAGGTCCATAATTAACCAGTCCATTTTCAGATTGATAGAAAATAGTTTTATTATGGTGCACATAATTTGAGCATAAAGTCGGTATGCCTATTCCAAGATTAACGACATTCCCATCTTGGAATTCCATTGCGATTCGATTTGCCATTTCTTGCCTAGTTAAAGGTCGCTTTTCACTCATTTCCTGGCGGCCTTTCTGCAATCCCGTCTTTTCCGACATGGATTACTCTATCCACGAATATTCCTGGCAAATGAACAAAGTCAGGATCAATTTCACCTGCATTTAGAATGGGCTCATCGACTTCTATAATTGTGGTTTTGGCAGCCTTTGCCATAATGGGGCCAAAATTTCTTTGGGTTCTGTGGAATTGAGTATTTCCCATGACGTCTGAATATCGAGAACGTATGAGTGCATAGTCAGCGCAGAGGGCGGTTTCCATAACATATTCTTGGCTTCCAAAAAAGCGAGTTTCTTTCCCTACGGCAATTTCAGTACCTACGCCTGTCGGCGTATAAAAAGCTGGTATTCCTGCGCCTGCAGCTCGTATTCGCTCAGCGAGAGTGCCTTGGGCTATTAATTCTGCTTCAATTTTCCCTTTCTGGTACAAGTCATTGAAAGGAGATGTGATAGAGGGATGAGGAGAAGAAGTAAAGGCGGTTAGGACTTTAGACACTTGGCCATTAAGTATTAGCGCGCCGGCATCCATTCTGCTATCGCCCCATCGCCCAGGGGTATTACAAACAATAGTTAAGTCCTTAATGGTTGTTTTTGCTAAGGCATTAATTAAATTCCTAGGAGTGCCTGGGCCGGCAAATCCTGAAACCATTATCACGCTACCATTAGGGATATCGGCAATAATTTTATCGAAATTAGTGAATACTTTTTCTTTCATTTACAAAAAATCAACTTTGCTACTAGCCGATACTCCAGCCCGCATCAACTAGTAAATGATGCCCATTGATTGCCTTTGCATCATCACTTGCTAGAAATACTGCAGCTTCAGCAATTTCTTCAGGCTCAAGCCTTCGACCTATAGGTGATCTTTTTAGAAAATCGGCATCACTTCTATTCGGATCAGGTGTAGAAGTCATTGGAGTATTTGTAGGGCCTGGCCCTATAGCGTTTACAGTTATTCCATTTGACGCCCATTCAAGTGCCATTGATTTAGTCAATGCTATGACGCCGCCTTTAGATGCAATATAGATTGAGCGATTGGGAGCAGCTGTCACTGCGAGTTGTGAAGCTATGTTGATAATGCGTCCATGGTTTTGGCGAATCATGTACTTGGCGGCAGCCTGTGATGCAAAGAAGACACCTTTAAGATTTACAGCTTGAACCGCGTCCCATAAATCCTCCGTAGCTTCTAGTACGCTGGATGAAGCCCGTATACCGGCGTTGTTTATTAAAATATCAATCTTTTTATGGGTGCTAACAATTTCTTCAAAGGCACGATGAATATCTTGAACATTGGTAACATCCAATTCATGCCCAAATGCTTGGAAGCCAGAGCCATTCAAGTCAGATACCAGTTGTTCGACATCAGAACGCTTGGATGGAATATTAGCAATAATAACCGTGGCTCCGGCATTGGCAAGGCTAGTGCTGATTGCTTTTCCAATGCCTTGGCTACCCCCGGTTACGATAGCTATTCGATTTTTAAGCTGATCGCCCATAGCTTCCTGAACCAGTTCGTACAAAAATACAAATATTTACCGCATCAGCGAACACATAGAGTGTAGCGGTGCTAGTGATGCGAGTCACTCGAGGAGCCGGTTAATTGATGTGATTCAACATCCTTTAAATGTAGGTAATACTCGTATGAAATTCGCCCCATGTTCCAAGTACCAAGTAATGCAGCAACAATCCCTAATACAATGAGAAAAGTGTAAATCGAACGAGCGTTATTCGGAGAAGCGTTTAAAAGGGACATTGATTTCAACTCCATGAAAATTCTTACATCCATATATTACGCTACTACATGGAAATTTGGGCGGCAATAATATTCAGATAATAAAGTGTTGGTAATTGATTTTTCTTGCACGCATAGGACCTCCCCGCCTTGAACTCTACTCTGTACAGTGGGGCTGGGAGCAGGCATGTCTTTGGATTCGATTATCGACAGTTCTATGGCGCAGCGCCTAATAGGTGCTGGAATATTAATTGCATTCCTTCTAATATCGATTGTTTTCCTATTAGTAACTAAATTTTTGAGCAGGCGGTTAGGTTCAAGCAAGGCCCATAAACTGGCGGCGGGGATTATTAAATCCATCTCATATTCAGGAGCGCTATTCTTCGTAGTCTTAGGCTTATTATTGGCGTTAACTGCACTTCCAGATATTGATACTAAAGAATGGCAGAATGAATATAGGAAAATTGCAACGATTGCATTTCTGATCATTGGTGCCAGGGTATTGACCAACGTTCTTTCTGTAAGCATTAGTTGGTATGTTTTGAACGTTGCGCCTAGGACGACTTCGAAATTTGATGACACGATTTTACCGATAATTCGAAGATTTTTGTCAGTCGCTATTTATCTTATAGGTGGATTGATTATCCTTGATACCTTAGGCATCAGTATCAGTCCTTTGCTTGGTGGTTTAGGAATTACCGGACTAGCTGTGGCGTTAGCATTACAGCCGACTTTGAGTAATTTCTTTTCGGGGGCATACGTCCTTTCGGAAGGGATGATTTCTGTCGGTGATTATATTGAGCTTCAAGGAGGACCGGCTGGGTACGTTGTCAATATTGGCTGGAGAAGTACTCGTATAAGGACATGGCTTAATAATTATGTACTTATTCCTAACTCAAAAATGTCAGATACTATTCTGACGAACTATAGCGGTCCCGACCCAAAGATTAATACTATTGTCACTTGCGGCGTAAGTTATGACTCAGATTTAGAAGAAGTAAATCGTATTGCATTAGAAGTTGCTCACGATGTCATCAACTCAAGTAATTTTGCAGTGAAGACAGAGGCTCCATGGTTTGGTTACGATAAATTTGGTGATTCTAATCTAGAGTTTTGGATTTATCTGCAAGCTCGCGACAGAATTGGATCATTTATGCTAACTAGCGATTTGATTAAAAGCCTCCATGCGCGTTTTGCACAGGAAGCAATTGAGATCAACTACCCTGTAAGGAAAATTATTTCAGGGGACCTAGGCCTCGCTAACCTAGAAGGCCCTAAGCCTGCAATTTAGCAACTCGCCTAATTTATGGACTTTTCGGTTTCACGTATAATAAATATTCAAATCAGTAGAAATTTTGACTTGATGAACTGCAATTTAATGATAGTAAAGAGGGAGTTGGACTGAAGTGATACCTCTTACAGGTGATCAAATACGTGAAGCGTACCTAGATTTCTTCCAGGAACGCGGCCATTTAAAAATGCCAAGCTCCTCTCTCATTCCTGCGGGGGATCCGACTTTGTTGTTAACTTCTGCAGGCATGGTTCCTTTTAAGCCCTATTACTCAGGTGAACAAGATCCTCCAAGCCCTCGACTAACCTCTGCGCAGAAATGCTTTCGAACTACAGATATCGACATAGTTGGTGATTTTACTCATCACACTATGTTTGAAATGCTTGGTAATTTCAGTATTGGTGATTACTTTAAATCAGAGGCAATAGAGTGGGCATGGGAATTTGTCACTGAGGTCCTTAAATTGGATCCCGAAAAAATTTGGGTCACCATTCACTACAGTGATCAAGAAGCGGGCAATATTTGGAACGAAAAAATTGGAATTCCTCAAGACCGCATTGTCACTTTAGGAGACGAAGATAATTTCTGGGGACCGGCAGGAGACGAAGGTGCGTGCGGACCATCGAGCGAACTTCATTATGATATAGGTGAAGATAAAGGGCCTGGCCTAAAGCCAGGAGACGATACTGAACGATTCATAGAGATCTGGAATCTAGTATTTCCTCAATTTTACCAAAATAGTAACGGAGAGAGAGTAAAGCTGCCTGCTCCCGGTATCGATACCGGAATGGGATTAGAAAGAGTTGCTGCAATTATGCAAGGTGTGGCGTCCGCTTATGAAACAGATTTACTTCTTCCCATACGCCAGAAGGTTGAAGATCTTTCCGCAAAGTCTTATGGATTGGACGATGAAATAGACTTCGCTATTAGAGTCGTCACTGAGCACACTCGTAGCGTTGCTTTTTTGATTTCCGATGGAGTAGTACCCTCAAATGAGGGTAGGGGTTATGTATTACGTCGATTAATTAGGAGAGGGATTAGGTACGCTCGAAAGCTTAATCTTCATTCTCCATTTATGTCGTCAATTGCAATAGAGGTAATCGAGCGTTTTGGGAATATGTACCCTGAGTTATTGCAAAATAAAGCGTTTCTTCTCAATACTCTCGAGGCTGAAGAAGTACGCTTTGACCAAACTTTAGCTACAGGGATGACACTGCTTGAGGGAAAAATAAGCTTGGGAGAATCTATAACTGGTAGGGATGCATTTTTATTTTATGACACTTATGGATTCCCTCTTGACCTTACAATAGAAATAGCAAAAGAACATGGAATTTTTGTTGATGTTGACGCATTTCATGCTGAGATGGAATCTCAGCGGCAGCGTGGCCGAGCGTCTTCTCAGTTTTCGGGTATTGAAGATAGGTCAAAAATATACGAAAGCTTAGATATTGCTTCTACTCAGTTTCTTGGTTATAACGCAACTGAGATAAATGCTACTGTTGTTGCAATTCTTATTGGTGATAATTCTGCAGAAGTAGCCTCTGAGGGAGATGAAATTGAACTTTTTTTGGACCAGACGCCATTTTACCCCGAAGGTGGTGGCCAAGTTGGTGACATAGGTTTTATCCAAGGTGAAGGTTTCAACGTCGAGATAAAAGATACCCAACGTGTTTATGCCGATCGCATTACCCATGTTGGTATTGTTTCCCAAGGGAAAGTAGCACTAGGTGATATTACAAAGGCTACTGTGATTCCTGAACGCAGATTAAGTATTGCGCGTAACCACACTGCTACACATCTATTACATTCGGCATTGCGAAATATTTTAGGTAATCACGTTAGGCAAGCGGGGTCTCTTGTAGCTGAAGATAGGTTGCGTTTTGATTTTACCCATATCGCTGCGGTATCTCCTGAAGAATTAATTTTGATTGAGGATGCGGTGAACAGCAATATTCGTAATGATTTAGAAGTAATAAAGAGTGAATCAAGTTTCAATGAGGCAACACAAAAAGGAGCATTGGCTTTTTTTGATGAGCGTTATGGAGACACCGTAAGGACAATCCAAATTGGATCTGGCAACCCAGTAAGTTTTGAGCTGTGCGGAGGGACCCACATCAACTATGTGGGCCAAATTGGGGTCATGAAAATTATTGGAGAAAGTAGCATAGGTTCAGGTATTCGTCGTATTGAAGCACTTACCGGGGAGGCTAGTCACGAATGGATGAATTCGCAATTGAAAGTGCTTGATGAGGTTTTGATCAAGCTCCGTACCACATCAGCAAATTTGCTGCCTCGCTTAGATTCTCTGCTTGATCAAGTCGAAGATGCTAAGAGATTTTCTAGTTCGAAGCGCAAAGAGAATTTGAAAAAAGAAGCAGAAGATTTATTGCAGCTCGCGCATGAAATTGAAAATGTCTCATTACTTGTTACGGAAATAGACTCTTCTACGCCTGATTTGATGCGAGAAACTGGAGATTGGCTTCGTGACAAGTTAGGCTCTGCCGTGATTATTCTGGGTACTGTTTTCCAAAAAAAGCCATTTCTCATTGTGATGGTTTCGGGTGATTTAATTGCATTCGGCGTCGATGCCTCCTTAATCGTTAAAGGAGCTGCACCAATTATGGGCGGCGGTGGCGGAGGCCAAGCGAAGCTTGCTCAGGCTGGCGGTAAAGATATAGCCAGATTGAAAGATGCCATGGCAGAAGCAGAAAATATTGCAAAGCGACAAATTGCCAATTGCAAGTAATAGGCATTGATTTTGGGGATAAGCGTATTGGTATTGCGATTGGTGATACAGGAATAGGCCTAGCAATTCCGCAAGATGTATATATTAACCACTCTGCATCAGACGCAGCAGGCTACATTATTGGGAAAGCCGAAGAAACTAACGCGCAAGTAATTGTCGTAGGTGTTCCTTATTCAATGTCAGGAAAAGTAGGTCCTCAAGCGGAATTAGTCATTTCATTTATTGAAATATTACGATCTCAAACGCGCTTGCCTGTAGAGATGGTAGACGAAAGATTAAGCACCTCTATCGTGCATAAAATTGTTGAACAGCGATTAAACAAAAAACGAACACGAAAGAAAAAATTTGCTATTAAGACTGATGAAGTAGATTCATCTTCAGCAGCAGTGATACTCCAATCATGGATGGACTCTCGTACGATCAATTAAAATCCCCCATGAAACCACTAATGAATATAAATTGCGTTGTATAGACTATGGGCATGAGTATTAGGAATAATCCTCGAGTTTATGCCGCTGCAGGCGCATCAATAATTGCTGCAGCTGTAGCTACTCGATATGTTGCAAAATGGAGAAAGCGAAGGTACATGCGTCGTGGTGAAGGGATAAGAGATTTGGGCGGCGGCCAGGTATTCATTGGATTAGATTTGACCGACCCTTATGCTTCTAGCTCAAGACCCTGTGATTATGCAATTCTTGATACTGACCTAAATTGCAATTTTGGTCTTTGGGATTATAACGTAGACGGAGCTAGTATTATTCCTCAACCTGCGTTAGGCCGTTCTTTTATCTTAGCCATTGATGGTCCACAAGGCTTGGCGGGCGAACCAGATGCGAATGTTCGAATTTCTGAAAAACTTGTGAATGCACCCGGTCGCACTCCATATTTTCTTAAGCTAGAAGGTAAGCCTTATCAGGGTTTAATTCAGGGTTCAGTTAATTTATTTCATAAATTGGTGACTAGTGGTAGCCGATTTCGCCTTCTTGGATTAGATGGAGTTCCGGTCTCTGATACAACGCTTATTGAAGTCTATCCTGGCGGTGCATGGAAAATTTTATCAAAAGGTAACTTGCCAGCTAAGCGTACTGTATCTGGTAGGTATAGGAGAGCAGAATTACTGACGCAGCTTGGAGTCAAATTCGCCTCAAGTGACTTGCCTACTAATGACCAGCTAGATGCCACATTAGCTGCATGGGTAGCATATAAATTTTGGATAGGAGAAAGTTCTATTGAAGGCACAGCGCCTGAAATGGATGAATTAAACTCCATTATCAGAGAGGGGTACATAGTCATGCCAACCCTATCTTCTGGTGAAATTCATAATGATATAGAAGAAGTAGCTCCCGTTTAAATCGCAGCGAAATTTTTCGTTGGATTTGCTGATCGATATTTTTCAGATGCAGTGACCCAATCTACATCTTTTGGTATTACTACTGCAGCCGATCTAATGTTGTAAACAGTAGGATCATTAACTGATGTTGGCTCTATACCTTGCTCGTTTAGTAGCTTAGAGGCTTTTAAGAGGGCCCTTCTGGCGCGAATAATTGCTGTATCGCTTATTCCCAAGTGTTCGTTAGCGCGATTAACTACCCGTCCCATTGTTTCCTGCATTCCTGAATCTTGCACCCATGTACCAGGTAGCCCAGTATAAAAAGTAGTTTTTTGTAAATCCCAATTGATGTCGAAGTCGTTATCAATGTGGTGCTTTGGCCACCAAGCTCCTTCCGGCCGGTTTGGTATTTCCGGCAAAAAAGCATCCACAGTAGGATGCAGAGTTTGCAAGCCATCATGACGACCGTGGTGCAAGTAATCCAATTCTGATTCTGTTAAAGGCCTAACTGGATTATAAGTAAAGCAGAGGGCGATGACATTTTCGTCATCCATCGGAACCCATGCATGCCCGCTGAATAAAGGGTCATTCCCGTAAGGAGGAATGATTGTATGAAAGGGGAATAAGAATTGGGTTATACGCCAGTAATATGAATCTACCTCAGCATTCCTTCTTGCTCCAATCAAAACGCCATAGTCCGTATCTAAGGCTTCAAATCGTGGGTGCCGATCCCTCATTTTATAGATCATGCCTTGTTCTTGTTTTGTTGTTAATCTGAAAGGATCAGTAAAACTTGAATGAAGGAATCCACTATGGCTTGAATCAATTTCTCCTTCTAGTGTTTGGAAATAGTTGTTTTGTGCAATTCTTTTGGTCATGAAGCATTGATTTTCTGGTACTAGGTTCCATTCAAGATCAGGAAGAGAAGGAGGGTTATCTTGCTCTGGTCCCATATATATCCAGATTAAGCCGTTGCGCTCAATTGTGCGGTATGCAACGTGGCGGACTTTTCCTTTGAAGTTACTTTCAGGAGGTTCACTAGGCATATCAATGCATTGGCCTAATTCGTCAAATTTCCATCCATGATAGACGCAACGTAGCCCTTCCTCTTCATTTCGACCAAAGAACAAGGAAGCTCCTCGGTGGGGGCACGATGGAGACATAGTAGCAACTTTGCCACTAGTCAAGCGGAGTACTAATAAATCTTCACCTAATAGTCTGGTTCGGTGAGGTACGCCATCTTTCGCAATTTCACTGGAAAAAACTGCGGGTATCCAATATCTCCGCATTAAATCACCCATTACCGTACCAGCGCTTACCCTTGTGAGAATTTGATTATCAGTAGTGGACAACATTTGTTTACCCTCCGAGCAAGAAACGATTCAAATATTCTCGCATAAATTAACTTTGGCGTCTCGACCATTTTCATCATAGAATATACCTTGTTATTGGAGGTAGCTAAATTGCTTCGATTTCTTACTGGCGGTGAGTCACATGGCCCTGGGCTTGTCGCTTTACTAGAGGGCTTGCCTGCAGGAATAAAAATTTCTGAGGCAGACATTCGTCTGGATCTGGCCCGTCGACAGGCAGGCTATGGCCGCGGGGGACGTATGAAAATAGAAACTGACTACGCGGTAGTACAGTCAGGGGTAAGGCATGGTGCCACGACTGGAGCACCTATTTCGCTCTTAATTGAGAATAAGGACCATCTATCTGGTAACGGGCCAGACGGTAAACCTTGGACTATTACTATGTCGAAAGAGGCAGTGGAGGAAGAAGTCACCCCGATTCATAGATTGAGACCAGGTCATGCCGACACTCCGGGGATTAGTAAATATTTACAAAATGACGCAAGGAATATTCTTGAACGTTCTTCGGCTCGCGAGTCAACTTCTAGAGTTGCAATAGGCGCAATTTGTCGTGCTTTTTTATTAGAATTTGGTGTTGAAGTTCATAGCCATGTAACTAATATAGGAGGAATACAAGCTAGAAAGCCTAATGTAATTAATTGGGCGAATGTAGAGAAATCTCCTGTAAGATGCTCAGACCCTGAAGCAGAAAAACAAATGATAGATGAGATTGATAATGCTCAAGAGGCAGGGGATAGCTTGGGTGGAGTTATTGAGGTTGTAGCTACAGGCCTTCCGGTTGGTTTAGGTTCTCACATTCAGTGGGATACAAAATTAAGTACCAAGATTATGGCAGCAATTGGAAGCGTGAATGCTGTCAAAGGTGTCGAAATTGGTGAGGGTTTTGAGCTGGCGGATTTAAGAGGTTCGAAGGTTCATGACGTTATAAAACCGCTTATGGAATGGGAATCAGATTCGCAAGGAAACTGGGTTAAACCTTGGCCTCGTCGTACTAATAATGCTGGGGGTCTTGAAGGCGGAATGACGACAGGAGAACCATTAGTGGTAAGGGCTGTGGTTAAGCCAATAGCTACAATGATTAATCCTCTGCCTTCTGTTGATCTAATAACTGGTGATTTGGTCCAAGCGCACTACGAACGGAGTGATATCACGTTTGTACCAACATGTGGTGTCATCGCAGAAAGTATGCTGATGTTCGTTTTAGCAGAGGCATTTTTGGAAAAATTTGGCGGCGATCATTTATCTGAGACTATGCGAAATTACCATGGGTATATTGCAACTGTGGGGCCTAAATAAATTCTTAGCTTCATAAGGATCACATGACTGTATCAACCGATAAAAAACGGATATTCCTTATTGGATTTTCAGGGACAGGGAAAAGCTCTGCAGGTCGTGTAATTGCAAATATCTTAGGTTGGGAATTTAAGGACGTGGACGAATTAATCTCTCTACGATTAGGGAAATCAATAGAGAAGATATTTTCTGAAGATGGAGAATCAGTTTTTCGAGATCAAGAAGTCCTTGTTATAAATGAATTATCCAATGAAACTAATTCTATTGTTATTTCTACTGGAGCCGGAGCAGTTACCTCTGAAAGTACGCTTGAATTGTTGAAAAGTACAGGATTTGTAATAAATCTTGAGGCCAGCCCCGAACTTATTTATCAACGCTTATCTAATATCCATGAAGTAAATGGAGCTGAAGCAATGGTTAGGCCCTTGCTCAGTTCCTCTGATCCGATTAATCGGATCAGAGGATTAAAATCAGAGAGGCAATTTCTATATATGTCAGCTCATTGGACTATTCATACAGATCAGATGAGTACGGGGCAGGTTGCAAACGAAGCAGTAAGAGCATGGCGGAAAAATGGTAACTACTTTAATTTGATTGGCTCCCCTAATGTCGTTTCTGTCGTAAATGCCGAATCAGGTTCGTACCCCGTAGTGGTTGGCTGGAATATATTGGAAGAACAATTAGGCAGCCATGTCCATGGTTTAGGAATAAAAGGCCGAGCTCATATTATCTGCGATAGTAATGTAGTTCATCCATATGGAAGATCTGCTCAAAGATCCTTACATAATGCCGGTATAGAGATGACTTTGTTTACATTCCCGGCTGGTGAAGCAAGCAAAAATTTAAAGACTGTTGAGACGATCTATGAATGGCTTGCAAGTAAGCGTGTTGAACGCGGGGACGTTGTGATTGCGGTTGGCGGAGGCGTGGTAGGTGATGTAGCAGGGTATGTTGCATCAACAATTCTGCGGGGAATAAAACTCATACATGTACCGACTTCTTTAACCGCGATGGTTGATTCAAGTATTGGTGGAAAAACTGGTGTAGATTTGCCAGTTGGAAAGAATTTGATAGGGGCTTTTCATCAGCCTATTATGGTATTAGCAGATGTGGCTGCTTTAAAAACATTGCCCCAAAGAGTTTTGAAAGAAGGTTGGGCTGAAGCTATAAAACATGGTTTTGCATTTGACGAGGCATTAGTTGAAATATACGAAAATGAATTAGAGATGCTACTTGGTTTAGATCCCGAAGTTACTACAAGTGTTATTTCTAAGAATATTAAGATCAAATCCGATGTAGTAACTAACGATGAGCGTGAAGTATATGGACTGCGTCAACTGTTAAATTATGGTCATACAATAGGACACGGTGTGGAAGCGGCCGCAGGCTATGATCGTTATTTACACGGAGAGGCTGTCTCTATAGGTATGATAGGGGCTGCAAAACTTGGCGAAATCCTGTCAGTTACTCCTATAGAGGTAGTCAATAGGCTTATCGAATTGATTACAAGATTTGATCTCCCTGTTAACTACACGGATGTTTCAATTGATGACATTCAGGCTGCGATGTCTAGAGACAAAAAAATGTTATCAGGAGAAATTTCCTGGGTACTTCTTGATGCTGTTGGGCATGCGATGACATATAAGGGTGTAGATCAGGCTATTGTATTGCAGGTGCTAAAAGAATTGAGCAAGACCTAGGCGTCACGGCCTTTTAAAGTATGCTCTTCCAAAATCTTTAATAATTCACTTGTTTCAATTCGATCGCTGATATGTGAGCCTACGTAGTAACCAATAAACTTATCTTTTGAAATTAAAAATATTGAAGGGGCAGCTACCCCATCACCAAGTAAATTATAAACTCCGTAGGCGTTAGATACTTTCTTTTCTGCATCAGATAAAATTGGGAAAGATGCAGAAGTTGCTTTTTGCATAGCCTTAGCCTGCGATACGTCATCAACACTTATTGCAAGTAGTCGACCTCCCGCTTCCTTGATGGGTGCTTTGTATTTTTCCAGCTCTACGAGTTGGCTTTGGCAAACTCCTCAGAAAAAGCCTCGGTAAAATATAAGAATTACTACGGGATTGTTCTCAAGTTCCGTTGATAATTTGATCGAATGACCATTGGTATCAATGAGTTCAAAATTTGGAGTAGGAATATTGGTCGAGGTTCTAACTTCATCCCGACCGCTGGTCGTGCTATTGCTACTATTAAATATCAGCGCTGCAATTGGAAGCAAAAGTGAGCAAACTATTACTATCGCAACAAAAATAGTTAAGCGTCTCCAAAGCTTGCTTTGAGTAATCTCGGGGTTGTGGTCGCTTAGGCGATTTAACTCTTCAATTTCGGCGAGCTCACGCTCATTGTATTCAAGATCGCTTTCGTTGAGGCTCATTGAAATAGTAACCCTAGGTGTCTAACAGCCTCCTGCAACTGCAGGTACTATACTGACCTCATCACCAGATTTGACTGAAGTGGATAAACCATCCAAGAAACGCACGTCTTCATTATTGAGATAAAGATTGACGAAATATCTTAAATCTTCGTTTTCATCTAAAATTCGGTCTTTTATTCCAGGGTATTGCTTATCCAATTCATGTATCAATCCCTTCAAATTGTCGGCGGTTACATCCACCTTATCTGCTCCATCAGTAATTTTTCGAAGCGGACCTGGAATTCGAACAATAACGCTCATTTTACCTACTTTCTTTCCTCTAGGGTTCGACTAAATCGCCCAGAGCAGGGTCTACTCTCACTCCAAGTGAGCGTACCCATTCTAGGCTACGTTCAATTTCACTTACATCGCCTTCAATTTCTAAAATTACCCAGCCAACACCTTCCTGCACATCTGCACGTCTAATATTAGTAATAACATTGTAATCATGACCCATGCGATAAATTACGGGCTCTTTGATTAGTCTGTCTAAGAAAGTAAAACGTACGCGCTTTAATGGACTCATACTATGCCTTAAGACCTACAGATTCTTCAAAAGCCGAGACTGTTGGGTTTATGTGAATAGGATTAACTACATCTTCAACAATTTCAGTTGTTTTCAGTCCATTTCCAGTTATATAGACGACTGTAGATTCATTTTTTTTGATCTCTCCCCGTTCAACAAGGCGTTTTAATCCAGCGATGGCTACCCCACCAGCTCCCTCGGTAAAGATGCCTTCAGTTTCAGCCAGCAATTTTATACCATCGGCAACTTCAGCCTCTTCGGCGATAACTGCTGAGCCGGCTGACGCTTCAATTGTCTTGAGAGCATAATATCCGTCCGCAGGATTTCCAATTCCAAGAGATTTTGCTATTGTCGCAGGTTTGACAGGGCGTATTACAAGCCTGCCTTCCTCGTAAGCTGTGGCAATAGGTGCGCAACCGCGAGCTTGGGCACAATGCATTTTTGTTTCGACATTATCAATAATACCAACTTGCTCAAATTCTTTGAGCCCTTGGTAGATTTTGGTAAACATAGCTCCAGAGGCTGAAGGAGCAACAGCATGCATTGGAGCCTTCCAACCTAATTGCTCTGCAACTTCGAATCCAAGAGTCTTACTCCCATCAGCATAAAATGGACGTACATTGATGTTTACAAACGCCCATGGATACTGATCAGCTAATTCACTACAGAGTCGATTTACGTCATCGTAGCTACCATCGATTGCGATCATGGTAGGGTTGTATATTGCAGCTCCAAGAACCTTGCCTTTTTCAAGATCAGAAGGGATGAATACATAAGCTTTTATTCCCGCACGAGCGGCGTGGGCTGCAACGGAGCACGCAAGATTTCCAGTAGATGCACATGCGATAGTATCAAATCCAAGCTCTAGAGCTTTTGCTGTAGCTACAGCTACAACTCTGTCTTTAAATGAATAGGAGGGATTAACGCTATCATTCTTAATCCAGAGTTCATCCAAGCCTAATTTTTTCGCTAATCCATTTGACCTGATTAATGGAGTAAACCCTGCGTTTATATCAATATTTGGATTGTAATCAGCAGGTAAGAAGTCAGCGTATCGCCACAGGCTTAAAGGTCCGGATTTGATTCGTTCTCGACTAGCTACTTGTGCAATAGCATCCATGTCATAGACCACTTCTAATGGTCCGAAACAGAAATCACAGACATTGAAAGCACCAACGGGATACTCACGTGAGCATTCTTTGCAACGTAATGCGGCGGTATTCGCCATGGCAACCCCCTATTCCAATACCAACCTAGTGCGACGGTTCGCCTACTTCGCACTGGCGTCAAAAGGCATCATTTGGATGCGAAAATCGTAACAGCCCCCACTTCTATCGTCAATAAAGACAGCACCGGGTTATGAATGGAAGGTATATAAAAAATTGATAAAGTGATCACCAATTTAAGGAAAATACAGAGTTCAGAAATATATAAGTTGAGCGATGTACTATCAATAATAAATATTTTTTTCATAAAATTTAAAAGTAAATTAATATAACTTGAGTGTCTAACACTCAAGTTATATAATGCTAATTATGCCAGAAAATTTTTATGATACTTTAGGAATAGGTAAGGATGCCTCTGCAAAAGAGCTTAGGGCGGCTTATCGACGATTAGCCCGTCAATACCATCCTGATGTAAACCCGAAGAATACTTCCGAGGCAGAATCAAAATTTAAAGAAATAAATGAGGCATACCAAGTTTTGTCTGACCCGGCGTCTCGCCACAAATATGATCAATTTGGGGACAATTGGAGACAGGCAGAATACATTACAAGAGCACGATCGTCGAAATCTCCTTTTACTTGGTTTAATGATGCTAGGACGACTAGAAACCAATCTAATATTAATCCGTTTGATTCTATCGACAGCGTATTCAGCCAAGCCTTTAATGCTGGCTACACTCGTGGGCCAGCATCATCTCGTTCAGTAAAAGAAATAGACATCTCAGTCACTCTGGAAGAAGCATATAAGGGCACCACAAAACTTGTAGAAACCCCTCCTTTTTCTAACATTTCTTCAAATCGCTACGAATTGAAAATCCCTCCCGGTATTAAGCCAGGAGAGAAAATCAAATTGGCAATTGGTTCACAAAAAAATCAGCAATTTTTAAACTGCAAAATTCAAATAAAGGCGCATAGGTTTTTCACGCGGGTTGGTAACAACCTCAAGATTCAAACGGAAATGACCCTTTTACAGGCTATTCTGGGAGGGGAAATCTTTGTGCCGGTAATTAGCGGGAAGAAAATAGCACTTAGAATCCCCCCTGAAACCCCAAATGGCCAAGTCTTTAAATTAAAAGGTAAAGGTATGCCAATAAAGTCTAAGCCTTCAGAATTTGGCGATCAAATGGTTAGTGTTCAAGTTGTTTTGCCTCAGAATATTACAGATGAGCAAAGGCAATTATTTGAGCAATTGGATCAGTTAAGCTAGGGCACTTTAATCTGCTGCCGAGGGAGATATTTTGAATAGAAGCACAAGGTATTTTGTAAATATTGAATCAATTAAGGAGGATGAACCCTGCTATGTCATTAGTGTGGCTGCAAGGATGATTGGAGTGCACGCACAGACACTTAGATATTACGAGCGAATAGGATTAATTGATCCGGCAAGATCTAGAGGGAATATAAGGATGTTTTCGCCTTGGGATATCCGCAGAGCCAGGTGGATAAAATCATTAATCAACGATTTGGGAATTAATCTTGCTGGTGTCGAGGTGATTATTCGTATGCAGGAATATATAGCAAACTTGGAATATAGGGTTCGTGAACTTGAGTACATGGTATCTAGCCAGTAATCACAATTTGGGTGAACAAGATGGTTTTTAAGCAAGAAGATTTTACAGAACAAGCACAAATGGTTATTGCTTCCAGTTTCGAAATTGTTCGTCGTTGTAAGCATCAAGAATGGGATGTCGAGCATTTGGTTTTGGCATTATTGGAATACCCTGAAGGGGTTCCAGTACAAATGTTGAATTATCTAAAGATTAATACTCAAGAATTAGAGTTAGAAATTACTTCACTATTAGAGAGAACTCCTAGCTTGTCTAAAGAAGCAGCGCAAATTTATCCGACACCAAGAGTAAAAGAGTTGCTAGACAATGCAAAAATGGAGGCTGAAAGATTTCGAGATCAATACATAGGGACGGAGCATCTATTCATTGCTGTTTTGTCGGATGAAAAAGGTGAATCCGCGAGACTACTTAAGAAAATCGGTGTAGATAAAGAACTTGCATATCAAGCATTACAACAAGTTAGGGGAGGGCACAGATTGAATGATCCTCGCGCAGATAGTAATTACCAAACCTTAGAAAGATACTCTATCGATTTAACCGCATTGGCTTTAGAAGGTAAATTAGATCCTGTTATTGGTCGAGAAAAGGAAATAAGGCGTGTGATGCAGACGCTTACCAGGCGAACAAAGAATAACCCTGTGGTTATAGGAGGTGCGGGTATTGGTAAAACCGCGATTGCTGAAGGCTTGGCGCAGCAAATTGTTTCTAAGGACGTGCCGGAATCATTACGAGGTAAGAAAGTATTTGCTTTAGATATGCCTGGGATCGTGGCAGGTGCAAAATTCAGAGGAGAATTTGAAGAGCGCCTAAAGGCTGTAATTGATGAAATGAAGCACGCCCAAAGAGATGTAATCCTTTTTATTGACGAATTGCACACAATGGTGGGAGCTGGAGGATCCGAAGGGGGAATTGATGCAGCTAATATTATGAAACCTGCGTTGGCACGTGGAGAGCTACAAGTTATAGGTGCCACTACTCCAGAAGAATTTCGTAAATATATTGAAAAAGACTCTGCACTTGCGAGACGTTTTCAGACTATATGGCTTGAAGAACCAGCATTGGATGAAGCAATTGAAATTCTTCGAGGATTAAAGCCAAGGTATGAAGCACACCACAAAGTTTCTTTGGATGATTCAGCAATCGTGGCTGCAGCAAAATTAAGTTCAAGATACATATCAGAAAGGCTTTTGCCAGATAAGGCTGTCGATTTAATTGATGAGGCTGCAGCAAAACTTCGATTAGATGTCGAAAGTTTGCCCCCTGATTTGAATACCCAATCTTTAGATTTGCGTAGCATGCTTGAGAAAGAAGAGTCTGCTGCTCAAAGGGGAGATTATGAAGCAGCTGCAAAAATAAAAATGGAACGTGTCAATTTAGAGTCTGAGTTTATTAGGAAGAAGAATGAATTTTTAGGCAGGGATCACACCGACATGGTTGTAAGGGAAAATGATATCGCTGCATTAATTGCAACTTGGACAGGGATTCCTGCTGATCGGTTAATGGAGGCAGAGACAAATCGTTTATTGCACTTAGAGGATAGACTGCACAGGCGACTAATTGGCCAAGAAAACGCTGTAATTGCAGTAGCAGATGCAATTCGTCGTGCTCGCGCTGGGCTTAAGGACAACAAAAGACCAGTTGGTTCATTCATGTTCTTAGGACCTACAGGTGTCGGTAAGACTGAGCTTGCTAGATCCTTAGCCGAGTACCTTTTCGATGATGAAGAAAATATGGTTCGTATTGACATGTCTGAATATGGCGAGCGGCATACAGTTTCACGCCTAATAGGTGCACCCCCGGGCTACATCGGATTTGAAGAAGCAGGTCAATTGACTGAAGCAGTTCGTAGGCGCCCATATCGAGTAGTTTTATTTGACGAAATTGAGAAAGCGCATCCGGACGTTTTTAATGTTTTGCTGCAATTATTGGATGATGGCAGATTAACTGACGGCCAAGGTCGGCTTGTAGACTTTAGTAATACAATTATTATTTTGACAAGCAATCTTGGGACCGCCGAATTCAACAAAGCTGGATTGGGGTTTCTCTCAGCGCAAAAAGCCTCTGAAGAAGAGAGACAGCGGCAGACGGTAATGGAGGCTTTAAAAAAATCTTTTAAGCCTGAATTTTTAAATAGGATAGGAGACTTTATTGTTTTCCACCCACTTGGCCGTGAACATTTACATCAGATTGTAGAACTAATGGTTGATAATGTGAAAACCCGTTTAGAAGAACGCTTGCTAAGTATTGAACTTTCAGACTCTGCAAAGGATTGGCTTGTTGAAGAAGGATTCGATCCAGTATACGGTGCTAGACCTTTGCTTCGTGCAGTAGAAAGACATGTAGAAAATGAAATCGCTAAGAGAATTATTGCAGGCGAATATTCTGATGGTGATACTGTTCGGGTCGATGCAAATGATCATGTATTGGAATTTTCTAAATCTTCAAAATGATGGAGTTGGCATTAATCGATGGAAATGACCACCGATCCTACCGAAAGTAATATAGGCGCTGTTCGAGTAATAATTGTTGCTGCTGGTAGAAGTAGTCGAATGAGCAATAACGACAAAATTCTTGCCGATTTGAATGGCTTGCCATTGATCGTGCATTCAGTTGATGTTTTTGAAAAATGTGAATTGGTAGATTCAATCCTCATTGTGGCATCTGATTTGAATATAACCGAAATAAATGAAATCGTATTACAAATGAAATGGAATAAAGTTACACAGATAATCCCCGGAGGACAGCGGAGGCAGGATAGCGTTTTAAATGGCTTGGAAGTTCTTGAAGAATGCGATTGGGTTATTGTGCATGATGGGGCAAGGCCTTTTGTAACGATTGACATGATAAAAAGGGGAATTACTTTGGCACAGTCTGAGGGCTCTGCAGTTGCGGCGTTTCCCGCAGTGGATACTACAAAAATTATTGATGGAAATGGATTTGTATCATCCACTCTTCAAAGAGAGAACTTATATCACACCCAGACTCCTCAAATTTTTAAGCAAAATTTACTTTTGAATGCCCATTATCAGATTGCAGATGACGTAACTGACGATGCATCAATGGTTGAACGATTGGGTTTGCGCGTACGAATTTTCGAAGGAAGCAGATGGAATTTTAAAATTACTTCGGACGATGATTTAGTGGCTGCCAATGCAATAGCGAAGGGCAAATATTTATGACCACACGTTTCGGAATTGGATATGATGCACATCAATTGGTTCAAGGGGAAGATTTTTATTTAGCAGGGGTAAAAATCCCATTTGAAAAAGGGCCTAAGGGCCATAGTGACGGAGATGTCTTAGCCCATGCGATTATTGACGCTTTGCTTGGCGCGGCAGGCCTGGGAGACATAGGAATGCACTTCTCTGAATCTTCGTCCTCGGTTCCGAAGGGTATATCAAGCATGGAACTGCTCAACCGAAGCTTGAGGATGCTTTATGATTCTGGATGGAGGGTTGTGAATGTCGATGCTACAATTGCACTTCAATTGCCAAAACTTCAGCCATTTTTTAATGCAATGCGCATTGCCATAGCGGAATCTATTTTTATAGATGTCTCGCAGGTGAATATCAAAGCTACGACTGAAGACGGTCTTGGGTATACAGGATCAGGAGATGGAATTTTTTCGATTGCGATTGCTGCAATAACAGATGAAAAATGTTGAAACTTTCGGATACTTTGACTGGAGAAAAAAGAGAATTTAAGCCAAATGGCGATGTGGTACGTATCTATGTGTGCGGAGTAACTCCTTACTCTTCTGCGCACGTCGGCCATGCTATGAGCTATATAGTTTTTGATGTTTTACACCGTTACTTAGAATTTAAAGAATTTACTGTCCAACGAGTCCAGAATTTTACTGATATAGATGACAAATTAATTACGCGAGCTAACGAACGGGGAATATCTGTTGAGCAGCTGAGTCAATTGCATATACAGGAATATATGGAAGACATGTCGAACTTAAACATTATTCCTGCAGATATTTACCCTCTTGCTACGCAAGAAATTCCTAAGATTATTGAGCTCATACAAGGACTAGTCAGCTCGGGTATGGCATATGAATCTAATGGAGATGTTTACTTCAGAGTACGTAAAAGCCTCGATTACGGGAAACTTAGCCATCGATCACTTGAAACAATGAGAGCAGGAGCCCGGGTTGATTCAGAAACCGAAAAAGAACATCCGATGGACTTTGCCTTATGGAAATCTGCGAAACCTAATGAACCATTTTGGGATAGCCCTTGGGGGAACGGGAGACCGGGTTGGCATATTGAATGTTCTGCAATGGCGTTGAAATACCTTGGTAATTCAATTGATATACATGGCGGAGGTCAAGATCTTATTTTCCCTCACCATGAAAATGAGATAGCCCAAAGCGAATCGTTTACAAATTCCAGCCCATTTGCAAATTTTTGGCTTCATAACGGGTTATTAAATTTAGATTCTGAAAAAATGAGCAAGTCCTTAGGAAACCTAGTTACGATACGAGAGGCGTTGCAGAAATTTTCTTCAGATGCAATTCGTCTTTCTGTTTTGAATGCTCATTATCGAAGCCCTGGGTATTATTCTGACCAGTCTTTGAGTGCTTCTGAGAAAGCTATAGCCCGGATACGTTATTCAATTTCTCTTTCATCAAACGAAAACAGTTCAACTGATTTAGATGCTACTGAGTACCGACTTCGTTTTATCTCTGCAATGGATGATGATTTAAATACCCCACAGGCACTTGCAGCATTGTTTGATCTTGCGAGAGAGATTAATAGAGAGTCATCATCAGGCGAAAAGAAACTATCAAACGCTCAGAGCATCCTTAAAGAATTAGCTCTCATTCTAGGCTTTACCTTGGAAGAAAATTTAAGCGATGTAGATGATGAAATTACTGTAACTGTTCAAAACTTGATACAGGAAAGAACTGAATTACGATCACTTGGCAAGTACGCCGAGGCTGATAATGTACGCGATCAGATCATGTCTCTAGGTATAGAAATTACCGATACTGCTGAAGGGACGACATGGCGAAGAAATTAGCGCCTCCCTTAGCATTAGTTGCGGGTGCATCCGGTAATATCGGAAACCATGTTGTTCGTCAACTACAAGATCAGGGTATTAGAGTGAGAGCACTTGTGAGGAACCCTGCTCAGTTGACTTCTTGTCCTGAGGAGATTTTTGTAGGGAATATTCAAAACGCTAATGGGATAGAAGGTTCCTGCGCTGGAATAAATTATGTTATTTCATGTGCTGGAGCTCCTCTTAATTTTGCAAATAGATTGTCTTCAAAAGGGGAAACATTTCGAACAGTGGATGAGATGGGCAATCTAAATTTGCTCAACGAAGCGACAAAATCTAACGTGAAAAAATTTGGTTACATTTCCGTTTTTGGCGGTAGATTTTTAGGAAAACTGGAATATATCAGAGCGCACGAATCATTTGCTGCTGCACTGAACGATTCGAAAATTAATTCATTCACAGTTCGATCTACTACGACTTTTGCCAGCCTCCGTTCTCTTATTGAGAAAGGCGAAAATTCAAATAAAATATCTATAGTAGGTACGGGGCTAGCTAGGACGAACCCCATTGATGAGTTTGATGTTGCAAGGTGTTTAGTGGACACTCTACTTGGGGATCAAAAAGACATTGATATCGGTGGGCCTGACATATTTTCATATGGTGAAATAGCAGAAATTGCTAGTGAAAAATTAGGGGATGTCCCGATAAAATTCTCATTAACTTGGAGAGAGCAATTAAAAGTTGGAATGCGCCGGCTTAGGAGTTCTCATGGATTTGATGTCGATTCATATCGATTGGCTTTGAGTGCTACAGACATGATTGCCCCGCAGTGGGGTATCAACAGCTTAGCTGACTATTACGAAAATTTTACTTAGGCATAGGTTAATTGTAATAAGGCAAGTATTACGAATACTACTGCAAGTCCTATTGTGAACTGAAATAAGGTTTTCTCTAACCCTCGGCGAGTACGAAATGACTCAATGGATCCTCCTCCAAAAAGGCCCCCGCCAGCTCCACGTACTTGAAGCAAAATGCTTGCAATTAGTAAGGCTACGACAACAATTACTGCAAAACTAATATAAGTACTCATTGTTCTCCATCTAATTTTTTATTGATTCTAAGTGTTCGACTATTATTTTAGACACAACACCAGGGTTTGCTTTTCCTTTAGTAGCTTTCATTACTTGACCTACAAGGAATTTTGCTGCGGTTTCCTTACCTGCATTGTAGTCTGCCACTGCTTGTGGATTTTCAGATATAACAATACCAACTACCGAGTCTAATTCTGACGAATCTGAAATTTGAACTAGCCCTAATTTTTCTACTATAGCAGTCGGTTTTTCACCGGATGAATAAATCTCAGCTAAAACAATTTTTGCTTGTGGCGTCCCTATAGTGCCATTATCGATTAAAGAAATTAATTCAGCGAGGTGATTTGGAATGACTAGAGATTCATAAATTTCTGTATTGAATTCATTAGAGAGCTTAGAGAGTTCAGTAATTGTCCAGTTTGCAATGGATTTTGCAGAACCTTTTCCTAATCCGAAATTGGCTTTTGCTGCAGCAACAGATTCTTCGAAATAATCTGCAAGCATGGGTGTGCTAATTAGCAGGTTAGAGTCGTATTCAGATAGTTCGTACTGCCTCGTAAAACGGGCTTTTCTTTCAGCAGGTAGTTCTGGCAAGATTTTAGCAATTTCGCTTACCCAAGTTTTCGATATATTTAAGGGCGGAAGATCTGGTTCGGGGAAATACCGATAATCGTTGGCTTCTTCTTTACTACGCAATGAAATAGTGACTCCTTTGTCTTCTAGCCACCCACGAGTTTCTTGCTTGATTCTTTCTCCAGCGTTTAAAAGCTCTGCCTGTCGTACTAATTCATATTCGATTGCTCGAAATACAGATCTAAAGCTATTCATGTTTTTTATTTCAACTTTTGTACCAAATTTTTCTTCGCCCTTCGGTCTTATACTTACATTTGCATCACAACGGAATGAACCTTCATCCATATTTGCTGTCGATACATTTAAATACCTTAATATGGATTGGTAATTAATTAAGTATTGTCGCGCTTCTTCGGCTGATCTAATGTCGGGCCTACTAACCATTTCGACTAAAGGGACACCTGAACGATTGACATCTACAAGTGAATAGCCTTTTCCAGTAGAAGAGTCCAGATGGTGGCTAAGTTTTGCTACGTCCTCTTCCATGTGTACTCTTTCGATTCCTACACGCCGCTCAATACCATCAACATTGATATCCATGTATCCATCTAAACAAACAGGAAGGTCATATTGAGAGACTTGATAACCTTTCATTAAATCTGGGTACGTATAATTTTTTCGGTCAAATTTACTGTGTTTTGAGATATCGCAATTTAATGCCAGCCCAATCATAATAATGGACTTAATTGCCTCACGATTTATAACAGGGAGAGCACCTGGGAGACCGAGGCACACAGGACATACCCTGCTGTTTGGTTCAGCATTTTGATAATCAGAGCCACATGAACAATACATCTTGCTCGCGGTTTTCAATTGTGCATGGACCTCAAGGCCAATGACGGGTTCATAGGTAATCATTAGCTAATTATATACATTAGAATTAGAAAGGTGACTGTAGGTTTAAAACAAATGAGAAATCCATATGCAATATAACCAGAATCTTCGATTTCCCACACATGTGTTAACAGACTTCGATAATGATCGATTGTTTATTTCTGACACAGGGCATAACCGAATAATTGTAGCTAGCCTTGATGGTGAGATCCAGACACTCATTGGGAACGGAATTGAAGGAATGTCTGATGGTTCTTTTGAGACAGCACAATTCAGTCAACCACAAGGACTTGTCCAGCTTGGAGAAATTCTTTTTGCGGCTGATACAAGTAATCATTTGATCCGTATGATCGATCTTGAATTTTCGAATGTGGACACAATAGCGGGAACTGGCTTTCCAGCTGGAGGAAGGGTTGATGGCGGCCCAGCATTAGAGATCGACTTGGAATCACCATGGGACATGACTTTGATAGGTAGAGATTTGTACATTTCAATGAATGGGAGGTCCCAAATTTGGACATATAGCCTAGACAGCGGTGTGATTCAGGCAGTTGTAGGACAAGGAATACAAGGATTTAAGGATGGTGCGCCAGAAGAAGCATTGCTTCTAGACCCTAGTGCAATTGCCTCAGACGAAGATGGAGTGATTTATTTCTTAGATACCGTTGCTAGTGCAGTTCGTTGTGCTGATCTGACCACATCTCATGCAGTTTGGACAATATTGGGCAATGCTAAATTCGATTCGGGGGACATTGACGGTGCGATGCCGGAGGCAAGGTTAAGAATGCCTCAGGGAGTAACTGAAAATGGAGGAGTACTCTACATTTCGGATACTCACAATCACAAGATTAGGCGCATTGGTTTAACCACTGAAGGAGTGAGCACAATTGCAGGGGTGAAACAAAAAGGATTTAGGGATGGTAATTTTGCCGATGCAAGATTTAACGAGCCGAGAGGGATATCGATAGCAGGAGATAAAATATTTATTGCTGATACAAAGAATAATGCCGTGCGCGTCTTAGATGTAACTAATCAGGTTGTTACCACCTTAAATGTCGATTTTTAATTTTAATGATTGCGATGCCGAAACCATCGAGTGATGACTAACAGCACTAATATTAGTGCTAATTGTAATAGGAAAATATGGCTTGCTTGTACAAAAGTTGATAGAGCGAAATAAATAAGCATTAAGATCGAAAATAGCGCTAGAAAAATGAGGCTTGGTCTCATAGCTACTCCTTGTCTTTGGGCAATATAAATGCTTTTACTACTTTTTCAAATATTAAAACAAAGGTAAATATTGACTGAGTGGCGTGCCAAAAATTATAATTCAACGGATGGCCTTCGGGCCGTCTTTTTAATTCTGCGAGTGCCGTCCTAGCCCGAGTGGCGCAACGGCTAGCGCAGCCGATTTGTAATCGGCAGGTTGTGGGTTCGATTCCCTCCTCGGGCTCCAGGCTTTGTCTGGAACGAGATTGGGGTGATAAACTAGGCAATGGCCTTGCGGAGGGATGGGAGAGTGGCTAAATCCATCAGTCTGTAAAACTGACGCCTTCGGGCTACACAGGTTCGAATCCTGTTCCCTCCACCACTACCATGGTGTTGGCAGGCTGGCGATTAGCCCACATAGCTCAGACGGTAGAGCACGTTCTTGGTAAGAACGAGGTCATCGGTTCAAGTCCGATTGTGGGCTCCATTCGATGATATAGAGGCAGTGTAGGAAAGATAAGTAGATTGTTGATAAAGACTCATGAAGTCGCAACGATAGAGGAGAAAGTTAGATGGCGAAGCAAAAGTTTGAACGGAATAAGCCCCACCTTAATGTAGGTACTATTGGTCACGTCGACCATGGGAAAACGACATTGACCGCTGCTATCACTAAGGTGCTTGCCACAGCGGGGACAGGTTCTTTTCGTGCGTTCGATTCGATCGACAGCGCACCTGAAGAAAAAGCACGTGGTGTAACAATTAATATTTCTCATGTTGAGTATGAATCGGAAACTCGACATTATGCTCACGTGGATTGCCCTGGTCACGCTGACTATATTAAAAATATGATTACAGGTGCTGCACAGATGGATGGTGCGATACTTGTAGTTTCTGCCCCAGATGGTCCAATGCCTCAGACTCGTGAGCACATATTGCTTGCTCGACAGGTTGAAGTGCCTAAGATCGTCGTAGCACTAAATAAGTGTGACATGATGGACGATGAAGAGTTGCTTGAGCTGGTTGAATTAGAAATACGTGAGCTTCTGAGCAAGTATAATTTCCCTGGAGATGACACTCCGATTGTTCGGTTGAGCGCACTTGGTGCTCTTGAGTCAACCAGTACAGATGCTTCCGCTCCTGAATACGCTGGTGTTCTCGAATTAGTAAAGCAAATTGACGAATATATTGAGGTTCCTGAACGCCCACGCGATGGTGATTTCTTGATGCCTGTTGAGGACGTTTTCTCAATCAAGGGTCGAGGTACTGTTGTTACTGGACGTGTAGAGCGAGGAACCATTCATCCAGGAGATGAAGTTGAGATAGTGGGTGTCAAAGACACCAGTAAAACAACCGTCACTGGAGTAGAAATGTTCCACAAGTTGCTCGATGAGGCTGAACCTGGTGATGCAGTAGGAACTCTTCTCCGTGGTGTAGAACGTGATGATATCGAGCGAGGCCAAGTTCTTGCAAAACCTGGTTCAATTAAACCAGTGACTGAGGCAGAAGCTGAAGTGTATGTATTGGCCAAAGATGAAGGTGGACGTCATACTCCGTTCTTCAGTGGGTACAAGCCACAGTTTTATATTCGGACAAGTGATGTTACTGGTGAAATTGCCTTGCCTAATGGCGTAGAGATGGTTATGCCTGGAGACAACACGCAAATGCACATAAAGCTAATAAACCCAATGGCGATGGAGCCAGGTTTAAGATTTGCTATTCGCGAAGGTGGAAGGACTGTTGGCGCCGGAGTAATTACCAGCGTCTCCTAGGAGAAAATGTGGCTAAGAAAAGAGGAGATGTTCGCCAATTAATTGAATTAGCTTGCACGGAGTGCAGGGAGCGAACTTATCACAGTGAAAAAAATCGAAGGAACGACCCTAATAGGCTTGAGCTGAACAAATTCTGCCCTCGTTGCAGATCCCACCAGCTTCATAGGGAGGTTAGGTAATTGACTCAAGCTAAAGGACGAAATCCGCTTCGTTCAGTTTTGGACGGAGGGCAAGCTAGGAAGCGTTCAAGATTCGCTATTGTGGGTGAGGTATTTAGCGAGCTCACAAAAGTAACTTGGCCTTCACGGGAGGATGCAACGCGTCTTTCGATTTTAGTTATAGGGGTTTCTGCTGCGATTGGCTTGATTCTTGCAGCGTGGGACTTAGGATTTAGCGAACTAGTGGAACGTCTTTTCTTGTAGTTAGCCGCTCGGGTCTAGCAGCAATTGTGCAAGCGCTTGGAAAGTTGAACAAAATGACAGAGCAATTAATTACTACAGAATCTGATACTCATTGGTACATTATTCACACATATTCTGGACAAGAAGATCGTGTGAAGCGCAATTTGGAACTTCGAATTGAATCTATGGATGTCAAAGATAAAATTTTCCAAGTTGTAGTGCCTACTGAGGAGGAAATAGAGATTAAAGAGGGCCAGCGAAAATCTGTCCAGAGGAAGATTTTCCCCGGCTATATATTAGTTCAAATGGAGATGGACGACCAAAGTTGGTATGTTGTGCGCAACACGCCTGGTGTCACAGGTTTTGTCTCTTCTGAGGATGAAAAAGAACGCCGGCCGAAGCCTGTACCATTAGGTCAACAAGAAGTCGACGGAATTCTGAATAGGATGGAAGCACCTTCACCAAGAGTCAAAGTAGGTTTAACTGTTGGCCAAATGGTACGAATAACTAGCGGTCCCTTTGCAGAATTTATGGGCGCGGTGGATTCAGTCGATGAAGATAAAGGTAAATTGAGAGTTTTGGTTTCCTTCTTTGGACGAGAAACTCCTGTAGAATTAGATTTCTTACAAGTAGAGAGGGCATAGTGGCAAAGAGAGTTAGAGCAATATTAAAACTACAGTTGCCTGCAGGCGGGGCTACTCCTGCTCCTCCGGTAGGTCCTGCATTGGGCCAGCACGGAATAAACATAATGCAGTTCGTGAAAGAATATAATGCTCGAACTGCAAATCAGGCTGGCACTATAATTCCAGCTGAAATTACAGTGTTTGAGGATACTTCATTTACTTTTGTAACAAAGACTCCTCCAGCATCTGAACTAATTCGAAAAGCAACCAATCTTCCTAAAGGTTCCGAACGTGCAAGGCACGAACAAGTTGGAGTTATTTCACGTGCATCTTTACGTGAAATTGCAGAATCTAAACAAAAAGATTTGAATGCAGCAGACGTTGATGCAGCTATCAAAATAATCGAAGGTACCGCTCGCAGTATGGGAGTGGGGGTTGAAGGAGAGTAAATGGCTGCTCAAAGTAAGAGATATACGAATGCTTCTGAACATATAGATAAAGAAAAGGCGTATGACGTTTCTGAAGCTATTGAATTAATAAAAAAAACTTCTACTACTAAGTTTGATGAAACTGTAGAAATTCATATTCGAACTAGTGCTGACCCCCGACACGCGGATCAGCAACTCCGTGGTATTGCTACGCTACCCCATGGTTTGGGTAAATCAGTACGTGTAGCAGTGTTTGTTACTGGCGAGGCAGCTAGAGCAGCAACTGAGGCTGGCGCTGAAATTGTTGGAGCTGATGATTTAATCGAGAAAGTAGACGGGGGGTTTCTAGATTTCGATGTTGCCATTGCGACTCCAGACATGATGGGGAAGATTGGTAAATTGGGTAGGGTGCTTGGCAGGAAAGGATTGATGCCGAATCCTCGTACTAACACGGTGGTCCAACCACACGATATTCCAGGCGCAGTTGAAGAGGCAAAGAAAGGCCGAGTGGAATTGCGAATGGACCGTACTGCAATTATCCATTCCCCTGTAGGTAAAGCTAGTTTTGATAATGATAAATTAAGAGATAACGTGGCTTCAGTAGTCGATACTATCAATCAGCTTAAGCCTACTGCTATAAAAGGCCAGTTTGTGAAAACAGTATTCCTTACTACGACAATGGGTCCAAGTGTGCAATTAGATTTGGGCTCGACTATGGCAATGAAAATAGAGTAATATATAGCTTAGCACCGAAGACAGTGGGTCTCTAGAAATAGAGTTAAGCCATATGGGCCCACCGAGGTTTCCTGACTTTAATTGTTATGAACCCGCGTCTTCGGATGCGGGTTTTTTTGAGGTGAATTATGCCGACAGAGGCTAAAGTACAAGCAGTATCGGAGCTGGTAGATAAGTTAAGTCGTGCTTCTATTGCTATCTCCACTGATTTTTCAGGACTAACAGTCAACGAGATAACGGCGTTACGTCGTCATCTACGTGAGGCTGGTGTCGAATACAAAGTGGTTAAAAATAGAATTGCTTCAATTGCTGCGGAACAAGCAGGACTGGATTCGTTTAAAGAAATCCTTGAAGGAGCTTCAGGTATTGTCTTAGGTTACGGAGAGCCTGTTGCGGCAGCCAAGGCTGTAGATGAATACATCAAAGAGAGTCGTGCGGAAATGAAGATACGCAAGGGTATCTTGGAGGGCTTGTTGATATCCGAATCACAAGTAATAGCATTGGCTGCTCTTCCTGGCAAAGACCAATTGATTGCCAAGCTTTTAGGTCAAATGAATGCACCTATTTCGGGCTTGGTGAATGTATTAAGCGGACCTACTCGAGCCTTAGCTATTGTTTTACAGCGCAGGGCAGAGCAGCTAAGTGCTAGTAATTAAATTAAAGGAAGTATAGGGGGAAATATGGCAACGAAAGAGGAATTGTTAGAGTCTATAAAATCACTATCTGTTCTTGAGCTTGCAGAGCTGGTTAAGGCTTTGGAAGAGGAATTTGGCGTTAGCGCGGCTGCTCCCGTAGCTGTTGCGGCTGCACCTGCTGCTGGTGGGGATGCTGCCGCCGCAGGCGATGGTGCTGAAGAATCTGACGAAGTTACTGTGACACTACAAGAGATTGGCGCAAATAAGATTAACGTTATCAAGGTTGTAAGAGAACTTACCAACTTGGGATTGCGTGAGGCTAAAGAATTAGTAGAATCTGCACCTGCTGCTATTCGAGAGAATATCAGCAAGGACGATGCTGCGGACACTGTTAAAAAACTTGAAGAAGCCGGTGCAACCGCATCCGTAGCGTAGTTAAGATATAAATTTGGAAGAGTGTGATTGGCTCTAATGGTCACCACACTCTTCTACCGAAAGTAGGCGTATGTCATTAGGCGAAGTTCTCAAAGATGCTCTGGACAGAAATGAGAGATATATGATCCCTGCTGTTGAAGGTTTGTCGAGAGACCAATTAATGCTGAGGCCTGCTCCGGAATCTAATCCGATTGGCTGGCTCATGTGGCATCTATCCCGGGTCCAAGATTATGCCGTATCGACGCTTTCATCTGAAGAGACTGAGTGGGTTAAGGGCGAATGGTATAAGCACTTCAATATGGCTCCGGATCCTGGCTATCGTGGTAACGGAGACTCTAATGAACAAGTGGACGCGTTTTCTGCACCCAGTGCTCAAATTCTTATTGATTATTACAAGGCTGTACGCCAGAACACAGACAAATTCCTCAATTCATTGAATGAATCTGAACTAGATCGAATGGTACCTCCCGTCAGAGGTACGGATCTGGTTCCTTTGAGAGAACGCCTTCCCGGAATAATGGTGGAATCTATTCATCATGGTGGGCAGGTTTCTTATGCTAGAGGTGCTTTGCTTGGAAGAGGATGGCTCGACGCCTAATAGTTCTCTCTTTTACGCAGTGCCTGAATCTCGTCGATATCAATTCCGCTACCAAGTTTCATAATGCAGAATTTCACTTACTGGTCGACGTTTAGATCCCCCAAAATGCTCCCCATCGGCAGGCCATCCTACCGGCACCATGCATGAGGTTGTGTATTCATTTGGTATACCTAGAAGTTTTTTAACCTCGTTTTCATGGCGACGATGGAACGTCGTGATAACGGATCCAAGACCCAATGCAGTGGCTGCTAGCATTAAATTTTGAACTGCGGGGTAAATCGATGCCCCGCTAGAAAAACTAGGAGTTCGCCCATTGGCTTCACTGATGCATGGAAAGATAAGAGCTGGGACCTCAGCCAGATGGTTAGCCAAGTATTGTGCAGATCGATACACGGCATTGCGGGGCCTTGAAGGATCGGATTCGTAAACTGCAATCCATCCATCATGATACCAATTTGCGATTTTATCTTTTTTATCTTGCTCGGTTACTACAACGAAGGACCAAGGTTGTTTGTTGCTACCAGAAGGAGCTCGGATGGCAGCATCAATAATACTCTCGATTAAAGACTTTGGTATTTTTGTAGGTTTAAATTTTCGTATTGCTCTTTGAGCGTAAATGGTTTCAAACAAATCAGGCATTTAAATTCCTATTAAATGGATCAGTAATTTAGTGAGAGGCTTAGATCACAGTCTTAGCCCACCTAATTAAGGGCTCCCAGTCTACAGTAATTAATGCTTAAGCGCTGAGGCTATATTTGTCTACACTGATTGGCTCGAACGAGATGTAGTCTTTTATCACTCGGCAGGCTGGAGATGGATTAAAATACGACCATGCGGCAGCTTCTGCTTCTCGACCTCTAATCCGCAGTGTCCAGAATGTAACCTTCCCATTATCTTTGCTCCAAATGGAATAATGCATTGGGTAAAGGAATTGCATTTTTATGTCCTGAGAAGGGATGTAATATTCCGAATGCATACCTGTATCTGTCACTTTTATCGCACGGCTAGTGGAAGCTACTACAACCCCAGCGAATTCAATCGTAATAGTAGTATTAGGGTATTCAATAGATACTTTGGGCTTACTTGAATCTGATTCTAATTTAACCATTTACTGTTTACTTGGCAGATAGTGGATATAATTTTTTGAGGTGGGGTTTATGGTTCGTCACCATAATTTTCCATATGTGAGATCGCTCCTCTGCTAGCGAGCTCTTTTTCAAAATGCTGCCGTATCGCAGGATCTTCTTCTTTAAATTGGATTTGGGGACCACCTGTTTCTTTATATCTTGTTCCAACGTAGCCCGCGAACCTGGGGTTTCCGTATCTCAAAACTAGATATCGAATGGGTTCAGCACTACAGTTGAAATGCTGATGGTATCCTGGCCCAGGAGACATAAGAGTACCTGCTTTGTAACTCAATTGTTCCCACTCCGTTCCTGGTGAAGGATAAACACCTTCAGGCCACTGCAAGTCATAACCATCTCCGCTTAGAAAAAGGTAGGCTACATCTGAAACTAAACCTGCTTTTTTGCGATTCGCTTCACTTGTATGCGCTTTTTTATAGGTACCAGCGGGGAATTCTGATAAATGGCAAATGAAATGGCCGTTTGCCATATTTATCATCATATTTGCTCCTGGGCCCCGTGCAGTCCATCGATCAAGATTGACGTTATACACATTAGGAATGAAATTCGTTTCCATAAATCGATCTTCTAATTTCGTAGATTTTCCACTGAAATAGAGTTCATCATTTGGATCGAATCGATCTGGAAATGTCATTGGGCAATCAAAAATAAATTCAGGGCTGCCATATAGATTGAATGCGGTAGGCGCGTTAGTCGCCCCGTAAAGCCTTGCAGTTTCATCACCGCTCGCATTATAAATTTCATGCCATGAATTTAATGGGATCGAAAAAACACTACCAGTTTGCCATTCAAAAGTATGCTTAGGCGTGCCTTCATACCATACAGCAGTTGCGCCACGACCTTTGACAACAAAAAAAATCTCCTCATACATATGTCTTTCTAATTTAAACGACCCACCTGGAGGTATATCGCAGACAAAGCGTATTGTTCCTTGATTATTAACTAAAGCTCCATCTAATGGCTCTCCAGTCAAATCTAATAACGCTGCCTTTGTACCTGTCCGCTCCCAATTAGCAACTTCAATAGTATTAATATCAGGAACTAATTGCTGGGTATGTACTGCCAGCCCTTCATCGGATACCCATTTTTCATAAGGAGTCAGTGTCCATGGTTCATAACGTTCTGAGATAGAAACCATATTACCTCCAATCTGCTTTATTGATTATGCTTAAATCCATAACTCGACAGATAATGTATGAATGCTAACCTGTTGTGTAGATTCTTCAAAGAGGGCATGCGATGGATAATATAAAAAAGGCTGCGATGGACGCAATTGATCGTAATCGTAAGAAGCTAGAGGATCTGAGTTTGAGGATTCACTCGAACCCTGAAATTGGGTACGAGGAGGAAAAAGCTTCTAATTGGCTTGAAGATCAGCTGGATCAAGCAGGTTTTGTTGTGGAACATGGGATCTGCGATTTACCCACTGCTTTTAAAGCCACGAAAGGTTCAGGCCCGTTACATATTATTGTATGCGCAGAATATGATGCCCTCCCTGGGATAGGGCACGCGTGTGGACATAATGTGATTGCTGCCACAGCAGCAGGTGCGGGAATAGGAGCTGCTGAAATTGCAGATGATATCGGACTAAAAGTCACGGTATTGGGTACGCCAGCAGAGGAAGTTTTGAGATCTGGAGGCAAGATTCACTTGCTTGAAAATGGAGCCTTTGATGACGCACATGCAGCTATGATGACTCATCCGGCCCCTTGGGACGTGGCTACTTGGCCTATAGTGGCTGCTGCATTCATGGAAGTTCACTACGAAGGTAAATCTGCTCATGCTGCTGGGTTTCCCGAAAAAGGAATAAATGCGGCTGATGCAATGACAATTGCACAAACATCTATAGGGTTGTTACGCCAACAAATTCGTACTACGGACAGAGTTCATGGAATGATTACAAATGGAGGCGATGCCTTTAATATCATTCCTGCTCATGCGTCCGCTGACTATGCAGTGAGGGCTCGCACTTTGGATGAATTAGACGAGGTTTATCAAAAAGTTTTGCGTTGCTTTGAGGCAGGTGCATTGGCAACGGGTTCTAAGCTAAAGATAATTGGAGGAGATAAGCCATTTGCGCATTTAGAGCACGATTTAGAAATTGCCAATCTTTACCAGCTTAATGCAGAGGTTTTAGGTCGAAAATTTCCTGAATCAAATTTAGACAGCCCCGCAACACCAGTTTCTACTGACATGGGTAACGTTTCTTTGATGCTTCCCACTATTCATCCCGCCATTGGAATTGACTGCTTGCCTGCGGTCAATCATCAGCCCGAGTTTACTGCTGCATGCGCAACAGATTCTGCACTTCAAGCACTTTACGACGGTGCAGTTGCCATGGCATGGACCATGATTGATATGGCGTCACAGCCCCAAATAAAAGATAGATTGCTACATAAATAAAGGCAGCACCTCGAATTTTCAGGTGCTGCCTTTATTTATATTGTTTCAACTAAGCGACTAAACGTATCGCTACTACTAAGACTACGGTAATCAAGATTCCAGCGACAATCGTTCCTCTTATTGAGTCTAATGGGTTTTTCATAATTGAATTTTCTCCTATGGTTATTTCTTCTTACGCCCAAAGACCTTGTAGGTGACGAGCGGCCACCATGAAGAAGAGCATCGGGAATGAAAGCATAGTATTAGTACGTGAAGCGAGCAGTGCTGTGCGTGCCCATTTTGGCTGGTCGGCAGGTGCCGCAGTACCATTATCCATAGTGTCTTTGACAGCAGCAATTATTTTCTGCTGGTTAGGCCAAATAATGAACCATACATTAAACGCCATAATTATTCCGAGCACTCCACCAATAGCGATGTTACGGAATTGATATGAGTCCCAATAAGCGCTACCTTGCTCATAAGCGAACCCAAGGATCAAAGCAATTCCGAAGGCCAATGTGGCTAACGATGCCCACCTGAATATGTTTAACGAAAACGGGAGTATCGTTGTTTGATACTGCGGTCGCGCTGACGCTTCCATACGCGGCAATGCAACGGCCTGTATAAAATTATAGAAATACAGTATTCCTATCCATAAAATTCCGCTAAAAATGTGTCCAACCCGCATGAGGTCAAGGTATATTGCTGTTCCAGTTAATTCCACGACACACACTCCTTACACTTATTCGTGGCGATTCTACTCTACAATTACTTCTCCGACCATACCTTCTGATGCGTGTCCACTAATAATACAAATCAATTGGTAAGTCCCTGGCTTAGTAAATGTGTATTCTTCAATGGTAGGTTCATCATTTCTTGAAACTATCCAATTTATTCCTAGCTCCCTGATCGTAAATGAATGGACGGAATCAGTGGAGTTCATTACGAATTTAACTTTTTCATTGGTTGAAAAAGCAAGACGTTCAGGTACAAAATTATAATTATTCATGATGATATTAACTTCTCCATCAGTGACTTTTGTTACGGTTGGAGTAGGTAGAGCTTCGGTCGCGCTACAGCCAATTATCATGAATAAAGCAACGCTCGTTACCAACGACATTGAAAATGTACGCATACTTAACAAATCTCCTAATTGGCTGTTAATTCTGAGAATGCGATTTTTGCTATACCGGCCATCGTATCTATCTCATTTTGTGTATGTGCTAGTGATACAAACCCGCATTCAAATTGTGACGGTGCAACATAAATACCGCTGTCTAAAAGATGATGGAAATATTTGGAGTAGACGGAAGTATCGGAGGCTGCAGCACCGGCCCATGAACATACTTTTTCATTCGCAAAAAATACAGTAAACATAGATCCTACCCGATTAATTTGAATTGGCAGATTGGCTAGAGCCGCTGCTTTATATAAACCTTCTTCAGCCCTCGCCCCTAAAGCTTCAAGCGCTTCATATGTTTTTGGTTCACTTAATTTACTAAGGCAAGCTATGCCCGCAGAAACTGCAAGAGGATTCCCTGAAAGCGTTCCAGCTTGATAACTTGGACCAAGAGGGGAGACCATTTTCATAATTTCACGCTTTCCACCATAAGCTCCTACAGGTAAACCCCCACCAATTATTTTGCCTAGACAAGTCAGATCTGGACTTACTCCATAAAGATTTTGTGCTCCTCCATAACTGACCCGAAAACCAGTAATTACTTCATCAAAAATCAGCAATATACCATTTTGGTCACATAGCTTCCGAAGCCCTTGGAGGAACCCATTACATGGCTTTACCACTCCCATGTTTCCTGCGATAGGCTCGACAATTATTGCTGCAATTTGATTAATATTTTCATCGATCAATTCCACAACAGAGTTTAGATCGTTGAACTCTGCTACTAGTGTTTCAGATGCGTAACTAGCTGGAACACCTGCACTTGTAGGTACGCCATGCGTAGCTGCTCCCGATCCTGCTTTTACTAGAAGGCCATCTGAATGGCCGTGGTAATTACCATTAAATTTGATTAGTTTGTTTCGATTGGTATATGCACGAGCTATGCGAATTGCGCTCATAGTGGCTTCAGTTCCAGAGCTCACTAGCCGCAGCATTTCTATAGACGGAATAGCGGTTGAAATTAATTCGGCTAGCAAAAGTTCTTTCTCAGTAGGTGCTCCAAAGCTAGTCCCTTCAAGAGCAGCTGATCTAATCGCATCTACAATCACTGGATTTGCATGTCCAAGAATTAGGGGTCCCCAGGAACCAAGGAAATCTAAATATTCGTTCCCGTCAACATCCCAAACTTTTGATCCAAGTCCTTTTGCGATGAAAGGGGGTACTCCTCCCACACCATTAAAAGACCTTACAGGGCTATTCACTCCTCCTGGCATCAATTTTTGGGAGCGATTAAATAATTCTTGCGAACGTGTTTGATTCATACTCATCCCATTGCGATCCTTACTTTAAGCGCAACTGGGTCGCTTAAAGTGGATTTATATTTTGTGTAATTTGACAATAATGACCAGCGATCCCTATATACAGATAATCTTTCTCCAAGAGACTCAATGTCATTTGGTGTACCAAAATTAAGTACCCATGACGCTTCGACTGGTGCACCTGACGCGAATCTTTCAAATACAATTGACGGTATTAGCCAACATTCGTAATTAGAGGTCACGCAAAGTATGAATAAATGTGCTCTTGGCCTAAATCTATCCATCTGAAAAGAGGACGAATCTTTTTGGGATATAGGTTCTCGGATAATTACTTCAGTATACGTACCATCGCCAGTACGTATGGCAAAATCTATGTCGGAGCTTGTATTTAGTGGCTTAAATACAGAAACTCCGCTTTCAATTAATTTTAAGCTGATATATTCATGAAGAGTTGGCATAGACTCAGTTTGATGTAAGGGCCTCGGCAGCAGATTTGGCGAAATAGGTAATGATCAGGTCGGCTCCTGCTCTTTTTATACTTGTGAGCATTTCAATCATTGCTTCTTGCTCATCAAGCCATCCGTTAGCAACTGCAGCCATGAGCATGGAATATTCGCCAGACACATTATACGCTGCAATTGGGTGATCAAACCGACTTTTTGCCTCTGAAATTATGTCAAGATAAGCTAGTGCGGGTTTGACCATTAAGATATCAGCACCCTCAATCGAATCTTGTGTCAATTCTCTTATTGCTTCATTAAGATTTGCGCCGTCCATTTGGTATGTTTTCCGGTCTCCGTTTTTAGGAGCAGATTCTGCAGCTATCCTAAATGGTCCATAAAAAGCAGAATTCATTTTTGCTGAATATGCCATAAGAGGAATATTTTCAAATTTCTGGGAATCTAAGGTTTTTCTAATCGCTTGTATTTGCCCATCCATCATAGCCGACGGAGCAATTATGTCGGCGCCTGCACGAGCGTGTGAAAGAGCAATTTCTCCTAATAAGTTAAGAGTTTGGTCGTTATCGATAGTTCCATTACTTTGAAGGACTCCGCAGTGGCCATGATTAGTGTATTCACACAAACAGACATCCGTAATAACAATAAGGTCAGTAAATTTTTCCTTTAGCTTTTTTACAGCAGTCTGAATAATGCCCTCATCACTGTATGCTTCTGACCCAGAATCATCTTTTGTTGGAGGTATACCAAACAACAATATCGAACGTATACCTAAGCGGGTGGCCTCTTCGACTTCTTCTAGCAATAAATCAATCGATAATTGATTTTGTCGAGGCATTGGTTCTATTGGGATTTTACGATTAACGCCAGAGGTGACAAAAAGAGGATAGATAAAATCGTTTGGGCTAAGCCTAGTTTCCTTTAATAATTCCCTTAATGATGGTGTTCGCCTTAGCCGACGGAGCCTTTTTATAGGGAATTGAGACTGAGTATTTTGAGGAAATTTGTTATTTTGAATTTGACTCATAGCCCATAAGTTCTAACAAAGCAGAATGTAGCCCTGATATCGTATGCTCTTTTGCTTCAATATCTACAGTTACACCTAAGGATACAGCAGTTTGACTAGTAGCTGGTCCGATAGAAACCACTTTTGAAGCATTTATTCCTGAGATATCACCATTTAGTAGCTCGACTAAATTTTTCACAGTAGAAGAGCTAGTAAAGGTAATTGCGTCTATAGTGCCTGATGACAAAATTTCTCGGGCACTTCCTGAGCTATTTTCAGGAGTTTTCGTGTTGTAGGCATCAAGTTCTGTTACATTTGCTCCTAATTTTCTCAGCCCTAATGGAAGCGTTTCAGAGGCTATGTCTGCACGGAATAATAAGAAATTTACTCCTCCAATAGAGTAAGGTTTGAATGCTTCTGACATAGCTTCTGTTGTGTAGACATCAGGTATTAAGTCAGGGCGTATACCATATTTTTCGATTTCCTCTGCAGTGGCTGGTCCTATAGCACCTACCTTATTTTGGGAAAAAACCCTGGAATCAAGCTCCAGAAATTTCATTCTATTAAAAACTGCATCAACGCCGTTAGCGCTAGTGAAAACTACCCAGCTATAGTTACTGAGAGAGCTAATGGCGGCATCAATAAGCTTATAATTTTCTAAAGGTTGAATTTCTATAGTGGGGAGCTCTACTGGGTTCCCACCTTCCGAGCGAATCAAATCACTCAGTCTGCTCGCTTGCGTCCTAGTGCGCGTGACAAGTATTTTTTTCCCAAATAGAGGGGCTTGATCAAACCATCTTATATCGCCTCTTAATTCAACTACGTCCCCGATTATTGAAACTACAGGAGAGCTGATATTTGCAGCAATTCCTTTGCTTACGATATCGGAAAAAGTTCCATCTACTGTTTTTTGTTCGGATATCGTCCCCCATTGAGTCACTGAAATAGGGGTCTTTGGTGACTTACCTTCTTTTATAAGTGCATCAATTATTGATGGCAAACTTTTCCATCCCATGAGTATGACCAGGGTACCAGGTGTTTTAGATAATGCCTTCCAGTCCAAGCTTGACGTTGGTTTTGAAGGATCCTCTGAGCCAGTTACTACAGTGAACGCTGTAGACACCTTACGATGCGTAACGGGAATACCAGAGTAAGCTGGCACAGCAATAGCAGAGGTGATTCCTGGGATTATTTCAAATGGAACCCCTGCATTTTTTAATGCTATGGCTTCTTCACCACCTCTTCCAAATACGAAAGGATCTCCACCTTTGAGGCGGACAACATTTTTTCCTTGTAACGCAGCTTTGACTAATTGTTCATTTATCAGTTCTTGGAATGCCCCTGGGGTATCGGGTTCTTTCCCCATGTATACGAATTCTGCCTTTTTTGCTACATCGAGAAGCTCGCTAGGTGCTAATCGATCATGAACCACGACATCTGCATTTTGCAGTAATTTATACCCCTTCATTGTTATTAAGCCAGGATCACCAGGGCCTGATCCTACCAAGTAAACGGTGCCTATTTTCAATATAAACTCTCCAGTAATTGGGCGGCGCCTTGTTCAATCAACGCCTGATACGCTGCCTTTGCTAAAAGCTCAGGTTCGTTTGGTTCTCCTGTAACTTCTACTCGGTAGCTCATTGAACCATCTGGCTCAGTTAAGGTTGCGAATAATTGAAGTGAATTATCCTTCATGCTGGCATGAGCGCCAAGAGGAATATTGCACCCCCCTCCGGCTTGTTGAAGCAACGCTCTTTCTGCTTTTACCGCTATGCTGGTTGGTATATCAACAATTTGATCAACCATACCAATTAGTTCGACATCATCTTTTCGTATTTCGACAGCTATTGCAGCTTGACCGGGTGACGGAGTACATATTTGAGGTGATAGGTACTCTGAAATATAACGTTCCATACCTAATCGTTTTACACCTGCAGCCGCAATTATTACACCATCGTAATTATCTCCTGATGATTTTTGGATGCGCGTCTCTACATTACCTCGTATATCCAAGAACTTAAGATGCTTTGCCCCATGTAGCAGTTGCGCAGCACGTCGAGTGCTACTTGTGCCAATCCTTGCGCCTTCGGGTAAATCTAAAAGAGTTTTTCCCCACCGATTTACTAATACATCCCTAGGATCTTCTCGTTCAAGCACGGGAATTGTAATTACCTCTTCCCTTTGTATGGTCGGTAGGTCTTTTAGGCTATGTACTGCAATATCGATGCGCTGCTCGACCAATGCTTGCTCTAGCTTAGAAGTAAAGGCACCGATGCCTATAGATTCTATTTTTTCTTCGGGGAACTCATCGCCACCTGAAAGTATTTGAAGAATTTTAAAATTTGCATTGGGGTTTATTGGTCTTAATCGGGCAAGTACAGCTTCAGTTTGAATCAAGGCAAGCTTGCTGCCTCTAGTACCTATTCGTATTGAGCTTTCCATAAGGCGCATTCACTCTCGAAGCCCGAAGAGTTCCCGAGCGTATTGTGTAAAAGAAGCATCGTTTTTTGATCGCAATGATGCAGTGGGAGCGTGCAATAATTTTTTGATAATCGCCTTTGTCATTTTATCAATTTTCTCTGCATCTTCGGAAGAAGATAGTGATATTTGTTGTAAAGTTTTTGATATTTCTTCGGCTCGAATGTTTTCAGCAAAATCGTGAATAGCAGAAATTGTTGGTGTAACTAATCTTGATTTCCACCAATTCCTGAACGACTCCACTTCTTCAGCAATAATTGATTCTACTTTTGAGGCTTCTGCTTCACGTTCGATTCGGTTATTTGTTGCTATTGACTCTAAGTCATCTAAAGTGAAGATTTGGACACCTGGAATATCATTCGCTCCGTGCTCCACATCTCGTGGTGCAGCAATATCCATAATTAAAAGTGGTCTTTGTTTTCGATTATCCATTATTTTCGCTAATTCGCTCTTAGAAATAATGTGCTCAGGAGCTCCCGTAGCTGTTACGACGATATCGGATTGAATTAATAAAGAGCTTAGGTCATCAAGAGATGCTATTTCAGCGTTAACGTCATTAGCAAGATCGTGTGCATTTGTAATTGTTCTATTAGCTATTGTGATTTGCTTTGAGCCTGAGTCTCGCAGAGCTTGAGCAGCTAGACGTGATGCCTCTCCGACTCCGATTATCAATGCTCTCACCTGTTCTAATTGCCCAATGTACTGTTTGCTAAGCTGCACACAAGCCCTACTTACAGATAATGCATTGCGACTTATTGATGTCTCGGTCCTTGCTCTTTTCCCTGTTCGGATTGCACTATGGAACAGGTGTGCAATTGTTCCTCTAGCAATGCCCTGCTTCGCAGCGGCACTAAAAGAATCCCTAACTTGGCCAAGTATCTCAGACTCGCCTATTATTTGTGAGTCTAAACTCGATGCAACCCTAAATAGGTGAGTTACGGCTTTTTCTTGTTCAAGGACATAAAGATTTTGCTGGAAATTATCAATTTCGACCTCAAAAAAGTGCTGCAAAAAATTACGATGTGCTTTTATACCATGCTCAGCATTAGTTGCGACACTATAAATTTCCGTTCGGTTACAAGTTGTAACTATTACACCTTGGGATGTGTAATTTGAGAAAGCATTTAATGCCCGGGGCAGGGCATCATTCGTTAAACTGACCTTCTCGCGTACATTCATAGGGGCGGTTTTATGGCTAAGGCCTGTAAGAAGAATACGCATTTAATTGCTTTCACCCGCACTTAAAGCATCTTTCAAATATGCTTTAGCGTATTTGATTTGCCCAGATTGGACATTTTCAAGCAAGTGGGTATCCATTGCAGATTGCCATTTTTCTGGTAACGCAGTTATACCTTCAGATTTCAATTCACTTCTTACTTCAGCAAGTACTTCAATTGCATCTGCCCATTCAATACACCTACAAAAACCTTCATGGTTAAAGTGTTCTGGGTTTTGAGTCCCATCTATAAGCTCTCGAAGCTTCCGGGCTAGAGCAGGACTTTTCCCTGCAGTAGATATAGCGATAGTTACTGGTCCTTTTTCAATTATGGAAGGAGCAATGAAACCACATAATTCGGATTTATCTACTACGTTTAGAAAAATTCTCCTTTGTTCTGCTTCTTGAGCGATAGACTCGTTAATTTCTGAATCATCGGTAGCTGCAATTGCCAGCCAGGCACCGTTTAAATCCCCAGCCTGATAGGTTCGCTTATGCCATTGGATTGCCTTTTTTCTCGCCAGCTTTGCGACAGATGAAGTTGAGTCTGGGCTAATCAAGGCAATTTTTGCATTTGCAGCTAATAATTGTTCGATTTTTCGTTCCGCAATTATGCCCCCTCCAATGACCACTACGAAGCGACCGTTCAAATCAAGAAAAGCGGGGTAGTATTGGTTGTAATTATCCAGCGTACTCTTCCTCAACGAAATACCGAACACGAGTTTTTTTGTATTCTCGACTGCTGTACAGAAGCAGGTAGTCGTCTATCCCTGTGTAATTAGCTATTTCCGTAGCGACGTCTTCACAAGTCTGCTGATTGGTTGCATGGATCATAGTGAAATGAGTGTATTTCCAATCAGGGAAAGTAGGTCGTTGGTAGCAATGAGAAACCCATGGGCTTTCAGCCATTTTTAGACCTACTTCAACAGCTTTTTCTTCTGGGACATGCCAGACTGCCATCGCATTTGCATGGAATCCTGCTTTCCGGTGATACAGTACCGCACTGTAGCGTCGCATAATTTGCCTTTCGACTGCAATTTTTGCCCATTCGAATAATTCTGCCACACTAATACCAAGCTTTTGAGCCATATCATCAAATGGGTAAGGGATCACTGGCAGGTCTTCCTGCAGCTCTCTAATGAATTCTATATCTCTCTCTGAAAGATCTTCAGCGCGATTCCAGTTTTCATTTAATTCAGGTTTCTTTTCGACCGCTGAGCCTGTTCGGCCGTAGCCATCAGGTGAGAAATATTCGTAGGCTGCGCCCTCCTGCTTGATCATGTCAAAATTAACACCGATCTTGAAGAATCGAATAGTAGGCATAATTCGCGCTGCAATTGCGCCTGTTTCTTCAGCCATTTCATTAACTACGGAATCAATATCTTCATGGGGTGGAACCGCAATGGTAAACCAAAGATTAAAGTGCCCATTGCGGGCGTAATTATGGCTAACTCCAGGGTGCTTGTTAATGCGTTGTGCTGCCTTATCAAGAATATCGTCAGGATACTTAAAAGCAACGAGTGTGGTTTTGTACCCGAGTCGCCTCGTGTCAAAAATGGCACTAACTTGCCTTATAACGTTTTCTTTCTTCAGCCGCTCGATTCTTCTCATAACTTCGCTTTCAGTTGAGTCAACTGCCTCTGCGATTCGCTTGTAAGGAGCGGGGTCCAATGGGAAATCCGATTGAACTAGATTTAGAATTTCGCGATCTAATAGGTCTGGCTGGGTTGTAGCAGTCAAATTGCACCCTCGTTCTTCTAAAGATAATAGGCAATTGGCTTTAGGTCAAACGTATTTTTGTCTATGATGCAGTGGTGAGCAAAAATTCAGACAGTGAATCAAGCAAAAAAGGACTATTTTATGGTTGGTATATAGTCGCGGCTATTTTTTTCATGGTCTTTGTATCAGCAGGCTTTCGTCAAAGTTACGGACTGTTTATACCTTCTTGGATTGATGAATTTGAAGTTTCAGTATCAACTATTTCATTTGTCTCCGCTGGAGGTTGGGTAGTTAACGGAATAGCACAGCCAATTGTTGGTCGTATGTCTGATCAGTATGGCGCTAGAGTGGTAATGGTATGGAGTGTCGTGGTTTTGGGCATTAGCACTTTAGGAATGGCCTTGGCTACGGGTATTTGGGTTTTAGCTTTTTTTTACGGGATATTTGGTTCGTTCGCAGTTGCTGGTGCGCAATTTACACCAGTCACACCCTTAATCTCACGTTGGTTTGTTAAAAAAAGAGGCATGGCGTTGAGTTTTCTCACGTCGGGGGGTTCAGCGGGCGCGATGCTTATAGTTCCTTTCTCAGCTTTCTTGATGGCTATGACAAATTGGCGATGGTCGCTTTTTGCTCTTGCTGCAGTGATTTTATTATTAGCGATGCCTTTGGTATTACTAATTGTTCGAAATGAACCTAAGGAAATGGGAGTCTTTCCGGATGGCCAGTCTGATTTCAGCGATAGCAAAGATAATCAGCGATTAATGAGAGAAGGCCCATTGGCCGTATCAAAATGGCCTGATTCATATCGTTCGGCACCTATGTGGCAACTTACTCTTTCTTACATCGTATGTGGGGTGACTACGGCAATAATCTCTGTTCATTTCGTGCAGTATGCTAAGACCGAAGGTATAAATGAAACATCCGCTGCTTTGGCATTTGGGTTGCTAAGTTTTATGAACTTGGTAGGTGTTTTAGTCCTCGGCTTTATTTCAGATAAAGTTAAGAGGAAAAATGCATTAGCTGTAATATATGCTTTTCGTGGAATAGGTTTTTTGGCATTATTGATTTTCCCTAGTTCGTATGGGATCTGGATTTTTTCAGTGATTGCGGGTAGCTCTTGGCTAGCCTCAGTTCCGCAGACTAGCGCCTTGGCAGCTGAAGTATATGGGATCCGTAATGCGGGAACCATTACTGGCATGCTTAGCATGGTTCACATGATTGCGGGGGCGGTTGCTGTAGCTGCAGCTGGGCTGAATTACGATATTCTTGGGACGTACGATTTGACATGGCTTAGCTCGTTTGCCCTGTTAATTGCAGCAGCCATAATTTCTTTTACTCTTAATGAGCGACAATATTCTGCTAGGTATAATCCTGTTTATTCGGGAGCGTAGCGTGAAATTTTTTAACCCAGTTTATGCGCACCATTCCGAGCCAACTGACACAGAACTTCTACAATGGCTAGTTGAAACCGTCGATCTGGTTTTAGGTTATAACCGATGGTTGGTAATGGGCTTAGTTGGCTGTGTAATCATTATATTTCCTGTTGCTGTAATACTTCTCGCAAAGTATAAGAGTCGTTGAAATTTTATTTTTTGGGCGGCTTTGCAAGGAAGAAAAATGCAGCTGCAATAAAGCTTGTAATTGCATAAGCCGTGAAAACTGGAATGTAATTACCGATTGAATCATGAACGGCTGCGGGTATTAAAGGGCCAGCTGCCATAGCGGGTGTGATTAGAAGTATAGTGAATCCATTTATAGACCCTACATGTTTTCTGCCGAAGTAGTCTGGCCAAGCCTGAGCCTGCAATTGCTGAGAACCTCCAATGACTAATCCAAGAGGCCAAGTCGCAGCAAATAGAGCAACTGGGCTACTTGCCAGTGTAAAAAAAGATATTGCGAATCCATATGCTAGGCCATAGAACGTCATTCCAATATGTACACCGAATTTGCCTGCTATAAACCCCCAAAAAGGGCGCCCGAAGATTGCTCCAAATCCATAGAAGGCAAATGCAGTAGTAGCTGTACTATATGAAAGCCCTTCATCAGTAAAATATGGAACCATATTTGCGATAATTCCTGTTGCGGGAAACCCGGTTAGCACAAAAGCGATGACGACAAGCCACAGCGATTTTGTCCGAATGGCTTCTTTTCGTGTCCAACTAATCTCGGTATCTGAAGCACCAGAACTGAAGGAATTTTTGGTGGGTATAATCTGCGCATTATCAGGTAAGAGGCCGAAATCCTCAGGTTTCCTACGTACGATAATCCATGCTAATGGGGCAAGTAATACGATTTCAAGGACACCTAATGTTGCCCACCCCGCCCGCCAAGATGTTTGCTCAACCAGCAGCGCAAAAATAGGGACCATTGCGAAACCAAAAACAGCCCTGCCGCCGCTAAACCAAGCGAAGGCGGCAGCTCTCCTACGTATAAACCAATTTGCGATTGCCGTTCGAGGACCGATATTCTCAAGACCTGTTCGGGCTATACCTACTCCAATTCCTAGAAGGAGGTAGTATTGCCATTGCGCCCCAATGAATGCTAGACCTATAAGGCTAAGCCCACCCAGTAAAGCACTTAACGTCATTCCTACCCGAGCGCCATGCTTATCGAATAACCCCCCTACAAGCATTCCAAACCCAGCTGTTACAAATGTGGCAATGGTTAGTGCTAACACAAGCTCTGTGCGGGACCATCCGAGATCGTCTTCCATTGGAACTACTAGCACTCCAAATAGATAACTTGTTGCGGCCCCATGAATAAACAAAGAAAGAAATGAGACTCCAACGATCTGCCATCCTCGGTACAAAGAGAAAAAATTGAAATATCGTAAATACCGCAAATTTATGTATTCCCTAAAGTGATAATGGCAATGCCTACTACGATTATGCTTGTGGCAAATAGCTTTGTCGCAATTGATGAAGCTGTCGTTATTTCACCTAGCGCGCCTTTCCATATTAAGCCAATTATTAAGCTATAAATAACTAAGAAAAATGAACGAGTACTTGTTAGCGCAGTGACTAATGCTGCTGGTCCAAGAGAGAGAGCCCATAGAGATAGGAGTAGGCTTACTGTAGCAATGATAAATTCATTGGTTCCGCTTACTAATAATGCGGGACTACGTCGCGCAACCAATCCTCTCAAATCATTCCAAGGATCCCTTCGTAGATTGAAAAATAAAAACACTGATCCTAAACCAAGTGAACGTAGTGCATGAGTAAACAGTACGGGGAGTTCATCGACTGCTATTTTACCAAAAATGTGGGCACTGCCTTGGATTGCACTCCCTATCATCAGTATTGCTAAAGATTTATTTAAAAAAGCTTTGCGATTTTTAAAATCAACCTTTACTGAAATTATGGTCGCGCCCGCAACTACGGCCAAGATCGCTAGCCATTCGTAAATCCCAAGATTTTCTCCTAAGAAAAAGAATGCAAAAATAGCTGTAAATATTGGGAAGCTTTGAAATACGGGGACTGTTCTCGATACTTCTTCCGTGTAAAGGACATACATCAAAAACTGGGCACTCACGCCCCAAAGGAACCCAGAGAATAGCGCCCAAAATATAAGCGTGATAGTTGCAGTCGCAGGAACTTGTACCGCGCCTAGAATTACTACACCAACAGTTGTCTGTGCTATACCAATCATTAGAGGCAATGTTCTTGGTGTATTGGCGTATTTATAAATAACAGTCTTATCAAAAATATTTACTATTCCTGAGACTGCTGAGCCTATTAAGGCTATCGTAATCCAATCCAAACTAGCTGAAGGCCTTGTCGTAAGTAAGACAAGCGTCATTTCTTACAACATGCCCTGGTAGAGCACCTGTATGTTCTCCATTTTCAATGAGTACTTCACCGTTAACAATGGTGTAAGGAATTCCTCGTGCTGTTTGTTTCAATCGCATAGCGTTACCGGGGAGATCGTAAGACTCTTCAGATTCATTGAGGCTTAGCGCTTCATAATCAAATACGATTATATCGGCCTTACTACCTATTTCTATTCTACCTCTACCAACTACCCCAAATATATCTGCAGGAATAGAGGTTAATTGGCGAACTCCTTCTTCGATTGACATTATTTTTTTAGTACGTACCCAATGACTAAGAAAATAAACTCCGTATCCGTATCCGCCTTCTCTGACAACATGCGCTCCAGAGTCTGACAAGCCAATTAATGTGTGAGGGTGATTGAGAATTTCAGACATTGCATCGTCATCATTGTTTTGCTGGTTACGAGCAAACCAGGTTTTGAGCTGCTCTTCAATGCTGAGGTCAAGAAAAACATCTAAAGGATCTTTAGATTGTTCCAGTGCTAGTTCTTGAATGGTTTTGCCGGTAAGTATTGCATTAGATTGTAACGCAGTTTTAACGATAACTACGTGATCCCAACGACCAGAAAAGCCTAAAGCAGTTTTGTTGTTGTTTTCTTCAATTTCTTTGGCTAACTGTATGCGTGTTTTTCTTTCTGAAAACGCAGAAATTTTTTCTTCATCAGTACTATTCATGATGGATTTCCACGTAGGCATGAGATTGAAAAACTCGGCACTATTCATCTGGAAAAATCGGAGCCCCGGGCGAGGGTTGATTTGAGGGTAGACTTTTACGTTACCGCGCGAATTTACATCCTCTAGGTGAGACAAATGTTTTTTCCATTGTTTTGGTTCAAGGACACTTTGCACGATTGATAGATATGTAACAGGTCTTCCGCTAGATTCAGAAATTTTTGTACAAATTTCATCACTTAATTCCTGGCCTAAAGGATCCCCGACCTGAATTACACCGGTATCTAACTCTTTTAAAGTACTTGCCACGCTATAGAGTTCATCTAGACTAGCAACGTTGCTTGGGAGGGGTCGACCATCAAGGCCTACGTGCCTAGGGTTGCGGTCAAATGATATGCCAAGTGCGCCTGCTTCAATGCTTTCTCTAATAGCATCTTGAATGGCTTCTATTTCTTCTCCTGTGGCTGTGCGATCATGGGACGCTTCTCCCATTACCCATCGACGTATGGCTGAATGCCCAACCATTACACCGTAGTTAATTCCTAATTTATTGTCCAACGATTCAAGGTATTCTCCGAAAGTAGACCATCCCCAAGGAACACCATTGATAAGTACGTCGTAGGGTATAGCCTCTACCTTCGCTAGCATCCCTGCAAGTGCAGTTTCGTCACCAGGTCGAACAGGCGCTAACGTCAAGGAGCAATTCCCACTTACGACTGTAGTTACTCCGTTGAAGCAAGAAAATGTACATAAAGGATCAAAAGTTACTTGGCCATCATAATGTGTGTGATGATCAATGAAACCTGGAGCAACAGTGTGATTTGTTGCATCAATAACTCTATCGGCGGAAGAATCTAAGTTTCCAATATCAGCAATCAAGCCGCCTATGATGCCAATATCGGCTATATAAGCTGCTTTGCCAGTACCATCTACAATGGTTCCATTTTTTATTAGAAGATCAAATTTCATCGCATCCTCCCGTTGCCAGTTTGGCTATAGTACTACGTTTAGCTAACGAATTTATGAAAGGGCACCCGCAATTTCTTCTTCAGATAGTTTATATACGGATCTAGCTTTCTCAGCGGTAATAATACCGTCTTGCAAATCGCCTTTTACAAGCTCTCTATCCCGATCTTGAGGATCTAATACACCGCCTCCACCGCCAGTTTCAATACTAAAAACATCCCCAGGTTTTAGCCCTATGTTTGAAGCGATCCCAGGGTATTTTTCTTGGTTATTGGTATCGGGATGCACTACTACATAAGCATTCGCGCCTGCATCGCCTCCGTCAACTCCAGAAGCTTCGCGTTTTGCTGCACCACCGGATAGTCTGCTATTGGATCGAACTTTGTATTCACGAATGTAGCCCGGTCCTCCACGAGATTTCCCATCTCCTCCAGTATCGGGCAGTGTTTCGAATCGTGTTACATCTACTGGGAATTCTGATTCAATGATCTCAAGACTGGTGAATCTGCCTCCACTTGCGCGTGCGCCTACACCAGTGAACCCGTCGCCACCATCCCATGCACGTGCCCCAGCATACATAAGTTCATATTGCACATATTGGCGATCATTATCTCCTTGATAGCCAATAACAATTGAGCTTTGAGTAGAGCCATGAGCTAATGCTGGCTGACCGGCTGCTTTAGCCATAGCTGACATAATAACGCTTTCTGCAATGGAAACAGTTTTAGAATAAAAGCCTACAGGACCAGGGAATTCTGGATCCAGTATGCTGCCTTTCCTGAACCGGCATTCGATTGCATTGCCGAGTCCATGATTTATGGGCAGGTACGGATCAGTCATTGCTATTGCAGCATGGTATACCAATCCCCTGATAAAAGGCTCTCTTACATTGATAGGTGCCGAAGCTTGGTTTCCAGTTTGAGTGAAATCCATGATCAGTCGATCACCCTCTTTAATTGCGGAGACATGTAAACGTATGGGGTTTCCTGGATTTGATGGGTCATCAACCCACGTCTCAGATTCGTGGACACCGTCTGTCCATTGAGCAATAAGATCTCTTGCCTGCTGTTCAGTTCGTGTACCTAAGTCTTCAAACATTTGTAGAAGAGTGTCTGCACCGTAAGTATTTATGGCGTCTTTGACTCTTTCCTCACCTATAGAAAAACATACTCCGGCTTTAGCGCTTAGGTCGCCAATCATCATCTCCGGAACCCTGCTATTGGCTTTTACAAAAGATGCAGTGTCCTGTACTAATTCGTAGTTTCGCATGTAGCGTACCGGCATGATTTGAAGACCTTCGCCGAATAAATCACGTGATGTTGCATTACGACTACCAGCTGCTACACCTCCAATGTCTGGAGTATGTCCCATACTTGCTGCAAAAGCGATCACCTGTGAATCATGGAAAATAGGCGTCATGATAACCATGTCATTTGCGTGCGGGCATCCACTGTAATAAGGGTGATTAGCAAGAAAAGCATCACCTTCAGCCATCTCATCCAGCGTATAAAATTGTAAGAGTCCTTTGACTGATTCAGGGTATGCAGCCATATGCGTTGGATGATTTGATTGGCCAACCAGCCTGCCCTGTTTATCGAGAACTCCACAACTGAAATCATGCGATTCACGAACGATAGTGGAGAAGCCCGTACGAAACACCGCTTTCTCCATTTCTCTGACAATGCCGTCAAGACGAGCCCTTAAGACTTCATAGGTTATTGGGTCAACGCTTGCCATATTTTGCTCCTCACGCTATATCAATCACAATGTTTAAATAGTCGTCAACTTTGGCTTTTTGCCCTGGGTAAACAACGGTTGTTGAGTCTAATTGCTCAACGATTGCAGGGCCGTTGAAGTTATGCCCTGGTTCTAATAGTTCACGATTGTAAATGGGGCATTCAACAAGGCCCTCTTTACTGTCAAAACACACTTGTCTATTTCCTAGTTTTGCAACATCGGACGAGGTTTTTGCCGATTCTCTCGATTTAAGCGATGCTTTCGAGACTATAGCGGAAGCACGTAATCTGTAGTTTACAGCTTCTGCATCTTCGTCGGCTGCAGCATGCCCAAACATTTGTTCATGAGTACTATCAAATCTACTGCGCGCGGCCGCAATATCGCCTTGATTTAATTCGTCTGAGCCACCAAGTGGAATTGTAAGTTCGTACCCTTGGCCTAAGTAACGAATGTCTATTCCAAATTCTAATTTTAGTTGGTCAAGGGAATAACCTTCATTCAGGAATTCGTTTTCAGCTTGAGAACGGAGTTCTCTCAACACACGTGATAATTCATCGGCTTTTAATTCAGATACAAGTCGCAAACGTGAGCGCACGTAATCTCTTCTGGGATCTGCCATAAGTAGTCCTAAAGCTGAAGTTACTCCTGGTGCAGGAGGAACAATAACTTTGGACATTCTCAGATCTGCTGCAAGTCGGCCGGATGGAACTGGTCCTGCTCCTCCAAATGCAACTAAAGTAAAATCTCTTAGGTCATATCCTTGTTCGGTAGAAACAGCGCGAATGCCTTCTTCCATTTTTGCATTAACGATGCGAATAATTCCTTCGGCCGTTTCTAAGGTACCTAGACCAAGATTATGAGCCATTTCGGTAATAGCTTTTTCAGCACTTGTTTTATCCAATGCAACGCGTCCTGCAAGCTTGGACTCAGAGTTGAGGAAGCCTAATACTAAATTAGCGTCTGTTACGGTAGGTTGCTTACCTCCACGTCCGTAAGATACTGGACCGGGATCAGCGCCAGCACTTTCTGGACCGACTCTCAATCCTCCCCCAGATTCTACGGTTGCTATAGTTCCACCACCTGCTCCAATAGTGTTGATCATGAGCATGGGAACTGCTAGTTCCCAATCTCCAATTCTCCCTGTAGTTGTCTCAAGTACACGACCCTCTTGCCCTAGTGCAATATCGGTGCTGGTACCTCCCATATCTAAGGAAACTGCATTTGAATAACCTGCGGTGGACGCAATTTGCATTGCTGCCATTGCTCCTGCACATGGTCCTGATAAAACTGTTGTTACAGGAGTAACGCTAGCAATTCTTGCGACTCCCCCATTACTTTGCATTACATAAAGAGCGTCGCTAGTAACCTTGTGTTCTCTTATTCTCCGCTCTAACGCCTCCAAATAAGTGACCATCATTGGAGCAATATATGCGTTCGCAACGGTTGTGCTTAGTCGAGGGAATTCACGCATTTGTGGTAATACACTGGATGATAGTGAAACTGTTGCTTCCGGCAGCTCTTGCTTAATAATTTCTTCTATCCGTTTTTCATGCTTATCGTTTAGGAAAGAGAAAAGTAAAACTACTGCAATTGATTGGATCCCCCTTTTGCCGAGGGATTTAACTGCTTCAATTACGGCACTTTCATCAAGAGATTTAGTAATTTCACCTTTGTAGTTAACCCTCTCTTTTGCTTCACGTCTAAAGCGAGGAAGTACCGGAGGCTTTTTTTCAACATATGGGCTTGTGACTTTACTAGTGTCCTCGCTTGGCGCAAGGTGCCATACATCATTGATACCTCCAAAACCTTCAGTTACAAACAAACCTACGTGTGCGCCTTTTCCAGTTAGAAGGGCATTGGTACCAACGGTAGTTCCATGCGATAAAGAGAGTACATCGGAGGGCGAAAGACCTCCGGTAAATATTTCTGCGATGCCATCAATGATTGCTTGGCCCGGATCAGCGGGAGTTGATGGTAATTTTAAGACGGTTAGTTCACCAGAGTCTTGATCTAATACGACCATGTCTGTAAACGTTCCACCAGTATCTACGGCAATAGCTTTCATGGTTCTCCAATAGTTTTTGTTGAGCCTCGTTTATATAAGTGTGCTGCGATCGTGTCAATTAAATCCTTGTCGCCAATAGTACTTAGAAATTGATACTATTGTATGAGGCTAA
>Ga0114933_10000221_pt1 | contig 69582 bp, 52 predicted proteins | sample 4SBtaG_FD_89691 | JGI IMG/M metagenome (GOLD analysis project Ga0114933, IMG submission 89691) | Deep subsurface microbial communities from Kolumbo volcano to uncover new lineages of life (NeLLi) - 4SBTROV12_W25 metaG | ecosystem: Environmental > Aquatic > Marine > Volcanic | place: Kolumbo...
TGTCCACGGAGATTCACCTTTTAGCAGTGATTCAGCACGTGACTTACCTTCCGCTAGCAGCACCAATGCTTTCTTAATGTCATTCGCATTGAAGAACTCATTGTGTTCTAGATTGTCCTTCACACCGCGATGATATATCTCTACATCCGGCAACAAAGATTTTGCGAGGTCTGTTCCATCGGCCTTGATTTGATCGAGCAATTGACCAAGTTGTTCGATTCCATCACGAAGTTGTGCAGCCTGTTCTTCCGGAACCTCCACTCCAGGTCTTGGAACCTGTCGAACTTCTTCAGGGTTGTTGTCACCTTCCCCATCGGCAAAGAGGAAGGTTGAAGATAGAAGCAAAAACAGTAGTGCAATGCAGGTTGGAATCCTATTTGGTGCCACGCCAAACTCCTCAAGGTAAATCGCGACTCGATCGCAGTAATGACTATACGGCTCGTTAATAACTGCCGCTTGAATTCGGACGCTATCCTACCAAAGAATGCACCACTGGGGGGTAGGTGTAGGGATCTGGTCAGTACGTGACGATTGGATCAAGTGGATCAAGAAAGTCGTTTGGGTTAACCGCTGCCTCGCTTGACTGGAGCCAAGTTAGGTAATCTTCCTTGAGTTCTGAATCAGCATCCTCGGTCGGAGCATATTCAGTCATCATGTCGGTGATCAACTCGGGACGAATTCCCTTGGCACGCCACCAATTGCAATTGGTGAAGTCAGCATCAAACAGAAATGCCCCGTCAAAGTTTGCCCCGCGCAGGTTGGTATTTGTGAAAATAGCAGCTTCAGCATTACAGAACGACAGATCAGCATTTTCGAGATTGGCGCCGCTGAAGTCAGCCATCAACAAGTGGGTTTCTGCTAAATTTGCTCCGCTAAAATTGGCATCTACCGCAACGACTTGTTCCAGTGATGCGCTGGTCATTACAGCGTCTGAAAATACGGCATTGGTTAGAACGGAACGCAGTAATTTTGCATTGGAGAGATCCGCATTTGAAAAGTCAGCGTTTTGAAACTGGACGGTGACCAGCGAAGATCTCGTCAGCACAGCGTTTGAGAAATCGGCATCGGCAACATTGGCTTCATCCAGCTTAATCCAGTGCAAGTACTTACCGCTGAAGTCCAGTCCGCGCAGATCAAGCCCGTCGAGCTTTGGCCCCAGCCACTCTCGATGGTCATTATTTAGAAGCAGTAAGAACGCTTTCTTTCGTTGAGCCTCCCCCGCGTCGTCATGGCAGACCGACCAAAAGGCATCTAACACAGGATCGGCTTGCCGGCTAATGGTCAAACGGGTGCAGTATCCTATTACGAAGACCAGCAGAATGATCGCAATGCACCTCTGTCTGGACACACCGTCTTTAGATGATGTTTCATTTACTGGATTGGACTGCACGTGTGGACCGGCCTTCTTGTAGACTCTATTAATAGATCAGCACCAACGCATTCGTGCTGTCACAGCAATGTTTTAACGTTCACAAAAGTCTGATACCACACCAAGTTGCATGGCCAAAGAGCATAAATCCCGCTCCCGCTGGTGGTTTCCACTGGCTGCTGTGATTCTGAGCACACTGCCGTTTGTGGCCATGGAAGGTGTACTTGCTCTGTTTGGCATTGGTGATCAGGGCACAACGATTGATCCGCTGGCCGGCTTCGATGGAGCACGACCCCTGTTTCAGGAAGACTCAGACGGCGACTACGTGACGGCACTTAACCATGCCTTGTATTTCGGGGAGCAGCAATTTGATTCACAGAAAGAGCCCAATGATCTACGCATCTTTTGCCTTGGGGGGTCCACGGTGCGAGGCCGGCCATATGCCGTTGACACTTCTTTTTGTAAGTGGGCGGAGTTAGAACTCAACGCCCGTGATCCAAAGCACTCATATCAAATTATCAATTGCGGTGGACTATCTTATGCGAGCTATCGGCTGACCTACATTGCCCGGGAAGTACTGCAATACAAGCCCGACGTCTTGGTCGTGGCAACCGGGCATAATGAGTTCCTTGAAGACCGATCATTCGTTGGTGTTAAGGAACAGGCAGACTCAGCGCTTACCTCGTGGTTTTTATCGTTGCGTACGGTATCACTCGTTCGTGGGTTGTTTGGAAAGGGCGATGTAGAACACCAGCGACAGTTACATGCAAACAAGATTCCGTCTGAAATAGATGTGAGACTGGATGAAAACAGTGGCTATGCGTCTTATCACTGGGACGAAAAATGGAGAGAGCAAGTACAAAACCAATACCTTGAATCACTGCAAACAATTTCGGACATGTGCAAGAGAGCAGGCGTGCCACTCGTGCTGGTTCGCCTCGGCAGCAACGTCCGTGACTGTCCTCCGTTTAAGTCGGAGTTGAGCGCGGATGTAAGCGACAAGGATGCGGCGACATTTGGCCGATTGATGCATGAGGCTCGGAGCCTGACCGATAATCCAGAGGCTGCGATGGCGATTTACCGGCAGTTGATGGAAATCGATAGTAATCACGCACTTCTGAATTATCGAATTGGGCGATGCTATGACCGGCTTGGTGATCTTGAATCAGCCGGCCTGTATTATTTGGAGGCCAAGGAGCTGGATGTTTGTCCGTTGAGAATTCTCTATTCAATGGATGAGCAACTTCAGATCTTTGTGGCGGAACAGGATATTCCGTTGGTTGAGGCAGGTGAGGCAATTCGACAATTGACATCAGACGGCATCCCCGGAGACGACTTTTACAGTGACCATGTACACCCGACGATTCGCGGACATCAGGTGATCGGACAAGAGTTGGCAGCATCCTTAGCCGACATAAAGGATCTTGAAATGAACAGCGAGTGGTCGCGGATTGAGCGGGTGCAACACTATCAATCCTATCTGGACTCACTGCCACCAGCGTATCTATCAAACGGTCGACGCAGAGTGAAATGGCTGGAGAATTGGGCCCGACGGGATCGAATGATTCTGGATTTAACTCCATACGATATACGCACACGAGTAAATGCAGGCTGGAAAGAGTTGGGGTTTGGTGACTTTGAGGCCGCTCAGAAACAGTTTCGCGACGCACTGAATCAAGGAGAGAGTGCCGCAACGGAAATTCTGAACTTTGCACACCATCTCGCTGCATCAGGGCAGTTAGCCACTGCAAAGCAGACTCTCGAATGGCTGCATGAGGAAATTGAGCATCCAGATATGGAACCCGCCATCCAAACAGCAAAGATGATTAATTCAAAGCTGATGGGTGAAGATGCAATTGCCATTCTGATTTATGACGATTACTTTGGCCGTTCAGAATACTCAGACGAATACACCACTCAGTGGTTGCAATTGTATCCAGCGTGTTGGGCCGAGTTAGCGGCAATCCTGAGCGAGTGATAGTGAAACTATGGTCACTTCGTCCAGTCGGCGATAACATCAGCGTCGACTTTACCCCAGTATATCCGTATGTCACGCAGCCGGCCTTTGAAGGAATTCGGATCTTGATAGTTGCCGACAAATGACCCGTTATCCGCACCGACACTAAGGCCATCAGCAGGTCGTGCACCAACGAATTGCACCTTCTTGGGTGCATCCGCTGCTTTGCCATTCACGAGCAACTCACCATTACCCTCTGCATCAACACGTACGGCCACATGAGTCCATTCATTGAGAGGAATCTGTGGTCCACGCAGTTGCTTAATCTGGCCTTCTTGGCGAACAACATAAAGCAGTTGTCCATTGGCAAGTAATAGAGCATACCCCTGAGATACACCACCCTGAGCAATAATTACACCACGTTTAGCTGTCGGCTTGATCCAACCACCGACCAGCATCGGCTTATATGACGGATCGTTTTGTTCACTTGATGGAGCTGAAAACGCAATCTGGCTACCATCTAACTCCAACGCTTTACCTTCATCATCCACGATGGTGCCGTTGTATTTTCCTTTGCCAAAGTCGAACTGCTGAACCAATTGAGTCTTAACTTTCCTGGTACGCATCAAGTCAAAGTTGACCACAGTTCCATCGTCACCGTATTGCTCCTGTAACTTGGCTAATTCAACCTCCATATCCTTCTTAATCTCTTGATATGCTGGATCGTCGTAGACACTGTTTAGCTCATTGGGATCTTTCTGCAGATCGAATAACTCCCACTCTTCGTTTTCATAAAAGTGGATTAGTTTGTAACGGTCGGTTCTAACGCCGAAGTGCTTAGCGACGGAGTGAGCACCTGGGAATTCGTAGTAATGGTAGTAGACGCTCTTTCGCCAGTTTGATGGCCGTTTACCTTGCAGTACTTCCACTAGACTCAGTCCTTGCATGTCTTTAGGAATGTCAGCACCAGCGATATCAAGGAATGTTTCTGCGAAGTCCAGATTCATGGACATATCCATACTGACACTGCCTGGCTTCACAACTCCGGGCCATTTAACCATCAGGGGTGTACGGAATGATTCTTCATACATCCAGCGTTTGTCGTACCAGCCATGATCCCCGAGATACCACCCTTGATCGGATGTATAGATAACGATGGTGTTTTCATCGAGGCCGGATTCCGCCAGATAATCAAGCACTCGCCCGACGTTTTCATCAACCGAGTCGATGCAGCGAATGTAATCCTTCACGTAACGCTGGTATTTCCATCGAATCAGGTCGTCACCTTTCAGATTCAGGTTTTTGAATTCCTCGTTCTTTTTGGTGTAAGCTTCATTCCAGACTTTAGTTTGTTCTTCAGTCAGCCCACGTGGTGGTGCAAGTTTCAGGTCGTTTTCGCTCAGATGCTCCTTGACGGTCATCGCCTGATTACGTGCAGCACTTGTCCGCCCTTTATAGTCGTCGAACAAAGTAGCTGGTTCAGAAATGGTTACATCGTCATACTTATTCAGATGCTTGGGGCCCGGCTGCCAGTTTCGATGTGGTGCCTTGTGCTGATACATCAAGAAGAAGGGCTTTTCTGCATCCCGTTCCTCTTTGAGCCATTTCAGCGTTTCATCAGTGATGATGTCTGTTGTGTATCCAACGTGGTTGACGATTCCACCGGGTGTCTTCATAGCGGGGTTGTAATAAGGCCCTTGCCCCTGAAGAACATGGTAGTAGTCAAATCCAACGGGTGTGGATCGTAGATGCCACTTCCCAATTACGGCTGTTTGATAGCCGGCAGTCTGTAGCAACTTTGAAACGGTTTGTTGGTTGCCATTAAATGTATTTCCATTTCGGACGAATCCGTTTAGGTGGCTGTACTTTCCGGTCAATACAACAGCACGCGATGGGCCGCAGATTGAATTGGTGACAAAACATCGGTCGAAGCGCATGCCCTCGTTGGCGATACGATCCAGGTTTGGTGTCTTATTAACCTGGCTGCCGTAGGCGCTAATCGCCTGATATGCGTGATCATCGGAGAAGATGAAGAGGATATTAGGCCGGCTGTCTTTGCCCAGTAACCCGCTAACGATGGTTAATGTGAATAAGAGACTCAGTGAAAGTAGCTTCGATCGGTTATTCATTTTTCTCTTCTGCTTTTTCGCCAGCCACGACGTTGATTGTGACATTGGTTATGTTGCTTGAGATTTTCACTTCCGGTTTCAAATCTGAATCGGACTGGGCAACGAGTTGGATGTTTTCCAGTTTCTTGGGAGGAGCATTCTCTGGGAATCTTACTTCGAGCTTGAATTCTGTTTGGTCGGCCGGAATCTCTACAACAGGTGCTGGATATTCACCTGGAAGACCGCGGAGGGTCACTTGTACCGGCTTAGTGAATCCTTCCGAGCGAGTGATGGTACCGCTGAGGGTGCCGGTTTCACCACCGCCAGCTTTCGCCTCAAGGGTTGCTTCGCTAGCAAGTTTCATAGAGAGGGCATCAGCGGGATTCAAGGTAAATGCAGTTGTGGAAGTGGTAGCCACGACCGATTTTTCATCAGCACTGAGTAACTCTGCAACAATCACAAACGACCAGCTTCGCACTCCCAAGTCGGCAGGCACCCACACGTTGACCGTGTGCTCGTTGACGTTTGCTTCGATGACACTATTTTCGGCTAAGCGTAATGCTCGGTCGGGGTCGTCGACCTGTACATCCTTGTTGTTTTGCTTAACCGTCTTTTTTGGCATCGCCTGTGAGGTGCGAGAAGTGAATCGAATCTTACCAGCAGTGCCTTCTGCACGATTGACTTTCACCGCTACGGGGATAAATGTGCCTTTGAAACCGTTTACTTGATCGGCTGCCTGTGCCAATTGTGTTTGAATTGGAATATGCGTTGTTGCTGAAATACCAATTTGCTGACGTACCCATGGCTGTGCGCGGAATTGTGGATTGTCAGCAATGACTGCTACTGCCTGGATATTTGTGTTTTCCGCCGCGCTTGTTCCAATGATCTGAAATATGGCATTAACTTCACAGTCGGCAGGTGTAGTGATGGTCAGCACACCATTTGAGTCCCCGGCTGGAATTTGCGATCCGCTTAACGAAATTGCTTCGGGTAGCCCGGCAATCGAAAGATCAATTGGGCCGTTATATCCCTGCCGCGCTACGGCGACCTCTATCGTTTGCGAGCCACCAGCTGGAATCTGGAGTCGGTCAGCCTTTGCTGTAAGTGCGAAACTTCCTGCCGAGATATCTTCGATGTTTATGCGATAGACGTTGATCGGACCGCCATTCTTGGTGCGATCTTCCATGCGAACGGTGATAAACGTAGCATCCCCGGGCACAGTTATATCCAGTCCGGGATCCGGCAATGCACCTCGGTCGTCGTTAGTGCCAAGGTTTTGACCTTTTTCAGCGATGACGGTTACGATTCCATCCACGGGCGCTCCGGCACGTTGCGAATACACATCCAACCGGAGTTTCGATCCCGGCTTTACAGCAACCTTGAACTCGTCCACTTCACCTCGTGCCGAGAGAATGCCGTTGATTGCCAGTGGTGCTTGACCAGCATCTTGTACCTCCACGGCATCCGTTTCCACATATTCCGGATTAGATGATGTGTGAATAAGAGGTCGGGAACCAGATAGAGAAGCTTCACCTGGTAAATTCAGGCCATCCTGCCCGACGAATGTGCCTTGTGCGTCCGCACTTCCATCACTGCTGCTGGACAGAAACCGCAATGATGCTGTTTGGCCCATTTGGACACCCATTGGGTAGACGAGGTCAACAAATTGAAAGCTACCAATTTTCAGGCGATACGTTCCCGGATTCGGCCCCTTATAGAGAACATCATGCATTTCAACTTTGTACTCGCCGTCCTCGGCTAACACGGCTGTGACTCGAGCATCGCCGCGAAGTGCCGGGGTCGGTGCGCTAAATGCGATTTGGCGCCCTGCAGGATCCAGCAGTCGTAGCACTGGACGGATACTGGAGCCGAGTCGCTGACCTTCCACTTCGACAACCACTGACTGATCTTTACTGCCGGTGAATGATGTACTCAGGATGGCACCACCAACAAGGTTTCCCTGAAGTGCGACCGGGGTCGACTCCACTTGTTCGGCAAATGGGATGGTTGGAATTGTGTCGACGCTCACTGCCAGTGCGTTTGAAATACCGCGCTCATTTTTCACTCTCAGTGAATGAATCCCCGGAGATGCATTTGCGGCCAATACTACTTCGAATTGCACGGAGTTATCTGCTGCACCGTCGAGGACCTTTTGTGTGAGGATCGGTGAGGATGAAACTAAGACGGGCGACGGTAATAATTCCGATCCTGAGACGGTAATCGTCACTTTGCCGCCAACCTGCAGTGCCGGTACGCTGAGGCTACTGATTGTGGGTGCAGCAAATGTAACCGTTGCGGTTACAAGAAAAGCGATGAAGAGACTTGAGCATTTAAATACTGTGCGGATCATGAAGATCACCTGTCAGATTGAAATGGTATACCGAAAGCCGCGTATTGGGCGTGAACAGTCTAATTTAACGCAAATCCGCGTCGGTTGTAGTGGTCGATAATGGTGTCGATTGGCATAGTGACGTGTCAGATGTCATTAGAAACACCAGCAACCAGCAGACGAAAACTAGAGTAATTCAGGGATTGGCTGGCCGTGGGGAAGAATCGGTATTGGCCGTCCACGCTGGTCATGCAGATTCTGAGCAGGATCGATTCCAAGAAATCTGTAAACGGTTGCCAGAAAATCGTTAGGATCTAGCGGCCGATCTGCTGGATGCTCTCCTCGAGAATTTGTGGCACCGATGACTTGCCCCATCGGCATTCCACCCCCGGAGACCAGGATTGACATTGCATCAGCCCAGTGGTCGCGACCTGGCGCAATTGGATGAGCCGCGCGCCCCATGTTTACTTTAGGCGTTCTACCGAACTCGCCAGTTGCAATGACAAGGACACGTTGATCCAGTCCCCGATCAAATATGTCAGTGATCAACGCAGATAATGCCTGATCATACATCGGGAGTCTCGTCTTCATTGATTTGAAAATATGTTGGGCATCGCCGTGGTCATCCCATGTTGGAACAGCTTTGGTAGCGCGTCCAAAATCCAGAGTGACCATTGAACACCCGGCCTCCACTAGTCGTCGAGCAAGCAAGGCACTTTGGCCCATACGATGATCTCCGTACCGCTCGCGAGTGGCTTGGCTTTCTTGTGTTAAATCGAAAGCGTTAGCGGTGGACGATGAGCTGAGCAATTCGACTGCTCGTGTCTGGAATTCATCCATGGCGCGCAGGCTGCCGTTTGCATCGATGTCGCGACGAATGCGATCAAATTGTGACAGGAGGAATCGTCGATCCGTGATCCGCGGTCGAATATCGTCTGATACCCGAACATCGCGCACGTTGTAGTCAGGTAAATGAGGTGCGGAGTCGAATACGAATGGCTGTGCAGTTGGCCCCAGATATGCCGGACCACCACCTTTAAGAGCCGTTTGATTTGATATGAATCGAGGGACGGACGAGCTAGCGGTTTCTCCGCGAAGTTCTCCGGCGATCGTGTCAAACGTAGGATAGTCGCTTGTCGTCTTACTGATGTTCTTTGGGACGTAACCAGACAGAAAACGAGCTGCTCCTCCAGGGTGATCTGCGATCGTATGGCTTACGGAACGAATCAGTGTGAATTTGTTCGCCAACTTACTTTGTAGCGGCAGATGCTCACAAATATCCATCCCACCGATGGTTGTTGGGATGCTGCTGAAATCACCTCGATATTCGACCGGAGCTTCCGGCTTCATGTCGTACGTCTCTAAATGGCTTGGGCCACCCTCAAGCCACAGCAGGATAACAGCGGTATTGTTGTCCGGACGTGGTGCGGCAGCTCGAAGTTTGTAGAGATCGGCTAATCCCATTCCGCCCAACAATAACGAGCCGGCTTTCAATAATGTCCGTCGACCGAGTTGTGAACACGAATGAGTCATTTATCTACGATGAGCTGATGGGATCAAGAACGCTGGTTTCCAAAGCCACTACATCAATTATGCCAGAACTCAATTCTCTCGGTGAGTGCAAAGCAAAGGACCACTGTAAAAATATACTCAGCAACCAATGGGCTATATGGACCAAATACGGTCAAAACTGGTTTCAAACTCATACAACCGGAACAACCGAACCAGATTGCATTAAGACAGGTAGAAAGGTAAAAGAATTCGGTTCTGTTAATACGTAACGGTTAATAGTGACTTGATAAAACACGATAAGTAGGAAAGAAAGATAATTTACGTAAAGTAGATAATCTTTGTGAGGCTAGATTCTGAGTAAATGTCGTGGGGACGTTTGTTTGAAACAGGCCACACTCGTTCATTAAGGGACACCGTGACTTCGGTTGTTTCTGGTGATTGTAGGACAGCGACGAGTGCTTCCGTCGCGATTACGCTGAGGTATCAGTTCTACATTTACTGGGACAAACGAGAATTTAGGTGTCCCTTTTTTTATGCGCCAGCAGACAAGACACCATACGCAACCGCGGGGCCCGGCGCAGCCGAACCCGCAGGGCCTACCCTACAAAACACCAGCACTTTCACAAATTCCCAACCGCAACTCCCGTCAAACGAAGCGGCAGCCGAAGGTGACGGAGGATGCGGAAAAAGATAGTTACCCAACTGAATGCTAGTTCTTCGGAGCAAAGGGGTTTGCTGGGGCCGTTGGCTTATTAGCACCACCGTTGTTACCGCCGGCTGCTGGTGCTCCAAAGGGATTTGCCGGAGCTGCTGGTTTATTACCGCCGGCAGCTGGTGCTCCAAAGGGATTTGCGTTTGTAGCAGGAGCTGTGTTTGCTGGTGGTGTAGCACCTGTGGCTGCAGCCGGTGCACTTCCCTGACGCTCTAATTCCAGAACTTGCTCCTTGCCCATTGCGATCAATGTCACGGTACAAGCATCATTGCCTTTTAGCTTCACACCAAAGTGTGTGCGGGAACCATCGGCTTCGGAAGTGTATCCCACATAGTCGTACGTTCCAGGCAATTCATCAAAGTCATTTTCAGCACCTGGTTTAATGATGTAATCAGCAGCTTCCGATTGTTCCTGTCCCATGATGGTCACAGCAATAGTTGCCTTCGTGTCGGTGAACGTAAGCGTGATGCTCAGTTGAGCAGCTGGCAAAGGCTGAAGCTGGCCCATGGGGTCACGAAGGGAAATCTGAGTTGTCTTCCAACTGCCAAGCCACGGTTTGGTGGATCCTGTCGAGCCACCGGTGTTCGCTGGTGGTTTTCCAAATGGATTGGATGGTGTGCTACCAGTTGCACTTCCACCGCCGGCTGCAGGGTTACTCGCCGCGACGGTGTTGGTGTCACCTGCTGTTGGTGCTGTAAGTACTTCACCTTTGATGGGCTTTGCCTGGAATTGAATGATTGCGAGATTCGTTGCGGTTGAATCTTCCGGCTTAGCACTCCCAAAAATACCTTCGGCGTTTTCACCTTTAAAAGGATTGCTGGCGGAAATGTTATCGAGTTGTTCCTGAGTTAACATTGGCTTCCCGACTACCAACGGCATAGGCGTGGTGTCTCGGATTACATCTGTTTCACTCGACTTGAATGCTTCATATCGTTCACGCAGGCGAGCTTTTTCCACTGCTTCGCGGTCAACAACTGCTTGCTTTCGAGCCTTCTCTATCTGAATGCGAGCAGCACCCTGAATACGCTGTAGCGACTTGGATACCGGATAAACACCAGCAATGTCATCTGCTTCGGCATTGGCTCCTGCTGCAAAGTCTGCTGCCGCCTCATCGGTCTTTCCTTGTTTCAGATTGATAACGCCTCTGTAGTAGAATACGCGAGGATCATCTGTTTCGTTGTCGACCGCCTGTGTAAGAAACGCAGCCGCTTCATCGAGGTTTCCCGCGAAGTAAGCATGAACGCCATTTCCGTATAGCTCAAGCAGCGCATCCTGTGCATGCACGCCGGATGTGCCAACAAGCGTAAGAGCGATCATTGCCATGAGAATTCGCTGAAATCGACCTGTCATAACTTCTTCTTCCCTAACAAAAAACTGACCAGGATCCTCAATACACGGTGCGCTGGCAGTGGTAAATGCGATAAACTCGGAATGCGCACCGGTAGCGTGACTGGAATCATCCTATTTTTAATATCGGCGTAAGGCAAGCAATTATGTGGTCACTCAGGTGACATCGTTGCCGCCAAACTTCGCCTAAACAACCCGTTTTAACACCGCCCGTTAAAATGGTGGGGTCAATGCTCATGGAACCGCTTCCTATCTATGATCGAGCCAAGACGTATCAGTGGAATTACGACCATGCGCCGCCCATAACATCCATTGAAATCGCAGATGTACCCGGCGATTTCAACTTTTGTGGATTGCCGGTGAATTCACCTCTTGGCATGCCATCCGGACCACTGCTGAATGGTAAGTGGTGCCTTTACTACGCAAGTCTCGGTTTCGACGTTGTTACGTATAAAACCGTACGTAGCGGTACTAGGCAATGCTATGACTTACCCAATCTCCAGCCGGTGCTGTGCGATGATCTGCACGGCGGGGAAGGACCACTGAATGCAACGTCGGAAATGCACGGCAGTTGGGCTGTGTCTTTTGGAATGCCGTCTACCGATCCTGCAGTGTGGAAGACCGACGTACGTCAAACCCGTGATCAATTGCCAATCGGGAAATTACTTAATGTGTCAGTCGTGGGAACCGTCCAACCGGATTGGGAATTTCAGCAGCTTGCCGATGATTATGCACTTTGTGCACAACAGGCGGCGGAGAGTGGTGCTGATACTGTCGAAACAAACTTTTCATGTCCGAATGTATCCACTTGTGATGGCCAGATCTACCAAGACCCAATTCAGGCGGAAATAGTAGCACAAACGGTAAGAAGTGCGATTGGTGACACACCGTACATTGCCAAAGTTGGCCGTATTACCAGCAACTCCGCATGTAAAGAGCTTGTACATGCACTTGCACCATTTGTTGATGCCATCGCAATGACGAATAGTATTGCAACGCAAGTACAAGAGACGGACGGCAGATTTCTATTTGGGGAAGCTCAGCGCGGAATCTGTGGCAAAGCGACACTGGAAGCATCGGTTTCACAAGTACAGGAATTTCATACCATCATGGAAGAAGAGTCCCTCGAGCTTGACTTGATCGGAGTCGGTGGTGCTTCATGCTATGACGATGTGCAGCGATACTTGCGAGCTGGAGCACATGCTGTGCACATTGCAACCGCTGCAATGGTCAATCCACTCACTGCTAAAATCATTCGGGATCAGTGGTCGGCACGGTAGCACTCATGGATGTTTCATAGCAGGCAATCTTCATCGCGATTTCCAGCGAGGTTATCAGATCTAATGCATTGTGATGCAGCACACTTCGCATCTGCCAGGCGTCACCCGTGCGCACGTAGTCATGGTAAGCCGAGGGAATATCACGACCAGGAATATCCCCTGCCCGGTGTCGATCACAGACGTATGTTTCGATTGTCTGCAGCTTGCAATTTGGAAGCATCTTCTTCCAGTGTCGCCGCGAATGATGAAGTAAGTCACAGTGGACAGTTGGCATTTGATTCATCAATTCAGGATGGGATTGATCGAGTCGATGCATGATACAGCGATCCTGAACCACCGGCCAATCAAAGCTCTTTCCATTAAATGTGACGAGAACATCAATTGGTTGAAGCAGATCTCTAAGCTGGTAAAGCAGTGATGGTTCCTGTGAATAATCCTTAGCCAAGAGTTGGACCAATTGTAACTGCCCGTCCTGAACTAACATGATGCCCGCCTGAAATACAACGGAACCCGCAAAGCCACAGGTCTCAAGATCTAATAACGCAATGCGGTCAGGAAAGAGATTTATGAACGACTGAAATACTTCATTAATGCATGAGCGATTATCTGGTTCAGCGTTCGCTATAAACTCCTTGCACCGCTCCATCTTGTCCATCCACCCTGGTAGCTGAACCCATTGATCGATAACAGGTTCAATGGATTGCCAATGCATCCCAACCGGCGTTTCAAATAACGTACCGTCGGGTAGTAAGCGAGTCGAAGTCCGGCGAACTTCTGTTGCCAGCGGCTTCATGTCTACACGTCGATTCCTCGAGAAGGCTCTCAGTTGCGAAAGTGTTTCACTGCTTAACATATGAAGCATCCCATGAATTCCAGATTTCCAGATTTCCAGATTTCCAGATTTAAAGTTTCCCAGTTGTCCGGTTGCCGTATTAATTTCGTAGTCCCTTAATCCGGAACTTATTTAGTCCGGCGATCATCGCGTCTTGCATCAGTGTCCCGCTGCAAGTGCCACCGTCGCACAATCAGCCATGGCCTCCGAATGAAGTACAAGCTGGAGGAGTTTCGATGTTGCGTGCTTATCAGGAATGGGATAACCACGCGTCAGGTCCGGATCGCTATGAATTGCTGGCCGTAGGTTTGGCAGTCCAACACAACTAGGACAACCATCTTCGCATTCACAATTAGCAATCAGTTCTTCACAGAGTTTGAATAGGTCTGTGAGTCGGGAATATCCCTGTTCGCTATATCCAAGTCCACCGGGGAAGCGATCATAAATAATCATCGTTGGCGTGCCGAGATTTTTGCTGTCTACCACGCCGCTAATATCACGGTTATCACACATCGCCAGCATGGGCAGTGCAACGACCACGAGGTTCCGCAATCCACATAAGCCTTCGCTGACCTTAAAGGATGCTTGCTGCATGGCATCTGTGATAGATTGTTCCGGCGTGAACCAGAAGGCAGTCGTTGGTAGCTTCTGTGCGGGAATATCGACACTACCGTAACCCACGTTTTCACGTGTTGAGAATTTGATTTTCTTGAATGATACGGTCTTCCAACTCACATCTACTTCACCAAATGCCAGCGCCGTATTCGGAAGTGCGTGACGAGAGTCAAGTTCCTGCTGGATCTTTACGCTGCTATCAAGCACAGCCTGAGTGTAGTAATCCATTTCCTGACGTTCGGCGTAGGCTACTCGTCCTTCCAGATCCAGTTCACGGATAAAGAAGGTTTCGCCGTGGTGCAAGTAAACGGCCTCTGGGTATACCAATTCCGGTGCACTAATTGCATCAACGTTAGCAATAACCTTATTTGGCGCATCCGGATCTTTAGAGATTTCAACGATGCTGAATGTGTTGTCAGACATATGACGCAGGCTAATCTTGTGAGCTGGATTCTGACCACCACTGAAATAATATTTGTCTGCTACATGATTCAGTTCATGATTGTTGTGGAGGATTTCCGTTATCGGCTTTGCGCATTCACCAAATTCAGCCAGTCCTTCATCATCCAGCGGTAGTTCAAAGGCCGCCGCCTTTAAGTGCTTGGCTAGTACGTAAGGATTTTCCGGATCAACTACGGCTTGTTCCGGCGACTGACTAAAGAAGTACCCGGGATTGCGAATCATGTATTGGTCAACGGGTTCATTGCCGGCAAGCAACACTGATAGACTCTCATCATTTCTACGCCCGCTGCGGCCCGCCTGTTGCCAAGTACTGGCGATGGTTCCGGGATAGTGTACGAGCAGCGTTACATCGAGCGAACCAACATCAACACCAAGCTCCAACGCGTTTGTGGAAGCTACGCCACGGATGCGCCCCTGAAACAAATCCTGTTCCATGGCCCGTCTCTCAATCGGTAGGTAACCGCCTCGGTAAGCACAGATACGATTGTGATGAGGCGACTGTTCGTCAAACAGTCGTTGTTGTGCATAGCGACTGATGAGTTCAGCTGCCTGACGAGTGCGTGTAAAAGCAAGTGTCTGACCACCCTGCTGAATAGCTTCACACATCCACCACACAGCGTCATCATTAGCACTGGCTCTTGCCAGGTTGTCACATCCGAGCTCGCTCGGATTCCAGAGGATAAAGTGCTTGCGACCACGCGGTGATCCGTCGTTATCAATCACGACTGGTTCTCTGCCGATCAGTTTGTTTGCCAGTTCACCGGGGTTCGCAATGGTAGCGCTTGTGGACAAAAACTGTGGGTTGCTGCCGTAATGTCGGCAGACTCGTTTGAGGCGCCGTAGTACGCAAGCCACATTAGCCCCGAGAATCCCTCGATACATATGCACTTCATCCAGCACAACGTAGCGCAGGTTTGAAAAGAACCTCGCCCACTTGGGATGGTAAGGCAAAATCGCTGCATGAAGCATATCGGGGTTTGACAGTACCAGATTGGATTCGGCTTTGATTCGTCGCCGCTGAGCAGTAGGCGTATCTCCGTCATACACGCCTGGCTTGAAGGGCAACGTTTCCGGAATCTGTCCCCAGTTGTCCTGTGGCCGGTTTAGCAATGGATCATCCACGCCGGTTAGCAGTTGTAATAGACCTTTAAGCTGATCTTGAGCGAGTGCCTTAGTGGGATAAAGATACAACGCTCGCGCCTGTGGTTCGGCCAGGCAGGTTGTAAGAATAGGGATGTTGTAGCACAGAGTTTTCCCGCTAGCGGTTCCCGTTACCACGACGAGATCATTGCCCTCGCGGACGGTTTCGATGGAGTCAGCCTGATGAGAAAACAGCCGATCGATTCCACGCTGTTGAAGCAGTTGGCTTATTTCAACCGGCAGTGGTGACTCGAGTGATTTGTATTCGCCATCACGAGCACCGAGCAGTTCGTGATGCATAATCTGCTGCTGATATCCCGGATGTTGCTTTATCGATTCGATCAGAGCAGATATTTCCATCGGTTACGTCCTCACCGGCACGGGATAAACAGCGATACTATATATATGTATAGAACTATACAAATGTATAGTAGTTAGATCGGCTGGGCAAAGCAATTGAAATAAGCAGGAATTGAGACTGATTCGACAAAAACAGTGAGCGCAAAAATCCGGTGCGGCCGATATTACTAACTCCCGGTCGTTTCCGGCAGAGGGACCAACATTAATCGTTGACCTGGATCACCATGGAGCTAGTGCACAGCACGCCCGATCCACGTCAGTCTCGAAGCGACTCCACTCGTCGCAGTCGGCCGGGTTGAACTTATAGTTCATTATTCATTGAAAAGGGCGGCATCCCTCTACAGGATGCCGCCCTTTATTTTTGTATCTACTTTGTTTCAGTAGTTGTCTCAGTAGAGATGCTTAGTCGATCCGCTTTACCCGAATGTTGCGGTAGTAAACCACGCTTTGAGGATCATGTGCCTGAAGGGCGAACGTGCCACTTCCTAAACGACGTTCGAAATCTTTGCTGAACGCCTCTTTGCCGGCAGGCTCCTTGTAATCTACGACCGTCTTGCCGTTGATCTTAATTGTGACGTGATTGTCTTTAACAATGATGTGCTGTTCCCAGAACTCACCATCTTTGGCCGGTGGATTCGCAACGTTGACAACACCATAGAGGCTTCCAGTTTTCTTAGGATCCTTATGTGTGATGTTTACTTGAGCTTCATAGCCAAACTTCGGCCAGCCGGATTCCTGATAGCGTGTGTGGAAGTAAATTCCGGAGTTACTGCCGGGTGTTGTTTTCACTTCCGCCTTGAATTCGAAGTTTTTGAAAGGCTTGTCAGCACCCACATAGAACAGGTGACTGCGGGGGCCATCACAGACGAGCAAGCCATCTTTGAACTTCCACGAATCTTTGTTTTCACTCGCCTTCCAGCCCTTCATGGATTTGCCATCGAAAATGGTTTGGAAACCCTTTTCTTCAGCTTGCGATGAAGTAGTTACAACGAGTGCAATTATCAGTGACAGGAGTACAGCAAACTTTTTCATAGTTGTTATTCCAGAGATTGAATGAGTCCAAACTGGCTGATAGACACGGCAGCCGTCTGATGATGAATATGTCTTAATGATGAGCTTGTTACACAAAGACATCAAGTGGTTTGAATTGGCCGCCAAGTACGTCAGCTGCGGGCCATTTCATCCAATGCTCAAGAACCGATGCATATAACTGCCGGAAATCAAACTGGTGCTTTAAATCACCTTGTTGCAGATCGGTTAGGGACGGGTGCTTGCCATGAAATCCAGCTTTCACCCGGGAACCGGCAAAGAACATAGGCGCCGCGGCACCATGATCGGTGCCATCACTGGCATTCTCTTTGAGGCGTCGGCCGAATTCGCTGAAGCACATAACCATTACCCGCCTGTCGTGGCCGCGATGTGTGATGTCATCGACAAATGCTTTGATGGAACTGCTTACCTGCCTAAGCAGACTGGCATGAGCATCAGCCTGTTTGGCGTGCGTATCAAATCCATCGATTGTTACGTAGTAAACCCGCGTAGCGAGCGGGCTATCAATTAACTGAGCTGCAGTCTCGAGTTTCTTTGCCAAGGCAGAGTTGGGATACGTGACAGCAGACGTATTTCCGGATCGAATCTCTTCTAACTGCTCGCTTGTTCGGATTGCGGCCTGAGTGCTCGACTGCACAAAATCAAGCAGTCCGCCATTTCCTCCGCCCTCACCTTTAGCCACTACGCTGGAAAGTGTTTTTGAATCGGCAGGCAGCTTGAATTGATCCAGAGATTTTACCGAGGCGATTCGTAACGAACGGCTTGCAAGAGCCAGAGGTTGTTTCTCAGCACCGAGGTGTATTCCGGGAATATCTGTTGAGCCTTCCTGTATTTGATGAGTCATTACATTGCCAAGCCAACCTTCTTCCCGCACATCGCTCTTTCGGCGGCATGTGTGCCAGATGTCCATGGATTCGAAGTGAGAGCGGTTTGGATTTGGATAACCTACACCCTGCACAACGGCGAGCTTATCGTCTTCCATCAGATCGGCAAAACCCTGCATGACAGGATGGAATCCCAATGAATCATCAATCGAAAGAACATTTGCCTTTGGGATCGCAAGATCAGGTCGCTGATTGTAATAAACCGGCTCAGTAAACGGTACGACGGTATTTAGCCCATCGTTGCCACCGCTTAACTGCACAACGACCAAGACTGACTCATCGCTTTTGGCGTTGCTGTCAGCAGCCTGTAACAGGAAACCGGGCAGAGATCGACTGCTGCTGCCGATGGTAATCATGGACGCAGAGGCAAGTGAACTGGCAATTAGTTTTCGTCGTGTCAGATTCATTTAAATGACCTCGTCGTTGTGTCTAGGAAAGTTGGAACTGTGGAATTGAAGTGAATGTGTGTATGAGTGATCGCAACTGCTCTTCTCGCTGTGAGAATTGTTCCGAACTGCTGCTAACAATCTCATCTCGAATATCATTACTTATCGGCACCGCAAACAACTGTTGAATCAGCCGATCAGCAACATCGGTCAGCGATGATAATCCGTGTTTGTCGGTATACTCTGCAAGCGTTCCACCTCCGAATTGAGTGTTTTCACTTCTCAATACGCGATGAATCAGGTTTGCTCTGCCTAGAAGTGTTGATGAGTTGATCCATGTGCGACCACCGTCCCATCCTTTTACGCTCGGCGGAAAGAAGATGCTATGCCCCAAATCGTGCAATCCTGATGCAAGCAAATCCATACTGGATGTGCCATTCAGTGACCGCATAAGAGTTGTGACCAACTCGACCGGCGATCGAACTTTCATTCCGATCGCTAGATCAGAGAAGAATAAATTACTACCCAGAATCGTCTTAAGGGTATTGCCCACATTGAAGTTGTCTTTGCGAAGTTGTAGTGCAAGTGGAGCGACCAGCTCTGCTGTTGCTTGCGGTTCGTCCATGACGAAAAACCGCATCAGCTTCTGAGCAATAAAAACAGGGGCCGTCGGTTGATTTAAAACATGATTGACCGCTTGCTCACCGGTCATTTCACCGGTCGTACCGAGAAAGGACTTAGATCCAGTGTCGAACTGATACTTATTAAATCGGAATCGGCGATTACGAACTTCCCAGCCGGTAAAACACTTTGCTAACTCACGGATATCCTGTTCTGTGTAATTACCTTCACCCAGACAGAATAGCTCCATTAATTCACGTGCATAGTTTTCATTTGGATGTGTCTTGCGATTTGAAGCGGAGTCCAAATACAGAAGCATGGCAGGATCTTTAGAGATGTCCTGGACCATTTCATTGAAGTCACCGAGTGCATGTTTGCGCAACAGCTCATTCTGCTGCTGCATCATGAACGCATCCTGAACCTTTTGAGCTCCGGTGGCGAAGTGGCCGTGCCAGAATAATGTCGTCTTTTCCTGAAGCTGATTCGTCGTGTTGATCATGCGATATAACCAGGCCGACGCCAAATCGCGTGGATTGCCTGTAGCTACCAAGGCGCGGCTCATCGCTTTCATTTCGGATTGAAAACTATCCGACTCTGGCGAAGCGAAGACGAGATCATTGACCAACTGCTCCGGTGTGCTGCTTAGACCAGCATTTAGAGTTTCCCAATCTGTACCAAATCCAAGACGGCGGTATAAATGGGCCACGCGCCGCAGATTCCAGGGCTGGTCGGCCGATGGTGCATATGGCTGCCAGGCCCATGTAGGATCAATTTGTTTTTGACTCATTAACAACACTCCCCGTTATCGGTGATCGTTGTGCCTTATTGATTCTTAAACTGCAGTTCAAACGTAAGCTTGAGGTTGTCTTCCGAATGATCCAATCGCACGAAGAATTGCTTAGTGAGCCCAATTCCTTCGAGGATTAGATCAATCTGGGCTTCCGCTTGTTCGCGAGATGATCCGTCATTCAGCACTGTTTGCACAATAAACTGTTCTTTGTTTGCCTCAATCACATTGTGGATTGAATCAGCATTGAAAATAGCTTCGAAGTTGGTTTTTCGGTTTGCGTTTGCAGCAGCAGGTGGTGCTGGTTTGGAACGCACAACAGCGAGCGCCAGATCGCGAGTGCTGGAGAAAACAACTTTATCCCGGAAGAATGCAAGTGTCGGTGAAAAGTTATATTGAATGGCAACAGGCTCTCCATCGAGAGGCTTTAGATATTTAGTCGTGACAAGACTGGCACCGTCCACTTCTTCGAGGTTGATATCAAGTTGAGGCTGACCTTCCATGGCGCCGGCGATATTGATAAATCCAATCCCACTGAGAAACGTCCGTCTCAACTCCGCCTTCATAACTTCAGGATTCTTCAGGGTTGCGACCAGTGCAAATGAAGGGACCTTGATTTCAGGTTCAGGTTTTCTATCGAAAGACTGAGTGGTCGAAATGATTTGAATCTCTGGCTCGAGCGATGCCAAAATGTCCTGTCCAAAGTCCTTTCCGCCAAAGAAGGTCGACAGCGTGGCATCTGCCTGGGCAATGCCTTCATTGACCTGATCACTGAATAAATCCGGTGCTAACAGCCACCACTGCCCAAGATCTCTGTAAGTGTTGATCGCTAACACTTGATCGGGAGTGTCCAGCGATAATGGGGCTGCGGTTGAATCGCGTTCGCCAAAATAGTACCGGCGGATATCGGGGATCCGACTGTCATCAAAAGCAGAATCTATTTCAAAACGTATATGTGAATCTTCCAGATCAATAGAACCAAGCAGATAGGGCGTGTGTTTCAGTTGGCTGAGGGTACCACCAAAGAGCAACTCGACGAGCATGTTGTTTTGCATGCCTAACTCGGCTTGATCAAATTGGCCATCATTTTGGAGCGTGGCCGTGTTGGCAAATACCCAGCCGTCGCCGACACCCTTGTTTTTCGTCTCAGAAGCTCGCTTGTACGCATCGGTTTGAGCTAGTGACGAAGTTGATGTGCCGGCGAGTCGATTGAGGATCTGGCGACCGTATTCAGCGTTGTTGGTAATTACGGTCCAGCCGTTATGAGTGGCAAATCGGGCTTCGCCAATCTGGTAAGCCTGGATTCCCATGTATTCTCCCTGTTTCACAGGATCCTGGCCTGCCAACGCTGCAATAGACCGAACAAATCCGACGATGGTATCCTGAACCTGAGTGAGCGTATCGTTGTCACCGTGAAGCAACATGGCACCTGCCTGGTGTTCGGCGTCAAACATTCCGTACACTCCGCCCCGAGTCGCTTTTGATAGGGCTTCTTCCCACTCCATCTGAAGTTGTGTTTCGACGAAGTTCTCAAGTTGCAGTAGCTGTGGGTTACTGAGTGCTTGCTGGTAATTGGGCAGCTGTTTAATTCTTTGAAACAGCGGATGGTTGTCAATCGATTCGATCAACTCAGATGGATCATTCAATCCGACCACCAGAATAGTGGATTCCGGAAGTACTTGAGCGACATCAGTAATCTCGTCTTGCTGTTGCGCGCTAGTGATGGAACTGGCAATAAAACAGCTAGTTATTCCAACCACTGAGAGAATCACGACGCTGTAAATGATCTTTTTCATCGTATACCTTTCAGGCGAGAAAAGACGCGAGTGACAATGAGCCAATGCAACCAGATGTCAAACAAATCTAGTGCCGGCGCATTACTTGTCACTTCTTATCATATAACAACTAAAAAGGCATCGAAGTTTCTTGATATGACATAATTCGTTTTATGAAAATGATGTTACTACCGGTGACCGATGGGCGAATAGAGTTACAATGTGGGTGAGTCACAGCAGCTTGAGCTTCGATTCAATGCCGCATAGTTCCACCAGCTAAAGCCGTGAGTTGAAAGAATAGGAAGTAACACGAATGTCAGATAATAAGAATTTAAAGTGGTCGTTTGCGACCGGGCTTGGACTAGGACTTCTTATCGGTGCAGGTATGTTGGTGGGTGGCCTTGTCACGATGCGTCATCTGCAGGACCCAACGATTCAAATCAACGGTGTTCAGGCAACCGCGTCAAATAGTTCAGAGACGTTTGCGGTTGCCACCGGACCACTTTCAGATGGAACAGAAGGTGCATTCTTTCTGGATTTCCTGACGGGTGAATTACAGGTAATAGGATACAACCCTCGCGGTGGTGCATTTGCATCCCACTACAAACGAAACGTGTTTGCAGACTTGGCCGTTCAGCCGAGCAAGAAGCCACGACTTCTGATGGTAACCGGCCAGATCAGTTTTCTTGGCGCCGCCAACACGAAGCCTGCAGACAGTGTTGTTTATGTTGTGGATTCCGCAACAGGGAATTTCGCGGTGTACGGAATTCCCTTCAATCGACAGGCTCAGGCAACAGGTAAAGCACAGGCCGGTCAGCTGGCCATCATTCACCGCGGCTCCGCTCGCAACCTCAACCTTAACGAGTAATGGACCACGACCGTGCATGTCAGCGTTAACGGCGAAATGGTACCGGTCGATCCTCCGCAAACCGTTTTGCAATTGCTAGATTCTCTGGGATTCTCCGGCAAGCCGGTAGCAGTGGAAGTTAATCTTCAGATTGTGCCGTTTGATCGCCACTCTGAATACCAACTCTCAGACGGAGATGAACTGGAAGTCGTTACACTTGTGGGTGGCGGCTAGGGAGATCGGCATGGCAACAGAAACTAACATCACTACGGCGCCGGAGGCATTCAAGGATTCGTCTCTGACGATCGGCCCTTTTACGCTCAGTAGTCGTCTCATCGTCGGCAGCGGTCGATATGAGAACGCCAAAAAAATGCGGCAATCACTCGAGTTGTCCGGTGCTGATTGCATTACAGTCGCCGTGAGAAGAGAACGCCTTCACGATCCTAATGGTGAAAACCTACTGGATTATATTGACTCGGATCGATACACGCTGCTGCCGAATACCGCAGGTTGTTACAGTGCTGAAGATGCTGTCCGAGTTGCTCGCATGGGACGTGAGATTCTAAGAGCGTTAGGTAACAGAGGAGCTGACTGGGTGAAGCTCGAAGTTCTTGGGGACGCCAAGACTTTACTGCCGGATCCTGTTGCCACGATTAAAGCGACCGAGATGCTCGTTGATGATGGATTCCATGTACTTTGTTACACGAGCGATGATCCTGTCAGTGCCCGTCGATTGAAAGAAGCGGGTGCTGCCAGTGTTATGCCAGCGGGCAGCCCAATTGGTTCCGGGCAGGGCATACTAAACCCAAACAACATCAAGATTATCCTTGAATACCTCAAAGGTGATGACCCGGACTATCCCGTTATCGTTGATGCGGGTGTCGGCAGTGCGAGTGATGTGGCCCGAGCAATGGAACTGGGTGTCGACGGCGTACTGCTTAACACGGCAATTGCACATGCCCGTGATCCGCTGCTCATGGCACAAGCGATGAAAGATGCTATTCAGGCAGGCCGCAAGTCATTTCTGGCAGGTCGAATTCCCAAGCGTCTTTATGCGACAGCCAGTAGCCCGGAAGAAGGGCTCGTGACTACGCATCCATACAAGCGTGAGTCATAGCTTCCGCGATAGCCGTGATCCCTGATATAGCCGAGGGCCCCGATTCTGAATTCAAGTCGTCCGATTGTGCGCGCAGTCGAGTATGGTAAAAACAAGGTTGACTAATCTAAGTCACACAATCGTTCGCCACTTCATTCCATAAGCCAGTGGCTAAGCTTGTGAACGAATTTGACACTTTCTGAATATCGATGGAGACAAGAGATGGAAACAACCAATGGAAGCCTTAACCGAAAACTGCGTATGGCACTGGTAGGTGGTGGTCAGGGATCTTTCATTGGACGTGTGCATGCGACTGCCGCCGTACTGGACAACCGTGCCGCATTGGTTGCAGGTGCCTTGTCATCAAATCCGGAGCGGGCAAAAGCATCTGCGCCTGCATACGATATCGCGGAATCCCGCGCATATACCAGTTATCAGGAGATGTTGGATACGGAATTATCGCTTCCGGAAGATCAACGAATTGATTTCGTTTCCGTCGCAACACCAAACTTCACTCACTTTGAAATTGCCGTGGCCGCCGTGCGGGCAGGCTTTAACGTTATCTGTGATAAGCCACTCACATTTGATTTGGCACAGGCGGAGGAGCTTGCTGCTGCCGTTGACGAATCAGATGTGGTATTTGCTGTCAGCCATAACTACACGGGCTATCCACTTGTGCGACAAGCTCGCGAAATGATTCTTAATGGCGAGCTCGGTGAGATTCAGGCGATCCGATCAAACTACATTCAAGGTTGGTTACGAACCCGGCTGGAATCTGACGATCAAAAACAGGCAGCCTGGCGAACGGATCCGTCACGAAGTGGTGCCGCTGGTTGCTTCGGTGACATCGCAACACACGCCTATAACCTTGGTCGATACATGACAGGGTTGTTGCCATCCGAGGTGAGTTGTCATCTCAAGACATTTGAAGAAGGGCGTCAACTCGACGACTATGGAACTGCAATCATTCGTTATGAAAACGGCGGGCTCGGTTCAGTGACGGCATCACAAATCAGCCATGGCCGTGAAAATGATCTGTTCATAGAGATAGACGGCACCAAGGGTGCATTAAGCTGGAGACAGGAAGAGCCGAACCAGATGATCGTTCGCTGCAACGGTGAGCCACACAAGATTTATACACGTGATCCGAATGCTCCATTTATGAATGCCTCCGGTGCCGGAGCGTGCCGATTGCCAAGCGGCCATCCTGAAGCATTCTTCGAAGCGTTTGCCAATGTCTATCGATCAGCATACGACGACATGATCAAGCGTGCGGCCGGGGAAGAATTTGATCGCGTTAATAGCGTCTACCCAAATGTAAACGATGGCGTTGAAGGAATGTACTTCATTGAGCAGTGCGTAGCCAGCAGTGCTGAGAATGGTGCATGGGTGCCACTTCGCCACAGTAGAGCTCGGGTTTAGAACACGCCAAGCCGTTAGAAATATTACTTGAGAATCAGCGGAGGATCTTCGTCTTCCGCAGCTGGATTGGGTACAGGCTGTTTCGGCACAACCGGTGGCCGCCTCGGCTCCTCCACTTTAGCCGCTTCGATAACGGCTTGCCGTCTGATAAGTGAATTCGTCTTGGGCTGTGTGATTCTATAGACTTCTGCTTCAGAGTTCGCCTGTCGGACATATTGCTGTACGGGCGACATCATTGGAACTTGCGGAGCCCCGCCGACTACAGGCGTCCAACCCGTTACAAATGGATGCCAGCTGAGGTTTTGTATGACGCCGTATCCGCCATTGGGAACGGTAATCATCGGTGCTGTCATGACCATGCTGCGTGACGAAGCCTGGCTGCACCACATGTTAATTCTGAATTTCGTATTTCCCAGCCGTCCGCCGAATCCGAATCGAGCGTCACCGAAGCCGTGGTATCCGCCAAACGGTGGATACGCTGCACCGGGACCGTTGAAGAACCAACCACCGCGGCGACCCCAGTTGGAAAGACTCCATGTTGAGCCCATATGCTCATAAAAGCTGTCGTTATATACACCATACGGTGCCTGTATGACGACTTGTGCGTGCGCATCTTGACCGTTGGCCAGAACGGTCAAGGCAATGACAAGCGACGAGACGAGTTGTTTAAAAGTTAGTGACATTCTCAATAGCGAGATGGTTCGATAACACAGTAGTCCATTCAGAAGTCTGAATCTCCGTCCTACGTGTATTCTACGCAGTTAAATCCCACTGAGTGAAGCGGAATATATGAGAGTTAGCTGAACATCACCAGATAGAACCCGCCAACAACTACGATTGGAATAAACATAGCCGCAATGGCAGCGAGAAATGCTTGTGGTGGTGGTGTCTTATGTACTGCAACGGCACCGTGATAAGCCAACACCGGTATCCAAATGATGCTGCTGATGATTGCAATCGGTAGTGATAACACTGTGGTCAGACCTATGACGCCAGAGATATATGCGGTGATGCGAAATGTCACATCGATTTCCCGTGGTGAACTACCGGTGATGAGCAGCCCGCCGTGAAATGCCGTCGTAAAGATAAACACAAATGCCATGCTTAATAACTGCGAGCCAACGAGCCAGACGCCGGCGCCGATGCCGATCCAGGTATAGATTTTCGGATAATCAAATTGCTCGTCCGATGCCTGCTCGGCTGCCATCAATAGAAATGCAATCCAGGGAATCGCAGTCAGGACAGTTAGTAACCAGCCGATCAGATGACCTTTTGTTGAATAGCCAATTGCCTTGGTGGTCGACTCGTCAAACTTCATACTGCCGAATGCCTGTGCCGGCGAAAACAGAAGGCGTTTACTCGAGTCCCAGAAACGTTTTCCGTCATACTCATCCTGCTCCCACGGAAGCACCTTGGATTCGTCAAATTGTTTGGGAGTTGAACGATGAGAGTGAGAGGATCCACCCGCCGTTGTTGGGATTGTATTGGATGCAGGCAAGCCCAGTGGATCATAGCTGTCCGGGCCAGCTGCGTTGGACATCGTGCCTGCTGCAAGAGAAGACAGCGGGTCATCCCGGAATCGACGCACCGACGAGTACTCAGGGATAATCATAACCTGATCACAATAAGGACACTTGCCTTGCTTGCCCGCGAAGTCCTGTGGCACAGCAACCACCGAATTACAGTTATCGCACTCAAACTCAATTTTTTCAGGCGTCAAATCATCCGATGGCAGGGGGTTACTCGCTGTGGTAACCATCGGCGTGGAGTTTATGCAGTCGATAGACAACCGCATCACCGCGTGACATTCCGAGCATTCAACTTTCTTGTGCGACTGAGCAGCCGGAACCTGCAATCGCTTACTACATAACCCACATTGAAATCGCAATATTGCGTCACTCGCAGTAGAGTCGCGGTAAGCAGTGGTTATCAGGAATTGCAAATCGCCGGACCGGATTTGATCTTCCAGGCCCTGAAAATCCGGCACGGGGATTCCCATAACGGTGTCACAATGGCTACACTTCCCTTGTTTCCCTGCTGCGGTATCAGGAGCCTGAATAGGCTCGCGACAGGTTTTACACAGAAATTCAATAGCCATTTATGGATTAGTCCGACGAGCGATTTGCTCACATGTGCTGTAAAGTAGCTGGAAAAGTAATTGGGCCGTCGTCCGTAACAAGGTCCTTATCTATAAGTATATCGAACACGTATGACAGACCTGCTCACAATCAACGACATTCTCGGCTCGGACGGGTTAATTGCTTCTCGCTTGAAGTCCTATGAACAACGACCTCAACAGCTTGAGATGGCAGAGGCGGTTGGCAACGCTATTCAAAACCGCCAGCACCTTATTGTGGAAGCCGGGACAGGTATTGGTAAGAGTTTCGCGTATCTGGTGCCGGCTGTATTAGCAGCAACAGAACCGGAGAGCGAAGGACTATCATCCGAACCCAATCGACCTAAACGCATTGTGATTTCAACACATACCATCAGTTTGCAGGAGCAACTGATGCAAAAAGATATCCCGCTGCTCAATAGCGTTATTCCTCGTGAGTTCACAGCAGTACTAGCAAAAGGGCGGAGCAATTACTTAAGCCTCCGCCGATTGGACTCCGCCGGTGAACGGGCCGCCAGCCTATTCACAGATGACAATGAAGTTGATCAACTTCGCGATCTGCGATCCTGGGTGCGAGAAACGGGTGACGGTAGCAAGAGCGACTTAATGTTCGACGTGCTGCCGGTTGTGTGGGACGAAGTGTCCAGTGATAGCAGCAATTGCATGGGTCGCAATTGTCCGACATATAAGGACTGCTTTTATTACCGGGCGCGATCGAGAGTGGAACACGCTCAGATCATTGTGGTGAATCACGCTCTGTTTTTCAGTGACCTCGCGTTACGAAGGGCCAATGTTAGCATTTTGCCGGATTACGATGCTGTAATCCTTGACGAAGCCCACACTCTCGAAGCGGTTGCCGCCGATCATCTTGGTATCTCGGTGACTTCCGGTCAGGTGCGATATATCCTCAACCGTCTATTCAATGATCGCACGAACAAGGGTTTATTCGTTAGTGGTGGTCATAAACAAGCTCAGAAAGAAACGGTGGAATGTCATATCGCCGCTGACGAGTTCTTTGACGAGGCGTACCAGTGGTATCTGGCACAGACCAGTAAGTCGGGCAAGGGGAACAATGGGAGAATCCGGGAGGCGGAAGTCCTAAAGAATCATTTGACTGCGGTACTTGGTAAACTCGCCGTAACCACCCGTCGAATCGCTTCCACCATTGAAAATCCAACCAAGCGTCAGGATTTCACGGCTGCTCACAATCGACTTGAGGTGTTGGCAGATTCTGTGAATGCATGGAATAAACAAGCACTGAGCGATATGGTGTATTGGATCGAAGGTTATCAACGTGGTCGCTCACACCCGCGTGTGTCACTGCGTGCTGCACCGGTGGATGTTGGCCCGACGCTTCGGGAAGAACTGTTTCAGGAGGTGCCCAGTGTCATCATGACGAGCGCGACACTGGCCATAGGTGATAACCAGTCATTTGATTTCTTTCGTTCGAGAATCGGTCTCACTCAATCCACTGCTCAGCAGCTTGGAAGTCCTTTCGATTATGAAAAGCAGGCGAAACTAGTTCTTGTTAAAGGTATGCCGGATCCTCAAAAGCAAGCGGATGAATTCCGAAGGCAAATGGTCGAGCAAATCAAGCAATATGTTGATCAAACAGACGGCCATGCATTTGTTCTGTTTACGAGCTATAGCATGTTGCGATTTGCTCAGGAGGCGTTAACACCCTGGCTCGCAGATCGGCAATTAGCGTTATACAGTCAGGGTGATGGTATTCCACGTAGCGAAATGATTCGCCGGTTCAAAGAGAATCCATTTGCTGTGCTGTTGGGTACAGAGAGTTTTTGGCATGGAGTTGATGTTCCTGGCGATGCCCTGCAAAACGTGATAATTCCGCGACTGCCGTTTAGCGTACCGGACCAACCGCTGCTTGAAGCACGACTGGAACGCATAGAAGAGTCTGGCGGAAATCCCTTTGCTGACTACTCATTGCCTTCGGCCGTCATCCGATTCCGCCAGGGATTCGGTCGGCTTATTCGCACGCAGCAGGATCACGGAATGGTCGTTGTGCTGGATCCGCGCGTGTACACTCGTCGATACGGCAGAGTGTTCATCGATTCGCTGCCCACTTGTCAGATTATTGAAGAGAGTGTGCAACAGAGTTTCGAGTAGATGGCTTGGCCTTGCCGTCTATCAAATCATGCTTACGTGAATTGATACTGCGCACTTATTGTTCAGCATAAAACTGTGAGACATAATGAGGGTTCATAAGGCGTCCCGCTCAAAAAGTCTAGGAATAAAAACATGAAACTCAGCCGTCGACAGATGTTACTTTCCACTGCCGCAGCAGCTGGAGCTACCTTTTTTGATGTACCAGCAATCTTAGGTGCAGATGCCTACGGTGGATTCCCCGTTGGCGTACAAAGCTACTCCTTGCGTGGTTTCAACATGCTTGAGGCTGTTCGTCACATTCAGGGAATGGGCCTTCACTTCGTCGAGTTTTTCCCGGGACACGTACCCGTTACAGATGATGCTGCGAAAATCAAAGAAGTGAACGAATTACTGCAAAAAGCAAAAATCAGCATGAGTGCTCATGGTGTGCACGGATTCGGTGCCGACCACGCTGCGAATGAAAAGATCTTTGCCTACGCAAAGGCTCAAGGCATCAAGTGTCTCACGGCTAATCCTCAAAAAGCATCTTTTGAGAGTCTCGATAAACTCTGTGAGAAGTACCAAGTTCGAATTGCCATCCACAATCATGGCCCGGACGCCCTATACGACAAGATTGAATCGGTCGTAGATGCATGCAAAGGACGACACCCGCTGTTTGGTGCATGTATTGATACCGGCCACTTCATCCGTAGTAAGGAAAACCCGGTTGAAGCAGTTCATCGTCTCAAAGGCCGTGTGTTTGCACTGCATGTAAAGGACGAGGCTAAACAAGAGAAGCAATCTCACAATGTCGTTATCGGTGCCGGCCATCTTGATGTGACTGGTTTATTCCAGGCGCTAAAAGATACGAAGTTCCCAGCCGATGGAAGTGTCTCGCTTGAATACGAAGCTAATCCGCAGAACCCCATCGACGATATGAAAGAATGTCTTGAAGTAGCCAGGGAAAGTATTGCCAAGGTTAAGTGACCCTGCAGTAATGAAACAGGTATCAAACGGGAAAGATCCGGTAATGGGTGTTTCCCGTTTGTTGTTTAAAAGCCGAGGATGGGTCTCCCACGACACCACCCCTTCGATTTAGGAAAACATCATGCTGGCGAAACGCGTCATTCCTTGTCTCGACGTTAATCAGGGCAGAGTGGTCAAGGGAACCAACTTTCTGAACTTACGAGACGCTGGAGATCCGGTGGAGGTTGCCGCACGATATGAGCGTGAAGGCGCTGATGAACTTGTGTTCCTTGATATCACAGCAAGTCACGAACAACGCGATATTATGATCGACGTTGTACAGCGTACAGCGGAACAAGTGTTTATGCCGCTTACAGTGGGTGGTGGTATTCGAACGATCGAAGATATCCGTATCTTACTTAATGCCGGTACCGACAAAGTGTCTATAAACTCAGCAGCCTGTAAGGACCCGGAGTTTGTAAGGGAAGCAGCGAGGAGATTCGGCAGTCAGTGCATCGTGGTAAATATCGATCCCAAGCGAATCGACAAGGACGGTGAGGAAGTCTGGGAGGTGCACATCAACGGCGGTCGTACGCCAACAGGCCTGGAAGCGGTCTCCTGGGCCAAGGAAGTCGAGCGACTCGGTGCAGGCGAAATTGTACTTACCAGTATGGATTGTGACGGCACAAAGGACGGTTATGATCTGGAAGTGACCGCTGCGGTTAGTGAAGCGGTTTCCATCCCAGTGGTTGCGAGCGGAGGCGCCGGAAATCCTCAGCATTTAGCAGATGCGATTACCATTGGTAAAGCAGACGCAGCCCTTGCTGCCAGTATTTTCCATTTTGGTGAATTCACTATCCAGGAAACCAAAGCAGTTATGGCGGCAAATAATGTGCCCGTAAGGCTTGCCTAATCGGACAAATGACACGAAAACTTGTCTGGTTATAGGTACATATAACGGCCAGTTTATCCGTTAGGCACCGTTTTTTCTGAAGTCATTCTGAAGGTGCTGAACAGAGACGAAGTTGTGTACTATACTTTCATAGGTGGTGCTGATTGCAGCAGAAGCACGGCACGACCACTTGGCTTTTCTGAACAATAGATCTCGCATTCGCAAAAGGAGCCTTTGTTATGGCATCCACCGAACAAGCAGCACCAGAAATCGAACAGGGTGCTGAACGGTTTCTGGAAAAGCGCAAGGATTTAGAAGTCGACAAGCTTTTCCGTGCGATTGTGAAGCTCGAGGGTTCGGATCTCCACTTGAAAGTTGGACGGCCGCCTATCGTGCGCGTGGATGGTACGCTTAAGCCGCTTAGTCGTCCACCGATCGAGAAAGAGGAAATGGTACGGCTCCTGTTTCCAATGATGGACAAGCGTAACCGTAAGATCTTCGAAGATGAAGGTGGAGCCGACTTCGCATATACGGTCGAAGTGGACGGCGTGACCTGGCGTTTTCGCGTTAACATGCTTCAGCAACTTGGCAATATCGGTCTGGTGGCTCGTCGAGTTAGCAATTGGATTCCAGACTTTGAAGGCCTAAATCTTCCTCCGGTAATGGAGTCTCTGTGTAAGTTCGATCAGGGTATGGTGCTGTTGGCTGGCGTGACTGGTTCAGGTAAGTCAACAACGATTGCATCGATGCTGAACTGGATCAACCGGAATTACACGAAGCATATCCTGACGCTTGAAGACCCAATCGAGTTTGTTTACACCGAAGAAAATTGCCTGATCAATCAACGCGAAATCGGAATGGATGTTGTCGACTTTAGTGTCGCGATGAAGCATGCCGTACGTGAAGACCCGGATATTATCCTCGTTGGCGAAATGCGTGATGAAGAAACATTTATGACGGCAATCCATGCCGCTGAAACCGGCCACTTGGTGTTTGGAACCATTCACGCTTCGAGTGCTCCGACAACAATCGGTCGTATCCTCGACTTGTTCCCGGAAGAAATGCACGGTGCGATTCGAAGTGCCATCGCGTTTAACATGAAGGGAATTATTGCACAAAAGCTTCTGCCATCCATTGCCGAAGGTGTTGGTCGTGTGCCAACCGTTGAAGTCATGACGTTCTCACCGATGATTACCAAATTGGTACTTGAAGGTCATGATGAAAAACTTCCTGATGCGATTCGTATTGGTGCGGAAGACGGTATGCAAGACTTCACGATGAGCTTGAAAGAGTTGATCGATAAAGAACTAATTGATCGTGAAACCGCTTTCCGTGTCGCTCCAAACAGAGATGCTCTGAAGATGGCACTAAGAGGGATCAACGTATCGCAACCTGGAATTCTCTAATCCACACCCAAAGAGCGAAGCGGCGGAGTTGCCGATTCGCTTTGCAAAGACTTACCACATTGAGACGGGGCACAATTTCTTTCCATGGCGAATTCGCAGCAAAATCAGGATCTGCATCCTACTGAAATGGGCCCGCCGGTTGAATTCAAGGCAACAACTGGTGGAAATGAAGAAAACCAAACAGCAACAATCCGTTGTCGGCAGTCACCGGGCAGTGTGCCAGCCAAACATATTATGGCGCAGGCGCTCTCCGGTGATGCCTCCAGAATTCTGTTTGACTATTCAGCTCAGGCGGTTGCGATGCAACTGGAAGTTGATGGCATGTGGGAGAATATGCCCATTATCGATCGTCAGAACGGTGATATGATGCTCGCCGTCTTTAAGACGCTGGCTCACCTTGATCCTGCCGATCGCCAAACGAAACAGACAGGGGAGTTTGTTGTAAAACTCGAGCAGATTGAGAAGATCTGCAGTTTTGAGTCACAAGGTACTCCTACCGGTGAACGCGTTCTGATCAAGTTTCGGGTGAAGAAGGATCCGCTTAAAACACTTTCAGATCTCGGTTGTCGGGAAATCACTCTAAATAGTTTCAAAAAGTGGATCGGCGTACATCAGGAAGAAGGCGAGACAATCAGCAACGGCCTGCTAATCGTGTCAGCACCTGAAAATGGAGGCGGCCTGTCCACTCTTTGGCGGTGTGCACTTAGCGCCGCTGATCGCTTCATGCGTGACTTCGTTGCCTTTGAACCAGATGGTAGTAATGAAACCATGGTGGAAAACATCGCCATCAATCATTACGGTGCTGAGTCAGGTATCGAGGCTATCCCACAAATTGAAAAAGCGGTGCTGCGAGAGCCAGATGGGTTTGCTGTGCCGGAGATTTCGGATCCACACATTCTGAATGCTTTGTGCGATCAGATTCTGACTATGGATCGTATGGCCGTCGTCAGCGTCACGGCAAATAACGCAGCAGAAGCACTTGCGAAAGTATGTGCGCTTGGAGTCCCCGGAGAGAAGATTGCAAAAGTATTCTCCTGTAGCTTGAATATGCGGCTCTCAAGACGGCTGTGTTCCACATGCAAGCAACCCTTTTTGCCACATCCACAGCTATTGCAACAACTCGGTTTACCGCAATCACATGTGCAGGAACTTTACCAGCAATATCAACCTAACCCCGCTGAAATGGACGAGATTCCGCCCTGTCCAAAGTGTAGTGGTCGAGGGTTCAAGGGACGTGTCGGATTGTTTGAATTGCTTGAAGCAAGTGACCATATCAAACAAGCGATTATTTCCTCGCCAAATCCTGCAACTTTCCATCAAGTCGCCGAACAAAGTGGTATGGTTTCAATGAGGCAAGATGGCATTGTTCAGCTTGCACAGGGAATCACTTCCATGCAGGAGCTGCAGAGGGTTCTGGCATAAGCTGAACACTTTCGCTTTTCTGCCGTAACAAGATGGGTGTGAATCACCTTGATCGACTTGATTAATGAAGATTCATGGACCAGCAACGGTGATTTGTCCGCAGCTTACAGGTTTTGTGCCTACAGGACGCTTCAGATCCGAGATTTCAGACGATGGCCAGTAGCGAAGTAGATATTCAATCAGCAACAGATGATTGGGGCGAATCAACCAGATCCAAGGCGATCTCTCCGTGGGCGGTCGTGGCAATTGGCTGTGCCATTCCATCGCCACTCGCACTGTTATTCTCTGTCTTCTGGCTGTTTCCGGTTATTTCGCTTATTGCTGGGGCGATTGCACTAAAGGCATGCCGCGGAGGTGATGAGGCACGATTTACCGGAGCTAAAGTGGCCATGATTGGCATAATGGTGTCAGCCACGCTGATCAGTTGGGCCTTCTCTAAACGCCAGGCTTACGAACATCATGTCTACAGCATTTGTGAATCCAATTTTCGGAACTGGATGCAGTTGATTAAGGACAATAAACTGCGTAAGGCTCACCAGTTATCACAGACGATTTATACACGAGGAAAAGAGCCTGTTACTCTGCATGAGTATTATGAAAATGATCGGGCTCATCGTCTTGAGCTAAATGCATTCTTTGAGGAAGACCCAATAAATAAGATTATCGCCACCACGGATCATTGGGATCTCAATGGGTTGAAGCTCCTATCCAATGAGATTATTCATCAGGAAGACCGTGGCACGACTCGTGTGTTTCAAATTTATCAACTGGATATCGATGATGGAGGCTCAGGACAATCTCTTATCTTGCGTGTCCAAAGCCATCGGATGAATGACCCCCAGGGATTTTCTGGTCACTGGACTGTCTATGCGGTGAAGCGTTCCAACGCATAATCTCAATCCAACGCATCATTGCAAATGGATGCGAAATCCAATTGCACAGGTTGTAACGATAGAGCGTAAACCGATGTATATAAAAATTTGATTCGGCACCTACTTCGCTCGATTGTTGACATATGCACGTGCCGATAAATCACTTGGTTGGATAGGTAAATCGCTAGAAATTCGCAGGAATAAGAATCTTGGAAGTCATGAATAGATTCTTCCACACCATTAGCTCGCTGACTCTGATTGCGATTCTTGTAATTAGTACACCTGTGCAGGGAGAAGATCTTCTCGCTCCGCTGCCAACATTCAAAGAGATGTTGCAGGCAGACAGCGGTGAATCAGAACCGATTTCGTTTGACCGGCCGGACACTCACGCACCGGGACAGCTAATGGGTGATCATCTTCACGCCCCCGGAAGCCAGATGTTCGAATACAAGTACATGAATATGTCTATGTCTGGATTACTCACGGGCGATGATGAGATTTCCAATATGGCAGCCCAATCGTATAACGGTGCCGATTACATGGCAGTGCCGACAAAAATGAATATGGAAATGCACATGATGCATTACATGGTTGGTTGGCACGAAAATGTCACACTTTACATCATGCCAATGTGGGTTGTTAATACGATGGAATCGACAACTTACATGGATGGTGGGATGGGCTCGATGCCGATGGGCACGATGCGCCGCAGCAACGGTGGATTCGCAGACTTGCCGTTTGGTGGACTGTGGCTGTTGAAGAAAAACTCATTTGGTGAACTCATCGCAAACATTGGAGTTTCGGCGCCAACAGGTGACATTGACAATCAAACGACCAATCCGATGATCGGTATGCCAATGGAATTTCCATATGCAATGCGAACAGGTGCCGGTCACTGGCGAGCGCTTCCTGGTTTAACCTATAAGCGTTTAGATGATGGTGGTTCGTTAGGTGTGCAGATTCAATCCGCCATCGCACTCGGTACAAATGACGAAAGCTATTCCGTCGGTGATGAGTACCGCTTAAGTTTCTGGAAAACCAAACTTATTGATGATCAAAAACGACTGGCCTTTAGTGCTCGCATTGAATCGCTTTGGCGCGGTAGTATCCAGGGTGCAGACGCAGATCTCATGATGGGAATGAGTCCTGTAGCGAACGCTAGTTTCAGTGGCGGTAACTGGATTAATCTGGGACTTGGTGGTATCTACACGCTCGACAGCGGTGCTCGCTTAAACCTCGAATTTGGAATTCCGCTGTATCAGCACGTCGACGGTATTCAAATGCGGCAGGATTGGACGCTTGCGGCCAGTTGGTCCAAAAGTTTCTAAGTGGACAAGGGGCGAACAAGGGGCGAACAAGGGTTAGTTTGATATGACTTGGTTGCGGCCGGCACGCTTGGCTTCATATAACGCCTGATCGCAACGCCGAAATGTGCCTTGCTGATCTTCACCTTGCATCCAACTCGTGATTCCTGCGCTGCAGGTTATGGAGATCGTGGCAGCGTCGGCCGTGAACGGTTGTGATGCGGTTCTTAGTATCCACGTGTTTAGAGCATGTGTTGCTTCTTCACTTGATTGAGTGAAGATGACAGCAAATTCATCACCTCCCCAGCGAAAGGCACTATTGCCCCGCGCAAGCTGAGATTCTAAATCTGAAGCGATCTCACGTAGGATCATATCACCGGCGAGATGGCCGTGTTCATCATTGACTCGCTTGAAATGATCCACATCGATCAGCGCAATCGAAAACTCGCTCGATGATGCTATGAGGCCATCCAACGTGTGTTCGAAACCATCGCGCAGCGGTAATCCGGTAATGCTGTCCGAATTGTCGTGAACGCCGGTGTGAACATGAATGCTCCTGCGTCCAAGGAAGAAGCAGGTTACAGCTGCCACGACTGAAATCAGGAACCAAAAAATTGAAAGAGGAGTGGGCATGCGTGTACCGCTTAATTATGACTCTTGAATGATACAGCAGTAAATTAGTCGGAAAACCATACCGCGCATAAAAAATGCTCCCGAGCGAGTGAGTCTTGTCCCAGGGGGGCAGAGGACGCTGACAAATTCGCATCGGGAGCGATTGGACGGTGAGATAACACTTCGCATCCGTGCTGATGTTATCTACAAAGGTCACTTTTTATCACCATTGCTTTAGCATCCGTGCCAAGCTTTATGGCAATGAGTGGTTAGAAATGATTAATAAGTTAAACACTCCCAACGGGGCGGGAAATTATTGAAATATCGAAAACACGTCAAGACCGGTTTTTCAACAATTACAAAAAATCGTTTATCATGACTATGGTGGCACCTCTGTTCAGGACGACGTCACTCCCAATTGCCGCATCATATAACGGCACGGAACTAGTTCTTATCCCAGTGTTTTACAACGCGCAGCTACAGTTAGTCGTTTGCAAATGCCCGCGGAAGCCAGCAGCCATCCCATCTTTCAGTGGAAAAATGTGCGTAAGGAATTTCCCGGTGTCATCGCGTTAAATGGCATCTCGATCGAATTAAGTGCGGGACAAATACACGCGATCGTCGGTGAAAATGGCGCTGGCAAAAGCACCTTGATCAAACTGGCAGCCGGCGTTTATCAACCCGATGGTGGCAGTGTTGTCCTTGACGGTCAGCAGTCGATTCATAATCCCGTAGAAGCTTATCGCAATGGAATTGTGACGGTCTTCCAGGAATCTGAGCTTTTTGACCAGTTATCGGTAGCGGAAAATATGGCTCTACTTAAAGGCCTTCCATGTAAGCATTTCGGAGTGGTCGATTGGCAACAAATAAAACAATCTTCGCTCCGCCAATTACAAAACCTTCCGGAGAAACTCGATCCGACGATTAATGCTGTTCAGCTCAGTGTCGCTCAACGACAAATGTTACAGGTTGCCGCTGCTGTTTCAGAAAATGCCAAGGTACTGATTCTAGATGAACCAACCAGTGCGTTGTCGGCTAAGGAGTCACAGTGGTTGTTTGAGCAGATTAAGGCATTGCGTTCGCAAGGATGTGCAATCGTTTATATTTCTCATCGGCAAAACGAGATTTTTGAACTCGCTGATGTTATCTCTGTGTTACGCGACGGCGAACTAATTTGGACTAAGGATCGCTCTGAGGTGACGTCGGAATCACTGGTGACGGCCATGGTCGGCCGGCCCGTAGATATTGAGTCGAATCGGGACCTGCACACGCCAACCAATACGTTACGATTCCAGGCTCATCAAGTATCCGACGCCAACGTGCTGGATGGGATTGATCTCGATATAAACGCCGGTGAAATTGTCGGCCTTTACGGACTTATCGGTTCAGGCCGCACAGAATTTGCTGAAACAGTTTTCGGTATTCGCAAAAGGTCCTCCGGGTCAATTTACATCGACGGTATTGAAGTCGAGATTCGCACACCTCGCGATGCCGTTCGCCATGGCCTCGCATATTTATCTGAAGACCGTTTGAACAAGGGTGTGTTTCGATGGCTTGATATCCGTGAAAACACTGTGGTGGCTTGCCTACGTCAGATCTCAAATGTTTTCACAAATCGTCGCGAAGAACTGGCTGCTACTACGGACATGGGGGAGAAACTAAACACTCGATATGCTCATCATCGTCAGCCAATTGAAACATTGTCTGGTGGGAATCAACAAAAGGTCGTTGCAGGCCGCTGGCTACTTACAAAACCTAAGGTGCTAATCCTCGATGAACCAACCCGCGGTGTGGATGTCGGAGCAAAAGAAGAGATCCACGATATTATCCAGTCGCTTGCTGAATCCGGCCACGCCATATTACTTATCTCAAGTGAATTAAATGAGGTAATGCGTTATTGCCATCGAATCGTTGTGTTTAGAGACGGGCAGGTTGCTGGTGAAGTCGATGCGGCTAATGCCAAGTCATCTAACGTCGCGGACTTGGCGTTTCCAAAAAACACAGCGTTTGAAATAACGGATGATCCAGATACGAAACGACAGACTCGCCGCCGAACAGGTTGGAGAGCCTTACTCCGAACGGAATCAGCGCTTGCCGCGATGATTGTGGCGCTGTTGATTTTATTGAAGGTGCAGCAACCGGATTATCAGATCTCAGTGCTGCTGGATGCTTCCGCAACATGGATGATTTTGGGACTAGCAGCAGCCATCGTGATCATCGTTGGTGGTATTGATATTTCGATTGGATCCTTAGCCGCCCTATCCGCCGCATGTGGTGGTTTTGTATTGCAAACGGACTTACCGCCATCGGTCTCCATTCCCTTAGCGATGATCGTTGCCATGTCCGTCGGAGCTACTGGCGGCCTTATCAATTCCGCCTTATCGCTATGGGGAAATGTTCATCCAATCGTTGTGACGCTGGGCATGCTGTACGCGTATCGAGGTCTGGTGAGTACGATTATGGACGGCAAGAATATTTCAAATTTGCCAGATGGATTTGGCAGTCTGGCCATCGTTGACGGCTTCTATACATCCGTTATCTATGGATTGGTCATTTCGGTGTTTGGATTCCTGTTACTTCATCATTGTCGATGTGGCAGGCACTTTTTCGCTGTTGGAAACTCTCCGACCGCCGCCAGTCTTCTTGGAATCAGAAAAAGTAAGAACTGGTTCTACGCGTTTGCTATTGGAGGTGCTCTGGTAGGATTGGCCGGAATGTTGCAGTTGGCTCAGAAAGAGCAAATGCAGGCTACCCTCGGCCGGAACTGGGAATTGGAGGCCATCGCCGTTGCTGTTATTGGCGGCGTGTCGATTAACGGAGGTAAAGGTAGTGCGATTGGCGTAATCCTAGCCGCTATCTTGGTGCAGACTTTTAGCGCTGTGCTCATCAAGTTCGGAGTGCCGGGTGATCGCATGAAGTTGGTTATCGGGCTGATGATTCTCGTTGCTGTTTTTATGGATCATCTTTGGAATCGACAGCGATCTGTGCAGTCGACCGGTGGTGATTCGTCATGAGTAGTAAAACCGTTCAAGAACGTAATGGCTCATTCGACGATAAGAGAATCGGGCAAACTCTGTTGAGTTATGCGGTGCCATTCCTGTTGCTTCTGATTTTCGCGACTGTCATGTTTCTGAAAACGGAGAATCCACGCGGATTGATTCGCGCAGGTGTGCAATGGATGGAAGTCGGATCCGTAGCGGTGGTCATGACCGCGATTGTTATCACCGGCGGCATCGACCTGTCTGTAGGATCGATGGTGGCACTGTGTAGCGTGTGTATAGGCGTTTTATGGGAAGATGCACAATTATCAATACAGATGGCGAGCGTGTGTGCCATAGCGGCTGGTTTGGCTTGCGGATTACTCAACGGACTCTTAGTCGTCGTCGGACTCTCGCCACTCATTGTGACTTTGGCAACGATGGCTTTTTACTCCGGCCTTGCTCTGGCACTCTCCAACGCCCAACCAATAGGTTTTACTAATGAACTGGTAATGGCCATGGAAGACGCCAACCTCTTGTTTGGCTATCCCCTGCAGTATTACTTCTTCTTAATAGTGCTGATTCTCGGGTATCTACTGCTCCACCGGTGCCGTATCGGTAGAGCATGTTTCTATATCGGAGAGAATATGGAAGCAGCTAGATACAGCGCGATTTCGATTGAAAAGACACAGTTGGTGCTGTACGGACTGAGCGGTTTGGTTGCTGGAATCGTAGCTGTACTGAATACCATGTATAAGCTAAATGCGAATCCCGTAGCTCACGAAGGAATGGAATTGCATGTTATCGCCTGTGTGGTTGTGGGCGGGACGCTGATCACTGGCGGTCATGGTTCCATCGGTCGCACGCTGCTTGGATTGCTAGTCGTGGCCAGCCTTGATATCGGCCTGAATTTTCTAAGTAGCGATTTCAAATGGCTCAATCCACAAATGAGACTAATCCTTACCGGCTGTCTCGTAGTTGCAGTGGCAATTTGGAATCAGAAAGTGCGTGATTAACACAACACTTGTTCGCCTGTGTCAGCGCTCGTTAGTACCGCCTCAGTAAATTCCATGTACTTTACACCTGCGTCGAAGGTCGTAAATTCAATCGGCTCGATGCCACGAATAGCGTTGATGAATTCTTCTTCAACACGCCAGCCACCCTCATCACCTTCCGGTACAGTGACTTCTGTCATCTCGGAAGCACTTGAAGATCCAAAATACAGAGTGTCTGTATCAAATCGGTACTTAAGCGTGCCCTCGCTGCCGTAAAGGTGTACTTGATTAGCAGGGCCGTGATGAATCACGCTACTCAAATGGTAGATCCCGCGGGCGCCACCGGGAATTTCCGTTACTGCGTGTACTGTATCCGGTGTGCCAACGACTCCAGTGGTGTTTTCGTATGGTGTTGACCGCGTCTCTGTAAATGTCTGGATCGTAGCCATTACATGGGTTGGATGATCGATCCAGCGCACCAGAGGTTCGTGTAGGATTCCCAAAGCGAGCATATTGATACCGCTAAACTCTGCGGCCTGACGCCAGTGAAGCGGTGATTGCGAGTCCGCATATGCGGTGTTGGTTCCCAGCACTGCGAATTCCCGTAATGTCCCCAGTCGTCCCTCGGCAATAAACTCTTTCACTGTCTTATGAGCTCGCAATCCGAGCGGACTCGGCACAATCTGTGTGATTAGATTGGGCTTAGCGAGGCTAGCTTCATTCATTTGACGGGCTTCGTCGGCATTCATCGCCATGCGGGCTTCGGTCATGACATGTTTGTCAGCAGCGAGTGCAGCGAGTGTGATCGGACAGTGCAAATAAGGCCATGTTCCAATCACCACAGCGTCGATGTCAGGATCTGCGACGAGTTGTTCCCATGAATCAAATGTGTTGGGAATCGAATATTCTGCAGCGACACGTGCGGTGGACTCGGCGTTGCTGTTGCAAACGCCTGTAATTTCAACATTCTCACAATTCAGCAAACCAGGAACGTGTCGCAGCTTGCAATTGGCTCCGAGGCCAACGATTCCAACTCGGATCGTATTCATCGTGGATTCTCTTATGATCTAAAATTTGTATTGAGTAACGCGGTGGACTAGAAGTCGTATTGATCGATGTTGTCCTTGGTAAAGACGATGTGCGGGCCAAGAATGGCTTGCCCATCTACGATGACCACCTGCTTGATTCGGCCAAAATCATACGTGCCGTCAGCGATAGACTTATTTTCCTTTAGGTATGCGGCCATATGCACTGTTAGATAACCAAGGTCAACTGGATTACAAAGTGCAAAGCGGGCAACGGTCTTGTCGTCAACGTATTCACGCATAATAGATGGGAGGGAGACGCCAGTGACAACAACGGAGTCAACCAGTCCCGCATCTTTTACGGCTTTTGCGGCACCTGGGACAGCAACCGATGTCATGCCCCAGATTCCCTTAATGTCAGGTTGTGCATTGATTGCTGCGGCAGACATCTCCTGAGCTTTGCTTTGATCTTCGCCCGGCATGAGTGGTTCGAGCAATTCCATCTCAGGGTGCTTCTCTGCGATGATTTTGCGCATAAGAGCCATCCATGTGTTTTGGTTGGATGCGGTTGGGGTGCCACTTACAAGTAAATACTTACCCGCCAATTCCGCCCCACGGTCTTTTGCACCGTCAACCATCATGTTCACCAGATTCTCCGCAATTTGCTGATTCGTTGCCTGATTCACAAAGATTAGGCGGCGCGATGTCTCCGGGTTGGCGTCAGTGTCCCAGGTCAGAACCGTGATGCCATCTTTTTCAGCGGCACGTAGCGTAGACGCGACGGCATCCGGGTCATTGGGTGCAACGGCGATACAATCATATCCCTGAGCGATCCATGTATCGAGCATCCGAACTTGCTCTTCGTGACTTGCTGCGGTCGGGCCATCAAAATGAACATCTAGCCCGAGTTCTTTACCCGCTTCGAGAGCGCCTCTTTCTGTTGCCTCAAAGTATGAAATACCGACCAGCTTCGGCATAACACCGATTCGTATGGAATCACCAGCTGTCGTATCATCTATCACACTTGCCGTCTCGCTCGAGCATCCACATACAAATGATGTCAGTATTAACAAAATGAAAAATCGGCGCATGGTGTAAATCTCTCTATGGACTGTCGATGTATATGAGTTTCCAGTCGGGCATAAAGCTGGATGAATCTTGTCTGACAACCTTTGGCTCGGCAAATAAATCCAAGTAGGTATCCAGCCGCCCATCGTGCAGTAATTCTGATGGTGCTGCTATTAGTATGCCATTTTCAGGGAGGTGATTGTATGACTGCTTGGCCGATAGCTGTTCATTTGTGCGTAAGTGCAGGTGCTCCATCAACACTCGGCTGTGGGGTAACTCGAGTTGCATAGCTGGATCGATGATGAGCAATAGACGTTTGTTAGTTGTGAGCTGTTCCAGCTCAGCAAAGAATTCGACTGCATCCCCATCCTTAGTCAACACATCATGACGAATACCACTCGCACCAGTTAAATTCGCTGCATAACTCGACCGAATTAACGACTTGTCTACTAATGTAGCTGCACCGTACAGTGCCGGGCCGATGACAAATAATAGGAGTGATACCCAGCCAAGCGATTGAATTCGCAATCGTTGTTGTCGAACAAGATTCACTGAGATTTTCAGAATCCATGGGAGAGTGGCGATAGAAACACATCGAACCAATCGTGCATCCATGTGAATCGCACTTCCCCTAATGAGTAACAAGGTTAATGCAATCACGTTTACAGAGCAGCAGACGATAATGATGTCTCGTAAGAGTACACGTTGGCCGTCATTCTTATCAGTGGATTTATACGAGACCAACATGGCAACAAAGAGAATGGCCAGTGGAATAGAAAGCCAGCCGGCAGCACCATCGCCAAATGGCCCAAGTGGGCTCAGGGTGGGGCTATCGCCGGCTACAAAGACACGATTGATCAAGGACTCCAGATCGGAACATGCCAATAGCCAACTGCCAGGGGCCCAAAGTAGAGGGGTGAGTTGTGCACCAGCGGTTTGAGTGGTTGGGTTTCCACTTGGTAAGAGTCCGAACGTGAATACCAATACACTGCTGATGGCTGCTCCCGAAAAGAAGAACAGCAACCGACTGCGACTGACACCATGTCGCCAGCAAACGAAACACCAGCCGCTTGCGATGCCAAGACACGTTAGTCCGGCACTATATTTCAGCAGAACGAGTAATGCTGTGCAGATTCCTGCTGCTGTCGCCACTGCATGGTTACTTCCCTTACAACACAAGTCTGACGTCATTGCTCGTACGTTGAGTAACAGAATCCACGGGAATACTCCCCAGAACTGAAATTCTCCGCCGTCGTACTGGTAGCCATTAATATGACTAAACCTAAACAGGACAAATGCACACCCTAACCAGGGAAGCCAGGTTGATGGCACGCAACGCTTGAATAGTATTATCCATCCTGAAATACCGATCATCATAAAAACTAAGACGGTGACTTGAATGGTCGTGCCCCAATTTGCATTAACGCCGAATGACCTCAACATTTGACGTACAAATAGCGGGATTGCGCCATAACTTTGTGGCCACCAGGTTAGCGGCTGCGCCAGATCTTCTCGCAGGTCATCGGGGTCGGCATGAAAACTAGTGAATGCATCGGGGGAATTCCCGATTTGCCATTGGTCTACTGCGGAAATGCATGTGCCGACATCAGTCAGTAATCCGGGTGACTGACTGAATGGACTGGCCAAAACACCAGCCGTAAGTAAGGTGAACAGCGACCATCCCAGCAATTGCGACTTTTTCCCTGAAATCGTTTTCTGATGAATGATTTCCGGGATGTCAGTCATGCTAATAAATCATTTAATGGTGGCAGCCAGACAGGAAGACGTTTGAATAATCCAATTGCTAACTCACTTGCTAAGCGCGTGGAAACTTGAATGTGATCGTGAGAGATCGCATCTTCTACATCAAGGAATCCAAGTAACAGTTGCGTAAGTGCTTCCGGTGTACAAGTGATGTAACTCCGACCAAGCTTACCTGTGGAGATCTTTATACTACGCTGGTTGATCGAAATCAGAACCTTTTTGTCTCCAACTTGAATACCTAACTCATCACCAGTATTCAGACTGGAGTTACGCGCCTGTTGCGACAGCACTGGACGTACGCTCTCCAACAAGTTGATCGGATCAAAGGCCTTCGTGATGAAGACCTGACCGTTTGCTACTGATGTGTCATTAAACTTTCCGCCGGACAAGCGGAAGACTTCATGAACAGGACTTGTAGCTGCGGCATCTAATCGCACAGGTTGATCATTTTGCTCGATAACATCTCCGCAAATCCTCTCTAGAAGATTTAGGATTATATCTTCACGATTATCTTCAGCCATCATCTCAATAATGCGAGCGCCCTTAACGACCGCATAACCTTTAATAGCATCGAAACCGGTTTCCAGATTGAGCTTATCGAGACCTTCTACTGCCACATAAATCTGGTCAAAGCTCTGCCGATTAAGCAGCCAACGCCAGTATGCATCAGTACGTTCATATGCCCCAAAGGCACCTTCGCTGTCGTTGTCATAAAGTCGGACCAACGCATCTTGCTCTACATGGCGCCATATTCGAACTTTAATGGGCAACCCTTTTTCAATGAGAGGGTTGTTTCCATTCTTGCCCTCTTCGGCTCGCTTGTATTCCCGAATGTAAGAGAGAATATTACGTGGCAATGCTGTGCTGAACGAATGTCGAATTCCAACGGCCCAACCGCACTGCTTGAAAAAATCAGCTTGAGATGTGGTTAGCACGCCGACACATGCCCCCTGCTCCCGCATCAAGTGCTCGCACTTTTCAAAGATCGTGGAGCCGATGTTCTGACCACGAAATTCCGGGGCTATGGCCATTTCAGTAAGCCACGCAATGGGCACGGTCACTGGCCCAAATCGCATGTCACGAAATTGTACTCGTGCGTGACCAACAATCCTTGATCCAAGACGTGCGACAATCCGATCCGTTGGTTCATAATACGGATCTTCCAGTTGCGCAGCGTAATCCGTGCCGCTTGGGCATTGGAAGACATTCATCAGGAATCGATGAATTGCTGGGTGATCACCCGCACGTGCAGGGGCAATCTGGACGAGTGAATTCAGTTGACTTGCTGGCGTTGTTCGGAGTCCTTGTTCGAGCAAGTTTTTACGCTCTAGTGGACTCCTGTTCGATAGTGTCGAACTCATGGAGAAGAATCCCTTCTTGGTGCGATCGATCCATCCGCAAATCCATTTGCACCCACAATCTAAGGCGTTATCAAACTGATTTCTAGTAACTCGCTTAGATTTTTTTTGGGAAAAAGGCAGTATGACATTTCTCTCGTTTGCAGTAACTCCCGCTGCTTTACCGCTTTTTCAACCAGATCTTGGTGTTCCGAAAGCTGTTCATGGGCTGCTGAGAGTAACACCTGTAACTTGCTGTGAATACGTTCCAGCTCCAGATGCCATTCACGCCGCTCAGCCGGGTCTACATCTCGAGCGATCCACGCTTCTTTTTCAACAATTAAATCGTCTACGTTATCGCCTAAGTGCAGGTGTGGTAACAACTTACGCACTTTGGAAGCGAATCGATCCGGCGCGTGCTTAAAGTCTCTCAGTGCTGAACTTATTTCACTCAAATCTACTATGCCTTCGTCCGGTAAATCGAGAGGCAAAAATGCCGTCATGGTTGCAATTGAAAAATGTGGAGCGGGAATTTGAAACATATGTTCGATGATGTAGTCGGTCAGCTGATCATATTTTCCACCACCAATTCCGTGGACGAAAAAATCCCCCAAAAAAAGCCGTAAAAACATGGTTGTTGTGAGCGCGCGAGGGCGAATATAGACACCCATGTTCCTTAATTCAGCAATGAATAGAGTATCCTCATCACCTTTTAAAGAAATGCTCTCTTTCCATCCGGCATTGTCTGAAAGTGTGACTGTCTTAGATTCAGTACCAAAGTCGTCAGAAGTCTCGCTCATAAATAGGCGTCTGCGAGTCGGATTCTTGTTTGTCCAAATCCAAAATGGTAATTCAATCCATTCTGTTGAGTGCTCAAGCTCCGGTACAGGATGTGATTTGCTGCGGATCTTATTGATCTGTCGATACTCAGCTAGACCAGTGTTGTAATGCACTATGAATTCGCTCGCATGCCCCATGATATGTCTTGCGAATCGAGTAAATACAGCAGTGTCACATATGTCACTTAATGGCACTTCCCAAGTTGCTTGACCAAGTGTTCCTTCGAAAACATGTCGTGCCTGAGCAATCGCCAAATAGGGGTTACCGTGTTGCTCTGCTTGCTTGAGTGCAAAAGGCCAAAGCTCGTGAATCAGTGGGTCATCGATTAATGTGCCGATTAACTTGCTAACATTCTCAGCGAAACTCTGAAACTGTGAGGCACTTTGTATGTGTGCCATCTCAAAAGGGACGGCAGCATCATCCGTGTCGAACATGATCGGACTCAGCTGGTGTTGACCATCGATACATTCTGGAGCGTGGATGAACCGTGCCGGTGCAACGTCATTGTCGATGACCAGATTAACAACATTTGTGTTGAGGTTCTTTCCCAGATGTGAGAGATAGAAATTCTTAAACCAGACCCCTGGGTGAAACAACGTTGGTTGGTGCCCAGAAAGCACTGTAGGTTTGTCGGGATCCAAGTCGGCTAGTTGAGCTGTGTCTCGATACGTAGCCGTATACTGTGTGGCTTTGGCAAAGAGCTCACGGCGGGCCTGACTTACGAGTTCTAAATAGGCTCTGCCATCAATTTCCAACGCACTATTTGTGATAGCAGAGATATTGGAGTTGATCTGTTTACTGGTAACAGAAAGTTCCGGTGAGATTAATTGCTCGCCATGTTTCGTAGGTGCGCGAAGCTTCTTATACGTAAGCGGGCGTGGCTGAAACATAGAAATCGCCGGTTAGGGCTTAGATGAATTAGACGGATGGAAACTCTAATACCTCGTCACCGTGAATGGCTGCACTAATACTTCGATCTAGCACCAGGTGATAATATTCCAATCGCGTGTGTGCGTCATCAAGTACGCCACCAAACGATCGACTTTCATCCAGATAGATCAACGGTACCGGCAATTCAATGATGTCGAGCTTGTTGGCGGCTGCCTGAGCCCACAGTTCCAGCGGCATTGCATAGCCATTTTCTGCGAGGTCGAGTTTATTTAATGCTGATACTCGGTATGCCTTAAAGCCGCAGAAGGCATCCGTTAGCCGGATGCCTAGTCTCCGTTGGATTTCGGCTGCTACTTGCATGTTAATGGCACGCCTGGTTTCCGGTGGAACACTGTCACCGTCAAACACTTTCAAATAGCGACTGCCGGAAACAATGTCGACATCCTGACATGCTTGCACGAACAAAGGGATTCTCTGTGGTTCGTGCTGGCCGTCACAATCAATAGTGACAACGATTTCAAAATCGTTGTCACTGGCATACTGAAACGCTGTTCTTAGGGCTGCACCATAACCTTGGTTTTCTTCGTGACAAATAACGGTGACATCGCTGCGGCTCGCTAATTTTTCCGCGGTGCCGTCTGTGGAGCCATCATCCACGACCAACATATGTTCACTGTATTGTTTCACCTGATCGAGTACTTCATCGACATGTTGAACTTCGTTGAAGACGGGTAATGCAGTTAGGGATTTTAGATTCATGGTGGATATTGGTCAGCGAAGCGAGAGTATTCCCAAACCGCCATTCTAGGCAGCAAACAGTAGCGTGGGAATGTAATTAGGCGAGTGATTTGCGTTTAAGCGGTACTTATGGGAGGTACCAGTGAAGTGGATCACATTCGTTTTCGCTTGCAAAACAAGACAAGTCTTTAAACAAGTCCTGAATCATCACAGCAAGAGATTCACTGGCAAACCGCTCACTTGCATAGTGCCCTGGTAACAACAAGCTGATTCCCAAAGCCTCTGCTTCAAGGCAAGTGTGAAAACGTGTTTCACCGGTAATGAGCACGTCACAACCAGCTTCTTTTGCATCCTGAATAAACTCGCCAGCACTGCCACATGCGACGCCCACACGTGCAATTTGGTTATCAAGGTTGCCAACCGACTGGAGAGAATCGATATGAAGAAATGTACAGAGAACCTTAGCCAAGTGACTGAGTTTTCCTTCCCAGTCACCATACCGACCAGCTCCCAGCTGGTTCTCGTCCTTTTCGTTGACAATTATTGGTGCAGTGTTAGTTAAGCCAATCCCGTTGGCAATTTGCTGATTGATTCCGTTTGCCGCGGAATCCCATGCTGTATGTGGGCTATAGACGGAGATACCGTTTTTAGCCAGGTTCCACATTAAATCACCGGTTGGAGATTCAGTCGTTATGCTGGAAATCGGACGAAACGGGATCGGGTGATGCGTAATCAGTAAGTCCACTGATTTCGCAATTGCCTCATCAACCGTTTGCTTTGTTACCGTTAGACATGTCATTGCGCATTCAACGATGTCGTTCGGATCTCCTGCTAATAAGCCGACGTTATCCCACGATTCAGCAAGGTGTTCAGGCGCAATGTGCAGTAGCGCATCTCGGATTTGTCCGACAGTTGTCATTTGGGTTACTCAGACTTGTGGTTATTTGTCTTCTGAGCCGTCCTTCTTTTCTTCGTCTTTAGCAGGTTCATTTTTTTCGATGGTGCCAAACAGGTGCCCGCCGACGTCTCCGTGAGACCATGTTCCAGCGTATTTATTTTTATAAATGACCACACGGGAACTAAATGTACCTAAACCCGGTATTGCCACATTGGTCAACGAGATTACCGGAGTGGTTTCAGCCCATTTGACTTCCAGAACCATGGGGACTTCCACATCGGTGGAGCCGTACTTGATTCGAGCTTTGATCAGCCAGAAGTCGCCGTTTTCCTGTTTGGTTGCACTGACGATGGTGTATTCTTCTTTAGGCAGCCCGTCCGGATAGTCTTTGCCCAGAATGGTGAAATTGCCAACGAATTTAACATTATGAAGTTTCTTGGATAGTAACTCATACAACTGGGCCTTCGTGTAACTCGAAGGCTTTAGCGGTTTAGCTTCCTGTGCGCTCACGGGGCCGCATAGCACAGACATAGCAAACAGGCAGAATACAGCGCCAAATTTCTTATTGATCGTTAACATCTTCTTGCTCCTGATAAAGTGCTGAATCGTGTCGTGTGTGTTTGGAAGTCTTTTGGGATCCGAGTGAGTCTTAATTATGAGAAACAATTGGGCCTTGGACAAAGTATAGGGTACTTAGATCCGCTTAAGTGCTTCAATGGTCCTTTTGATTTCCGGTACGGGCATTTCGATTTCTTCGCGGTCCACCGTGAAATAGCCGGTGTAATGCTCTTTCTCTAATACGCCAAAAATCTGATCAAAGTCGACGGCACCTTCGCCAAAAGTCGTTTCCAGCCCCTGGCCTTTGGCAATATCTCTCATTGCATCTTTTATACGCACATGGCGCACAAAAGTTCCAAGTGCGTCGATGGTCTCTGATGGAGATTTGCCGTTCATCATTAGACGGCCGGGATCGAAGTCAATTCCGGCAGTGCCTTCGGGCATGGTTTCAAGTAGCGTTCGCATCAGCTTGCCATCGTCGCTTGTTGTTCTCGCGCAGAGTGAACTGCCAGCGGTATCACCGAATCGGCCGAGATCGTTTAAGGATTCAACAAGCGTCTGCCAGCGAGGACTGCCTTCGTTACTGGGGATGACACCAATGTGATTCGTGACAACCTTGGATCCAAGTCTGTATGCCAGTAGCATCGCATCACAAGTTGCGCTGATACGTTGATCCAAGCCTTCACTGATGTCGTAGCCATGGCGCGTGTTAAAGGCCAGGCTGCTTACCGTCAGATCAAAGTCACTGAGGAGTTTCTTGACGTGCCGTACCGCTGAGTCACTCATCTCTTTCATGTTGAGATGGACGCGAGCGTCAATCTCGACGGCTTCGGCTCCCATGCTGGCAGCGGACTTTAGACCACGCCGCAAGTCGTGAGTGATATTTGCAAGGCAAACGGAGGTGCGAATCTGAAGCAATATTCTAAACCGGGTGTAGGTTGCGAAAGCAGCTGTTGTTTGAAGGCGCTGCTATGGATGAATTATTGAGTTCATCTTAGTTGCCAGATGGAGACGTTGAATATACGGGAGCGGCATTGCTTTTGGATTTAGAAAGCTATTAGGATTCCCGAGACTCGCGGTGATGTGAACAACGAATTTGCATCAATAGGATGCGGATTCGATCGATTTTATGGCTGAAACGAATGCTTGATCTAAGCACAGATAAGAAAATCAACTGGTGCATCACCCTCATAGGTTGTAGTTGCCTATTTGTCTTTCAGGTGGTATCGCTCTCTCCGGCTTGGGCTGACGAAGCTGCTTCACAGACAGATCTGGAAGAGAGACTTGATGAGGTGGTCGCTGAACACCGATACCAGCATGAGCGAGATAGATTAGGTGATGAGAGCATGGACGACATTACAGAGAGTCTCATTAAGTTCTTCCTTCACGACCGAATATCCATCGATGCAGATTTTACCCGTGGTTTCGTTGATGGCGTTCTTGTGCCAGTAGCAGTTGGTGCTCAATTGCCATTTGCGATACCGAAATCTCTTATTGAGAGGGATGTCACTAAGGCCAAGTTTCTGGATTATCCGTATCAGGCACATAGATCAGGAAACATGATCACCTATACAGCAAAGGAGTGGCTTGAGGATCCGTTGATGAGTGAAGGCTGGGAAGCAAACCAAATGAGGATACAAACGGATTACAGCTGGAATTCAAAAGCTTCCGCGGTAAACACCCGATTCTTGCTGGAGGGTGAGGGGCGAGTAGGGATTAGAGGAAGTTTTGATTATCGTCGGGACGTAGAGATGCTAGCTGGCTATAACGGTCAGAATGATTTCTGGATTGGTGACATGGCAATGACATATCGCTTTGCCCAATCCGACATGATGCAATTACGGGCGGGCGGTGGATTCATGTGGTTTTCAGATGGCATTGATTCTGATATTGGCTGGAACTTCGTTTACGAAGCAGATTGGTATCTTAAGGACCCCTGGGTTGTAAACGCTTCACTGAATTTAGGTGCACTACATTTTCAGGAAGGCCGAAGCAGTGCACCGGTAGTCAATTTCCGCACAACCATTGGTTACCAACGCAAACGAATTCAGGCCTACATCGGGTATCAGCACCTCCAAATCGGCAACGACGAACGTGATGCACTAATTTCCGGCCTACAACTGAGCTTCTAAACTCCGTAATCATGGACACCCACTTTTTGTTTGAGTGCTTTTTTTACGACACCGATCCAAATCCAGGACCCAAATCTAAGACAGTCATAGATTTCGATTGCAAGAACATAGACTGTCTATGAATTTTGAGACTTATTTTTTCGCAAAAGACTGGAAAAACAGACTTAAACAAAAAGTGGGTGTCCATGATTGGTGATTGGAGTTGACGTGGAGAATTGCTCGTTTGTAGCATTCGCGTAGTTGAAGAGGTGTGCCCTGTGGTGACAGTGGATTTGTCACATTGTGCCGTGTGTGAGTTTAACGAATAAAAACTGAAACTGACGTTGTGTAAGTAAGCCTGTTGGCCGCTCTCTCATAAGATTTCATCACTAAACCTTCTGCTTGCTAAGTCACTCCAATGCCACGCCGCTATTTTCTAGAAACCCTGCTGGAATCAGATGCCGAGGTGGCAGAATTAACAGGCCAGGAAGCGCAGCATCTGGCCAAAGTGATGCGTGCCAAACCAGGCGATCAGGTTGAACTGTTCGATGGTTCAGGATTTCAATTTGCTGCCATAGTTTCTGAAGTCACTCGACACACAGTCAACTTAGAAATACAGAGTCGTGAACAAGTTTCACGTGAAGCGACTCGTACTGTGACGATTGCCGTTTCGCTACCCAAAGGCGATCGACAAAAGTGGCTTGTAGAAAAACTCTGCGAAATTGGTGTGACAACTGTCATCCCGCTGACAACGGAACGCAGTGTTGCACAACCTACAGATAAAGCCCTGACTCGCTTACATCGTTGTGTGATTGAAGCATCAAAACAATGTGGAAGAAACACTCTGATGGTGATTGAATTTCCACAATCACTTGGAGATCTGATTGAACATTCAAATCATGAGTTCACCTGCGTCGTTGCACATCCGCACTTAAATACGGATACAGATGCCAACACCTCAGGTGTAAAAGGTGTAAACGCCATCACAACAGACCGGCCAGTCATAGCAGCCATTGGGCCGGAAGGGGGATTTAGTGACGAGGAGGTAGAAGCGGCGGTGCAGTCCGGATTTGCGCCACTGAGCATGGGTCCTCGGATCCTTCGTGTTGAGACAGCGGCAATCGCAATTTCATCCTCTCTGATATATGCCGACGACAAATGATGGTGTATCGACCTTTGGGAATTGCATTTACAATGACAGCACAAGAGCAGGGCGACTGATTAAAGTGGCTTTGCCATTTCAAAACTCCAATGATCATTGACTTGTGAATTTATCTGAAGATAAACGTGTCGAAGAGAAACGCGATCTTGAACTGGATACTCCAGAAGATCCGCCCGTTGCTATAGATATGGGTAATCCCTGGCTGGCTGCAATTCTGGCGTGGCTATTTCCAGGCTTAGGTCATGTTTATCAACGCAGATTCATGAAGGCGACTATCTACGCCGTTTGTATTCTGGGCACTTTCTACACAGGAATGGCATTAGGTGGAAATCATCCCGTTTACTTTGCATGGGAAGGTGAAGACCTTCGCTGGCAATACATTCCTCAGGCAGGAGTAGGCCTCCCTGCTCTGCCGGCCTATTTGCAGCATCGGCACGCGACGAGTTTCAATGGGTACGACGACCCGTACGATCGGGGAGATATCGAACAGATGTGGGGCGGTTACATGGCACCACCGCGATACAATTTCTATGATCAGGTAAACGGCAGTGTCAACGAACGCAACGCATGGCATCGACAGTACCATATGTACTTTGAGATGGGCACCTTATATACCATGATCGCCGGATTACTTAACCTGCTTGCAGTCTTTGATGCATTTGGTGGTCCGGCATATATGGAGCAAAAAAAACCAAAGCAACCAGGATAAGTTGCGCAACTATCGCGCCGGCCGATTTGGCACAAGCACATAAATAAAAATGGCATCTATTATTCCACTTCTAACTCTTTTTTCGCTGTTAGGTCAGCACGCCGGTCCGGTGGATCAATTTGCACCAGTGGATAGCATGTCATCGCTGACGCATATATTGCTGTTTTTTCCTTTGATAGCAGCAATCAGCTTTGTTTATGCCGCAAGTCGGTTTGAGACTCAAAAAGACGTGATTTCACAGTCTTTTATTGCAATCCGTTGGATCGTTTTTATCAGTGGATTCGTACTAATCGTCGTCATCTTCTTTAATTGGTTGATGTAGGAACAAATTGGAATCTTGTCCAAGAGTACGTTCCCTTCTTAAAATGTCTTACTTACGCTGATCGATGAAGCGATCAGTCTTTTCTTGTCTTAGCATGAGGTTGACCGACACCTCACATGAGAATTGTGATTCTTGGCGGTGGAACTGTAGGTAGATGGATTGCCGAAACACTGTGCCGTCATCACAGTGTCACTATCGTTGATACTGACCCCGACAAAACAAGATCGTTTAACAACGAATTGGATGTTATGGCGATCACTGGAAGTGCATCCCATTCTTCAACGCTATTCCAAGCGGATGTGCTTGGTGTGGATTTGTGTCTGGCGGTAACTGGCCAGGAAGAAGTGAATATCCTGGCAGCCAGCATTTCCAAGGAGATGGGTGCGCGCAGAACAATTGCCCGCGTAACGAGTGACAGCATGCTGGATGGCTCGACATTTGACTACCAGTGGCACTTCGGAGTTGATCGGTTACTGAGTCTAGAAGAACTAACCGCAGTAGAGCTGGCTCGAGAAATTCGAAATCCAGGTTCAGTCGATGTTGAACACGTAGCTCGCGGTGCCTTGAAGGTTCAGGAAGTCTACGTAACGTCGAAGTGCAAGCTTGTCGGCAGACCGATCAAGGAAATTGATATCCCGGCAGGCGTTCGATTGGGCTGTATCTCACGTGGCGATGATCTTTGGCTTGCATCGGCGACAGATGTACTAGAGGTCGAAGATCAGGTTTTACTCATCGGAGACGACGCTGCGGTTGACAGCTTTCGCGATGAGATCCAAAAGGATCGGCGCAAGCTCAATGTCATGATTGCTGGTGGGGGATTCACTGGTGTATATCTAGCTAAAATACTTGACCCGGAACACTACACCGTCACGTTACTGGAACGATCACCTGAGCGTTGTGAAGAACTAGCTCAAAAGTTACCGTCGGTGACTCTACTAAATATCGATGCAACGCAACGTAAACGCCTGCAGGAAGAGCACGTCGAGGGCATCGACATGTTTGTTGCATGTATGGGTGAAGATGAAAATAACATCATGGCCGGTGTGGAAGCCGGCGACTTAGGTGCCAAGAAGGTACTTTGCGTGGTTGGACGTCCGGATTACGCATTATTAATGAGCCAGCTTGGTATCGATAAAGCGGTTAGCCCTCGCGAAGCCATGGTGGAACAGGTTAAGACGTTTCTTAATGAGGGTGCGATAATCTCTCACACTCAACTCCACGAAGGAAACATTGGTGTTTACGAAATAGAGATTCAGGACGGCTCTCCAGCTTGCGAGCACATATTGGCAAACCTTGAATTGCCAAGCGGCAAGTGCCTTATTGCTGCTGTGGTACACGAAGGTCGCGTTCGTGTGCCAAGGCCGGATGATCACTTTGCAGCAGGTGACTATATCGTCGCACTCATAGAAGATTCCGCTGTAGATGCCACGCTGGATATGTTCAGCGTGACGGGCAGGTAAGAATGAATATTCGGTTGGTATGCCTGTACCTCCACAAAGTCTGCCTTCTGATGGCAGGTGTAATGGTGGTTAGTTTGCCATTTGCCATACCTGGAATCGGCGAGCGTACAAATGAGGGCATTTACTCAGTAAACGAACCTTTACGGTTTGAAGAAGATGGTTTCATGGCATTGCTCATGGGCATCTTCGTCAGTGGAATTGTCGCCGTTGTTTTTAAGGTAGTCGGCCGAAATGTGCCCTCCGATCAGGAGCCATTTCGCAAAGAAGCGATGGCAGTGGTCGGCCTGAGCTGGATGTTAGCCACTTTTCTCGGTGCACTACCGTTTGTATTTTCTGGTGTGAAGTACCGCCCGACCATTCGATTGATGGGTGCCGTTCACGCGCCGCAGGTCTTCCAGTCAAGCTGGGCATGGCGGTCTACGAGTACTGACTTGCCAAAACGACCGGATGGCACATACATGTCAGCGGACCAATACAAGCTACTTGAAACGTTGATTGGAGATACGGGCGAGCAGTGGTATCCGATTTCCCGTCTAGAAGAAGAAGCTGGAATAACAGATGCCCTGCAGAAGCTAGATAGATTACTTCTCGAGCAACCAGATCTTCAGAAAGCTCTCGTTACCGATTCAGATCCGGCACATGGTGAGCCACAAGTCCGGACTACATGGGTTTCAATGAATCTCGTTGATGCGATGTTTGAATCCCAGTCTGGATTTAGCACTACCGGGGCGACGGTAATTACCAGATTAGAAGATCCGAGTCTCGTGCCGCACTGCATCTTGTTCTGGAGAAGCAGTACGCATTTCCTGGGCGGTTTGGGCATCATCGTGTTATTCGTCGTTGTTCTAGGGCAAGGGTCTGCTGGCAAGGTGTTTATGAGAGCGGAGATGCCGGGTCCAACTAAAGAAGGGTCGTCGCCTCGCATGCAACATACTGCCTGGCGATTCGCTGGGATTTACCTTGCGCTGAATTTAGTGCTTACCGTGGTGTTATGGTTTAGCGGCATGACTTTTTTTGACGGGATATGTCATGCTTTTGGGACGATGGCGACTGGTGGCTTCAGCACATATGACTCGAGCCTTGGTCACTTTGACAGTGCGACGATCGAGTACATTGTCACTCTCTTCATGATCCTAGCCGGGACAAACTTCACGTTACTCTACTTACTACTCAACCGTCAGCCGGGTGCATTATGGGCTGATGAAGAATGGAAGATGTATGTAGGACTGATTGGCGGAATCACACTACTCATCGTCATCATCGGCATCCCAAGTGGTGACTTTGACGGCGTTTCATCTGGTGTTCGGTACGGACTATTCCAAGTTGTTTCGGTAGTGACAACTACAGGGTATGGAACCAACGACTTTGATGTTTGGAATAGCTTTGGTCGTGGCATCCTGCTGCTGTTAATGTTTGTTGGTGGCTGCGCTGGAAGTACCGGTGGTGGTATGAAGGTGATCCGCCATGTGTTGTTTGTAAAAATACTCCGATTAGAAATGGAACAAGCCTATCGTCCTGCGGTTGTCCGGCCGTTACAGCTTGGCAATACATCGATTGAAGATAAGTCGCTTCGCCACAATATTCTGGTGTACTTCAGTCTGATCCTGAGTTTGTTTCTGGTGAGTTGGCTATTTGTCATCACCTATGAGCCTGACCGAACCTGGGGGACGGAAGCTCAGCAGAATAAATTACTTGACAGTGCCAGTGCCGTGGCTGCCACACTTAATAACATTGGCCCGGGAGTGGGAATCGTTGGCCCCACTCAAAACTATGCTCAATTCAGCCCACTGACCAAACTGGTGTACACTTGGCTGATGATGCTGGGACGATTAGAACTGTTTGCGGTTCTTGTACTGTTCCTCCCAGGATTCTGGAAGAAACACTAGGTGTGAGATGAGTGAACAATTACTGGCAGGATTCCCAGAGTCGGTGGAAGCGCTAGAGGATCAAATGTCTTCGCCGCCTGAAGACTTGATCGAGAAGTTCACCGCGGTGGACTCTGATTTGGTGATGCTTGGTGTCGGTGGCAAAATGGGACCGACCATGGCACGCATGGCCCATCGGTGCATGCAACAAGCGGGCAATTCGCACAAAGTAATCGCCGTCTCTCGATTCTCCGATCCGGACGTACAACGCCGATTGGATGACTGGGGTCTGGAAACAATTTCCTGCGACCTCTTTGATCAGCACCAGGTTGCATCGCTGCCGGATTCAGGATGGGTTATGAATCTAGCCGGATTTAAGTTCGGAGCGAAGACAAAACCTACCATGACGTGGGCAACGAATTGCATCATTCCAAGTATTGTGTGCAATCGCTATCAAGGAAGTAACGTCCTCGCATTTTCAACTGGCAATGTATACCCAATGGTGCCACCAGAATGCGGCGGCTCTCTTGCCACGGACACTCCTGTGCCAGACGGTGAATACCCAATGGCCGCGCTGGGCCGGGAACGTATGTATGAATATTTCAGTGAGGCTTTGGAAACACCAGTTGTAATTATCCGACTAAACTACGCCACGGAATTGCGCTACGGTGTTCTGCAGGATATCGCTCAGCAGGTGCATAATCAGCAACCGGTCGATGTCAGCATGGGATACGTCAACGTAATTTGGCTGGGTGATGCCAACGCGATGACCTTGCGAGCATTGTTCACATGTGAATCACCCGCACGGGTGCTAAATATGACAGGTCCGGATGTGTTGAGTGTACGTGAGATGGCAAGTCAGGTGGGTGACATATTGAACATGCCGGTTTCCATCAGCGGCAATGAGGCCGCGACAGCGTTGCTAAACAACTCACACGCAAGTTATCCACTTATTGGTACTCCTCAAATGAGTGTCGAGAAGATGTTGTCGTGGGGAAGCGAGTGGATTCGTCGTGGTTTGCCGATGTATGGTAAGCCAACAAAATTCCAGGTGCGAGACGGAATCTATTGATTCCATGTGCATCTTATTCAGCAGCGGTGTATGCATACATTGATTGCAATTCCGGGCGGCACAATCCTGCCGTGTTATACGGTTCAATAAGTTTACGCACGCGGGATTCAAATTTCCGCACGCAAGTAGCATCCGCAAAGTCCAATTCGGTGCACATCGTGTGCACTTCTTCAGCGGCGGCTCTCCAAAATGACTCGTGCGCACAAAGAAATCCCATAGAAGCATCATTATGACTCTTTCGATTCTCTTCATATCGAATTGCAGCAGCAAAATAGAGCATCGTCGCGGCCTCGAATGCTGTTGGTGAGTCCATGCATTTGTATGCTGCGTCGATCAGCAAATCCGAGACGATGAACTCTTCGAATTGCAATTGTTCGTGTGCATGTAAAGTTGCCTGAAGCAAAGAAGACTCCCAGTACTGTTCCATGGCCAGTACCGTTCGCTCGATTGCGATTAGGTTGTGAGCGATACCCGTACTATGAAGTGGATCGATAAAGCCGAAAGAGGAAGGTAAGCGTACCAATCCGTCGATTTGCTGAGGGACGTTAAGGAATTGCATACGACCGGTGCCGAACAATTTTCCTGGAGTTGGAGACAGCGCTGCCGACTGGAACATGTACGTAACTGATGGATATCGATTTATTGTGGCATCCCAGGTCTCGGCAAGACTTTCTGTATTCGACTCGGTGTTTGGAATAACAAGTCCGGCACTGGTAATGCCATTGTCGAACCGGAGCGTCCACAACCAACGGTCATCCAATATATGATGCTGTGCCGAATGGTCGCTGTTAAATGGATACTCCATACAACCGTCATGTGATTGTGATATCCATGATTGCCAACTACTTACAGATTCAAAGTGTGAATAGATCGCAGTGGTATTGGTGTGTAATGACTTGGTTGCACTCGAGTCAGTCGTGGCGTTGCCAGCCTGGCAGTCAAGCAACTCCGAAGTAACTTGACGTCGTCCGCTAGCATCAATAATCCACTTCGCTTGAACTGAAGTACCACAACTGCATTCGAGGTGCCAAATACCACCTTGGCGGGATATGGAATCGACTGATGTATCCTCATGAACGGTGACGCCCCCACGGATTGCTGATTTTAAGAAAAAGAAATCGACTTCTTCCCGGAACCAATGTGTGTCGCCTACCGCATCGCTTGAACTGGCAGTCACTAAGAGTTCGTTTTCATGACACTTGCCAGGGTCAAAGTCAGCACTGCATGAATGAAAGAAATAGCTAAAGCCTCGCTTTAGACCGCAACTCAATTCGGGATTCTTCTGTTTCCAACTGCCGTATTTAGCAAGCGGCTTGATGTCTGCAAGCTGGTATCGATCTGCCAAACTAGCGAGGACCATGTTGCCTGCTGGTACGGATGATTCACCAATAGCGAATCGTGGTTGTCTGTTACTGTCGATTAACAATACCGAGCGACCTTGCTTGGCCAGGATGGCGGCGGTCAACGTGCCGCTGAATCCACCTCCGATAACTGCGATATCATAGTCCACGATTATCACTCGCCAAGTCCAGCACAGTTAATCTCGCAATTCACAGAGTCGGTTATGAGCTGAGTGGTATTCATTTTGTGGATTCGTGCAGCACGTTGCTCACCACACGAATTACAACGGTAGAAATTTTCCACGTCCCAAAGGTCCATAAACACTCTTCCGCGATTAAGTTCCAATCCTCTCTCAAGGACTTCTTCCATTGAATGGATGGTCGTTGTGGTGAATTTACCAGAGTCTTGTAATTGATCTAAGGCACCGTTTCCTCCTCGAACGGGAACAACGCTACAGCACTCCACCCCACAGTCAAAAGCGAATTCGATCGAACGCATCGCCCACTGAATTCCCTCAGCTTCACTGAGGCCAGGCGGGCGAAGCAAAATAAAGGTGCGCACTCGAATACCGGAGTTTGTAAGCAACTCTACTGCTGATCGGAAGGTATCGACAGTCATTTGCTTGTTCAGCCAGGGCAGTATTTCAGGATGAATTGTTTCCAAGCCAATTGCCACCTCCAGTTGGCCCTCAAGTAATTCGTTGAATTGCGCGCACTGTTGGTCACAGAACGCTGGATGATTTTCAACAATGACGGTTCGAAACCGCGACACGATTTCCCCCAATTTGGCTCGTTGATCTGCTGGAATGGCTCGGGTGTCGAAAAAGTTACCACTGTTGTAGAGCTTGATATCCGGCACTGACATTGGCGCGGCCGGATCAATCTCTAATTCTTGGAGTGCATATAGCACTTGCGTTGGAATCGCAGATTCAGGAACCGTGGATGTGAGTGTATTTTTCCAAAGGTCGCACATCACACAATGGAAAGGGCATTCGCGGTTCGTAAGGAACAGCGTCGCTACATTATCAAGCGAGCCGTGAGCAGAGAATTCCTGCTCGATTAGGAATTGATACGGCCGAAACGGATCGAGCTGATTTCGCGGCGGCCGCATATCTAGCAATTGATCTGTCGAGATTTCAGGAAGATCAATTGCCATGTGCACGATTCCTTAGTATCGAAGGCAAGGCAGTGAGTTTTATTACTCGGTAAAACCTATGGTGATTAACCGTGTTGCGGTGCGTAGAACTCATTGAAGCAATCACGATAATCCGAATCGCCTTTTGGGAACAATGCTTCAAATGAGCTTTGGCCCTGTACAGCACCGTGTTGAAAACGACATTTATCAAACACTGGCATAGACAGGCCAGTAATGGCTTCTACTCCCAATTTGACGATTTTGCCTTTGAGTGAATACAGCTTCTCATGATTCCAATCGGTCAATTCGACAAACGGAATTCCTTCGGCGACGTTGATGACATCCGGAAGTGCATAGGGGCTGAATCCTGTAAAGCCGAGCATTTTTCCGGGAGCATAGCTTCGTACGTGACCGCGACTTTGACCGCCAGAATAGACGAGTGAGTGTTTAATCGAGTCTACACCCCAGCCTTCCTGATAAAGCATCAAGTTGTTAAGAACACTTCGTACTGTGAGTTCCGGATTATCTTCGATCGGATAGTCCTTCATGTTTTCATCACCACCATCCCCGTCGACCAGATATTTCCAGTCTGGGAATTGCGCACGAATTGCTTTGCAAAGGGCTAACGCCATAGTTGCGGACTGAACGTCGAGTGGTTTGTAATCTTCAACCATCTTGATAGCGTCTCGGTACTGCACATCGGCCGGATCGACTTGAATTACCTCTAACAACATCGTCAGATCGACGTGATCGAGGAATTCGTATGCCTGTTGAGAGTCACTCGACCCTTCCGAGACGGACAAGGTAAACGCTTTTAGCCGTGAGGGAGATTCTCCCCGTTCAAGCAGCAGTTTATAGAGGATCAGTAGTATACTTCCGCTATCGATACCGCCTGAGAAAAGGACACCAATGGGTTCATACGGATCAATGCTGTCGAGCCAAAGGCGACACTGTTCCTTTAGTGTGCTGATGTAAGCTTTACCAATCTCTTCGAGATCGGTTGAGAACTGGTTGCGCAACGGCGTAAAAAACCGTTGGGCGTTGGGATTTGGATCTGGGCAGCCGATCAGCGCAAGCTCAATAATATGATGAGCAGGCACCATGCGCGTATACGATGGATGAAACTGGTCAGACAGTCCCTCTTTTTCCAATGCGTCGCGGATTTCATCGATTCGCTCTGCGACGATCAGGCATGGTCCTTCTGTTCGCTTCGCCAGAAAGTATCGCATGGGCCGGCCGATCGTACGTGCCATGCGGACAATGTTGCCACGCTTTTGAATAATCGCGAACTGTCCCTGGATACGTCCGACCGCATCGGCATCGCCAGACCCCACCGCTTCGGCTGCTTCGTCATAACTCATGTTGAGCAGAATGTTTCCGTCGGTGTCGATTAGGTCAATGAGATGGTCTATGTATGCGTGTTGCTGCATGGTAATCCTTTTGGGTCGCATTTTTTCGCATGTCCTAACACTGCTGTTCCAGCCAACGTGTTCGGTCAGTGTCTTTTGTAAGGAAATACGCGTCAGATGCAAGGACGTGTAGATAACAGATAATTAATCTAAAAAATTCTCAGAATTATGGGCCGAATTACCACGAAATCTCAAAAGGAATAGTAGGGGCTGTTTTGTTTCAAATACGCGACGTTCGGCTAATGAGTTCAGGCGGTAACAAACTCAATGGTGAACTCCGAAATGCGTGTGTTATTGAAACGGGAGTCGAAGATGCAAAACACAGACAGAATTCTATTGAGTAAACATGGCCGCGCGATTCGAGTTTTAAAACAACTACAGTCGGGTGTGTCGGTAAATGCCCAACAACTAGCTGACTCCATGGGGGTGAGTCGTCGCACGATATTTCGCGACCTGAATTTGCTTCGCGAAGCAGGTGTTGATTTGTTATTCGATCTCGACAAATCAACCTACCGACTTGCTGAACCGATGGCACATCGTAGGTCAGCTGGATCCAAGGAAGAACTTGCTGTCGTGGCTGACACGCTGATTGGGAATCAGTTTTCTTTATGGACGGCACTTCAGAATGAACCGATGGACGATGCCTCGCAAATCACGCTATTAAACCTGTTTCCGGCCGACCAAAAAATCCAGATCAGTCGGCTGCTAAATGCCTGCCAGATTTACTGGCCGTCGAAAGTGCTTACATCACTGGAGGCTGATTTGGTCAAGGCAGTCATGTACTCGATTACCCATCAAAAACAAATGAAACTCCTGTTGGTGGGTGATCATCATTGTCGACACGGTTTGGATGATCTGACAGAGGAAGGAATCTGGACCATATTTTCTCCGTACTCGGTCTGTCTTCATCCGTCGGGCTGGATTCTTACCGGTGAAAGCAAGTTACATCAATCAGTCTGCGCTATTTCACTCTGCGACATTCATAACGCGGTACATACTCAGCAGCGTTACACGATTCCGCAAACTTATAACCGCAGGAGAACTCTGGAGTTAATCGACTCCGGTGGAATCCCCAACGTTACAGCGTTTAGCAAGTTGATTGATGGCAACCCCTTGCCCCAAACCGGAATCTCGTATCCCAAGTGAAGACGAAGTACGTGCGTCCGTTGCGGAATGGAAAGCGGGGTGGCAGCGACCCGGGTGAGTCATCTGAATGGAATTGGTGTTCGCGCCTAGATTGTCGATTCTGTTGCCCTGCTTTCCGCCTTTTCACCATGTACAAAGTGGCGATTAAACGACCCTTGTTTAGTATCACGGCGGCCGAGGATTGAAAAACCACAGGAAAATGTAGAATTACCCGCATAAACCGCCCAAAAACCCTCCCAGTATGGGGTGTCTGCTTGGCATGTCAGCATTGATTCCCATTCGCACGCTGAGGTAAAATTAGGATAGTGTTAAGGTGTGGCTATTGGGCGCTATGGATGGATTGCCAATCGCTTGCACCCCCACCCAGTTGATAGGCAAATCTACCCATCTTTGACATGCCTGTCTGTTTGAAGTCTCACGATAACGGGATGTAATCGTGTGATTTGCAGCACTATTGAGAATACGGAGTAGCGTACACATGATGTGCTCACGTGACATTCTGGCATCGGTGTTGGCAGTAGCGTTTACTGTCTCAACAACGATTACGGCCGAGGCTCAGGAGCCCCTCCGCACTCAGATCGATACGGCAGTATCAGGCCATCAGTCCGGCGCGACTTCTGCGATCGCTTCGGATAGCGTATTTATGCGTCGAGTTTATCTGGATCTTGTTGGCATCATACCTAGTGCAGCGCAAGCAAGAGCCTTCATCGATGATCCGGATCCGCAGAAGCGTCAAAAGCTAGTAGACAGCCTGATCGCATCGCCCCGTTTGAACCGCAACCTGGCGGTCATGTTTGATTTGATATTGATGGAGCGAGTGGCGGATTCGCAGGTGAAGACACCTGACTGGAGACAATATCTGTACGACTCATTTGCGTCGGATAAGCCATACAACCAAATGGTCTCCGAGATCTTAGTTGCTGACGGAGCAGAGGATGCGACCAGAGTGCGCAGTAAGTTCTTTTTGGAACGTGATGTTGAACCAAACAGAATGACTCGAGATATCTCTCGCATTTTCCTCGGCATGGATTTGCAGTGTGCTCAATGTCACAACCATCCACTTGTTGATCACTTCTACCAGGCTGACTATTACGGTGTGTTCGCATTTGTAAATCGGTCATTCCTTTATGTGGACAAAAACAAAAAAGAATTCGTCGGTGAAAAGTCAGATGGAGCTGTGAGCTTCAAGTCAGTATTCACAGACATTGCCGGTGTCACTGGTCCTCGCTTACCTGGTGACAATCCGATCGCGGAACCAGTGGTTGCACGCGGTGAGGATTACAAGGTAGTGCAATCTGATGTTGTGAGACCAATACCAACTCACAGTCGTCGTTCATTGCTCGCAGCTGAAATGACCAGTGGCAAGAACATTGCGTTTAATCGAAATATTGCAAATCGGCTTTGGGCACACATGTTAGGCCGTGGAGTCGTTCATCCGCTCGATATGCACCATTCGGACAATCCACCAAGCAATCCGGAGTTAATGGATATTCTTACGGCTGCGATCGTGAACACCGGATTCAATGTAAAGACAATCCTTCGGGAAATAGCTCTTTCCGAAACATATCAACGAGCCATTGAATTGGCAGACGGCGAAACTGCTCCAGCAATTGCCGCAATTGATGCTCGCATTAACGAATTGACCGCCCAACAAAAATCGCTGACGGAATCTTCCACTCAACTCTATAGCCAATGGGAAGATCTCGGATCTCAAATCGAAGAAATCCGAACCAAGCATGCAGAAGTGAAAAAACAATTTGATGCAGCAGACACTGCTTTGAACGACGCTGCGAATAAACTGCGAGCGGGCCAAACGGGACTTGCAACATCCCAAGCCAATTTAACGGCCAAGAAAGACCCTTTTGATGCATTTGATGCTGCAGCGAAGTCGGCAGAAGCCGCATTAGCAAAACTGCCCGACGAAGCATCTATCAAGGAAGCCGCCGCTAAGTTCCGAGCCAGAGCCGATCAGCTAAAGCCTGAAGTGGATAAATTCACCGCGGAAGTGGCGACCAAGACGAAAGAGCTTGAAGCGTTTCAGACTACTTACAATGAAAAGAAGACGGCATTTGACCCAACGGTGAAACCGTGGACAGATGCCCAGCAGGAAATTCGAACAGCACAGGTAAGCCGCCAAGGCATTCGAAATCAATACGACTCCCAATACGCTGAGTCACGCCTCGCCATTCAGCAGGTTGCAGAGTTGCAGAAGCAACGAGAGATCGCTGTGCTCCAGGATACGATAGCATCCAAACAGAGTCAGGTTGCGTCACTTGCAAAACAAACGACTGAGGCACAATCCAAGCGAGACCAGCTTGCGAAAGAGATTCCATCGGTCGAGAAAAATGCAACAGACCAAAAGAGTCTTGCTGATGCAGCTACTGCAGAAGTCACAGCACTAAAACCGACACTTGATAGTCAGGCTGAATCATCCAAGCTTGTGGCCGATGCATCAGCTAAGGCAGAAGCTGTACGTGCAAAACTGCCGGAAGACAAAGAAGTGGTCGCGCTTGCAGATGGGCTGAAGACCCGAAATGCAGAATTAACTGAGGCACTCAAGGTTACGACCGCAAAGATGGCTGAGTTGCAGACAAAGCAGTCAGCCGCCACAAAGCTTCTAACAGAAACGCAGGCGAAGCTGGCAGCCATGAAGTTAGACATGGATAAAGTTGCCGCGTTGATTCCAGAACTCGCAACACAAAAACAAACAGCTGAGAGCCTCATTGCAACGTCCAGTGCAACGTTGCAGGAAAAGCTGGATGAACAGTTTGAAACCAGATTGATCCAGTACATTGTCTCAGACATTAAGAACATCGGCCCAGAAGCATTTGCATGGAGTTTGATGGAAGCTACCGGGATTATTGATGCCCAGCGAAACGCTGTTGTTGCAGAATTGGACAAGAATAGTCCACTCAGTGATGCCGATAAACAAGATAGTGCCAAGTTAGCTGCACGTGAAATGGCAATCGAGAAAGGCGTGCATGCAAAACTGGTTGGAGTTGAGAATGAGTTCATTGGCTTATACGCCAATGCTGCCGGACAACCACAAGATGAGTTCATCTCAACGGTTGATCAGGCATTGTATTTTTCCAATGGTGGTCGTGTCCGTGGATGGTTGAATCCTTCTGGTGGAAACCTAGTGGACCGTCTGCTAAAAACAGAAGAGTCAGGCGCACTTGCCAATGAAATGTACTTGGCGGTGTTTACCAGATACCCGAGTGAACCGGAAATCGCACGCGTGACGCAATACCTTGCAGACCGTGGCGAGCAACGCACCCAAGCGGTGCAGGAAATGGTGTGGGCTTTGTTAGCTTCTGCCGAATTCCGGTTTAATCATTAATCGCGCTAGCGAGGAGAATCCTGTTATGAAATGCACGTACGCATGTAATTCAGCGGAACACACAATGGCACGACGCCAGTTCCTTGGCGGAGTCTTGGGCGGAGCAGCCGGTGTTGTCGGTGGCTTAGGCGCACTGGCACAGCCATCGTTTGCTGAGCAGCTCAAGAAAGAGCAAAAACGGGTTCTTGTATTCAACATGGCCGGTGGACTTAGCCAACTGGAGAGTTGGGATCCGAAACCGGGTACCGATACCGGCGGCCCATTCCGTGCAATTCCGACTTCCGTGCCGGGAGTACATATTTCGGAATTGCTACCTAAGACCGCAGAACAAATGCATCACTTGGCTGTGATACGAAGTATCAATACACGTCAGGGTGATCACGGTAAAGGTTCATATGAAATGTTCCATGGTCGTCGCCAGACACCAGGCATGGTATTTCCGAATATCGGCGCTGTAATGGCCAAGGCACTTGGATCAGATAAACGATCACTTCCAGGTCACGTTGTTGTTTCCAATTCAACGGGTGGACGCGGCAACAATGCCGCATACCTTGGTCCTCAGTTTGCATCCATTTCGGTTGGAAGCGGACAGCCGCCAAAGAATTCGGCACGACCGGATGGTTTGGAAGAACAAGCAGATCTATTGCGAAATGATTTCCGACGTCAAGTAAACGACCAGTTCACCGCTCGTCGTCGAACGGCCAAGACGGACATCTACACGCAGAATTACGAACAGGCAATCTCGTTAATGAATCAACGAGATGTGTTTGACATTTCTAAAGAACCGCAAGCGGTTCAGGATCGTTACGGCGATTCGGAATTCGGTAAACACTGCCTAATGGCTCGACGCCTGCTGGAAAACGGTGTGACCTTTGTACAGGTAAGTCACTCAAACTACGATACGCATAATGAGAACTTCAACTTCCACCTCGAGCAACTTGGTGAAGTGGATGCTCCGTTCTCGACAATCGTTGCAGACTTGCATGAGCGAGGATTACTTGAGAGTACGCTGATCGTAATGCTCTCGGAATTCGGCCGCACACCAAACATCAATAAGTACTATGGCCGGGATCACTGGGGTAATGCCTGGAGCGTTTGCCTTGGTGGAGCTGGAATCCAGCCCGGTGCTGTGATTGGTAAGACAAATGAAAATGGAACTGCTGTTGCAGAACGCGAAGTAGACCATGGCCACCTCTTCCACACATACCTGCGTGCAGTAGGGTTGGATAACAAAGGCTCTTTCAATGTTGGTGGTAAGCCGATTCCAATGGCTGATCCCGCATATGATTGCATAGAGGAATTGATTATATGACGTTCTTTGATGAAACGTCAGAACCTGCCAAGACAGAACCGACTCAGGTTCATATCAGCCAGCAATGGAAGTATGAACCAAGCCCGTTAATTAATTGTGGGTTTGACCCATCGGGCAATTATGTTTTCGCAACCGCCCGTGACTTTGCACTCGTTCGCTTTTCTTTGGCGGATGGAGCTCAAAAAATCTACAAAGGCCACGAGTCATGGTCTCGAGGTATGGCGTTTACACACGACGGGCAACACGTGATCACCGGTGGTTGTGATGACAAGATCATCTGGTGGAACGTTAATGACGAAGCAGATGCACCTGCTCCGGTCCGCACCGTTGAAGCACATAAAGGTTGGGTTCGTGCTTTAGCAATCTCACCGGACGGCACCCTGCTTGCTAGCGGCGGAAATGACAATATGGTCCGCATCTGGAACGTAACTGATGGCGCACTCGTGCGTGAAATGTCGGGTCACGTGAAAGATGTCTACAGTGTCTTCTTCCACCCGAGCGGTGAATTCCTGATGTCTGGTGATCTGGCCGGTCAGGTAAAGCAATGGGAAACCGCTACCGGAAACGAAGTACGCAATTTCGATAGCAAGGATCTGCACACGTATAACGGTGGGCAAAAAGTGGATTACGGCGGAGTTCGTAGTATCACGATGAGTCCGGACAATAATATGATTGCATTTAGTGGTCTTTATAAAGCTACGAATCCACTGGGTGCAGTAAATGAACCGTTGATTACGCTCTTTGACTGGGAAAAGGGTGAAAAAGCCAAATCGCTGGTCATGGATAACGTCAAAGGAATTCTATGGCGAGCGGAGTTTCATCGTGAGGGCTACATTCTCGGCGCTTCCGGCGGATCAGGTGGTGGCGTACTCGGCTTCTGGAAACCAGAAGAAGAAAAGGCATTCCACCAACTCAAAATGCCGGACACCGCAGTAGAAATGGATCTGCACCCAGATGGAGTTCAGATTGCAACGGTCCATTATGATCGTCATTTGCGGATCAGTCGGTTGGAAAAGAAACCTGAAGAGCCAGCAAAAGAAGGATAGGCAATGTATTTACGTCAGAGCATATCCCGATGGACTCTTGGCGCCATGGTTTTGCTTTCTGTCTGCCTGTTTACTAAACCTGCATCTGCTCAGGTTATCATGCTGCCTCAATACCAGGTCTTCAATATTGGGACCACGGTTTGGGTTCCAGACCGTGGAATGATCGAGCTGGGTCGCGTCATGAATGCTGCCGATGGCAGAGTATCACGAGGATTTCCGGGTTTTTCAAATACAGCGATCGGTAGAGAAGCATCTGTTTCTCAGGCCATCATGAAAGTTTGGATTCATGATTTAAAGGCGATGGATGAAGAACTGCTGAGAATCGGTGAGGAACTTTACGGCAGGAAATCTGATCCGGTCGTTGATAAGAAAGCCGAATTCCTAAACCGTAACGCTGGAAGAAGTTCTTCTACCGCAGACCGATTCAAATCTTCGACGTTTCGGTCACCGTTTCCTCAATAGAATGTCTTAAAA
>Ga0114933_10000222_pt1 | contig 69570 bp, 75 predicted proteins | sample 4SBtaG_FD_89691 | JGI IMG/M metagenome (GOLD analysis project Ga0114933, IMG submission 89691) | Deep subsurface microbial communities from Kolumbo volcano to uncover new lineages of life (NeLLi) - 4SBTROV12_W25 metaG | ecosystem: Environmental > Aquatic > Marine > Volcanic | place: Kolumbo...
ATCTGTCTAAGTACCTGAGAGATTTACCCCTTCGGTGAGGCTTACGCCTGCTTTCCAGAGTTATTACAATAACGGTCCTTTTGCCTGAGAGTTTCCGGGGAGGTTGCTCCTTCGGCGCCAAAATTGGTCTCTCCCGTTATGAGAATATTTTAACACAATATTTTGATTTATTATACTTTTTTATTGTAATCTAAACTTTTCATTACAACTGCAGAAATTATAATTAATCCGCCAATTAATACACTTGATGGTGGTATTTCACTATAAAATAACCAAACCCAAATCGGAGCAAATATTGTTTCCATCAACATTAATAACCCAACCATCACTGCTGGAGTTGTTCTGGACCCAATGGTAATACAAATAAAACCGATAGCTAATTGAGGTACTCCTAATAAAAAAGAAAACCAAATATCTTTGGCTGTTATCATTAAAGAATCTATTAATAATAATCCGTATATGCAACTTAAAATACCTGCATAAAATATTGCTGGTATCATATCAAGGTTTGGATACTTTCTAATTATTAAAATTAAAATTGAGAAATTTATAGGAATAGCAAGAGCGGCTATATTTCCATACAAGGATCCAGTGCCGATTGAGTCTCCAATCATTAGGGCTACTCCAATCATTGCTAAAACAATTGCAACAAGACCTCTTGGAGAAATCTTTTCCTTTAAAAAAAAATAAGCTAATACGGGTAAAAAAATAGTTTGAGTACTTATAATAAAGACTACATTAGCTACAGTTGTCTCTGTCATTGAATACATATAAGCTACAAAACTTACAGAAAGAAAAGCACCTCCTAATAAACCCTGGATACCAGCTACTCTAATTTTTTTGATGGTTTCTTTTCCGTAAGTTAAAAATAGAAATGTTATCAGAGCTAATAAGAAAAAGAGAGATCTGTAGAAAAGTATTTGCCAAATATTTGCACTTTCAAAAGATCTTATGATCAGACCTCCCCAGCTAAGAGCAAAGCCCCCTAATAGTACTAGAATTGGTCCTGGAATTTTATAAATAAAATGCATTTAAAATTTTCTTACATATTGACGAAAAGCACTTTCAGCAATAGTTAGATCGACCATTTTGAACTTAATTTTTGAACCAGGTATTTTTTGAACCAATTTATCATAATCAGCAGTGATAATGTTTGCAATTTTAGGATAACCGCCAATAGTCGGATGATCAGATAAAAGAATTATAGGCTGACCGTCCCCAGGTATTTGCACAGAACCTTTAATAATTCCTTCAGATTTAATATTAGTACTTACAATATTTTCTAGTTTTTCTCCCTCTAATCTCATTCCCATCCTGTCAGTTAATCTAGTAACTTTATATTCTTTTGAGAAAAAAACTTCCCTGCTTTTGTTTGAGAAATAATTAAATTGTAATCCTTTGATAACTCTTATGGTGTTATTTTTTTCAAAATGTAATTTAATTTTATTTTTTACGCCTGAAGAACTAATATCATTTAAAAAAATTTTTTCTCCAATTTTTAATTTGTCTCCATCTTTGGGGCCAATTCTTGCTCTTACTAAGGTAGAAATACTTCCATTGACTTCTTTTAACTTAAAGCCACCTGCAACAGAAAGATACCCATACGCGGAGTCTATAGTTGAAAGAATGTCAATTTTATCTCCATCTTGAATTAAAAAACTTTCATTAGGTTTGCCTTTTATTAAGTCTCCATTTTTTTTTGTTATGTTAAAGTTTATTCTTCCTGATACTGCAACTAAAGCTGACTCTCCTACGAGCTCAAGTAAAGGTCCTTGATAAGCAAATTCTAAGGCTCCCTCTGAAGAATTGTTTCCAACTAATTTATTAGAAATTGAAAATAAAAATTTATCCATACATCCGCTTGGCGCAACTCCAAGGTGCTGCAACTGAAACCTTCCTAAATCTTGGAAGGTCGAATTAATCCCAGGTCTCAAAATTTTAAAATAACTACTCATTTTTAAAAGTTAAAAACTCCTTTTTTGATATAGATTTAAATTTTACTGTGTCACCTGGTAATAACTTACTTGGATCTTTTTTATTAATATCAAATAAATCAAATGGAGTTTTTCCAATAATATTCCAACCACCGGGACTTTCGAAAGAATATATATTACAAAATTTTTCTACCACACCAACTGAGCCTTTAGGAAGTTTTACTCTTGGTGTTTCAAGTCTATCTATTTCTAATTCTTTACCTAAATCTCCCATAAAAGGATGACCAGGAACAAAACCGATCATATATACAAAAAAATTCGTTTTAAGGTGTTTTTCTACTATTTCTTTAAAACTTAATTTGGTTTTGTTTTCTAATCTTTTGATGTCTAGAGCAAATTCTTCATCATAACAAATTGGTATTTCAACATTTTTATTTTTTTCTGACAAGATAGTTTTAGAATAATCATTGCTTTTAATAAATTCTATCAATTCTTTAGATTTTACTTTGGCCAAATCAAAATTAATTATCAGTTTATTGTAAGAAGGTGTTGAATTTAAAATTCCCTTTAGTTTTTTACTTTTAATAGAATCCATAATGAAATTAAAAAGTTTAATTACTTCTCTGTTGGTTTTTTTACTTACTTCATCACCAAAATCGCACGAGATGCCACAATCACCAATATTACTTATTTTTTTTAACATATGTTGTTATAGTATATATAGGTTATAAATATGGAAATTAATATAAATTGTGATCTTGGTGAAAATTCAAAGTTCTGTTCTACAGAAAACGACCCTATGCTTTTAAGCATAGTAAACTCAGCTAATGTAGCATGTGGGTATCATGCCGGGGACAAAGTTACGATGAAAAAAACAGTAGAAACTTCAAAAAAAAATGGCGTAAGCATTGGAGCACATCCATCTTTTAATGATCCTGAAAATTTTGGAAGAAAAAGATTGAATTTACAACCAGAGGAAATAAATAAATTAATTGTAGATCAAATTAATATCCTTTCAGAGATCGCGCGGAAAAATTCCATGAAAGTGACTCATGTAAAACCTCATGGAGCATTGAATAATATGGCCTGTGAAGACTTTGAACTTGCAAGGATAATAGCTAAATCAATTATCTCAGCAGACAAAGATTTAATTTTTTTAGTACCAACAGGATCTGAAATGGAAAAGGCCGGAAAAAAACTTGATATGAAAGTGGCTGCTGAAATATTTGCTGATCGGAACTATGAGGATGATGGAAATTTAATATCTAGATCTAAATCTAACGCACTTATTACAGATCCTGAAATTGCAAAAAATCATGTTGTTAAGATGGTCAAGAACCAAACCATAAATTGTTTTTCGGGCAAACAAATTCCCTGCGAAATAGACTCAATTTGTGTTCACGGTGACGGAAAGAGTGCAGTAAGCACTGCAAGAAAAATTAAAGAAGGTCTTTTGGAAAATGGTGTAGAACTTAAAACATTGGTTCAATTGAAAAAATTTATATAATTAATTTAGAGACTGTATCATTTGCTCAGGCAACCAAAGAGCTAGCTGAGGAAAAGCTATGATGATAATTACAGCCAAAATCATTAATAAAAAAAGAGGAAATGCGCTTTTTGCGATAAATCCCATATCCTTTTTTGCCATACCTTGTAGTACGAATAAATTAAATCCTACCGGTGGGGTAATTTGTGCCATCTCGACAACTATAACGAGGTATATTCCAAACCAAATCATATCAAATCCAGCTTGACGTATCATAGGTTCTATAATTGCCATCGTTAAAACAACTGCAGATATTCCGTCTAAAAACATACCAAGTATTATGTAAAAAAAAGTTAAAACAAGAAGCAACATGTATGGCGATAATTGAAGTGTATCAATAAAAACTGCTAAATTTTTTGGAAGGCCTGTAAAGGCCATCGCTAAAGTTAAAAAAGAGGAACCTGCTAATATGAAAGCTATCATACAAGAAGTTTTGGTTGCGCCTAGTAAAGATTTGCTAAAAGAGTCCTTTGTTAAACTTTTTTGAAAATACGATAGTGCTAAAGCACCTAAAACTCCTAAAGAAGCAGCTTCAGTAGCTGTTGCTATACCTGCATAAATAGAACCAATTACTGAAATAATTAAAAGTACAACTGGAATTAGTTGTCCAGATTTTTTTATTTTTTCTAAAAAAGAAAAATTTTCACTAATTACAGGCATTTTATTTTTATTTTTTAAGGACCATCCAACAACATAAATCATAAATAACAAAGCCAAACCAATACCTGGAATTATTCCTGCTATAAAAAGTTTAGCGATGGACTCCTCTACAGTGACTCCATAAATTATCAAAATAATTGATGGAGGTATTAAAAGTCCTAGTGTTCCAGATCCTGCTAGGGTGCCTAAAAGAAATGTTTCAGGATAATTTCTTTTTCTTAGCTCGGGAATTGACATTTTCCCAACTGTTGCAACAGTAGCTGCTGATGAACCAGAAATGGCCGCAAAGATAGCACAACCTAAAATATTAACATGAATTAATCCTCCAGGTAGTTTAGCTAACCATGGAGATAGACCTTTAAATAAGTTTTCTGATAATTTAGTTCTAAATAAAATTTCACCCATCCAGACAAAAAGAGGCAAAGCTGTTAAAGACCAAGATGAGCCCATGCTCCACATTGTGGTAGCCATTGCATCTCCCACAGGTCTTGAGGTAAACATCAACATTCCTATTGTTGAAACACCAATCATACTAATACCAACCCAAACGCCAGTACCTAAGAATATTAAAAGAACGCTAATAAAAAATATTGTTAAATAAATCTCAATCATATTTAACCTTAATAAAAAGTTTTAAAAAATTATGAAGAATACAGATGAAAAAAATTGAAGCACCGATAGCAACACCTGTTTGAGGTATCCAAAGTAAAATTTCGTCTGCACCTTGACTTCGCTCCTCAAGCTGAATTGAAACAAACCACATTTTAATTAAATAAAAAGCTAAAAAACCTGAAAAAAAAGTTGAGACTACAAGGCACCAAACAGTTAGCAACCTTAATAATTTTCCTTTTGCCTTTTCAAGAAACAAGGTGATCCTAATATGTCCGTTTTCATTAAATGTATAAGCCAGTGCTAAGAATGAAGCTGAGGCCAGGCTATACCCTGAGTATTCAGTTAACCCACGTATATAAAACCCAAATATTCTGGAAGTTATTCCTAAAACTATAGAAACCAAAATAAGTATTAAAAAAAAAGCAGCCAGGTATCCCGAGTACCTGTAAAGAGAATTTAAAAATTTGTCTAATTTACAAAGCATAAAGGCCGTATACATTATACGGCCTTTTTGCCTAAATAAAATTTATTTATATGCTGATAAAACAGCTTGTCCTCTTGAACCAGCTCTACCTGCCCATTCTTTGGCCATAGTAGCACCAACTTTTTCAAAATGACTTTGTAAAGCTTTGTTTACTTTTCCAACTTCCATACCTGCAGAAGCTAATGCTTTTTTGTCGGCAACATTACCTTTTTTAGATAAAGCCCAACCTTTTCTTTCAGCTACAGCGGCTTGCTGCATAACCATTTTTTGAGTTTTACTATCAAGTTTGTTCCAAGCTTTCTTGTTCACAACAACCATGTTTTTTGGAAACCATGCTGCGATATCATAAAAATATTTAACACCATTTTCCCAAATTTTACTGTTCTTACCAGTTGTTGGTGATGTAATCATACTTTCAACCATTCCAGTTGAAAATGCTTGACTGATCGCAACTGCTTCCAGTTTAGTTGGTTTCATACCTGTTAATTCTGCAATTCTAATTGTCGCAGAGTTATAAGCTCTAAACTTAAGTCCTTTAAGGTCGTCCACAGAGTTAATAGCTTTTTTACTATATAGCCCTTGTGCTGGCCAAGGAACTGCGTAAAGAAAAACTAACCCCTTTTCGTCAAGTCCTTTTACCAATTCTGGTTTTGAAGCCTTATAAAGTTTTTGTGCATCAGAGTAAGTCTGAGCAACAAAAGGAATTGAGTCTACTTCTAGCAATGGATCAAATTTTCCATGCGCAGACATAAATCTTTCACCGATTTGTGTTTGTCCAGTTTGAACGGCTCTTAAAATTGCTCCTCCTTTAAATAAAGATCCACCAGGGTGAGTCTTAATTGTAAGTTTACCACCAGATTTTTTAGTAACTGCTTCTGCAAATGCTGTAGCATTTTGCGAATGGAAGTTACCTGCTCCGTAAGCTAAAGCCATGTTCCATGTCTCTGCCTGAGCAGCGCCTATACTAATAAGCAAAGAAATTAGCAATGCACTAATTTTTTTAATTATTTTCATTTTTCCTCCTTTGAAATGTTTTAATATTCTTATTTGACTAGTTGACTTAATGAAAATCAAGGAAAATATTAGAATTTATTTAAGATTTTTGGAAAATAAAAATTAAGAGTTAAGGACCTTATTATCATAAAGAATAACAAAGAAAGCCATAAACCATGATTATCTAAATTATCGATCAAATATATTGAAAATAATATGTATAAAATGACTGAAATTATCATGCAGTTTCTAATTTCTTTGGTTTGAGATGCCCCAATAAAAATTCCATCAAACTGATAGCAAAAGGATGCAATAGGAGGAATTAAAATCACCCAAATAACATAACCGTAAGACAAAAATATTAAGTAGTCTATGTTGGTTAATGTACCAATTATATATTTGAAGAAAAATATATAAATTACAGAAATTATTAAACCCGTCATAAAGCTTAATTTAAAAGAGTTAGATACAGCGTTTAAAAAAGATTTTTTTTGTTTCCTCCCTATAGAGAAACCAATTATACCTTCTGTGCTAAAAGCATAAGCATCTAAAAAAAATGAAGCAATCATAATAAACTGAAGCAAAATACTGTTGATGGCTAAATAATCCTCTCCTAATTTAGCTCCTTGATAAGGTATCCACAAAAAAGCAAAAGTTAAAAAAAGAGTTCTTACAAAAATATCAAAATTAATTGTAAATAATTTTAATATTTTCTTAGTCACAAAAATATTGTCTAATCTAGGTATAATATTAAAATGTTTCTTTATATAAAAATAAGTACTTATTAAAAAAATAATAACAGTTAAATAGGCAGAAAGAACAGTACCTAATGCAACGCCATATATACCTAAATTTAAGCTAATTACAAAGAAAACACTAAATACAATATTGGTAATACTAAAAAAAGTAACTAATAAACTTGATGTAAAAGTTTTCTGCAAACCAAGATAAAACCCAGTCAATACATACATGATTAATTCTGCTGGTGCTGAAAGTATTCTTATATAAATATACTTTCTAATTAAATTTTGAGTTTCCTCCGATGTAGCAAAAAAATCTCTTATAAAATGTAAGATGACGTCTCTTAATGAAATTATAATTAAAGCAAAAAATAAACCTATTACTATATTTCTTATAGTCGTAATTACTATCCCTCTGTAATCACCTCGACCTAGTGCTTGAGAGACTATTCCTACGGTTCCCATTCTGAGAAAGCCAAAACTCCAAAAAATCATACTTATTACAGCTGTCGCAATACTTGTTGCAGCTAAATACTTTTCACTTCCTAGATGACCCATTAACCCTGTATCTACTAAACCGACTAACGGGATCGCTAAATTTGCAAAAAAAATGGGGATAGATAGTTTAACTATGTATAATTTTGAAATATTTACCGGATGTTTCATATTTTCAAATATTGCAATAACTTATTTTTTAACTTAATAAAGAATATTATTATAATTATTTTTTAAATATAATGTTAGAGCAACTTATAATTACAATTCAAATAATCATTATAGACATAGTAATGGCAGCTGACAATGCAATCATTATAGGTTTAATAGCCTCTGGTTTTGCTCAACAAAATCGTAAAAGGATTATAGCCTGGGGAGTTGCAGCTGCCTTTATTTTTAGAGTTATTTTCGCTTTTGGAGCAACAATTATTTTAGAATTTGCTTGGCTAAAAATTATGGGAGGAGCCCTATTATTATGGATAGTTAACAACTTGAGACAAGATTTCTTTGATAGTAAGAAAGTTAGATCGCCAGCTTTAAAATCTCAAGAAAGAGTATCTTTTGCTACGGGATTTTGGAGAGTTTTAGTAGCTGATTTTACATTAAGCTTGGACAATGTTTTAGGAGTTGTTGGTGCCGCTAAAGACCATTATTTGTTAATGGTAGGTGGTTTATTATTATCTGTATTATTAGTAGCTACCTTAGCTTCTTATTTTGCTAATTATATTAAAAATCATAAGTGGTTAGGTTATGTTGGTTTATTTGTCATTTTAATAGTTGCTCTTCAATTAATAATTGGTGGTTTGATAAACCTAGAAGTATTGTCTATTAACGAAAAATTTGAATTCCTGTTCAACATATAAAAAAAAACCCGCCTATTTCTAAGCGGGTTTTAATTTTTCTAAAATTTAATACTTATTTAAAACTTATAACCGATAGATATTTTACCAGTGTGAGCATCGATGTCACCTTCTACGGAGTTATTAGTATTTGTAGCTTCTAGGCTTATAGTTTCGTAGTCTTGGTAAACATATTCAAATTTTATGAACATATTATCCAAATCATATCTATAACCTGCGCCAACAGTGTATCCATATATTGTGTCATCAGGATAAGTTGATCCAGTTCCAATATTTTCTGTTGAAACTATGTCAACTGACTGACCACCGACTTTTAAGTAAAGTCCGTTGTAAACATCTTTTTCGACATAAATCGTTACGTGATTTTCAATATCACCAGAAACTTTTTGTGTTTTAGACTCTGTTGCCCCAGCGGCACTAGTTACGTTAGTTTGTGTTTTACTCTGATTAACAAACTCTGCACTGCCTGGAATCCAATCAAAACCTAATACCCAACCGTTATTCTGTTCACTCTCTAGGAATATGGAACCAACTGTAACTGTCTCAGAAGATGAACCGCCTGTATTCTTGTTAGCGTTTTCTACTGTTTCAGAACCAGATCCGTCAATTTCCATTACCATTCCAGAAATACCTATAGAACCAGCATTTGCGCTAGCTGACCATAGAATTAAGAGTAAAGTTGAACTTAGACTCGTTAAAAATTTTCTCATTTTGATTTCCTTATTAATTGCAATTAATATATTGAAGAATCTATATAATTATAGATTTGGAGTCTCCTAAAAAATAGTAGCATTAAATATCTGTTAAAATCAAAAAAAGCAGTAAATTAGCCATTTTTATAGTTGTAATTATGCAACAACTGACAAATAATTCACTAAATTAAAAAATGCTATTTTTCAAAGTTTTTTTCTTATGAAATTTAGGCATTACCTCAATGTTAAGGTTCTTTACTTCTTTTGCCTTAAGAGATTTTAAATTTTGAACGAGATTTAGAAATTTCTTACTCTCTTTCTTAGATACTAGTCCATCTGTAAGTGAAAGAAATTTTTCAACATAATCAGATCTTTTAAAAGGTTTTCTACCATAAGGATGGGCATCTGCAATTTCTATTTCATCTTCAATTTTCTTACCATCTTTCATAGTAATGATTACCTTGCCACCAAAACATTTATTTTTAGGATCTGGATCATGGTATTTTTTAGTCCATTTATCATCTTCATGAGTTTCAATTTTACTCCATAAATCTACTGTAGTTTTTCTATTGGCTCTCTCTGAGGTATAAGATTTTATATGATGCCATTTTCCATCCTCTAATGCGACTGCAAAAATATACATTATTGAGTGATCTAATGTTTCTCTGCTAGCTTTTGGATCCATTTTTTGAGGGTCATTTGCGCCAGAACCAATAACATTATGTGTGTGATGACTTGTATAGATATCAATTTTTTGTACTTCGGAAATATTTTTAATTCTCTTGTTTAAACTTCTTGCAAGGTCAATAAGTGCTTGTGCCTGGTACTCTGCAGAGTGTTCTTTAGTATAAGTTTCCAAAATAGCTTTTTTTTCGTCATTAAGATTGGGTAAAGGCACAATATATTCTTTACTTGGTCCAGATAAAACATATGCAATTATACTATCTTCTCCCTCGTAAATTGGGCTTGGGGATCCCTCACCTCTCATGCAGCGATCAACTGCTTCAATAGCTAATTTTCCAGCATGCGCTGGTGCAAAAGCTTTCCAGCTAGATATTTCTCCTTTTCTAGATTGTCTTGTAGAAATAGTAGTGTGTAAAGCTTGCTGGATTGACTGATATATAATTTCTGTTTTTAATTTCAATAATGTTCCTAAACCTGCAGCAACACTTGGGCCTAAATGAGCTATATGATCTATTTTGTGCTCATGTAAACATATTCCTTTTACTAAATTTACTTGGACCTCATAACCCGTTAATATCCCCCTAATTAAATCCATTCCACTACATCCTTTTTGTTGAGCTACAGCTAATATTGGAGGAATATTATCTCCTGGATGACTATAATCTGCAGCAAGAAAGGTATCATGATAATCTAATTCTCTTACAGCGGTTCCATTGGCCCACGCTGCCCATTCACAATTAAATTTCTTTTTAGAATTTATACCAAAAATGGTTGAACCATTTTTTCTAGGATGTGAAATAGACATCTCCCTAGCTGAAATTACTGGACTTCTATTAAATGAGGCTATGGCTACAGCGGCGTTATCAATTATTCTATTTATAACCATTTCTATAGAGTCTCCTCCAGGTCGAGATTTATCTGAAGCAATTTCGGCAATTTTCCAAGCAAGCTGTTCTTCTTTTTTTAAATTTTCTGATGACTTATGTACTCTAACTTTTATTTCTCTCATATTTTTTAAGACAGCATATTTCTTAAAACATACTGAAGGATTCCCCCGTTTTTATAGTATTCAATTTCATTTTCAGTATCTATTCTAGATAGAAGTTTAATAGTTTTGCTTGAACCATCTGGGTATTTAATTTCGCAACTCACATCAGCTCTTGGGTTAATTCCTTTCTCTATATCAATAATTGTAAATAATTCAGTACCTTTGATGTTTAATTTTTTCTTATTAAAACCTTCTTTGAATTGAAGAGGCAATACCCCCATTCCTACTAGGTTAGATCTGTGGATCCTTTCAAAACTCTCTGCGATAACAGCTTTGATTCCTAATAATTTTGTTCCTTTAGCAGCCCAATCTCTTGATGAACCTGTTCCATACTCTTTGCCAGCAATTACGACCAAACTATTTCCTCTTTTTTTATATTCCATTGCAGCGTCATAAACACTCATTTGCTTTCCGTCAGGTTGTAATACTGTAAAACCACCTTCTGTTCCTGGCGCCGTTTCATTTCTAATTCTTATGTTTCCGAAAGTTCCTCTTAACATGACTTCATGGTTCCCTCTTCTAGCGCCATAAGAATTAAAATCTTTTTGCTGAACCTGATTTTTCATAAAATAATCTCCAGTCGGACTATCTTTTTTAATAGATCCTGCTGGCGAAATATGGTCTGTTGTTACGGTATCACCTAGAATTAGAAGCGGCCTAGCATCTTTAATTTTTTTAAATCCCTCTGGTTTATCTGGTAGATTATCAAAAAATGGTGGTTTTTTTACATAAGTGGATTTTTCCTCCCAATTATAAATACTGCTTTCCTCTGTTTTAATTGAGCTCCATTCTTTAGGTCCTTGTGAAACATTTGAATATCTTTGAATAAACATGTCCGCACTTATAGATTTTAATATCAAATCTTCTATTTCCCTATTTGACGGCCAAATATCTTTTAAAAATACGTCTTCTCCATTTTTATCTTTACCTAAAGAGTTCTTGTATAAATCTTGATGCATATTACCAGCTAAAGCGTAGGCCACAACTAAAGGCGGAGATGCTAAGTAATTTGCTTTAACATCAGGATTAATTCTGCCCTCAAAATTTCTATTTCCTGATAAGACAGAAACTGCATATAAGTTATCTTTGTGAATTGCATCAGAAATTTCTTTATCTAAAGGTCCGGAATTTCCAATACATGTAGTACAACCGTATCCAACAAGATTAAAACCTAATTCATCTAAATATTTATTAAGACCGGCTTTTTTTAAATAATCTGTTACGACTTGAGATCCTGGTGCTAAGGAAGTTTTGACCCAAGGTTTAACTTTCAAACCTCGTTCAACTGCTTTTTTTGCCAATAAGCCTGCTCCTATCATAACGCTTGGATTAGATGTATTTGTGCAAGAAGTTATCGCTCCGATTACAATATCTCCATCTTTAATTTTGAAATCTTTTTTGTCCACTTTAACTTCTAGAGGAACTTGTCTGTTGGTGTTTTCTTTAAAAACTTTATCAAAGCTTTTTGCGGCATCAGTAAGTAATACTTTGTCTTGGGGTCTTTTTGGTCCTGAAATACTTGGTACAACAGAGTCCAAATTTAAAGAAATAGTATCAGTAAATTCCATTTGTTCACTTGCCCACAAACCTTGTTGCTTAGAATATTTTTCAACCAAGGAAATCGTAATTTCATCCCGTCCAGAAAATTTTAAATATTTAATCGTTTCCTCGTCAATTGGAAAGAATCCGCAGGTTGCGCCATACTCTGGAGCCATATTTGCTATTGTAGCTCTGTCAGCTAGAGATAAATTCTTTAAACCATCTCCATAAAACTCAACAAATTTTCCAACAACACCTTTTTTTCTTAGCATCTCTACAATTGTTAAAACTAAATCGCTAGCAGTAGTACCTTCGCTAAGTTTACCTTTTATTTCAAATCCAATTACTTCTGGTATTAACATTGAAATAGGTTGTCCTAGCATTGCTGCTTCTGCCTCAATTCCTCCAACACCCCATCCTAGCACTGACAAACCGTTAACCATTGTAGTATGACTATCTGTTCCAACTAAAGTGTCAGGGTAAGCATAAGTCTCTTTTCCCATTTTTGACGACCAAACTACTTTTGATAAATATTCTAAATTTACCTGATGACAAATCCCAGTTCCAGGAGGAACAACTCTAAAATTATTAAAGGCACTTTGTCCCCATTTCAAAAAAGAATATCTTTCGCCATTTCGATTAAATTCTCTTTCTACATTTTTTTTAAAAGAATCTTTTTTTGCATAATTATCAACCATAACTGAATGATCTATTACTAGATCAACCGTTGATAGAGGGTTTATTTTATTTGGATCTTTGTTTTTTGATTTAACAGCATCTCTCATTGCTGCTAGATCTGCTACAGCAGGTATTCCAGTATAGTCCTGCAGTAAAATTCTTGCTGGTCTGTAAGCAATTTCCATTTTGGAACTTTTAGTTTTAAGCCAATCTACTAAACTATTAATTTGTTTTTTGGTAACTGTGACTCCATCTTCATAGCGTAATAAATTTTCCAAAAGAACTTTTAAAGATTTAGGTAATTTTTCAATACCTTTAAGTCCTTTTTTCTCTGCTTTAGATAAACTATAAAAATGATAAGTATTTCCCAAAACATCTAATTTATCTAATGATTGAAAAGAATTTTTACTTTTAAAATCCATGCCCTATACATAGAACATAATAACACAAACGATAAGCAAAAAAGACATAGTGAAGTTAAAATTCCTTATAAATTTTTCACTTGTGGCAAAATTTCTTAAATACATTCCAATCAAACACCAACTATTTATGCTCAGCACAGCCATTAAGAAAAAAAATGATATAACTATTACAGAATCTCTAAGATAATTGGCTGGGTTAATAAATATTGAGACCGTGGTCATAGACACAACCAAACTTTTTGGGTTAATAAATTGTAAGATAAAAGCTTTGCTAAATGTAATTGGATTTTTAATAGGTGCAGCTTTTGAGGGTTTTGAAAAAGATATTAGATAAGCCAGATAAATCAAAAAAATTGAACCCAATATACGTATTATTTCCTGAATTATAGGATACTGCCTAAAAATTAAAATTAAACCAGTGTTCATTATTAGTAGCAATAAGGTCCAACCAGAAATTACTGCGAGTATCAAAGGTAATGTTTTCTTATATCCAAAATTAAATCCTGAGTAAGATGATGTAATATTATTAGGTCCTGGTGTCATAGCTGTTACAAAACCAAAAATTATTAAACTTACTAAATCAGGATACATCTAAGCAATATCCAAACCATTTTCGGCATTTTGAGATGGGTGAACTAAAACTACCTTCCCATCTTTTTCTATTGCTCCTAGTATTAAAACTTCTGAAATCACTCCAGCTATATTTTTTTTTGAAAAGTTACAAACCCCAATAACTTGTTTACCGATTAGATTTTCTTTTGTGTAATAATGAGTAATTTGAGCAGAAGATTGTTTAATGCCAATTTCTTTTCCAAAATCAACTTTTAGAACTAGAGAAGGTTTTCTAGCTTTTTCATTTTTACTTACTGATATTACTGTTCCAAGTTTTATTTGAACTTTTTTAAAATCATCAAATGTTATTTCCATTTTCCCTCCTAAAAAAAAGGGGGCTTTAAAGCCCCCTTTATAATTTTAAAGACTTAAAGAATTACAGTTGTTTGTAATTTCCTTTGCTCCACTCATACCATACGTAGCCTGGTAAACTCACATCGCCTTTTTTATCAAAGCTTAGAGTTCCTAGCACTGTATTGAATTTGCCTTTTTTCATAGCTTTCATAACTTTTTTGCTATCTGTTGAACCAGCAGCTTTTGCAGCTTGTTCAAACACTTCAAGAGCGGCATACGAGTAAAGTACATAACCTTCAGGTTCTATACCTGCAGCTTTGAACTTTTTAACTAATGGAGCAGCTTCTGGATTATTTCTAGGATCTGGGCTAAAAGTCATTAATGTACCTTCGCCAGCGCTACCAGTAATTTGCCAGTATTCTGCTGTAACTAAAGCATCACCGCTAATTAGTTTTGTTTTCATACCTTGATCTCTCATCTGTCTTACAATCAAACCACCTTCTGTGTGGTAACCACCAAGGTAAACTGCTTCAATGCCTTTTGACTTAAGTTTAGAAACTAGAGCTGAGTAATCTTTTTCACCAGCAGTAATTGCTTCGTACATAGTTTCTTTTAAGCCTTTTTTATTCATGTTCATTTTAGTAGCATCTGCTAAACCTTTTCCGTAAGCAGTTTTATCATGAATAATTGCAACTTTTTTTCCTTTGTATTCTTTTGCTAAAAAATTACCAGCAACTTCACCTTGTTGGTCATCTCTACCGCAAACTCTAAATACGTTTGGTCCACCTTCATCCGTAAAAGCCGGATTTGTTGAAGCTGGAGAAACTTGGATAATGCCTTCTTCTGTATAAACTTTAGAAGCCGGTATTGAAGATCCAGAGCAGAAGTGGCCTGCAACATAGGCTACATTCTGTGATACAAATTTATTAGCAACCGCAACAGCTTGTTTTGGATCACAAGCATCATCACCGATTACTAACTTAACTTTTTCTCCGTTAATTCCACCTTTTGCGTTAACGTCTTTAACCCACATTTCAGCACCAGCTTTTAACTGAGCACCAAAAGATGCGTACTGTCCACTCATCGGTCCAGCACTTGCTACAATTATATCAGCCTTTGCTGAAAATGAAGCGAACATCAAAAAGGTAGCTAATAAAGAAATTAGATATTTCATTGATCTAATCATTTTCTCTCCCGTTGTTTATTAATTAATTAATATGACTTATTGAACTACAACTATAAGTTACTGTAAATATATAAACTGTCCAAAAACTTATTTTTTTCCGCCTTCTAAGTAAGCAGATTGCACGTCAGGGTTGTTTAATAGATCTTTTCCTGAACCTTCTAGATTTATATTACCGTTTACTAAAACATAGCCTCTATCAGCAAGTTCTAAAGCCTTTTTAGCATTTTGTTCAACTAGAAATACTGTAACTCCCTTCTCTTTATTAATATTTTTTATCGAAATAAAAATTTGATTCACCAATTTGGGCGCAATACCCAAAGAAGGTTCATCTAATAGCAACATTTTAGGTCTAGCCATCATCGCTCTACCAATTGCCAACATTTGTTGTTCTCCACCCGATAAAGTTCCACCTCTTTGGGTTAGTCTGTCTCTCAAAACCGGGAAAAGATCGTAAACTTCTTTTGAATCCTCATCAAAATTTTTTCCTTTATTGTTTGAAGATGCTCCTAATCTTAAATTGTCCTCTACAGTTAAACGTGAAAATATTCTTCTCCCTTCAGGTACTTGTGATATTCCTAAATTTACTATTTCGTGCGGAGTTAAATTTTCAATATTTTTATTATCAAAATTGATTGTGCCTTTTGCAGCTTTATTAACTCCACTTATAGTCATCAATAAGGTAGATTTACCAGCACCATTTGATCCGATTAAAGCAACAATTTCTCCATTATTAACTTTAATATCAACTCCTCTTAAGGCTTGAATATTTCCATAAAATGTTTCTACTTTTGAAATGTTTAGCATTTTAATCTTCTGTTCCTAAATAAGCTTCTATTACTTCAGGGCTGTTTTTCGTTTCTTTTGCGGTGCCCTCAAAAATTTTCTTTCCATAATTTAAAACGACAACATGATCAGAAATACCCATAACGACACTCATATCATGCTCGATTAACAAAATTCCCGTTTTTTTTTCATTCTTTATAAATAGCAGTAATTTGTTTAGTTCTGCTGACTCTTTTGCATTTAATCCAGCTGCTGGTTCGTCTAAACATAGAAGATGAGGATTAATACACATAGCCCGAACTATTTCCAATTTCCTTTGGTCTCCATAAGGAAGATCGCCAGCATTATCATCAGCTCTATTCGTTAAATTAATTATATCCAACCAATATTTTGAAATTTCAACAGCTTCTTTTTCCTTCTTTAAAAAAGATGGCGCGTTTAACAAACCAAGTATAGAAAATCCTGAAGCAATCATTAATTTATTGTGTTGAGCAACCATCATATTTTCTAATACGGACATCTGAGGAAATAGCCTAATATTTTGGAAAGTTCTAGCAACACCGGCTTTCTGAGCCACTTTAAAATCTGAAAATTTTTTCAAATCTAATTTCTTATTATCTTTGTTTAGAAACATTGAGCCTGAAGTGGCTTTATAAAAACCTGTCAAACAATTAAAAACTGTAGTTTTTCCAGCACCATTTGGACCAATAATAGAGGTAATATTGTCTTTTTTTGCAGAAAAAGATAAATCGTCTATAGCTAAAAGCCCACCAAATCTCATTGATAAATTTTCAACATCAAGCAAATTATCTCTCATAAAATTATTTTTCTTTCCTCATAGTTATAGTTGGCTTTCGAGTTGCAAGAATACCTTTGGGTCTAAAGACCATTATTAAAACCATAGCTCCTCCAAAAGCTACCATTCTATAAGACTCAAAATCCCTAAAAACCTCTATCAAACCAATTAAAAAGATAGTTGATAATACAACACCTGTTTGAGAACCCATCCCACCCAAAACTACTATGGCAACTATTATTGCTGACTCAATAAAAGTAAAGCTCTCAGGACTTATAAAAGCTTGTCGAGTTGCAAAAAAGGATCCAGCAAATCCTCCAAACATTGCTCCTACTGCAAAAGCAGTAAGTTTAGTATTTCTCGGATTAACGCCTAAAGATTTACATGCTATCTCGTCCTCTCTAAGTGCTTCCCAGGCTCTTCCAACAGGTAATTTTCTAATCTTAATGGTAAAAAAATTTGTGATTAAAGCTAAAATAAGAATTAAATAATAAAGAAAAATTATCCTTTGCATTGGGCTATACTCTAATCCGAAAAAAGTATGAAAGGTTTCTACACCCTCATCGGGATATCGTTTAAAGGGCAAGCCAAAAAATGATGGTCGAGGAATTCCAGTTAATCCGTCAGGACCTTTGGTAAGATCATACCAGTTCAACAATAAAATTCTTATCATTTCACCAAAAGCAAGAGTTACGATTGCTAAGTAATCTCCTCTCAGTCTTAAAACAGGAAATCCTAGCAATATTCCAAATAAACCTGCAAATAGACCAGCCAGTGGAAGACAAATCCAAAAGGACCAACCAAAATGAATAGCAAATAGTGCGTAGGAATAAGCTCCAACCGCATAAAAAGCGACATAACCTAAATCTAAAAGACCAGCTAAACCTATTACAATATTAAGACCCCAACCTAACATAATGTATGTCATCATCATTATGGCAATATCCATCCAGTAACGATCAGCGAATGGCATGAAAGGAAAGATCACTGAAAAAATAACTGCTCCTAAAGCTATCTGCGCACCCTTAGTATCTAAAAAATTTGTAATTATTTTACTTATAGAAGAAGGTTCTCCTCTTCTTTGCTCTTTTTTAAATGTATAAATATTAATTAAAAACCTACCAATCGTACAAGCTAAAACAATTAAACCAACAACTAACCATTTAGGTTGAACAACCAAAGCTTCGTTTACAGCAACTGTTCTAAGTCCTACTATAGGGCCAAAAAGGGCTAAAGCTATTAGTCCAGTAAATAAGCTATCTTTAATTGAACTTTGAAAAAAATTTTTATTCATTTTATACTTTTTCAATATCCGGTTTGCCTAAAAAACCAGTGGGGAAAAATATTAAAACTATCACTAAAGTTGAAAACGCAGCTATGTCTTTGTATTCAATTGAAATATATCCAGACCAAAATGTTTCTATTAATCCGATTAATAGTCCTCCTAACATAGCTCCAGGAATAGAGCCTATTCCTCCCAAGACAGCTGCTGTGAAAGCTTTTATTCCAGCTAAAAATCCTATGTAAAAATCTATTACGCCATAATACATTACAAACATCATTCCAGCGACAGAAGCTAATGATGAACCAATGATAAATGTCATGGAAATAGTTCTGTCTACATTAATTCCCATTAAAGCCGTCATTGTTCTATCCTGTTCACATGCACGTTGTGCTCGTCCTAGAGCTGTCCTCGTAATAAATAATGTGAAAATTGCCATTAAAACTATTGTTACTATAACAATAAAAATTTGAAGATAGCTTAGGGTTACAGTAAAGTTCCCGTCTTCAAAAAAACTAAAGCCTCCTTGAATAACTGGCTGTAGAGTTTTAATTCTAGCTCCCTGAGCTGCTTGAACATAATTTTGAAGAACAATTGACATTCCTAAAGCAGAAATTAATGGGGCTAATCTAAATGATTTCCTTAATGGTTTGTAAGCAAGTTTTTCAACTGTCCAACCGTAACAAGCTGTGAAAACCATTGCTATAAGTAAAGTCAAAATAAGTACTATAGGTAAAGCAATACTTGTTAGAGCAAATAGAATAAAAGAAATTAAAGCTACAAAAGCGCCCACCATGAAAATATCTCCGTGAGCAAAATTAATCATGCCTATAATTCCGTAAACCATTGTGTAACCAATGGCTATAAGCCCATACACAGACCCTAAAGTTAAACCATTGATTAACTGTTGTAAAAAATACTCCATCTCCCCTTTTTATTAATTAAAGTATTAAAACTTTTTAAAGACGCTATTTAAAGCTTTTTGTTGAATTTTGTAAAATCTCTTTTTTCTTAACTCTTTTATAACATGGGCATTCGTTCCACCTGGAGTTTGTGATTCCACCACAAGTTGTTGAAGTGATATCTTGTTTTTGAAAATTGCATCCTGTGACAAAGCCAAAAAAAGTTCTTTTACGTAATCTTCTGCCCCTTTTCTTTTAACACCTTTTGAAACAAGCCAGCTACTTGTTGTAGACATTAAATTATAAAAAGGTGCCATAAATGAAGAAGTTGCCCAAAAACCTTTGGAAGTCTTTTCTTTTTTTATTTCTATTACTTTACCCAGGTGTTTAAAAAAAAATTTTATACTTTTATTTGGAGGAAATAAAACTACTGGGCCTTTTTTCATGCCTATAAACGGGAGAGGAATTACACGTGTAATGTTTTTACTTCTAGTGTAACTTTTAAGCTTATTTAATTTAATAGTTGAAATAAAACTAATAATTTTCTTGTTTTTTTTAAACTTTAAAGTTTTTAAAATTTTATTACCCACTTGAGGAGTAATAGCTAAAAAAATCCAATCTGATTTATCTACTAAATGTTGGTTATTTTTAATAATTGTTATTTTTTTAAATCTGTTGCTTAATTTTCTCGATATTTTTTTATTACGAGACGAAATAAAAATTTTTTTTATTTTTAATTTAGATTTTAAAATTCCTTCAATTACAGATGAGGTAATGTGTCCTGTCCCTAAAAAACCAATTTTCATATAATCTAAATATATATATTTTAATGAAGAAGAGAAGCCTTATTCCAGAAACAAGAGTTAAAAATTCCGAACCAAAAAAATTTAACGAAGACTGGGTAATTTGGGCAGCTTGGGCTGATAGGATAACGTTTGAAGAAATAGAAAAAAAAACAGGCAAAAATGAATCTCAAGTAATAAAGATTATGAGAAAAAATCTTAAGCCAGGTTCATTTAGACTTTGGAGAAAAAGAGTTCACAATACCAGTATAAAACATCGAAAAAAATTTAAACTTTCTAGAAAAAAAATAAGAGAAAAAATTAGAATAAGTGATATATATTAATTATGAAAAAAGTTACAATGTATTCTGGTACCCCATGCTCTTTTTGTGAAGCTGCCAAAGCACTATTAAAAAGTAAAAATATTCCTTTTGAAGAAATTGACGTTTGGAAAAGTAAAGAAAAGGCAAAAGAGATGCTTCAAAGAACTAATGGTGCTAGAACCATTCCTCAAATTTTCATCGGCGATCATTACATAGGAGGAAATGATCAACTTCAAGCTGCTAATAGAAGTGGCGAATTAGATAAATTATTAACTTAGACATATATTTTATCTGATAGACCATAACAAAGTATTGCACTCAACACTAAAAATATTAAAGGAGAAAAAACAGGTTCCATTCCAGTTTTTTTATTAACTCCAGTTTTGTCAACGAGTATGGAGTAAGAGTTACATAGAAAAATACATAAGTTATTTAAGAAAACTAAATTGAAAAAAGTCCAAGTGCTTGTTAATCCCCCTGTTCTTATAAAGCCAACGTAAATAGACATTATAAAAACAGCAAGCATAAATGCCCCAGCCAGTCTAACCATTATCGCTCCAGATTTATCAATTCCAAATCTTTCCATAAATCTTTTTGTATCTGCAATAGTTTGATATGCATACAGCCCAACTCCAGCAAAATGTACTAAATAAATTATCAAATAAAAAATGTTACTAAATTTATCTATCATTTTATTAACCTTTGTACTGTTCTAAAAGATCATCGCCCATGGGCGTAGTAACTGATTTTTCTAAAACTACTCCTGCTGCTGCTCTTTCTTTTTGTAGTTGTTCATCAGCCTTAAACGCTTTAAGACCATCCATTGTATCAAATCTTATAATTGTAGTAATTTTTGAGTCATTGTCTTTTTCTGTTCCAGCATAAAGAAATGTCATACCGTATTTTTTTATTTTTTCTGAATTGCTATGAACCATTGCTTTCCATTTTGCAAAAGTTTCAATTGGACTTTCTATTTTTACTATCATGTTTTCCTCCAGTTAGTTTAATAAATTCCAGATTTTACAAGTTTATCTATTTCTCCTTTAGACTCTGGAATTAATTTGTAAATATATCTATCGCATTCTCCGGTCTTTTTTCCATCATATGGTTTTCCATAAAGTTCGTCTATAGATTTATTAAGTTCTGTATTAATAAAATCTTCTTTTAGTCCCTCTTTAATTAAATATGATGTTAAAAATTTTTTAGCAGCAATAGAATAAACGATCTTATCCAATTCTAAAGTTCCCTGAGGTATCATGCTGTTAGCGTAATAAAGTCCTGTACACTTTAGAGTGGCTTTTTTGTCTTTTTCACTCAAGTGCCCAGCAGCAATAGCTGAACTAAGATATAAAAAAGCTAATATAATAAAAAAAAATTTTTTCATAATGTTTTACTTATTAACCTAAAGTAGTAAGAAACGGAAAATTAGTAAGTATAAAATAACTTATCACTTGAATTTGATTAGTTAAAATTAAAATACCTGTGGTAAGAAGTATCACCCCTCCAATCTTCATAACTTTCCCATAATGATTGGCAAAACCTTTTTTTGAATTAAGAAATATGCTCATGTAATAGCCGGATAAAACAAATGGTATAGCTAAGCCTAAAGAATAGAATAAAAGTAAAACAAACCCTTTGCTTATGGTAGCTTCGGTGGCAGAAAGAGCAAGGATAGAGCCTAAAACTGGTCCTATACATGGCGTCCAACCAAAAGCAAAAGCAGCCCCTACTACAAAAGGAAATACATAATTGTTTTTGTAAGATTTGGTATGAATTCTTTTTTCCTGATTTAGAAAACTTAAATTTATAAAACCAAGTAATTGAAGAGAGAAAATAATTATAATTAAACCAGCTAATATTCTCAATTCATTTGAAAAAAATAATAACACATTTCCGATAAATGATACTGCCATCCCAAGAATTATAAAAATTGACGAGAATCCTAATGAAAAAAGTATAGTTTTAATTAATACTGTTCGCTTATCTTTTTCAATTTCATTTAATTTTTTTCCAGTTATATAAGAGATGTATCCTGGGATAATCGGTAATACGCAGGGTGTTAAAAAACTTATAAATCCAGCTCCAAATGCTAAAGCAAGTTTTATGATCATAGATACTTTATATTTGCGTTTAAACTCAACCGCAATTACAATATTGGCTCATGCTATTTAAATACATCGGCTTTTTATTTACACTTTTATGGTCTTATACTTTTATAAAGTCTCAAAGTATTTTTAAAAAAGGATCTGGTATTATAATTACTTTATTTGTTACCAACATATCTTGGCTAACTTTTATTGCTGCTTGTTTTTATGGTATTAAAAATTTTACTTTTTTTAATGCAATTTTAGGCATCATATTTTGCATAATTTTTGTTCATTTGGCTTTTGCTAGAATATCATTGTTTATTAACAGTAAATTTGAGAATAAAGATAATCTTTTAAGAATCAAAACATTTATAGAGTACTTAATATTAATAGCTGTTGGGTATTTTATAATTTTTTAATCTATTAGAATTGTTGCTAAAACATCAAACTGTTTATCAGTTATAACTATCTCTCCTGAACTAGGAACGGCATCTGTAATCGCTGTAATGATGCTGTAATGAGTAACTAAAACTAAATTTTTGCTTTTACCATTCCAATTTGAAACATATTTATTTAACTCTTTTAATTGATTAGGTTCATTTTTATTAAATTTTTGTTGAAATGTGGAATTTAATGGTGAAAATTCTTTATAATTTCCGAATGCATGTCTTGCAGTATCTTTACATCTACACCACTGACTACTTAGAACTTGATCAATAGAAATTTTTTTTTCTTTGAAAAATTTTCCTATTCTTTTTGACTGGTTTATTCCAGTTTGACTCAAATTTCTTTGAGTTTTACAATCTTTAATTTTAAAATTTGGAGGATCTCCACTTCCAGGTGCTAAGGCATGTCTTATAAGTATAATTTTTCCACCCTCCTTTAATTCTTTGATAGAATTTTCGCTAGAGTAAGAATTCAGGCTAAAGAGGAAAAATATACAGAATAATATAAAAGGTTTACTAGTTATGATCTTGAACATTTTTTTGAACAGTATTTAACTTTATCCCAGTTTAATCTCCATTTTTTTCTCCAGGAAAAATTTTTTTTACATATGGGACAAGTTTTGGTAGGTAAGTTTTGTTTTTTCATAATTTAAATAGTATTTTGTTTAATAAATTTTTCAGCTGCTTTAAGAATAGTTTTTTTTCTATCACTTTTAATTTTATCAAAAACTCTTACCATCATTGAGAGTCTAGGATTTTTTAAAAAAAACTTTCTATTTTTGTTTATAAAATTCCAATAAAGTCCGTCCATCGTATCGCACCATTCACCTCTTTTAAAATCCATCATCTTAAGAAAATAGCTTGATCCACAAATATAAGGTTTAGTAGCAAATATTCCGCCATCACTAAAAAGGCCCATTCCATAAACATTGGGTGCCATAACCCAATCAGAAGAGTCGACAAACATTTCCATAAACCATTTATAAACTTCCTTAGGATGGATCTGACATAAGTTCATGATGTTTGCTAGTATCATTAATCTTTCAATATGATGCGACCAACCATAGTTTAATGCATTTTTAATAGAATGATCTAATGGTTCAAGTCCAGTTGTGCCGTTATACCAAGAAAGTTTCATTTTATTTTTATGATTAAAAAAATTCTTTTGTTCCATTTCTTCATCAAAATTCTGATATATACCTCTCATAAATTCTCTCCAACCAATAATTTGCCTAATGTAACCTTCTAAAGAATTAATTTTAATTTTATTCTCGATTTTTTTAACTTTCTCTAAAATTTCCATAGGCGTAATTAAACCAATATTTATCAGAGGACTTAAGGCACTATGAAAAAGAATATTTGATCTTTTGCTTACTGCATCTTCGTAGTCTCCAAACAATGAAATTTTATTTTTTAAAAAGTCTTCCAAAAGTTTATGGCTCTGCTCTCTCGTAGTAGGAAACCAAAAGTTTTCAGTAAATCCAGGATGGCCTTTAAAATTTTTTTCTATAAATGCTTTAAGATCTTTAGTGTGATTTGTGGTTTTAAAGTTAGGATGTTTAGGTATTGAAACTTTTTCAGGAAGTTTTTTTCTATTTTCTTTATCAAAACTCCATTTTCCTCCTTTTGGACTTCCGTTCTTTGTCATTAAAACATTAAATTTTGTTCTATTTATTTTATAAAAATTTGCCATGAAAGGTTTTTTTGTATTTTTAAGATAAGCTTTAAAATCTTCTCTAGAAGTGAGAAACATAGGAGATTTGATTTGACTAAATTTAATATTTTTCTTATTTAAAAACGATATTATTTTTTTTTCAAAAAATTTGTCTTCAATTTCGAAGAACTTTACTTCTTTTACTTTCTTTTCGTTAATAACTCTCTCAAGTTTTTTTTCATAAGAACTCCTGAATTCTTTATTTAAGTCATTATAAATTATCTTTAAGTTTTTGGTTTTAAGTTCATCTCGGTAAGAACGCATAGATGATAAAAAAAATAAAATTTTTAGTTTATGGTGTTTTTGAAAAGTGCATAAACCATAGTCTTCTGCCATGAAAAAGGTATGGTCCGAGAACTTTTTTAAATATTTTGGATTAAACAATTGATTTCCCAAAATCAAAAATAATTTCATTAGGTCAAAATATATATTTTAAATATTTTAAGTATTAGGTCTTTTGAAGCACTTAATTATTTTAGGGTAAATAAGCAGTTTTTAACTATTTTTTTTTTTAAAAATATAATTGACTACATTTTTGTCAGTAAATACATAACCTTTTTTTTTGAGAAATTTAAATATTTCTATTTTCCTTGTCTTAGAAAGATTATTGTAGGTTAATATTTCAACACAAATAATCTTTATATTGAATTTCTTAAAGTCTATAGTTTTTAAAACTTCTAATTCATGTCCTTCAATATCTATATTTAAGAAATCTATCTTAAAATATTTATATTTCTTTAATATGTTCGTAATTTTTTTTGATTTAATCTTTTTTATTTTTAACTTTTTTATTGAAAACTCTTTTTTTAAAAAATTTACATGATTTTTATCAATTGTATTTAACGGACTGAGATCGTTATGGAAATACAGATTTTTTGTTGAGTTGTTTTTAGAAATAGCTGAACATATGTTAATATCTCTTGGCCTCACAAAGTCAAAAAGTTCTATTGAAAGTGGATTTAGGTCTATATTTATGCCAGACCAACCTCTTTTATACATTTCGAAAGTATTGTTAACTTTAGTTGGATGATAGCATCCAACATCTACATACCTTCCCTTATAGTTTTCTTCAAAGTATTTTATAATTTTTCTTTCTTCTCCAAATTGCGAACTATTAAAATAATATTTTAAATTCCTTATATAAATATTATAAAAAAGGTAGATTGGTTTCAGAAAAGAATATTTTTTATATAAATTTAATGAAAACGATTTTGCTGTAGACATTTATTTTTTTGGTTTAAATACTAAACAGACTCCATTATTGCAATATCTTTTTCCAGACGGTTTAGGTCCATCATCAAATAAATGTCCATGATGACCTCCACATTTTTTACAGTGATATTCCGTACGAGCGTAACCGATGAGCATGTCAGTTTTGGTTTCAAAAACATCAGGTAATGACTCAAAAAAAGAAGGCCACCCAGATCCACTTTCAAATTTTGTGTTTGAGTCAAATAATTTTGTATCACAACCTACACAGTGATATGACCCCTCTCTTTTTTCATTATTTAGAGAACTAGATCCAGGAGCCTCTGTGCCCTCCTGATTTAATATAAAGCTTTGTTCAGGCGTTAATTTTGAAATAAATTTTTTATTGACCATTTAGGATATTATAACAAATTATTTGACAATAAATTTAAAATACTGTTAAGTACTCATAGCGCTGATTTAATCAAATTGCGGAGCGCTTAATAAATCCTGCTAAAGCGAACAAGTCTTTGACCACCGCTTTAGTCGGTGGTTTTTTTTTGAAATTTCAAAATCAAACCGGGTATTTGAACTGTATTGTACACCTGACATAAGGTCGAAGTACTAAAAAGGAGGAAAAAAATGGCAAACTTTAAACATCCGGAAACTATTGGTTTGCACGGAGGAGAGTACAGGAGTGATCCAGCAACAACTGCTGTGGCTGTACCGATTTATCAAACTAGTTCTTATCAATTTAAAGATGCAACGACTGCTGCAAATTTATTTGGTTTAAAAGAGTTTGGTAATATCTATACGAGAATAATGAACCCAACCTGTGACGTACTAGAAAAAAGAATGGCTGCACTAGAAGGAGGGCTCGCTGCAGTAGCAGTTGGTTCTGGTCAGGCTGCTTCAGCTTTTTGTGTTCAAAACGTTTGTAAGGCTGGTGATAATATTGTTTCTTCAACTGATTTATATGGTGGAACGGTAAACTTATTTAAAAATACTTTAGGAATGCAAGGTATCGAAGTTAGATTTGCAGACCCTGCTGATCCTAAGAATTTTGAAAAGTTAACTGATGAGAAAACAAGAGCATATTATGGAGAGTCATGTCCGAACCCATACTTGCGGGTTTTTCCAATTAAGGAAGTTGCAGATATTGGTAGAAAACATGGAATCCCATTAATTATAGATAACACTGCCTCACCAGTAATTTGTAAACCTTTAGAACATGGCGCTGCTGTTGTTATGCACTCACTAACAAAATATATCGGAGGTCATGGTACGTCAATTGGTGGAATAATTATCGATGGTGGTAACTTTGATTGGACGGCAAATCCAAAAAGACAACCTTTATTTAACGAAGAAGATCCAAGTTACAAAGGTGCTGTTTGGGGAAGAGATGTTCCTAAATTAACAGGAGCAAATGTCGCTTTCGCAGTTAGATCACGGGTAGTTTTATTAAGGGACCTTGGAGCTCCCTTAGCACCTTTTAATGCTTTCCAAATCATACAAGGTTTGGAAACTGTTGCGCTAAGAATGAAGCAGCACTGTATGAATGCAGAAAAAGTTGTAACTTTTTTAGAAACTCAAAAAAAAGTTAAAAACGTAATTTATCCTACAAATCACCAAGGAGAAATTAAGGATAGAGCAAAAAGATATATGAAGGGCGGATATGGCTCATTAGTTGGTATGGACGTAGGAACTAGAGAAGCTGGTTCTAAGTTCATTGATAATCTGAAAATGCTTTATCATGTGGCAAACATTGGTGATGCTCGAAGTTTAGCAATACATCCGGCGACTACAACTCATAGTCAGCTTAATGATGAAGAATTATTAGCTGCTGGAGTTACACCAGGTTATGTGAGACTTTCAATTGGTATCGAACACCCAGACGATATTATTGGAGATATAAAGCAAGCTTTAGCTGCATAAAAATATTGTTGATACGTCAAGTTGTTAGCTTGACGTATCAAATCCATATATTAAAAGAATTTAGATGAGCAAAGTATTCGTAGTTTATGGCCATTTTGATGATAAATCTTTTAATGCAGCCATCAAAGAAACTTTTATAAAAACAGCAAAACAAAAAGGTCATGAAATTGATTGCGTTGATTTATATAAAGAAAAATATGATCCAGTTTTTGCTGGAGGAGAACCAACGCCTGATGTTTTAGATCATAGAAAAAGAATTGAGAAATGCAGCACAATAGTTTTGATAGCCCCTATTTGGAATTTTAGAATGCCAGCAATTGTTGAGGGATGGATAGACAAAGTTTTAGCGCCACCTTGGGCTTTTAGATTTAAGAGATTGGTTGGTAATTATGGTTATCCTTTAGGAAATTTAAAAGATAAAAAGGCTATAATATTTTGTACCTACGGTTCTCCAAGGTTAGCTGTTACAACCTTTTTTTTAAATTTACCCATAAGAAGATTAAAAAGAGGAGTATTTCATATATGCGGTATAAGAAATATTAATTACAGAAGATACTTTGCTGTTCCTTTTGTGAGTGAGGAAAAGAGAAAAGAATTTTTAAAGGACGTAGAAAAAACTGCATCTAATTTATGAATAATTTTTTTAAATTTTTATTTATTATTTTTGTTCTCAATATAAATACATTAAAAGCTCAAGTTATTAAACCAAGCAGTAATATAAAGCCTGAGCAAGTAGTTAAAATACAGTTAAAGGGCTTGATGAAAAATGATTTAAATTATAAAGATCAGGGAATTGAACAAACTTGGGAATTTGCTCATCCTAATAATAAAATTTTTACTGGACCAATAAACAATTTTAAAGAAATGATTAAGGGCGAATATTACAAAATGCTTATTGACCATGCCAAGCACGATATAAAAGAATTATATATAGATGAAGGAGTAGCAGTCTTCGAAGTCACAGTTTTGGATAACAATAACAAATATTTTAAATTTAAATGGCAGGTTGAAAAATATATAAAAGATGGTCCTTTAAAAAATTGTTGGTTAACAACAGTTGTCTCTCAACCAACTCCTGTGGGTGAAGCTATATAAATATTTAATCATTTAAATCTAACTTAATTTATCATATTCTGAATATCTAAAATATGAAATCAAAAACGAAAGTAGTGGTTATAGGAGGCGGTGCAGTAGGAGTTAGCACGCTTTATCATTTGGCAAAAAAAGGTTGGTCAGATGTTGTCCTGGTTGAAAGAAAAGAATTAACTTCTGGATCTACTTGGCACGCAGCTGGTTTATTGCCTCTATTTAATATGAGCTACTCTGTAGGACAATTGCATAGGTATGCAGTTCAATTATACAAATCTTTAGAAAAAGAAACGGGAAAAAAAGTTGGTTTTAGTGTTGTTTCTAATATTCGTTTAGCACAAACACAGGATCGTATGGACGAATATCATCAATATGCAGGGGTAGCTAAAACAATTGGAGTAAATGTTAAATTTTTAAAACCTGAACAGGTAAAAGAAATTTGGCCACTATGTAATATAGAAGGTTTAGTTGGAGCAATTCAACATCCTGAAGATGGTTATATTCAACCTGCAGATCTTACTCAAGCTCTTGCAACAGGAGCAAGAAATCGTGGTGCAGAAATTTATAGAAACACAACAGTAGTTGGAATTAAACAAACAAAAGATGGTTGGACTGTTGAAACAGACAAAGGAGCTATTTCTTGTGAACACATTGTTTCTTGTAGTGGAAACTTTGCTAGACAAACTGGTAAAATGGTGGGTTTAGAAGTTCCAGCAATACCTGTAGAACACCAATTCATAGTAACAGAGCCACATCCAGAAATTCAAAAAAGAAAAAAAGAAGGAAAACCAGAGATGGGGGTTCTTAGAGATAGTGATAATTCTTGGTATATGAGGGAGGAGGCAGGTGGATTTCTTTTAGGACCCTATGAAAAAGGTGCACCATGTTGTTATGTAAATGGACCGTCAAAAGATAGTGAGTATGAATTATTTCAAGAGGATTTAGATCGATTGGCTCCTCATATTGAAGGAGCAATTAAAAGAGTGCCTGCTTTTGCAGAAGTAGGAGTTAAAAAAGTTTACAATGGAGCAATTTGTTATACGCCTGATGGTAATCCTATAGTGGGTCCTGCTTGGGGACTTAAAAATTTTTGGATAAACGAAGGGCACAGTTTTGGAATTACAGCTGCCGGAGGTGCAGGATGGCAACTAGCAGAATGGATTGTTGACGGAGAACCAACAATAGACATGTTAGGTGTAGAGCCTAGAAGATATGGGTCTTATGTAACAAAATCTTATTTGATGGAAAAAAATGAGGAAGCTTATGCAAATGTATTTACAGTTCATTATCCAGACGAAGAGAGGGAAGCAGGCAGACCACTAAGACAAGCTCCTTGCTATGATCGACTAAAAAAATTAGGTGCGGTTTTTGGTCAAAAATTCGGATGGGAGAGAGCAAATTTTTTTGCGACAGATGGCGAGAAACAAGAAGATGACTGGTCGTTTAGAAGATCCAATTGGTTTAAAAGTGTAGAGAAAGAGTGTAAAAATGTTAGAGAGAATGTGGGCTTACTTGATATGTCAGCATTTGGTAAATGCAGAATTAAAGGTCCAGGTGCTGAGGAATTTTTAGATAAATTAGTAGCTAATAAACTTCCTAAAAACATCGGACGAATTAATCTCTGCCATGCTTTAAATACAAAAGGTGGTGTTCACTCCGAATTCACTATAATGAGAGAAGCAAAAGATAGTTTTTATTTAGTATCAGCTGGAGCATTTCAAAGATTAGATCATGATTGGATACACAAATGGATGCCGAAAGATGGATCTGTTCAGTATGAAAATTTAACTAATAGCATGGGAGTGCTTGTGGTATCTGGTCCAAAAGCAAGAAAACTTATGCAAAAAGTTTCAAAAGCAGATTTTTCTAATGAAAAATTTAAATGGTTAAGTGCACAAAATATAAATATTGGTCTAGCTCCATGTAACGCAATGAGAGTAAATTTTGTTGGGGAATTGGGATGGGAGTTACATCATCCAATTGAGTACCAAAATCATATATTTGATAAGCTAATGGAAGCTGGAAAAGAATTTAATCTTAAGCCTTTCGGTATAAGAGCGATGAATAGTTTAAGGGTAGAAAAATCATATAAATTAGTAGGTACAGAGCTTTCTATTGAATATGCGCCATATGAATCTGGTTTAGAAAGATTTATTCATCCAAATAAAGGGGATTTCATAGGTCGTGCGGCATTAGATAAATGGAGGGCAAAAGGATTTTCAAATAAATTGGTTACCATGGAAGTTCATGGTGTTTCAAATGCAGATGTGCTGGGAAATAATCCTATTTATGAGAATGGATCTGTAGTTGGTAGAGCAACAGGAGGGGATTACGGATTTAGATTAAATAAATCTATTGCTCTTGGAATGGTTAAGCCAGAATATGCAAAGGTTGGTCAAAAACTTAAAATTGATATTTTAGGAAAAATGCATGAAGTTTCAATATTAGAAGATTCACCGTACGATTCAGAAAATAAATTAATTAGAGCTTAAATGAAAATTTTAGTCGCTGTAAAAAGAGTTGTAGATTACAATGTTCAAATCAGAGTTAAAGAAGACGGTTCTGGTGTTCATACTGAAAATGTCAAAATGTCAACCAATCCACCTGATGATAACGCGGTTGAAGAGTCGGTAAAACTTAAAGAGTCTGGAAAAATAAAAGAAGTTGTTGCAGTTACAATAGGTGAAGATAAAGCGCAAGAAACAGTTCGAAAAGCTCTAGCAGTTGGCGCTGATAGAGGAATACATGTTAAAGCAGATAGTTATATTGAACCATTAGGTATTGCTAAAATTTTAAAAAAAGTAGTAGAAAAAGAAAAGCCTGACATTATTTTTTTAGGAAAACAGGCGATCGATGATGATTGTAATCAAACAGGCCAGATGTTGGCAGCCATGTTAAATTGGCCGCAAGCAACATTTTCATCAAAAATAAATTTAAAAGATAAAAGCTTAGAGATAGTCAGAGAAATAGACGAAGGTTTAGAAACAATTGAAATAAACTTACCGGCGGTTGTTACTTGTGATTTAAGATTAAACGAACCTCGTTATGCTTCCCTTCCAAATATTATGAAAGCTAAGAAGAAACCAATTGATCAAATGATAGCAAAAGATTTAGGTGTGGATATTGCTAATAGAGTTCAACAATTAAAAGTAGAAGAACCTCCAAAAAGAAAAGCTGGGATAAAAGTTGCTAACGTTGCAGAATTAGTTAGCAAGCTTAAAAATGAGGCTAAAGTAATATAATGTCTGTTTTATTAATTGCAGAACATAACAATACAAACCTTAAGCCATTCACTTTAAATGCTATCACTGCAGCTTCTAAAATGAATACTGATGTTCATGTGCTAGTTGCGGGTAATGGTTGCGAAAGTGTTTCAAAAGAATTGTCAACAGTTCCACTAGTAAAAAAAGTTTTGTTATGTGAATCACCAAATTATCAAAATTATCTGCCGGAAAATTTAGCGCCACTAGTTACAAAACTTTCTGAAAAATATGATCATATTGTTGCTTCAGCAAATACTTTTGGAAAAAATTTTATGCCAAGAGTAGCAGCTGCTTTAGATGTTTCTCAAATTAGTGACATAATTAAAGTAAATGAAACTGATACATTCGTAAGACCTATTTATGCTGGAAATGCTTTTGCTACAGTTAAAAGCAATGATAAAAAAAAATGTGTAACAATCAGACCGACTTCTTTCGAGTCGGCTCCAAAAACTGGAGGAACTGCCTCGGTAGAAAAGGTTGAGGCAGTTGATGTTCCAAATTTTTCTAAATTTATTAAAAGAGAGGAAACAAAATCAGAGAGACCAGAACTTGGAACTGCAAGAGTTGTTATCTCTGGTGGTAGAGGGATGGAAAGTGGGGATAATTTTAAATTAATAACAGCTATCGCCGATAAATTAAATGCTGCTGTTGGAGCTTCTCGAGCCGCAGTAGATGCTGGATATATAAGTAATGATCATCAAGTTGGTCAAACTGGAAAGGTAGTTGTTCCAGATCTATACATTGCGGTTGGTATCTCTGGAGCCATTCAACACTTAGCGGGAATGAAAGAAAGTAAAATTATTGTTGCAATAAATAAAGATGGAGAAGCTCCAATTTTTAGTGTTGCAGATTATGGTTTAGAAGCAGACTTATTTAAAGCTCTTCCAGAGTTTTTATCAGAACTAAACAAACTAAATACTATTCAAAAATAATTATTTATCAATTTCCAAGTATTATGGACTTGGCTTTGTCAAATTCTTCCTTAGAAATAATTTTATTTTTATAAAGGTCGTTTAATTCATTAATTTGATCTACAATTGTCTCGGATTTGCCTTCGTTTGATTTTTTTGTAATAAAGTCTTTAGGTTTTTTTTTAGAGGGTGAGGAGTTATTGTAAAAACCTAATTCTGTTAACTTGGCTAAGACATCTTCTGTTGACATATTGCTTTTAAATGTTGATGCTTTTCCTTTTGCTGGATTAATTCCGTTCTTCCATTTTATAGTTCTTCTAACAGCAAACTTTCTACATTTCTTTCCTGTTCTTGCTTCACATGCTTTAATATCTTCTCTGTAACTTCCAGGAGCACACTGTCCTAGCACTGGACAGAACCAATACATAGAATTGGTTCCATCAACAGCAACGTAAAAATCTGCAGGTTTTTTATTAGTATTGTCTCCTTGAATATACTTTGCAAAATATTCGGCAGTGGCTCTGTCTAATTGCAATTCTCCTTCTCCCCATTTGTCAGAAGATGAAGCATTATTATTCATGCATAAAAATAAAATTGTTGAAACTAAAAATAAATTTTTCATTAATACCTATTTAAAGTAATATCTTTTTTACCAACTAAAGAAGGAACCTGGTTCCTTCCAATTTCAACTGCTTTATTATTAACCTTTTTTTCTATATAAGCCAACAGCTCTCCATTAGTTATCTCACGGTCTTTATTTTTATCTGCTTGTCCTTCAAGTCCTTTCATTAAATAATAACTAAATATTCCGTGCTTTGCTTCTTTAAGACCAGATGAAATTTGATCATCTTGTGAAGCAGTAAAAACCGTAAAATTGTCTGGAACTCCATCTTGCTCTTTAGCTACTATACTAATGGGTCGAGCGGCTGCCATTAAAGTTTTTTCATCACGACTTTGCCCGCTGTAGCATGCATCAAAAAATATTTTCACTGACTTTGGATTGTGTTGATTAATGAGCTTAAATAGTTCTGTTCTTGAAAGCGCAGTCCTAGATAAGAGATCCGTATCACTATCTTGCATTAACAAATATAAGTTTTTTCCATCAACAGATGCTAAGCCGTGTCCTGCAAAAAAAACTATGACATCTGTTTGATCGCTTTGAATTTTTGCTGGAAGCCACTTCTCTAAAGCTCCGTACATTTTCACTGATGTTGCGTCTTTATCAATTAATAATTTTATATTGTTTCTTGAAGCTCCAAAAGCATATCTCGCGTACTCAGCAAAAAATTTAGCATCCCTATTTGCATATGTTGCTTTAGGTGCTTCTGAATAAGTTTCAATTCCTACCACTAAAGCTACAACGTTACCTCTATTTATATTTCTTATTTTGGATGGATTTAGAGGTTCTAGTTTTTCAACAAGTTGAGTTTTTACTTTAATTTCAATGTCAACAATCATATCTTCAGTTCGATTTTGCCATAGATCAAAAGCATAAATCTTTAACTTTTCACTGGTTGGACTGAATCTTCTAATTTCAAATGTTCCATTTCGCTTCACTTCAACCGGCATATCATCTACGAAAACAAAAGATTTTTTTGAGCCTCCCTTGTCTGAAACTCTCCCTTCTATTACATAATTAGGTGTATCAAACACATATTTGTTTTTTATTGTTATTACTGGTGGAATTTTATCCCCAACGTTTTCTGGCATTTTAAACTCTTTTTGTTTTTTGGGTTCAGGTTTTTTAACTATTTTTGGTTTTTTTGGTTCAGGTTTTTTATCTATTTTTGGTTTTTTTGGTTCAGGTTTTTTAACTATTTTTGTTTCTTTTTTCTTTGGTTTTTTAGTTATATAAGAACTTTGTGTTTTTTTCTCTTTTTTAATTTTTTTAGAAGGTTTCTTTGTAATATATTTTGAAACCTGTTCCTCTTTTTGAGAAAGAGCAAATTGAGTTACCAAATTAGCTCTAGATATTGAATAATCTGGTAAATATAATTTTGTTAAAATATATCTTGTTGTTTCCTCAGAGGTTAGTTTAAAAACCTCTTTGAAAGAATCTTCGGCATTATAAAAAGTTTGATCGAGATCTAAGTCTTTTAAAGAATCTTTGTTGTTGTATCCGCTCTTGTAATTTGATCTTACTCTTTTACAAAGATAAAAAGTGCTTCCTTTAACTTTATTCAATAAAGCATATTCCCCTATTTTTTTTGATTTATCATCTAACCATAAAAGACTTACTTGTGATGGTCTTCCTAGAGAACTATAAAGACTTGAACAATCTGCAAATAGATTTGTTGAAAATAATGAAAATATTAAAAATAAAAAAATATTTTTAGTAACCTTCACACGGACCTCCACATGCATCATAAGCAGCTGCTACTGCTTCGGCTTCGCTTCCACCAGCAGCTATAGTATCAAAATAAGCTTGCCATCCAGCAGTCACTGCAGCTTCATCAATTCCCATTTCAACAGCTCTTGCTATTTCTGCATCAATAGCTGCCCCCAACTCTGCCTCTAAGGCGTCATCTATCGCTTGTCCTGTAGCGGCTTCTATTGCATCAACTAATCCTTTAGCCATAGCCGCTCCAACTGACTCCTCTATGGCTTGAGCTACACTATCACTTACTGCTTGATCTATAGCTTGAGTAGCGGCTTGATCAATTTCATCATCGATTCTTTTCTCAATGATTTTATCTATTTGTTCTAAAGTTATATTGTGCTCGACTGCCAACCTTTCTTTGGCTTTTCTAACTGCTCTATCTACATTTCTAGTAAATTTTACTATATTAAAAGCTATCGGTGGCCTTCCTTGTAAAACAACATAATAATGAAAGGGTTGATAATTAGTTGTAATAAATTGATAAAAGAATGCCCTATGTTTATTAACATATCTTCCATCAACTTTTAATAATTTAACATCTTCAATATACAGATCAAATTTTATTGAGTCTTTTGGAATTAAACTTTCTATATTTCCTTTAACCTTTAAATCTTCAACATCCAAAGTTTTTGAAAAAGTTTTAATTTTATTACTTAACTGTTTTAATTTCTCAGCAGGATTTAATACAAATTCCTTAGTGCTTTTTGTTAATTTTTCTATTTCTTTTTTTCGAAATTCTAATTCTTTTTGTGCGTCAGGACGTTCCGTTCCCTCTATTTCAGCTCTGATATATTGTCTACCATTATTCGAATATTTGATTTTTAATCTATCTGTTATTGTTGCCAAAACCTTATTGTCAGATATTCTTTTAACTTTTATTCCACCTGGTCTAAAAGTATATACTTCATAATCCCCGTAAAAAAACCTCGCTGGTTCCCAAGTATCAGAAGATTTCGGAGAGTCTTTAAAAAGAACTTCTAAATTTAATAAATCAGAAGAAATTTTTTCTGTTGATTTTTTTTTAGATTTAAGTTTCGCTTGTCTTTTTTTGTCTTTTTCTATTAAATTCTTTTTAACTTTTTCAAAGTCTTCTTGAGATAAAACTCCATCTTCAAGAAGCTTTTCAATAGTTCTAATTTCTTTATCTAGTTGACTGGAGCCTGCAAATACACTGGTTCCCAAAAAAGATACAAATATTATCAAATAAAAACAGTATTTGAACATTTTCATTTAATAGTATTATAATTAAATTAATGAAAAAAAGTATTATTTCCTCTATCTCAATTTTGGCTTTTTTGTTGAATTTTTTAACCTATGCTCATGGTAAAAATTTTGATGAAAGCTTTAAAATTGTCAAAACAGAGATCAATAGAAACAATATAAAAGAAGCTATTAAAATCCTTGGAGACATAAAAATAGAAAATGAAAGTCAGAAAGAAAAAATTGATCTACTTTTCGGAGACATTTATTTAAAAATCAACAAACCTAAAAAAGCTATAGAGTTTTATGAAAATGCTCTCATGACTACAGATGACAAAATTGAAAGTTTGGGTGAACTTGGTTTATCTGAGTCTGCTTTAATCCAAGGAAAATTGTCTAAAGCTATCGAACATGCTGAACGATCGTTAGCTTTAAACGAAGATAGTGTTAGATGCAAAATTGTTTTAGCAATGGCTATAACTAGAAATGGCGAAAAAGATAAAGCATTACAAATGCTAGAAAATTTATACCAAAATTACCGTAACAACTCAGAAGTTAACTTAGCTATCGCTGGTTACCATTCTTCTTTTGATAATTATAAAGAAGCAATAAAAATTTTAGAAAAATATTTAAAAAGTTTTCCAACAACTATAAGCGTGATGGATGATTTGGCTGATCTTTACTGGATTGATGGAAACAAAGATCAAGCATTAGATCTTAAATACAAAGTTTACAAATATCACGAATTCAATCGCAATAAAGTTAAATTAAAAGAAATTAAAGAATGGATTTTATCTATTGATCCAAATTATTTTGAAAAACAAAAACCAAAACCTATAGCTAAGAAAAAAAATAAAAAATATCAGGAAGAAGAAGTTGAAAAATACAATGAAAGAAAAAAAGAAATTGAATATGAAAAATTTGATTTTGCTAATAATTATTCAGGCACAGGATTTGTCGTTGGAAAAGGAAAATACGTTATTACAAACCATCACGTAGTTAACGGAGCAAGAAGGATTGCTGTAAGAAATGGTTTGGGAAAAGTGTCTAATGCAGAAATTGCTGCAGTTTCAAAAGAACATGACTTAGCTATTCTAAAACTTAATAAAAAATACAAACAATACATAACTCCTAAAAATTTTTCTACTCCTAAACCTGGAGAAGATGTAATCAGCATTGGCTACCCACTGGCTAGTATTTGGGGCAAAGGTCTTCCAGTTATTACCGAGGGAATTATTAGCAAAGTTGGTAAGATATATTTCTTAACTACCACAAAAATTAACTCTGGTAACAGTGGCGGGCCTATTTTTAATCTAAATGGAAATTTAGTTGGTATCAGCGCGATGACTTTAGATAAACAAAAAGTAGCGGAAACGTTTAAGGGTCCTTTACCAACGTCAATGGGCTATGGCATAAGAAGCGATATGCTCAAAGAAGTTTTTAAATACAAAGAATCTTTTCCCGTAAGGAATATTAAATACAGTAAATCAAAAATTTACGAAGAAATGCTTTCTAAAGTAGTTTTTGTTGCTGTTGAAGCAGATGAGAAAACTAAAATTAAAAAGAAAAGATGATAAGATCAATTTTACTTATTTTATTTTTTCTTAATTTGACAACCTTAGTTTATTCAAAAATAGTTGAAGCTGAAGCAAAATATAAGCATGATGGAAAAATTTCACAAGTAGAAGCTTGCAGCTTAGCTGAAAAGAGAGCAAAAGATAATGCTATTAAAAAAGCTTTAGGACTAGAAGTTTCATTACAAGAGACTCAAAAATGTAGTGAGGTAGATGGTGTACATAGCTGTGAACAAAATCAAATTTCAGTATTATCTTTGAATGGAGATATAACTGAATTTACAACTTTAAAGGAAGAAGCTGGTATTGACGAAGAAAATAAACGTTACTATTGTTTAATTAAAATTAGAGCAAATGTGGAAAAGTCTTTTAAGCGTAATCCAGAGTTTCAACTTGATGTAAAATTAAATCTAGACAATTTTAGAGACAAAGAAAAAATCAATATGGAAATTTTAAGCAATAAAGAAATGTTTTTAACAGTTTATCAATATTTTCCGTATGAAAAAAGTTTTCAAGTTCAAAAATTATTTCCTAATACTAGAGAAAAAAATAACAGAATCATCTCAAGAGAATTTAAATTACCTACCGAAGGTACTGAATATGTTATTAAATTTCCTAATAAAATTAAAAAAACAAGAGTTGATGAACACTTAATATTCATAGCTACTGTTAAAAATATAGATTGGCTTGATAAATACTCTCGAATTGAGGATTTACGAAAAAGCTTGAATGAATTAAGCAAAGAAAATATAGTTCAAGACGAATTACAAAGAACTTATACAATTTACAAATGAGTTTTAGAAAAAAAATAAATATACTTACTCTAATTTTTGCACTTCCACTATTAGTTGCATGTCCGTCAACTATGCCTCTGAATAAGAGTCAAAAAGAAGTTAAGGAAGAACTGATTGTTGAAATTAAAAACCAAATTGAGGATTTGGGTGAAACGCCTCTATCAGAAGAAGAAGTAAAGTATAAAGGTAAAATAGATAAAGATAAGTACGTGGTAGCTTTAAGAAATCAACTCAAAGACTTAAAATCTGAAAAAGATACAAAAAAACAGAAAACTGAAGATGAGGCTAAAGCAAAATTAGATAATGAAAAAAAAGAAAAAAATAGAAAAGAAGCTATACAGAAATACAAGAGCGAAATTATTATCATGGGAGAAACTCCATTGCTTGAATTTGAAATTGGTAGTGAAGACAAGTATCTAGTTGCTTTAAAAAAACAATATGAAGAGGCTCAAAAGGTTAAAAAAGAAGAAGAAAAGAAGATACGAGAAGCCATACCAGACTGGTTCCAAGAAATACCAGTTGGAACTGAGTCAGTTATGTACGTAAGAGGAACTGCAGTTTCACAAGATCTTCAATTTTCTGAGGACAAAGCTGTAAATGCTGCAGTGTTTGCCTTAGCTAAAAAGATGGGAAATAAGTTAAGTGCAAAAAATAAAATTATGATTAAAGAAGCAGGATTAGGAGAAGACCCTCAATTTAAATCTAATATAGAGAGGGCACAAAAAATAGTAATTAAAAACATCTCTATAACAGGCTATAAAATTATAAAAACTAAAATGGCTCCTAGAGCTAACGGAGGTTATAGAACTTACATACTAGTCGAGTACCCTATCTCTCTCGCTTACAAAAATTATTTAGAAGAAATAAACAAAGAACCACAAATAGCTAGCAAACTTGCTAATCTTAAAAACACTCAAGCTTATAAAGATTTAGTTGAAGCAGCTAATACCTATACGCCTTAGATTATTTATATCCACTCGTAACCCAATGTGAAATTTCATCTGACATTGCAACAACAATTAGGTTGTCTTTCCATCCTTTTTTTTTCTTAATTTCATTTGACCAAAAAACACATTCCACTCTTATGTGATTTCTGCCTCCTAATGAATATTGTGTTAGATGTTGTTTTGACTTACCTGTTTTATCAGTTTCATGACTTTTAATATCTGATACGGGTTTTGTATTTAAAAATACTGAGTCAAGTTCTTTAGCAATCTCTTCTTTTTTCTCTAAACAATTTTTTTTTAAATTCATAAAAAAACCACCTATAGCTTTAATTTCATAATTATTATCATTAGTCTTTAAATATACTTCAACGGTGTCATAAATAGAGTTATTAGTTTCTAGATTTACAACATAATATTTTCTCTCATCTTTGAAATAATTTAATTTTGATGATTTTATTTGTTTCGCGCTCATGTGATTTAGTAAACTGTCACCAATACTTAAACCTGCTATTTGAAATTCTTTGATGTCATCTGCCTGAGATAGGTTTGTTAAAAGTAAACACAGAACCACGATCCCTAAAAGTTTTTTCATAAATTATTTATAAGCCTCGTAATGTAACCATTCTCGATACTCCCTACCAAAAATTCCTACCCTTAAATTGTCGTAATATCTCATTTTTTTTGTCCAGTCATAACATTGAACGTTAATCCTATCTTTTGAATCTAATGTAAACGATATACTTGTAATTTTACTTTTTCCAGTTGGGTCTCCTTTATGAGCAACTTCACTTTTTGTTCTTTCTGCGCCAGTAAATATTTCATCTAAATCATTAGCTATGTTTTCAATTTTTTTATAACACTCTGAAATATTATTAGCATATTTTATAACTCCATTAATCATGTAAATTTTGAAAGTTTGATCATTTTTTTTTAGCGCAAACACTAATTCTGCGTACTGTTTAGAATCTTTTATTCTGGCTTCATAAAATTTATCACTTGTTCTAATTGTGTTTGTGTTGTCATATCTTGGTGCATTTATAATTTTTTCTTTACTGAAATAATTTAACAAACTGTCCCCAATACTCATCCCCTCTATCTGAAAGTCTCTAATATCATCTGCCTGAGATAGGTTTGTTAAAAGTAAACACAGAACTACGATCCCTAAAAGTTTTTTCATAAATTATTTATAAGCTTCATTGTTAAGCCAATTTACAAATTCTTGTGAAGAAATTGTGATATTAAAGCTATCTTTCCAATTGTTCTTTTTAGTAATTTTATCAGACCAATTATCACAATAAATTCTTGCTATACCATTCTTAATTTTTAGTTGAGTTACATTAGAAAAGCTTTTGCCATATTTTTTTCGATAATCACTTCTATAATTATTTTCACTTTTCACTCCCAAAACATCTTTAACTTCTTTTATAACCTTTTTTTTTTCTTCTAAGCATTCATCAAATTCCATTATATTTCTCCCTCCCATGGAATACACTACGAATTTATTATCATTTTTTTTTAGATGAAAGTTGATTAATTGATAGACGGTCTTCTTACTGATAAAATTTATTTTATAAAAATTATCATCACCTAAATAAAACATTTTTTTTCTTGAATTAATCTGATTTTTATCAAAATAATCCAATAAACTATCCCCAATACTAACCCCATCAATCTGAAAGTCTCGGATATCATCCGCTTGAGTTGGATAAATAATAAGTAAGTTTAAAACTATAATCGTTAAAAATTTTTTCATTAATCACAAGCTAGATTTTCTCTAGCTCCCATTAGTACTCCACCCCAAAAACCGGTTACACCGCTATTGGCATTATCTCTTCTAACTGCTTCACATTCTAACATTTTTCTTGTTCTAATATTTTCTTTTCTAGCAATATCAATTTGCATTAAACAATTAGAGAATTGCGCTGTATCTTTTTTAAAACCATAATGCTCACAAGTTTTCCTGTCCATTTTCATTTGACGCTCGTATGCCAATTGCTTTCTCTCTAATCTTTTCTTTTCTCTTTCGGCTAAATAATCTGCACATCCATTTAATAGAAAACTCAGAGATAAAATGAATAGAATTTGTTTCATATTAAAAATTTTATGTTATACATTATTAAATGTCCAGAGAGTCAATGAAATATGATGTGGTAATTGTTGGTGCAGGACCTGCCGGATTATCAACTGCAATTAAACTTAAACAACTAGATCCAAAATTAAGTGTCTGTATTTTAGAAAAAGGATCTGAAGTTGGAGCACATATTTTAAGTGGAAATGTTTTAGAGACCAGAGCTCTTGATGAATTAATTCCTAGTTGGAAAGAACAGGGAGCACCTATTAAAACTAAAGTTTCAAAAGAAAAATTTTTATTTTTAGGAAAAAATTCCTCCTTAAGTTGGCCAACTTGGTTGTTACCGTCAGTTCAAAAAAATCATAATAATTATATTATAAGTTTAGCTAATCTTTGTCGTTGGTTAGCAGAGCAAGCTGAAAAATTAGGAGTAGAAATTTTCCCTGGATTTCCTGCAAGTGAAATTCTTTACAATGAAGATGGTTCTATTAAAGGAGTAGCAACTCTTGATATGGGTTTAGATAAAGAGGGTAACAAAAAGGAAGGATATCAAGAGGGTATGGAACTTCATGGAAAAGTCACTGTTTTCTCAGAGGGGTGTAGAGGTCATTTAGGAAAAGAATTAATTAAAAAATTTAATCTAGATGAAGGAAAGAATCCCCAACAGTATGGTATCGGTTTAAAAGAAATTTGGGAAGTTAGCGATGAACAGCACCAGGAAGGTTTAGTGATGCATACGGCGGGCTGGCCATTAGATAGTAAAACATATGGTGGAAGCTTTATTTATCACGCTGAAAAAAAACAAATTTATATTGGATATGTTATAGGTCTTGATTATCAAAACCCGCATCTCTCACCTTTTGATGAGTTTCAAAGATTTAAAACACACAAAGCAATAAGAAAAATGTTGGAGGGTGGAAAAAGAATTTCATTTGGCGCTAGAGCTTTAATTGAAGGGGGTCTTCAAAGTTTGCCTAAAATGTATATGCCCGGTGCATTATTAGTTGGATGTGATGCTGGAACATTAAACATGCCAAAGATTAAAGGCACTCATACAGCAATGAAAAGTGGAATGATAGCTGCAGAAACTATTGTTGAGCATATAAAGAATAAAAGAAAACTTTCTTACTACAAAGAACTATTTGAAAAAAGCTGGGTATATAATGAACTTTATACTGCTAGAAATGTGAAACCAAGTTTTAGTTGGGGTTTAATTTTAGGAATTATTTTCACAGGATTAGACCAAATTCTCTTTAGAGGGAAATTGCCTTTCACTTTGAAGCACAAACATGCTGATCACGAAGCATTAAAACCAGCAAACTCTATGCCCAAAATAGAATATCCAAAACCAGATGGGAAATTAACTTTCGATAAGACCAGCTCAGTTTATTTAACAGGTACTAATCACACTGAAAATCAACCAGTACATCTTAAATTAAAAGATCCAAACCTACCTATTAGATATACTTTGAAAGAATATGATGAGCCTGCTCAAAAATATTGTCCAGTAGGTGTTTATGAAATTCAACAAGAAAAATTTGTGATCAATTCTCAAAATTGTATACATTGCAAAACTTGCGATATTAAAGAACCGTCTCAAAATATTACCTGGGTAGCCCCTGAGGGTGGTGGTGGTCCTAAGTACGGAAATATGTAGATTAAGATAAATCTGCCGCGAATTCTTTTAATTTTTCAATTGGAACTAACTCTAAAGTTTTCTTGTGTGTTGCTTTTAAATATATTGGACATGCTTTTCCTGCCTCAAGTGCTCTTGCATACCAGCTAGCACAAACACACCATTTATCTCCATCTTTAAGTCCTGGAAAACCAAATTCTGGGTGAGGAGTAATTAAATCATTACCAGCCTCTTTACACCATTTTAAAAAATCATCATTTACTTTTACACAAACAGTATGAAGCCCGTGGTCATTTTTATCTGTATTACAACAACCATCTCTAAACCACCCAGTCATCGGTTCTGTTGAACAGCTTTCTAAAATTTCGCCTAATACGTTTTTTTGTTTGGTCATTATAAATTTATTGCGTCCAATAATCTTTCTTTAAAATATTCTTCTAAAGAACAATTGCATGTAATAATAAATTTATCATTTAGATGATAAATTGAACAATCAATCTTTGCTACTAAAGTCTGAGCCATTGATAAATTGGGAAATTTTTTAATTCGAAAATCAAAATGAGTTAATTTATTCAAATAATAATTTTTATCTTTTCCTGAAATTTCAAAATAAACTTGTCCATATGAATAATCTGATGCTAATATTTCTTCGTGAGAATTAAAGGTTGAAACCATTTTTAAGACTTCTTTGTGCTCTTTTCTATCTAAATAAAAAAGATTCCATTGATCAAATGAATGCTTAGCTAATAAAAATTTATCATTTTGAGTAATTTTTAAATTTTCTGGAGGCAGAGATAATGATGTCTCTTTATTTATAATTTCTTTAAATTTTTCATCGCCTTTACCTCTAAGAACAATTTGATGTAAATCTTTTTGGAATACGTCAAGTCCTCGAAGCGAATATAGTTCTTTCATGATAATAACCTTTTGTTTTCTGGATCAAGAAATACTGGATTAACAATTTCAACCGGAATTGTTTCGGACTTTGATGGATCTGAAACATATACTTTTTTTCCCATCAGCTTATTCCCGCCTTTTACAAGAGCCATTGCCACGAAGTGTTTTAAATTTGGACTATGATAGCTAGATGTAACATGGCCAAGATATTCAATTGGTGTCTCTATTTTTTTGGGTAACTTATTTATTTCTAAAATATGCTGGCCTTCTAAAATTTTTTTATTTTTATCTAGCGGAAGAATACCAACTAGTTGTTTTCTGTCCTCTCTAGCGGTATCAGATCTAGATAAAGATCTTTTTCCTATAAAGTCTTTTTTATTTTTTCCGATCATCCAATTTAGATTTAAATCTATAGGGGTAACGGTTCCATCTGTATCTTGACCAACTACAATATATCCTTTTTCAGCTCGTAAGAGGTGCATAGTTTCTGTTCCATAGGGAACTAAACCTAAGTTTTTTCCACTATGGAATATTTTTTTCCAAAGTTCTAAGGCATACTTTGGAGATATATAGATCTCATAACCCAACTCACCAGTAAAACTTGCTCGCATAATTCTTACTTCAGTGTCTAAGTATTTAAAATTATTAAATGTCATAAAAGGAAATTTTTCATTACTGAAATCGATATTGCTAAAAACTTTTCTCATAATAGCTCTGGATTTTGGTCCACTAATATTAAATGTTGAAAACTGTTCAGTTATTGAATTCATGTACACCTCTAGATGAGGCCATTCTGTTTGAGCATACTCTTCCATATCAGCCAGAACTTTTGGTGCACCTCCTGTTGTTGTGGTAGCAATAAAATGTTGGTCATTAATTTTACTTACTATTCCATCGTCTTTGATCATTCCATCTTCTCCTAGCATCAAAACATATCTAGAAGTCATCGGTTTCATTTTTGTAAAAGCATTTGTGTACATTAAATTCATAAACTCTAAAGCATCTTTTCCTTTCACCTCTATTTTCCCCAGGGTACTCCCATCTAAAATTCCAGCAGACTCTCTTAGTTGTTTTGATTCTCTTTGAACTGCTTGATGCATAGTTTCTCCTTTTTTGTTCTTAAAATACCAAGGTCTTTTCCACTGTCCTACATCCTCGAAAACGGCATTATTATCAATATGCCAAGAGTGAATAGGTGTTTTTCTTTTGGGATCATAAAACTCATAAGTGTTTCTCCCAGCAATGGCCGAAAAACTTAAAGGAGCATAAGGAGGTCTGTAAATTGTGGTACCAACTTCTGATACACTTTTATTTAATATTTTTGATACTATGCCCAAAGAATTTATACTGCTTATTTTGCCTTGGTCAGTTCCCATACTATTAGTTGTGAAACGCTTTAAATGTTCTATACGATCAAAGCCTTCGGTTATGGCTTGCCTTAAATCTTTAACGGTCACATCATTTTGAATATCAATAAAAGATTTAGACCATAAAGACTCTTTTTCGGGTTTAATATCCCAAATTTCACTAATTTTATAATCATTTTCAACATTAGAAATAATTTCAATTTTAGTGTCATTTACTTCTTTTAAAAAATTCAATTTATTTTTAATTTCATCGTTTAATTTTTGAAAATTAAAATTTCCACTAGCTGATCCAATTACGATAGTATTTTGAAAAGCTTTGTCAGGTTTAAATGTAAAAAGATTATCGTCCCACTTTATAAGCCCTTTCGATTGAGTAAATAAATTTACGTCTGGATTTATGCCCCCGGATACACAAAGCATATTAGTTTTTAGTTTTATAATATTGCCTTTATGCCTTATAAAAGCCTCTCTAATAATATTTCTTCCATCACAACCCTCCACCTCAGCTCCGGTATAAAATGGAATATTATTATTTTTTAGATAGTCTAAAGTGCTTTTTTCAATTGAGTTTTCTTCTCTATTGTCAACATATGCTGAAGGTTTGCAATTTAATTCAATAAGTGATTTTAAAAGACTAAAAGTTGATGAGTTATTAGTAAAAATTATAGGATTGGTTTCAGGAACAACTCCATATCTATGAACAAATTTTTCAAATGAACCAGCTAACATAACACCTGGTAGATCGTTATTTCTAAACGATAAAATCCTTTCAATATATCCGTTTGCCAAAATCGTGTGTTGGGTTCTAATTTTATGCAAAACGAGCTCAGGTTTATAATTTGGAGGTAAGCTTCCTACTGCCTTATCTTCTAATGCTATCAAATGATTGCTGTAATTATAAGATGAGACTGTTGTGTCTTTTAAAATCTTAATATTTTTTGATTTTGAAATTAATTCTTCAGTTTTTTTTATCCACTCAATTGTATCTAAACCATTAATTTCTTTAATTTTTTTTGAAGTATTTAGTATTCCTCCTAAAAAACTATCTTGTTCGATAATCAAAACATCATAATTTGTTTTAACAAACTTTAATGCAGCTATAAGTCCACTTATACCGCCACCTACTATTACTACATCAACATTGTGATGATGATGAGTGCTTTTAGATCTAAATTCTTTAGGAGGTTTTCCAAGGCCAGCTGTTTTTCTAATTATAGGCTCATAAACTTTTTTCCAAAACCCCTTTGGACCCATAAAAGTTTTATAATAAAAACCTGCAGAAAATATTGGAGATAGCAAATTGTTGACTGCACCTATGTCCATTTTAAGTGAAGGCCAACGATTTTGACTTTCGACTATCATTCCATCATAAATTCTTTTAACAGTAGCTCTTGCATTTGGTTCATTGTGCTCGCTTATTATTTGAACAAGAGCATTGGGTTCCTCAATGCCACAAGAGTATATTCCTCTTGGCCTATGATATTTGAAGCTTCTTCCAACTAAATTTATATTGTTTCTCAGTAAAGCTGAGGCAATTGTATCTCCTTTAAAACCAGTTAATTTTTTGCCATCAAAAGTAAATGAAACTTTTTGGCTGCTAATTAAGTGAAAGCTCTTAGTGTTATTGATTGAACTCATTTTTTTACAGTAAAATTTCCTGATCCTAGCTCAGGTTCTCCTGACGGAGTTTTAAGATTATTAGTGAATTCTGCCAAAATGGGAGGTTTTTCATTTAATTTATATGTTTTTATTATTTCATCGGTTGAGGTATTTCTCACAGCGTTAAACCATTTTCTGCAACCGTGCGAATGTACCCAACGTTCAAAGAAGATTCCTTTTGGATTTGAACGTACAAATACATATTCCGACCATTCTTTATCATTTAATTTTTCTGGATCACTGGGTCTTACTACGTGTGCTTGACCGCCATTTGAAAACTCGGATTGATCTCTTTCTCCACAATATGGGCAATTTATTATAAGCATATTTTAGTGTGCTACTGCAGCAGCTCCATGTTCGTCAACCAACCTTCCAGTTTCAAATCTATCTAAACTAAATGCTGCATTGATTTTATGAGGATTGTCATTTGCAATTGTATAGGCAAAAACATTGGCGCTACCTGGGGTAGCTTTAAAACCACCTGTTCCCCAACCACAATTAAAATATAATCCTTTAACATCGCATTTACTTATTATTGGACTAGCGTCAGGACATATATCGACTATTCCACCCCACTGACGTAACATTTTCATTTTTCCAAATATTGGATAAAGTTCAACTATTGCTCTTATAGTTTCCTCAATAACATCATACCCTCCTCTTTGAGTAAATGAATTGTATCCGTCAGTACCAGCTCCTATAACTAACTCCCCTTTATCAGATTGACTTACATAAGCATGTACCGCGTTTGACATCACAACAGTGTTAATAACTGGTTTTATAGGTTCAGAAACCAAAGCTTGTAAAGGCCTACTTTGCAAAGGTAATCTTACCCCAGCAGTTGCAGCCAATATACTTGTATGTCCTGAAGCAACTATTCCAATTTTTTTTGACTCAATAAATCCTTGTGAAGTTTCAACTCCTTCTACTTGACCATTTTTAGTTCTTACTCCTTTAACTTCACAGTTTTGTATAATATCTACTCCCATTTCATCTGCACGCATTGCAAAACCCCAAGCCACAGCATCATGACGTGCTACCCCACCTCTTGGTTGATACGATGCTCCAAGCACAGGGTATCTTAGATTGTCAGTATTCATTATTGGGACTAGTTTTTTAATTTCACCAGTATCGATCCATCTAGAGTCAAGACCGTTTAATCTGTTAGCACACATTCTTCTTTTTATTTCTTTTATATCGTGTTCGTTGTGAGCTAAGTTTAAAACCCCTCTTTGACTGAACATAACATTATAATTTAAATCTTCAGATAAATTCTCCCAAAGTTTTAGAGAATGATCGTAAAGAAGAGCGCTTTCATCCCAAAGATAATTTGACCTGATAATGGTTGTGTTTCTTCCAGTATTACCGCAACCTAACCAACCTTTTTCTATTACAGCTATATTTTTAAATCCATGTTCTTTTGCGAGATAGTAAGCAGTGCCAAGACCATGCCCACCGCCTCCGACAATAATGATATCATATGATTTTTTTGGTTCAGGACTTCTCCACATCTTTTGCCACTTCTCATGGTTCGAGATAGTGTTTTTAAGAATATTAAATATGGAGTACTTTTTTTTCACAGAGGAAATTAACAAAAAAAAATGAAGTCAGCTAGTTCTTGTTTTAGTTTAGATTTTTAACTTTTGATAAAATTTGAATTCTAGCTTTGATTACTTTACACAAATTAGCATCAATAGGTTCTAAAAATTCTACGCAGGGTTGTATTTTATTTTCTGAGATTTTTTTCTTTTCTCTTTGTTCTTCTGCATAAGACAAAGCATGTTTTAGAGGAGTTTTTCCGGTTTTTTTCTTAACGCCATAGCTAACTGCAGAATTAACAGATGATTGAAGAATTTTACCATCAATCGCACCACTCCCAATGGCTGCCATGTACTCAGCGCATCCATTTAACAAAACAAAAACAAATAAAAAACAAATTATTCTTTTCATACTTCTCCGATAACGTTTGCTTTATTCCATTCTAAACAGAATGTAAAAACAAATCTCCCTCTTATTCAAACTTTAACAAATTCAATCGATGATTGTAAGAAAAAAAATACCCTTAGATTTAAGCGTTAATAGGGTGTTTTTTATTAGATAGGTAAATGCCCATTATTATAAAAATTGCTCCGGCAAAATGGTAAAATTCAAATTTTTCTTTAAAGATAATTATTGCCAAAACAGCGCTAAATAAAGGCATTAATTGAATAAACATTGTAGATCTATTTGGTCCGATTATCTCAATGCCTTTTTGCCAACAGTAATAAGCGCCTATTGCTGGAAACATTACCACATAAAAAAGAATTAAAAAGAATGCTTTGTTAAAATTTAAATCTAAACCAATAGATTTTTCATAAAAAAATTGTGGTATCAAGAACAGTATTCCAACTGAAACCATTAATTGTATTAAAGTAAACTGTGAAAACTTAAATTTATGTTTTTTAAGTAAAGTAGAATAAAGAGACCATGTAATTACACAAACTAACATCCATAAATCACCCTTATTAAAACTTAAAGAAATAATTTTTTGAATATCGCCATTAGAAATTATCGATCCAATACCTATAATTGAGAGTAATAAACCAAAAATTTGAAAAATATTTGTTTTTTCAATTTTCATTAAGGATGAAAGAACTATTGTAGCAGCTGGAATAGCTGCGAGCATTAGAACTGCGTTGATTACTTGTGTATAATTAAGCGCATAATAAACAACAGAGTTAAACGTACTAATTGTAATTACTCCCATAAAGCTAATAACAAGCCAATTTTTTTTAATATAAGGTAAGTTATTAAAGATTTCTTTATATGTGAAAGGTATTAAAATAAACCAAACAGAAATCCATCTGAAAACATTAAGAGTTAGGGGAGGAATTTGAAATAATGTTGCAAATTTTCCAACTATAAAGTTACCAGACCAAAACAAAGCGGCTAATATTAGAAATAGATAAGCTAAATAATCTTTTTTCAAATTTTTCCTAATTAAATCTTGAAGAACTATAAGGAGATAAATCCAAATTTGTTTTTTCTTCCATTACTATACCTGAGATAATCTTGCCTGTTATCGCACCTAAAGTCCAGCCTAAATGATGATGTCCAAAAGCGTAAATAATATTTTTATTTTTTAAAGAAGGACCCATGACTGGAAGAAAATCTGGTAGTGTTGGTCTAAAGCCTAACCATTCATCTTGATGTTTATCAAGCTGAGGTAAAAGTTCTTTTGCACATCTTACAACATAATCAATTCTTTTCTTAGAAGGTGGATTTTTAAGTCCCCCGAGCTCAACCGTACCAACAGCCCTTAAACCTTGATTCATAGGTGTCATACCAAAACCCCTATCTAAAAAAATTACAGGTCGCTTTATTAAATGAGCCATATTTTTAAAATGAACATGATAGCCTCTTTCTGTATCTAAAGGTATTTTTTCATCTAATTGGTCTGTTAAGGGCTTAGAGAATGCTCCAGAAGCAATAACTCCTTTTTCAAACTTATATTCCTTTTGCTCTGTTTTTATATTCACATTGTCCTTATCAATCTGTAATAAATTTTGAACATCTTGTTTAATAAATTTTCCACCTCTTTTAATAAATAGCTCAAATATTTTTTTTGTAATTCCTTGAGGGTCTCTTGCGTGAATAGCATCCTCATAAAAAATTCCTTCCTGAAATACAGGGTTTAAGTTAGGTTCTAAATCTAAAATTTCATCTTTGGTCAAAAGTTTTTGTTTAACACCAAGTTCTTCTCTTACTTTAATTTCTAATTTTCTACTTTTTAAATTATCTTTGGTCCAAATATAAATAATCCCATTCCTTTCAACTAAATTTGTCATATCTATTTCTTGAAATATTTCCTCATAAGCATCCATAGACAAATTTAAAATTTGATGCATATATTTAGCCGTGTGCATCATAGATTTTTTATTACACGATTTTAGATAACGAAAGATCCACGGAATCATTTTAGGTATATAATTCCATTTTAAAGCCAAAGGACCGTAAGAGCTAAAAAGCATTTTAGGAACATCATATAAAACGTCTGGTCGATTTAATTGTAATACAGCGTAAGGAGAAAAATGTCCTGCGTTTCCATAAGAAGTCATTGATCCAGGATCATTTCTATCAAAAATTGTTACTTCGACCCCTTTTTTAATCAATTGCAGACCGATACATACCCCTTGTATCCCTGCTCCAACTATTCCGACAGATTTACATTTGTAATTTTCCATACAAACTTATATTCCAAACTTTAATTAATTTGTAGTGCGTTAGATTATACTAAAACTTCTTTTGTATCTTTATTTACTACAGTAGAGGGCTTACCGTTTTTCTTTGATCTTTTATCATCAGATGATTTCTTAGAAAATAGAAAGTCGCCTGCTGATCTAGACTCCTTTTTGCCAGCTCCTGATGATTTCTTAATGTAGCCTTCTATGTCAGCTCCATCCTCTGTTCTAAGATTTTGGGAAAATTCTATATCACCTTTAACAACTCCTGTACTACCTATCACAACATTTTCGGCTGATATCTTCCCGTCTAAGTGTCCGAAAACTTCTACTCTATCTGCTTCGATCTCTCCAGAGATTGATCCTGTATCTTTAATAACAACTTCTTTTGAAATTACTGGTCCTTTTATTAAACCTGCAATGTCTATGGAGCCAGAGCTATTTACAGTACCATCGATACTGACAGTTTCGCTTATTAAAGATCTCTCTGTATCTTTTCTTTCTCCAATTTTTTTTTTATCTGATCCAAACATTTTGTTTTTTTTACAAATTTAACCATCATAAATAGAAATAAACAAGCACTAATTATGTTTTTTTATTATCCAAAATAGGTCTAATTTACTAGTTTACAGGTACATCTTTATAAATTTTACAAGACATTGTGATGCCTAATCCAAGCATTATAGCCATCATTGACGAACCTCCGTAGGACATAATTGGCAGAGGGGCTCCTACAATAGGCAGTAAACCTAGGACCATGCCCATATTTACTACAACATAAATAAAGAAAGCTGTTCCAAAACCATAACAAAACAATTTTCCAAAATTACTTCTTGTTAAATGACCTATGCGTATAATTCTTGAGATTATCAAAAAATATAATAATAATATTGAAACAGAACCAAAAAAACCAAATTCTTCTGAAAATAAAGTAAAAATAAAATCAGTATGTTTTTCTGGAAGAAAATCCAAATAACTTTGTGAACCATTTAGATAACCTTTTCCAAAAAAGCCACCAGATCCAATTGCTATTTTGGACTGAATAATTTGATATCCAGCTCCCAATGGATCTCTATCAGGATTTAAAAAAGTAAGAATTCTAGCTTTCTGATAAGGTTTTAGAAAAGAAATTGCAATAGGCGCAAGGGATATAAAAAGGATAGATGCATATGCGAAAAATTTAATTCTTACTCCTGCTAACCAGGATACTACTACTCCTCCAGCAGCTATCAACACTGCTGTACCGAGATCGGGCTGAGTGATAACAAGTAAAACAGGTGCTACTAATACTACTATAGGTAAAAATAAATATTTTAATTTATTAACATCATTAGTAGGCATTCTATGATAATATTTAGCTAAAAATATTATCAAACCAACTTTCATTAATTCAGAAGGTTGAAGATTAATAACGTAGAGATTTATCCATCTTTGAGAACCTGATGAAGTTAACCCGAAATATTTAACACCAAGTAAAAGAAGAAAAAAAATAATATAAAGAAATATACTTGAGCGATACCAAAATTTTAAGTCAAAGAATGAAATTAAAAAAAATAAAAAAAAGAAAACTATAAATCTTAATATATGGCTTTTAGTATGGTAGTCAAAAGTTCCTCCTGCAGTAGAATACATCGCAAACATACTGATAACTCCAAGTATCAAAATAGAACATAACAATATATAATCGATTGAATAAATTTTTTCTTTGAATGATAATGAAGATTGAATTGACCTAGAAGTAAACATAACTTTTATATTTCCTTGCCTATTTCGTTAGTTTGTAACTCTCTTAAATTATCTCTCTCTAATACTTTTTTTATTACTTTTTTTGCTATTGGAGCTGCTGCTCTACTTCCGGAACCGCCATGTTCAATTATTACACTAATTGCATATTTTGGTTTGTCATAAGGTGCGAAAGCAATAAATAATGCATGATCCCTGTCTTCATATTTTAAATCATCTTGCTTAACTTCTTTTTCTCTTTGTTCTATCGTAAATCTCTTAACCTGAGACGAACCAGTCTTTCCGGCAAAAATAAAATTTTTATCTGTGAGCCTTGATCGGTAGGAAGTTCCACCAGCTTCGTTTGTAGAAGCAAACATAGCATCTTTTACAAAATTTATATTTTCTTGATTCTTAAATAGCGGATTAATATTAAAATTTGAAATAAGTAAATCAATTGGTAAAGGATCTTCAGGATGTTCATTTCTATGCTTAATGTATTCTTTAAGTTTATTTCTATCATTATCAAAATCTAATAAAACTCTCGGTTTAATTTCATAGCCTCCATTTGCTAACTGTGCCGTCATACGACAGAGTTGGATTGGTGTGCTCTGAAAATAACCCTGGCCAATACCAGAGTGAAGGGTTTCACCTAGATACCAGTTCGCACCAATGTATTTCTTTTTCCAGGTAGTATTAGGCACTACACCAGATCTTTCTTCTTTAAATCCTTCTAAAACTTTTTCTCCCAAACCAAATTTTTTTGCTGTTACTGATAATCTATCCACACCGAGTCTTCTTGCTATTTCATAAAAATATACATCACAAGATCTTTTAATTGCGCTCCTCATGTTCATAAAACCATGACCTTTTTTTTCCCAGCAGTGAAACTTTTCGCCATATAGTTCGATAGAACCTTTGCAATTAACCGTAAGATTGGGATTTACTACATCGTTTTCTAAAGCACTTAAGGCAACAAGCGTTTTAATTGTAGAACCAGGTGGATAAAGGCCAGCTATAGCCTTATTGATAAGAGGTTTATCTCTATGTTTGAGCAAATGATTCCAGCTTTTTTGATCAATGCCATGGACAAATGCATTAGGATCATAAGTTGGAGAGGAAACCATTGATATTATATCTCCATTATAAATGTCCATAACACATATTGCTCCACTAACTTTAGTCAATAAACTTGAGGTAAAGTTTTGAACTTCTAAATCTATTGTTGTCTTAAAACTTTTTCCTGCTTTTCCTTCATCAAGTTTTATTTGACGTATTCTTTTTCCATAAGCATTTACTTCATATCTTTGAAAGCCTACTTCACCTATAATATTTTTATCTAATTTGCTTTCCAAACCAGTTTTTCCTACAGCGATTCCTGTTACAGACATTTCTCTTAAATATTCTTTGTCTCTTAATTCTTTAGCACTAACTTGAGATACGTAACCTACAACATGAGAAGTAGATTGATGAGAGTAAAGTCTTGCAACTGATACAAGCGGTTCTACTCCTTGTAATTCATGCAAAAATAAATTTACTCTTGAAAACTCAGACCAAGTCAAATTTTCTGAAACAATAATAGGCTCCCAAGGTTTTTGTTTGCTTATTTTTTTTTTCAAAGTAGCTATTTTTCTATCGGACAGATTAAGAATTTTTTTTAATCTAAAAAATAATATTTCTATATTTGAAGTATTTTCCGGAGTTATATGTAATTGATAAACTTTTTTGTTTGATGCTATCTCTTTATTAAAATAATCTCTGATAATTCCTCTTTTTGGAGCTAATCTCCATTCTCTAAATCTATTTTTATCAGCGAGAGTCATATATTTTTTACTTTCATTGATCTGGAGAGAGACCAACCGACCGAAAATTCCTGCAAGAATTACAGCTTTTGCTGCTGAAATTATAAACATTCTTCTGCTGATTAATTTTGATTTGTTTGTTGTTCCTGAAGAAGTACTAATCATTTCTTTTTATTCCTGTTAAAAATCCATACCAATTGAAAATAAGCCAAAACAAAGGATAAAATAAAAAAGTAAAGAGTGAATTATAAAATAAATTGGAGTAAGTAATTGAAAGATCCGAAAAATTAGAGATCAGCAATAAATAAGTTAAGTTTGCAAAAAATATCCCTATTATAAAAGTAAACCAATCAGTGAATAAAGTCATTTTAACCGTAACATTTTTTATATAAATCGCTACAAACGATATGACTAAATAAGTTAATGAGCTCGTGCCCATGGGCAGACCCATAATAATATCATTTATAATTCCAGCAAAAAAAACATGCCCGTTACCTAATAGAGGTGGATCTCTAAGCATCCAATAATAAATAATTACAAATTGAAGGTTGAAAGATAATATTGTGAAATGGTTGCTAAATTCAGTATCTAATTCTGTTATTGCTAAAAAATACAAAAGGATTACTGGGCCTAAATTTACCAATTGTCTTCTAAAATTTCTAAAAATAATTGCCATATTAAAATTTATTGCTTTCCGAGTTAGTTAAAATTACATGAACAAACGATAATTGATTGGAGTCCGAAAATAATTTTACCCTAACTTCGTTATTTTCAAAAAATATTTTTCCAACTGGAATTCCATTTGGAAAAATTCCATCCTTTCCTGAAGTATAAACAGTCGAATAATCTTTTAATTCAAATCCCTCTGGTAAATACTCTAATTTAGGACTCTCATCGCCGGAGCCTGATAAAATTGCGTGCAAAGCTGAGTTTCCAACAATAACTGGTATTTTGCTGTTTAAATCATCAAGTAACAAAATTCTTGAGGATAAATAATTAACTTCAACTACTCTACCTGCTAAATAATTTTGGTCAAGAACAGGCATTCCTTTTTTAATACCAGATCGGCTTCCTTTGTTTAAAATCAGTGATTTTAAAAAGGGACTTTCTTTGTCTAATAAAACTTTGGCAGAAACATTGTCAAGAATATTTGATTCTAAAACTTCTTGGGATGACTCTACTGCTTTTTTTAAGCTTTTGTTTTCTGTTAATAAAAATTCATTCTGAAAATCTTTTTGCTTAAATTTTTTAAGTTCTTCTTTCAAGATTTTATTTTCTTGATAGGTAAATACATGATCTTGAGTTTTGTCTTTAAGAAAAGAGATAAATTTAATAGGTGAAGTAGCTATAGAGGAAGTTAAATAAATTCCATCGTTTAATAAGGATCTGGTTTTATCCATAATTTTACTAGGAAAACTGTCTAGAAAAAAAATTAGAATAGAAAGGCAAATTAAAAAAAATAAAGAAAATTTTTGTTTCGCCCCTCTTTGTAAAAGGGCTGAACGTATTACTATGCCAAAATCATCTCTGCTTGAAGACATTTAAATTTATTTATCAAATTAATACTCTGATAACATAGTGGAGAATAATTCCTCATTCTCTAAAGCTTTTCCAGTTCCTACTGCAACACAAGAAAGAGGATCGTCAGCAATAGTAACAGGCAAGCCTGTATCCCTAGATATCAATTTATCAATATTTCTTAACAATGATCCTCCACCTGTTAAGACTAGGCCCATGTCTACTAAGTCAGCAGAAAGTTCTGGAGGAGTGTTTTCTAAAGCTTCTTTAATTCCAGCAAGCATTTGATTTAATATCGGCATTAAAGCTTCGCAAGCATCCTCCTCTGTTAAAGCGATTTCTTTTGGTGTTCCAGATCTAATATCTCTTCCTTTCATTAAAAATGTATTGTTGGAAGTTGGTACTGCAGTACCTATTTCTTTTTTAATTTTTTCTGCAGTTGAGTCACCGACCAATAGATTAAATTTTTTCCTCATATAGTTAATGATTGAAATATCCATAGCGTCTCCAGCAACTCTTAAAGATTTTGAGTAAACCACTCCACCTAAAGACATAACTGCTATTTCTGTTGTACCGCCACCTATATCAATGACCATAGAGCCTGTTGCCTCCGATATTGGTAAACCAGCTCCTATTGCCGCTGCAATTGGTTCTTCAATAAGTTGAACCTTTCTAGCTCCCGCAGCAAGTGCTGAGTCTTGAATTGCTTTTCTTTCAACTGGTGTTGAACCTGTAGGTACACAAATTAAAATTCTCGGGTTAGCAAAAGCTGCTTTTTTGTGAACTTTTTTGATGAAATGCTTTATCATTTCTTCAGTTACAATAAAGTCAGCTATTACACCATCTTTAAGAGGTCTTATTGCTTGAATATTACCTGGTGTTCTACCTAACATAGTTTTTGCTTCATCTCCTACGGCTAAAACCGATTTTTTTCCTCCATCATTAATCACAGCAACAACTGATGGTTCGTTTAGAACAACGCCTTGCCCCTTTAATACTACCAAAGTGTTGGCAGTCCCTAAATCGATGGCCATATCTTGTGACCACATCGATGACAAACTTTTCATTTTAAACATTTATATTCCTTTCATTTTTTGTTCTTTTTGACTTGAAGTTAAATTTGTTGACGGTGGAGCAGTTTTTTTCCTTTTAATTATCATCTTGTTTAATGCATTTAGATATGCGTTTGCTGATGCAACTAAAGTATCTGTGTCTGCTGCTTGACCAACAGTAGTTTTTCCGTTTTCCTCTATTCTAACGCTTACAGTAGCTTGGGCATCGGTACCCTCTGTCACTGCATGAACTTGGTATAATTGGAGATTTACATCATGAGGATATAATTTTTTAATACATTTGAAAATTGCATCCACTGGTCCGTCTCCACTTTCTGATGCTTTTTTTATTTCGCCATAAACCTCTAAAGTCATATCAGCTTTTTGTGGTTCTCCTGTACCAGCAAATACTTTTAGAGATTTTAATTTAATTACGTTCTCTTCTTTTATTAAACTATCATCTACTAAAGCCGCTATATCTTCATCGTAGATGTGTTTCTTTTTGTCTGCTAAAACTTTAAATTTACCAAAAGCTGTTTGAATAACATCGTCAGTTATACCGCTGTAACCAAGATCATTTAATTTATCTTTAAAAGCATGTCTTCCTGAATGTTTTCCCATAACAAGAGAAGTCTTCTTAACACCTACACTCTCCGGAGTCATAATTTCATATGTATTTCTATTTTTTAACATACCGTCTTGGTGAATACCTGATTCATGTGCAAAAGCATTTTTTCCAACTATAGCCTTATTGAATTGGACAGGAAAACCAGTTGCGTTAGAAACAACTTTTGATGCTTTACTCAATAATTTAGTATTAATACCTGTTGAAAATGGCATTAGGTCTGGTCTAGTTTTCATAGCCATTACTATTTCCTCAAGAGCTGCGTTACCTGCTCTTTCTCCAATCCCATTTATTGTGCATTCAACTTGCCTAGCTCCTGCTGATACACCTGCTAAAGAATTTGCAACTGCTAATCCTAAATCATTATGAGTATGAGTAGATAAAATTGCTTTATCTATATTTGGAACTTTGTTTAATAAAGTAGAAATAATTTTTGTATATTCGGACGGAACCGTGTAACCAACCGTATCAGGAATATTAATTGTTTTTGCTCCACATTTAATTGCTATCTCAACTGTCTTGCACATAAAATCCATATCTGTTCTTGTTCCATCCTCACAAGACCACTCGACATCATCAGTAAATTTTCTTGCATAAGTCACATGTTCTTTAATAGACTCAGCAACTTCTTCTGGAGTTTTGTTTAGTTTGTGCTTCATATGAAGTGCACTAGTAGAAATAAATGTATGGATTCTAAATCTTTTCGCACTTTTTAATGATTCATAACACGCATCAATATCTTTTTTTGTGTGTCTTGAAAGCCCAGCGGGTATTGAATTTTTTAGAGTTTTGCTAATAGCTGATACAGCTTCAAAATCCCCAGGTGAGGCTATTGGAAAACCAGCTTCTATTATATCAATTCCAAGTTCATCAAAAATTCTAGAAATTTGAATTTTTTCCTCAAGACTCATTGATGCGCCAGGAGATTGCTCTCCATCACGCATAGTTGTATCAAAAATAATAACTCTGTTTTTGTCGCTCATACTCAAAAATTATAGTTCTAAAAAATTACAGTTAAATGTTAAAACTTATACTTAATAATACTATAGTACAATTAATAGTAGAATTTGCAAAATATTTTTGCAATTACTTTGGCTTTAAGATCATATTGGGCTAATTTTTGTCCTTGTCTACCAATTTGTTCTTGCCTATCCATGGCATTAGGGCTCTTAACTTTTTACCTACTTTTTCTATCTCATGTTCAGATAGATCTTTTCTCATTTTTAAGAAGTTTTTTTGACCCGACTTACACTCGTCCATCCATTGTTTCGCAAACTTGCCTGATTGTATGTCTTTTAAAACCTCTTTCATTCTTTCTTTGGTTTTGCTATCCACTATTTTTTTACCAGAAACATATTCTCCATACTCAGCGGTGTTAGAAATTGAATAATTCATATTAGCAATTCCACCCTCATAAATTAAATCTACGATTAGTTTTACCTCATGTAAACACTCGAAGTATGCCATCTCTGGTGGATACCCCGCCTCAGTTAAAGTTTCATAACCATTTTTAATTAGTTCTACTAAGCCTCCACATAGCACAGTTTGCTCTCCAAATAGATCTGTTTCGCATTCGTCTTTAAAAGTTGTTTCAATAATTCCTGACTTGCCTCCACCAATGGCTGACGCATAAGACATTGCAAGATTTCTTGCTTTACCAGAGCTATCTTTGTGCACTGCCATAAGGCATGGAACGCCTCCGCCTTTCTGATACTCACTTCTAACTAAGTGACCTGGTCCTTTTGGTGCAACCATAAATACATCCAAATCTTTTCTGGCATTTATTAAATTAAAATGAATATTAAGCCCATGTGCAAAGGCTAAACTTGTTCCCTCTCTCATGCGCTGTTCAATATGATTCAAATATATTTGTGACTGGAGTTCATCTGGGGTTAACATCATTACTACATCTGCCCAAGCGGCTGCATCTGATAAGGACATCACTTTTAGTCCTTCACTCTGAGCTTTTTTTGCACTAGGAGAATTTTCTCTTAAAGCGACCACTACCTCTTTAACTCCACTATCTTTTAAGTTTAAAGCATGAGCATGGCCTTGACTGCCGTATCCAAATATAGCAATTTTTTTATTTTTAATCAGACTAATATCAGCATCTTTTTCATAATACATTTTCATTTTTTTCTCCTTTAAACTATTTAAATACTTCTGAACCTCTAGTCATCGCAACTGCACCAGTTCTAGATACGCTTGCTAAACCACAGGGTTTTAGATTTTCAATTAATTTATCTATCTCTCTTCTTAAAGCAGTTACTTGAATAACTAAAGACTTTTTTGATTTATCTAGAGTAACAGAATTATATTTTTTACAAATTTTAACAGCTTTTTGAAGCTTGCTTTTTGAAGATATTACTTTAAATAATGCTAATTCTTTAAATAATATTTTTGGATCATTCCTTGAAAAATCTGCAACTTTATGAACTGGAATTAATTTTTTTAGTTGAAGTTTAATTTGTTCAATTACTTGTGGTGTTCCTGATGTTACAATAGTAATTCTAGAAATATGTTTCTTTTTATCTACTTCTGCTACTGCGAGTGATTCAATATTATACCCTCTCCCAGAAAATAAACCTACTACTCTAGCCAAAACTCCCGCTTCATTATCTACCCAAACAACAATGATATGATGTTCAAATTTTCCTATTTTTCCAGGTTCGCTATAAGCTGATTTAGATCTAGCCATTATACCAATACTTTCCCCTCTTCCGAGATTTCTTCTTTTTCATCTTGCTCACCTAGTAACATTTGATTATGTGGTTTTCCTGAAGGAATCATAGGAAAACAATTTTCATTTTTGTCGACTACACAATCAAAGATTACAGGTTTATTTACATCAAGCATTTCCTTTATTTTATCATCAAGTTCTTTAGGGTTTGTTGCTCTTATTCCTATACAGCCATAAGCTTCTGCTAATTTTACAAAATCTGGCAAAGCAGCCGTATAACTTTCGGAGTAATTTTTTTCATGTAATAACTCCTGCCACTGCCTTACCATTCCCATGTATTGGTTATTTAAAATAAAAATCTTAATTGGTAAATTATATTGAACAGCTGTGGACATTTCTTGCATCGTCATAAGAACAGATGCCTCTCCTGCAATGTCTATAACTAATTTACCAGGATTAGCTACTTGAACTCCAACAGCTGCTGGTAAACCGTAGCCCATTGTACCAAGACCTCCTGAAGTCATCCATCTATTAGGCTTGTTAAATTTATAATGTTGAGCAGCCCACATCTGATGTTGACCAACTTCTGTAGTGACATAAGTGTCGTGATTTTTGGTTAACTCATAAAGCCTTTTTACAGCATGTTGAGGTTTTATTATTTCATTACTGTTTTTAAAATTTAAAGATTTTTTTTTCCTCCATTTATCTATTTGGCTCCACCATTTTGCAGTTTTTTGTTTATTAGAATTTAAAAAATCTTTATTTTTTTCTTTAAAAATTTTAATTAAGTTTTTTAGTAACTCAGAAACATCACTGATAATTGCTAAATCAACTTTCACATTTTTTCCTACCGATGATGGATCGATATCAATGTGAACTTTTTTTGAGTTAGGTGAAAATTCATCTACTTTTCCTGTAATTCTATCATCAAATCTAGCTCCAATATTTATCATTAAGTCACAATCATGCATTGCATTATTTGCTTCGTAAGTTCCGTGCATACCAAGCATACCTAAAAATTGCGGGTCATCACCTGGATAAGCACCCAGACCTTGTAAGGTTGAGGTTATAGGGAAACCAGTAAGTGAAACTAATTCTCGAAGAAGTTTGCTAGCCTCTGGTCCAGAATTAATTACACCACCACCAGTATAAAATATTGGCTTAGAAGATTGTTTGATCATTTTAATTAATTTCTCTACATCTTTAAGATTAGTTTTTTTAATTATTTTTCCATTTAGTTTTAACGATTTGTTTTTTTTAAATTTATATTTAGCTTTTTTAAACTGAACATCTTTTGGAATATCAACTAAAACTGGCCCTGGTCTTCCTGTCGTAGCTACCTCAAAAGCTTTGTGAATTACTTCAGCGAGTTCGTTAACATCTTTCACAAGCCAATTATGTTTTGTACAAGGTCGAGTGATTCCAGTTGTGTCTGCTTCTTGAAAAGCATCAGTTCCTATTAAATGAGTGGGAACTTGTCCTGATATACAAACTAAAGGAACTGAGTCCATGTAAGCATCTGTTAATGCAGTTACGGCGTTTGTTGCTCCTGGTCCTGATGTAACTAACAACACTCCTGGTTTACCTGAAGATCTTGCATATCCTTCCGCTGCATGACCAGCGCCTTGTTCATGCCTTACTAAAATATGTTTTATTGTATTATGATTTTTTAATTCATCATAAATTGGAAGAACTGCTCCACCAGGGTAACCAAAAATATGTTCTACTTTTTGATCCTCTAGGCATTTAAATACTATTTCTGCGCCACTGAATAATTTTGACATTTATACAATCTATCGGAGAATCGACTTGCGTCAAGTTTTAGGTTGTTTCTTTTAAAACTTTTTTAAAAAGAATTGAAAAATCTTTAGAATAAAGCTTTTTCCAAGTGGCCATATGGCCCCTAGACCAAGTGTTTTGTCTTTTAGCATACTGCCTAGTTCTAATTTTTATGAGGTCAATAGTTTCTGTTTTACCTTTAATACCATCTAAATAGTTGGAAATTTCCCTTACCCCAATTATTTTATTTGCTGAGAGAGTATTGTCTATTTTTAACTTCAAGAAATTTTTTACTTCTTCGGTACATTTATTTCTGAACATCAATTCTGTCCTTTTAGTAATATTTTTTAGAAGTTCCTCTTTTGGAATATTTATAAATATCTTTTTGATTTCAAAGTCTAAAAATTCAGATTTTGTGTTAGAGGACCATTCAAATATAGATTTTTTTGTCGATTTTTTAACTTCATATGCTCTTAAGGTTCTTTGTGTATCTGTTTCAGAAATAATTCTTTTAGATGAAGGGTCAATTGCTATAAGTTTTTTATAAAATTTTTTTTGACCTATCTTTTTATGTAATAACCTTATGCTGTACCTTAAATTAGAGTCAATCTGTGGAATTTTACTCATGCCTTTAGTTATGGCGTTAAAATATAAGCCAGTACCACCGACTAATATAGGTATTCTCTTTTTTTTAATGCATTGGTTAATTTTATCTTTTGCTAAAGATAACCATTCACCAGTTGAAAAGTATTTTTTTACAGACAAAAAACCGTAAAGGTGATGTTTAACTTTTAAGAGATCTGAGCTTGAAGGTCTAGAAGTTAAAACGGAAAATTGCTTGTACACCTGCATACTATCAGCGTTAATAATTTCTCCTTTAATTTTTTTTGCTAAATGTATTGCTAGGCGAGACTTTCCAGATGCAGTAGGTCCAGCAATAAGAACTAATTTTTTTTGAAAATTTAATCTATTAGTCAAAACTAATTAATTTTTACACCAAGATATCTTCTTCTATTATTATTATTATCAATAATTGTTAAAAGTAGTGTTTTCTCACCTTTTTTAATAATTTGATCTACTGATCTACTTAGTGTTTCTGAAGTAATTGATTTTTTTTGAACTTCAAGAATAATGTCATTCACTCTTAGTGCTCTTGACAGAGGGCTTTTGTCTAATATTTCAAGTACTACAACCCCTTTTGAATTTTTAGGCAAGTTTCTTTGTCTTATATCTTTTGAGTTAACATCTCTAACTTTAATTTTTAAAACATCTATCTCTGTCTCTTTTTCTTCTTTGCTTCCTTCTTTAAATTCTTTAGAAGCTTCAAGTCTTCCAAGTGTTAATCTTTTAGAAATTAGTTTCTTGTTTCTCCAAATTTTTACAATAACCTGTTTTCCAACTGCAGTGTTGCCAACTTCTTTCGGAAGAGTTCGCATTGTATTAATTTTTTTTCCATCAAATTCTAAAATAATATCTCCTGCTTTTAATCCGGCTTTGTCAGCTGGACTTTGAGGAGACACGCTTGCCACTAAAGCTCCTTTAGGTTCTTTCATTCCTTCTACTTCAGCAATCTCTTTTGTAACTTCTTGAATACGAACTCCTAACCATCCTCTTCTAGTTTCTCCATATTTAATTAGTTGTTCAATCACATTGGAAGCTGCGTTAGCAGGAATTGCAAAGCCAATACCAATTGAACCTGCTTGGCCAGGTGCAATGATTGCTGTATTGATTCCGATAACCTCTCCATCTAAATTAAACAAAGGACCACCAGAATTTCCCTGGTTGATAGATGCGTCTGTCTGAATAAAGTCATCGTAACGAGTTAAATTTATGTCTCTATTTCTGGCAGAAATAATGCCTGAAGTAACTGTGCCACTAAAACCAAAAGGATTCCCAATAGCTACTACCCAATCACCTACTCTTGCTTTGTCAGAGTCTCCAAATTTTACAGGTATAAAATCATTTTTACTTTCAATTTTTAAAACAGCTACGTCCATATAAGGATCAGCACCTATTACTTTTGCTTTATATTCTTTTGAACCTACTTTAACTAAAATATCTTCTGCATTAGAAATTACGTGATTATTTGTAACCACCAAACCCTCTTTTTTAATAATAAATCCCGAACCTAATGATGAAGCTTTTCTCTCAGTTGGTCTTTGAAAATCTTTAAACATCTCCTCAAAAGGAGATCCAGGTGGGAATTGAAATGGAAATTGGTTACCTGAGGTTTTGATAGTTTGCGTTGTAGAGATATTTACAACTGAAGGCATTAGTCTCTCTGCTAAATCTGCGAATGACTCTGGTGCATTTCTAGTCTTACCCTCAATATTAAAAATAAAATAAAAAAATAATAAATAGGTAAGTATTTTTTTATAACTTTTCATTTAATTTTTTACGTACCAAACAATTACAAAACCTAAAATTAAAAAAAAAACTCCTGAGAATCTTAATTTTTTTTCAGGAGTGTTCTCAATCAATTTTAACATATTTTTTATTTTTGACGGAAACAAGGCAACTATTAAGCCTTCGATAAACAAAAGTAATCCTATAGCGGTTATAAGATCTTTCATTTTATTAATATTTAAGGTTTTTTAGCAGTTCCTGCTTTAATGTTACCAAAGAATTTAAAGAAATCACTATCGGGAGAAAGTATTAAAGAAGTTTCCCCGCCAATTAAAGCTTTTTCATAAGCTATCATAGCTCTGTAAAAAGCAAAAAATTGAGGATCTCTTCCAAAGGCATCAGCAAAAATTTTATTTCTTTCACCATCTCCTTCTCCTTTCATAATTTCTGACTGTTTATTTGCATTTGCTAATATCACAGTTACATCTTTATCAGCAGTTGAAGTAATTTTAGCGGCTATTTCTGCTCCCTGTGCTCTAAATTCTTTTGCTTCTCTTTCACGCTCTGTTTGCATTCTTTTATAAATTGCCTCGCTGTTAGCCGGTGGAAGATCAGCTCTTTTAATTCTTACATCTACAATAGTTATACCAAATTTTTGAGCTTCATTGTTTACATCGTTTTGAATAATTTCCATTTGTCTAACTCGATCAGTTGAAAGTAGCGTAGCTAATTCTTGTTTACCAAGAACACCCCTTAACCTAGAATTAATAATAGTTGAAAGTCTAGATCTGGCTACTCTTTCGTTTCCAACTGAAATATAAAACTTTAATGGGTCAACTATTTTAAATCTAGCAATCGCATCTACAATTAATCTTTTTTGGTCAGCAGCAATTACTTCTTCTGGTGCATTATCTAAATTTAATATTCTTTTATCTAAGTATACAACGTTTTGAATAAAAGGTATTTTGAAATTTAAACCTGCTTTGGTAATAATTTTCTTAGGGTCACCAAATTGAAGAACTATTGCTTGGTTTATTTCTTGAACAATTATTAAGGATTGAAATAAAAAAACCCCTATTACTAATATCGCTGGAATTATAAATTTTGGTGCTTTCATATTTAATTAGTTTTCTTTTTTAACTCAGGTAATGGTAGATAAGGAACAACACCGGAGCCAGATTTTTTATCTATGATAACTTTATCAATATCTGCTAAAACTTTTTCCATTGTCTCCAAATACATTCTTTCCTGCGTAACTTGTTTTGCGTTTTTGTATTCATTGTAAATTGCCAAAAATCTACTTGCTTCACCCTCCGCCTTTGCTACTACCTCTTTTTTATAAGCCTCTGCTTGTTGTAAAACTTGTTCTGCTTCACCACGTGCTCTTGGAATAACATCATTAGCATATGCTTCTGCTTCATTTTTTGATCTTTCTCTGTCTGCTCTAGCTGCTTGAACATCTCTAAATGCATCAATTACTTGGCTTGGTGGATCGGCTTGTTGAGTTTGAACTTGAGTAATTTCTATACCAGACTCATACTCATCTAAAATTCCTTGCATGATTGTTTGTACCTCAACCTCTATTTTTGATCTTCCCTCAGTTAAAATGGACTGGATGGGGCTTTTAGCTATTACTTCTCTCATTGCAGTTTCTGAAGTTGCTTTAATAGTTTCTACTGGACTTTGTATGTTAAATAAAAAATTTTGAGCATCTTTAATTACCCAAAAAACAGAATAATTTATATCTACAATGTTTTCGTCTCCAGTCAACATTAAGCTTTCTTCATCGACATCTGCAACCCCGGAAGTTCTACCGGTATCACTAGCAGGTCTAAAACCTACATCAATTCGATTAACTTTAGTAACTTTTGGGGTCAGAACTCTTTCTACAGGAAGTGGTATGTGATAATTCAAACCTGGTTGAGTGGTTTTAACGTATTTTCCAAATCTAAGAACAACTCCTTGCTCATCAGGCAAAACTCTATAAAGACCGCTTGCTGCCCAAACACCTAATAAAATAATTAAAATTAGTACAATTGATTTTCCACCACCAGATTTACCCCCTGGTAAAAATTTATTAATTAAATTTTGAAAATTTTTTATAACATCGTCTAAATTGGGAGGTTCTCTTCTTGATCCAGAACCATTTCCACCCCTACCGCTACCTCCAGGGGTTGAACCCCAGGGAGATTGATTTTTGAATATACTGCCTTTTGACGTCATGACACTTTATATAGTTACTTTTATTATAAAAACAAGTTAAGTATTAGCGATATTATGACCACTATAACAATATAACTATGAGCCAAAAACCACCTCCAAAGCAATTTGTAAAGACTCCCATAAAAGGAGCTAAATTTACATTATTGGTTTCTAGCGCTAAAGGAGGAGTTGGTAAGTCAACTGTCGCAGTTAATCTTGCTTTTGCTTTACAAAACTTGGGATTAAAAATTGGGATACTAGATGCTGATGTTTATGGTCCGTCATTACCAAAATTAATTAATTTAAATGAAAAACCAAAAAGTGAAGATGGTAAAGCTTTAATACCAGTTGAAAAATATAACGCTCAATGTATGTCAATGGGTTTTTTAGTAGATGAACAAACGCCGATGATTTGGAGAGGACCAATGGTTATTAGTGCAATTAAAACAATGACTCAAAAAGTTTTATGGAAAGATAGAGACATTATCATAATTGACATGCCTCCTGGCACTGGAGATACACAGCTGACTTTTGCCCAAGAAGTAAAAGTGGATGGGGCTATTATTGTTTCAACACCTCAGGACCTCGCCTTACTAGATGTAAAAAGAGGAATACAAATGTTTGATAAAACAGGTGTAAAGATTTTAGGTTTGATAGATAACATGAGCTTCTTTAAAGGAGACGATGGAAAAGAGTACAAAATTTTTGGCGAAGGTGGAGTGGAAAAAACTGCTAAAGAATTTAATAAAGAATTTTTAGGACACCTTCCTTTACATCAAGATTTAAGAAATTCAACTGATGAGGGTAATCCGTTAACTCATTCTAAGCCAGATCATGAAGTTTCAAAATTGTTTGAAAGTATCGCAAAGAAAATTAAAAATTATTTAGACTAACAAATGATAGAGTATTTAAAAAAACATAAAAGAATTTTGTTTATAATTCTAATTATAATTTTTATAGAATTAAGTGGACATGGAATATTAGCTTCATTATCAAGACTAATGAGAGTTCTTTAACTTTTATTAGACTAAGAAATCTTTAAAATCAAAAGATGTCATTAACTCGTTCCACTCTCTTTTTGAAAGACCGGAACTTTCATAATTTACTTTTTCACCTCTTGCCATTTTTTGAATAACTTTTTTACCTTTTGCTGAAACTTGAACTGCTCCTACTCTATAATCTAAGAACGCAGCGTGAGTTATTGGCACCCATTTTTTAACAGTCTCAAGCATTGTTTCTGCGTAAACTCTTATTTCAAACTGAGCATGACTATCTGCTCTTAAAAATAGAAAGTTTAGTAGATTTAATAAATCTGTTTTCCAATACCACTGGGTGTAAGAATTTAAAGTTAAATTCATTCTAGCGAGTTCTCTGGCTAAACCAGCTTTGTTCTCGTCAATCGTTGAACCATCAAATCTTTCATTTAGCATTTTCTCATAATTATCATAAGTTCTTGTAGCGTCATCTTTTAAAATTTTCAAAACTTCATCTGCTTGTTCTCCAGAAATTAAATCTCCTCTACCCTGGCGATTTGAAGTTGACTGAGCAGATAACTGTTCTTTAGATGGAATATAAAATTCTTTATCTAAAATAGAATATCTTGCTGAATATTCATTTACATTTGCTGTTCTGTGTCTAATCCACTGACGCGCAATAAAGATTGGAAGTTTTACATGATATTTAATCTCACACATTTCAAACGGAGTAGAGTGCCAATGTCTCATCAAATATTTTATCAATCCTTCGTCTGTTGAAACTTTCTTTGTACCTTTTCCATAAGATACTCTAGCAGATTGAACGATGGAGGAGTCGTCACCCATATAGTCCACCACTCGAACAAAGCCATGATCTAATACAGGAAGTGCTTCATAAAGAATTTTTTCTAATTTAGAGGAGGTAACTCTTTTAGTCTCATTTTTTTGAGACTGCTGCTCATTTATTTCTCGCTTTTGTTCAGGTGTTAACTTCATTTTGAATAAAATTATTGAATCTATTTTAAAGAGTTTTATATTAATAGTGTTGGTTTTCCAACTATGACGATAAACGAATTTCGTAATAAACATTACGGACGTGGGGGCAGTACCCACCACCTCCACCATTTACAACTTATGGGGGTGAA
>Ga0114933_10000227_pt1 | contig 68163 bp, 65 predicted proteins | sample 4SBtaG_FD_89691 | JGI IMG/M metagenome (GOLD analysis project Ga0114933, IMG submission 89691) | Deep subsurface microbial communities from Kolumbo volcano to uncover new lineages of life (NeLLi) - 4SBTROV12_W25 metaG | ecosystem: Environmental > Aquatic > Marine > Volcanic | place: Kolumbo...
ACCTAGGCGATAACGCGAAATAATGCTAGCCATCTTTCGTTTATACAGATATGCCAGAAGTTGATTTTTGGGAAATGGACAACATGCCTGGAAACAATTATTGGCTCCACACCGCATTCTTTTTTCTACTCCTGTCCATACTGAGTTATTTCGGTGGATTCTTAGTCAAAGAAAAGCGTGTCAAGGTCAACTACACACGAAAATTAAATCATTTCGCAATTTTTTTCCTGCCGCAGTTATTAATGAACTTTATTCCCTATCTGCGAACCGATTTAACTACCGTCCTGAACGGATTTTTAACGTTATTATTTCTTTGCATTTATATTGAACCAATACGACGAAACTCGGCCGCAATTAAAACGATGTTCTTGTCCTTTGACCGCCCGGAGGATCGACCTTATACAATGCTATGGCTGATGACCCAATTTCTGGGGTGTTACCTTGTTCTCATACCGATTTCATTGTATCTAATCAAACTCAATGCTATTGAATTAATCTATATTCCCATATTGATAAATGGGATCGGTGATGGATTAGCTGAACCGGTTGGGATCCGCTTCGGAAAACGTTTTTATTGCACTCGAGCGTTGTTTACGAAACGTAAATATACTCGCAGCCTTGAAGGTAGTGCGTGCGTTTTTGTAACCAGCGTATTTGTTGTTTGGGGAATTGGTTTTCGCCTTACCGACATACAATTTTTTGCTGCACTAATTGCAATCCCAGTTTTAATGACGCTTGCTGAAGCCTTATCTCCCCACACCTGGGACAGTCCAATAATGTATCTAACAGGTGGCGTTACAATCATTACGATTGTGAAATTTATTTGACTTTAGATTTATGAACCAACACGTTGATACAATTCCAAGTCAGCAATTCTTTTTTCGATTTTTCGCATCATTCGCTTATAAGCAGGACTGTTAACTCCGTTAAAACGTTTTTGGAACGTGATTTCGTTCATGGCTTCTGGTAAATCAGATATATCAGGCATATAAATACTGTCCTTAAGATTATGCACCATGATACTTTGTACCGCCCGCGCATCTTCAATTGATCGGACCATCAATTCTCCAAACCGGGTTCCTGCTCGGTCGGCTGCTAGGTCCGCAAAGCTGAACCCGCTCCCGATCTTCGAGTCGGATAACTCCTTATATAACCCAACGACATTCGCCAAAGTACTATTACTTGATACCGCGATCGCCGCAGAGGTCATAAAATGTTGTGCAGTGTCAATTCTACTATTAAGTCTAATACGGTATTTTTTTGGGCCTACAAGTTGTGGTTTTCCAGTAAAAAGGTGAGCGATATTCCTCCCATCAACATAGCTACCTAATACTATCGCGAGAGCAGTGTTTTCTTGAATCGGACTGTAATTTTTTGATCGGTACTGGGCCAATTTGAACATTGGCTCCATCAACTTACTCAATGAAACCGGCATTTTTAAATTTGGTTGACGGGTAATTTCTACCAACTGATTATGATAAATAAGCAACAATTCTTCGCTAATACCCGTGGAGAACAACGCATTGATATTCTTAATCGTATTCCTATCCCAGTCATATGTAATAGTTAAAATACGATCATTGATATTAATGGCTTTAATATGTTCTCCAACCAGACTATGAAAATTCGCCAACGAAGTGGCGTTAATAATGAACTCCAAGATCAACCCAGCAAATTCTTCCGGAATAACAATGTGTCCAATAGCTAATTCCTTTACTATGGGATTTTGGTCGATCGTGTCTAACCGAAAGGTAACATTCAAAAACCGCCCCAAGTGATTTTTCGGCAGTTTGATCGAGGCAGACCAATTCATTTCATCTTTTTGTAACTCAACCGATGCCGAGCCTATAGCGTATCGTTGCAACAAATAGTTTGAGGCAACTGCGAGATCTCTCGCCGTTAACGACACCACATTGGAAGATTCTGGCCGATGCTTTTCGGAAAATGTTCCTTTAAGAATTCGTGTGGCACGGGCGATATCTAAATGAGTCAGAGATTCAGTCGCGGGAATACGTGCGTTTTCATCCACTGCCAGCCAGGCAGTAACCATCAACAGCAGAACACTGATAGTAAAACAAAGAAAAACGACTCTGACTAGACCAACCATTCAGGATTATTGGTGTAAATTAAAGCTTCCATAGAAATTGCTGGTTGCGCAAAATTACGAAATGATCGATTTTCTTTTCTCAGACCCAGTCTCACTTCTCTCACAACACAGATACCCTAATAGTATACCTGATGCTCCAGATCCGTAAGTCATGTAGAATTACAGGTTTTCTAGCTCTCAGATTAACCCACCCTTAGCGTGCATATCTTACTTAGTAACGATGACGGCTATTCCGCAAAAGGCCTAGAATGCCTGGCTCAAGCTTTGACGGAATTAGCAGAAATTTCGGTAGTGGCTCCAGAACGAAATCGCAGTGGTGCCAGTAATTCCCTAACTCTGGATCGCCCTTTAAGAGCAACCACATTGGACAATGGCTTCGTTAAAGTCGACGGCACTCCTACGGACTGCGTGCATCTCGCAATTACCGGCCTGTTGGTCGCAGAACCATCCATGGTTATTACCGGAATCAATCATGGTGCAAATTTGGGCGACGATGTGCTGTATTCAGGAACCGTAGCCGCAGCAACGGAAGGCCGTTTTTTAGGATTGCCAGCTATAGCAATGTCACTGGCTTCGCCACATCCTAAGTTCTTTAAAACAGCTATGAAAGTGGTAATCCAATTGTTACAAAAAATACAACAAAATCCATTACCTGAAGATACCATACTCAACGTGAATGTCCCTGATGTACCCCAAGAACAATTAAGAGGCTATCAAGCCACTCGCCTAGGGCAGCGACACAAAGCTGAACCAGTCATTAAATCGCGTGACCCGAGAGGTGGAGAAATCTACTGGGTCGGTTCAGCAGGACCAGAACAAGATGCTGGACCAGGAACCGATTTTCATGCGGTTAAAAACAATTATGTATCGATCACACCGTTACAAATTGATTTGACTCGGTTTGATGCCGTTGAAGGGCTGTCGAATTGGTTGTCGGACGAGGGAATTTAATGAATTTGCAAGGGATTGGAATGACTTCACGTAGGACGCGAGAGCGTATGGTCGACCGCCTCGAATCCCAAGGAATTACAAGCAAAGCTGTTTTGAGTGTAATGAGTCATACTCCCCGGCACATATTTGTGGAGGAAGCACTGGCGAGTCGGGCGTACGAGGACGTTGCATTACCAATAGGGAATGGTCAAACCATTTCGCAGCCCTACATTGTGGCCCGCATGACTGAGTTGCTGCTGGAAGAGCTAACACCCCAGTCGGTCTTGGAAGTCGGCACTGGTTCAGGTTATCAAACATCTATACTGGCACAATTGGTTCCCAAGGTCTATTCTGTGGAACGTATTCTCCCTTTATTGCAACGTGCTCGAAGGTGCCTGCAAGAATTAAGACTTCATAATATTACCTTTAAGCACAGCGATGGTGGATGGGGATGGAAAACACACGCGCCCTATGATGCGATTTTAGTTACAGCAGCACCAGCAGAAATTCCAAGCATGTTGTTGGAACAGATGAAATTAGGGTGTGTCATGCTAATACCAGTGGGACGCGGAAAACGACAAACCTTGCAAAAAATCACCCGCATGGACCAGGGGTGTGAGGTCGAAATTATTGAACCGGTAAGTTTTGTACCATTTTTGTCCGGTAAATCTTAAAGAGAATCATTTGAAAAATACTCTCGGTTGAAAATATCCAAATGTGGCCTATTTTTCTGATTATCGTATTCCAATAATTACTGTATTTTGCCTATTTCTAAAGCATTTAAGCATTCTTAATCTTTTCCAAGCGACAGAGTGATATACAATTTATATTATGATAGTCAACAAGATAATCTCTTTTGGAACCACTCTCACTACAATACATTTTAACCAGTTAGTCTCTTAATTCGAGGTAGCAATGTTTTCTCTTATTTACAACAAAATGTTGGCATGGTCACGTCATCGGCATGCTGTTTGGTATCTGTCAGGATTAAGTTTCGCTGAATCATCCTTTTTTCCGTTGCCCCCCGACGTCATGCTAGCACCAATGTCTTTAGCTATGCCCAAAAAGGCCCTTGGCTTTGCTTTGTGGACCACGATAGCTTCTGTACTCGGTGGTTTATTCGGTTATTTAATAGGCTATTTTGTATTTGATTTAATATCGCCATGGTTGCACGAATTTGGCTATTGGGAAAGATACTTGAAGGCAATGGAATGGTTTAATGCTTGGGGTTTCTGGGCGATTTTTCTTGCAGGATTTTCCCCTATACCCTATAAGATATTCACCATAACAGCTGGCGTGCTATCCATGGCTCTGTTGCCTTTTGTGTTGGCTTCTTTGATTGGGCGCGGCGCTCGTTTCTTTTTGGTAGCATTATTGCTTTCGTGGGGTGGAGAGAAACTAGAAGTAAGCCTGAGGAAGTACATTGATAGAATCGGATGGAGCATGGTAATTTTAATTGGAAGTGCAGTAGTAGTTTATAAAATGTAAGCTACATTGGGTTTAAATCAGGATCCCCTTAGATGACCAAATGTTGCAAAGTTGCAACAAAAAGTGGTTTTTTGTCGTAAAACCACGAATTTTCTTGACTATTCCATAAAAAACTATAGAATTTCGGAACTTAGGTACCAATATTATTCTTTGCTTTTATGTTCTCAATTTTGGGTTCAAAGGTAAGAAAGCTAGAGGTCGCTAAATTCGAAAGTAACTATTTCGGGATTCAATCCGAAATTGATCAAGAAATGGGCATGACGAACGGCTTTCAGACATACATAAATAGTACTATCGATACACCGCTAGCCAACTTGCCTGACGAGGCTTTTCAATCCTCGCTATTGGCTCGAGTTTCCCGAACCTTCGCGCTGACGATACCCCAACTCCCTGGCTCGTTGCATACAGTGGTTGCCAATGCTTACCTGTTGTGCCGAATCGTCGATACGATCGAAGATGAGATTGCACTAGATTCGGAGCAGAAACGTGAGTTCTGCCAAAAATTTATTAGCGTCATGCAAGATCAGATGGATGCCGAAAGATTTAGTCGTGAACTTGCACCTTTATTGTCAAATAAGACGATTCCAGCGGAACATGAACTGATCCAACAAATTCCTAGGGTAATAGCGATTACACACCAGTTTGAGCCCATACAAACTGATGCTTTAAGTTCTTGTGTCAAAACTATGGCGGGAGGTATGCCTCGATTTCAGGCACTAGATCTGAGCCACGGACTAGCCACCATGGAAGATATGAGTCGTTACTGCTATTTCGTTGCTGGATGTGTTGGTGAAATGTTGACGAAGCTATTTTGCCATTACTCCAGTGACATTGCAGCACATCAAGAACGGTTAGAAGGTCTTGGCGTATCTTTCGGCCAGGGATTGCAGATGACCAATATCTTAAAAGATATCTGGGATGATTATGAACGAGGGGTTTGTTGGTTGCCACAAGAAGTTTTCATACCTTGCGGATACGACTTGAAAGATCTAGTTCCGGACCACCACAACGAGAAGTTTAGAGAAGGTTTGGAGAATTTGATTAGTATCGCCTACGGGCATCTGCAAAATGCCATGACGTATACGATTATGATGCCTAAACGCGAAACGGGAATTAGGAATTTTTGCTTTTGGGCAATCGGCATGGCAGTGTTAACTCTAAGAAAAATTAAGAAAAACCCTTATTTCAGCCAATCAGTAGAAGTCAAAATTTCTCGAACCAGTGTCAAAACCACGATGGCAGTCAGCCAACTTGCGCACGTGCACGATGGATTTGCCAATTTCATATTCCATAAAGCTGGAGCAGGCCTTTACCGTCCAGGGTGGGATGCGCAAATCTTTGAAATTCGAAACAGTTAACTTTATAGCATTTTTTATTAACGTAAACATCCATGATAGATAATTCTGCCGCATTATTCATTCAAAATGATCGACAGCTACCCGCTAACGGTATCGTTAAGACACCTGTTTCCAGGTTAGACAAAGCCATCGAAAGAGCCCGTGATGCCCTAATTAAATTGCAGCATGACAAAGGCTTTTGGGTGTTCGAATTGGAAGCCGATTGTACGATCTCAGCAGAATATATCTTCCTGATGCATTATATGGGGGACATCAATACAGAATTGCAAGAGAAAATTTGCAATTATCTACGTGCCAGGCAAAGTGCCGACGGGAGCTACCCGCTTTTTACAGGTGGAGATGGGGACCTCAGCTGTACTACCAAGGTTTATTACGCCTTAAAACTCGCCGGAGATTCTCCCGATGAAGCGCATATGGCACGGGCTAGAAATTTTATACTTGGGGCCGGTGGTGCGGCTAAATGTAATGTGTTCACACGCATTGCACTGGCGATGTTTGAACAAATTCCATGGCGTGGTGTACCTTATATACCGGTAGAAATCATGCTGCTTCCGCGTTGGTTTCCGTTTCATCTTGAAAAAGTTTCCTACTGGTCACGTACAGTGATGGTACCGCTCTTTATCCTTTGTACACTTAAGGCCAAAGCAAAAAACCCGAACAAAGTCGATATTCTGGAACTATTCATCACCCATCCGGATAGAGAAAAACATTATTTCCCCAACCGAGGCTGGTTAAATAAACTGTTTTTAGCTCTAGACAAATTCGGACGAATAACCGAACCCATGATTCCCAGAAAAATGCGACAGTACGCCATTGACAAAGCACGTGATTGGTTCTGTGAACGGCTCAATGGCGAAGATGGCTTAGGTGGAATTTTTCCTGCCATGGTGAATGCTTATGAGGCGCTTGTGTTGCTCGGTATACCGCAAGACGACCCAACAGTTAGAACGGCCAAGCAAGCAATCGATAAGTTATTAGTAATCCGTAAACACGATGCTTATTGTCAACCCTGTCTGTCCCCTATATGGGATACCTCCCTAGCAGCTCTAGCATTGAGAGAAGTCGACCCAAACCAAAACGCAGCAGCAATTTCTAAGGGATTAGAATGGCTATTAAGCAAACAGTTACACCATGAACCAGGAGACTGGCGTATTAATCACCCCGATTTGGAAGGAGGTGGTTGGGCCTTTGAATATGAAAACCCCCATTATCCAGATGTTGATGATAGCGCCGTCGTAGCTTATGCCATGACTCAACAAAATAATTCAGAATTTGACGAACCACTCCGACGAGCAGGTGTTTGGGTTGCCGGAATGCAATCAAAAAATGGAGGTTTTGCGGCTTTTGATTCGGACAATACCCACTACTATCTCAATGAGATTCCATTTGCTGATCATGGCGCGTTGCTTGACCCACCAACCGTCGACGTCAGTGCACGCTGTTTGATGTTTCTGTCTCAACTAACGGACCAAAAGAAACAATACGAAACAGTTTTAGATGCTTGTGAAGGCTACATTAGAGCCGAGCAGGAAGAAGATGGCTCCTGGTTCGGACGGTGGGGGACCAATTATATTTATGGAACTTGGTCAGTGCTTGTTGCATTTGAAGCCGCTGGAATCCCCGCTAATGATCCTGCGGTGCAAAAAGCGATTAGCTGGATCAAAAGTATTCAACGCAACGATGGTGGTTGGGGTGAAACTAATGAGAGTTACCATGAGGCATCCGAGCGAGGCCGGTACCATATGAGCACCGCGTTTCAAACAGCCTGGGCATTACTTGGCTTGTTTGCCGCAGGGGAAGCTGCATCCCCCGAAGCTAAAAGGGGAATTGACTTCTTATTGAGAACACAGCGTAACGATGGATTTTGGGCTGACAATTGTTTTACGGCACCCGGTTTTCCCCGAGTATTCTATCTTAAATATCATGGCTACGATAAATTCTTCCCGCTTTGGGCCTTAGCGAAATATCGTAATCGCCACTAGTACTCTGCCAACTTGGGAGTGACAAAGCACGAAGGATAGTGAAACAAATTGGCATTGTGGTCGCCTTACCTGGCGAGTTACGGACCCTGACAAAACACCAAATACAAATTGGTTGTTGGCAACGAATATCTGATAAAGTATTAATTGCTGTGTCCGGCGCAGGACCGTCCCAGGCATCCGAAGCTGCAAAATTACTGTTAGCACAGGGAGCCAACGCCTTGCTTAGTTGGGGTTGTGCTGCAGCACTACAAAGTCATCTTAGGGCTGGATATCTGGTGCTACCTCAGCAAATCAAAAGCGTCGATGGAACAGTTTTTAAAGTTGATCCCGATTGGCATCGCCACGTTTCCCAACACATCTCCACAGAAATCAAAGTAATGGGAACTGGCATGTTGGTCGAGAGTAGACAACTCGTTGCCTCTGTGCATGCTAAACAGAATCTTGCAATTACATCGAATGCTGTTGCTGTTGACATGGAAAGTGCTGCTCTAGCACGTTTTGCCGAACAGATAGGTATACCATTTATGGCTGTCCGAGCCATCGCAGACCCTCTCGAAATGTCATTGCCCAAGGCCGTTTCCTTTGCGATAAATCCTAGTGGTGATGTTAATATGTCGAGATTGCTATCCCACCTTTTTTTGCATCCATGGGAAATCACCGACTTAATCCGCTTGGGCCTTCAGTTTCGCGCCGCACAAAAGACTCTGCATCAAGTAGCAATTTTGCTCAGACATGGGGTTTTCGGAATGCAAGGTGCCAACAATAATTGGGCCTCTAGCTAGTACCTAGACGTTTCAATGACAAGCAAAGCTGATATTTTACTGGATACAATTCTTCTTCGGTGGGGGAAAACCAGTTTACGCTTCCCCAAACTGGTGCTGTTAATATTTTTATCTCTCAGTGCTAGCAGCCTTTACTACACGTTCAATAACTTAGGGGTCAATACTGACACCACGCAGATGCTGGCGTCCGACCTTCCTTTTCAGCAAATGCGGCGGAAAGTAGAGGAGATTTTTCCCCAAGATTCTGAAATTTTATTAATCCTAATCGATGCCAGTACGCCAGAGCAAGCAAAAGCAGCCACACTGGATCTTGGTAGACGGCTTGCGGCCGAAAAAGGCGCTGTCCAGTCATTATACATTCCTGGGGAAGGGACCTTCTTCGATAAGCAAGGGTTACTCTATCTCGATGCTGATGATCTTGATGCTCTAGCCACTCATTTAGCACGTGCTCAACCGTTTATCGGAAAACTAGCAGACGATTATAGCCTCGCAGGTTTATTTTCGATTCTAGGTAGTGCCATCGGACAAACTGATGACTCATTGCCACTCGAGATTAACCCGCTGCTTTTAAAAGTGAGCACTGGCATTAAAGCCTCAAGTGAAAATAGTTACTATCAATTATCATGGCAACAATTGATGTATGGTTCTGACCGCGTCAGCAACAGGCGGCTAATTTTATTGAAGCCAATACTGGATTTTTCGGAAATCATGGCGGCAGAAAAATCTTTTGTAACGATAAAAAAAATAGTCGGAGAAGTCCAATCTTTTTACCCGGAACTTACAGTCCGTATTACTGGTGAAATCGCACTCGAATTCGAAGAACTAGAGAGTGTAGCCCACAGTGCAGTTTGGGCTGGAATATTTTCGTTGATCTTGGTATGTGCATCTTTGTTGTTTGGTTTAGGTTCCGTTAAATTGATGCTGGCTACCCTGTTGACTTTGATTATTGGGTTGATCCTTACGGCTGGGTTTGCCACGTTAGCAGTCGGTCACCTCAATTTAATTTCTATCGCCTTCGCCGTGCTGTATATAGGATTAGGGGTCGATTACGCTATTCATTTGTGTTTACGTTATCGAGATTTTGTCCAAGAAAAAATGCCAAATGCAAAAGCTCTGACCGAAAGCATCCGTTCGGTTGGCCCTTCTATAATTCTCTGTGCGGTCTCGACGGCTATTGGACTTTATGCTTTTATTCCTACGGACTATATCGGTGTTTCAGAACTCGGAACTATTGCTGGTACCGGAATGTTTATCGGCCTTGTTGTCACACTGTCGGTACTCCCTGCAATTTTTAGCCTTAGCCCCCTATCCACTCCAAAACCACTGGGGGGTTACCTTCCTGAGTGGTTTTATAATATTCCCTTTAAATACGCATCGGTTATAAAACCTTTTTCAATCATTTTGGTCGTGTTAGTGCCACTTTTTTTATTCGATGTCGAATTCGATTCAAACCCTATTAACATGCGAGACCCAAATACTGAATCAGTCTCCACATTTAAAGAATTGTTAAAATCAACTAGCGAGTCCCCTTTTGTGCTTACGATGTTGGCTACTGATGCCAAATCAGCAATGGTATTCGCAAAACAGCTTGAAGAATTATCTACCGTTAAGTCGGCTGTTACCATATTTGATTTTGTCCCTGACGACCAAGATAAAAAATTGGCTATTATTGAGGATCTAGATTTCATTCTAGGTTCCCAATTGAGAGTTTTTGACAAATCGCCGGAAGGTGGGAAAAATAGACAAGCTTTAGAAAATTTTTTAGCGAAAATAAACCATCTTATCAAGGAAAAAGGGGCGTCTGCTAATCCGACGTTACTGACTATAAAAGATGAACTTAGTCGACTTTTAGGTATGATCGATAACCAGCCTGTGCGCGAACCCGAATTGCTTTCCAGACTTGAAACCAGTTTATTGGGTTCACTACCGACCAGCTTGGCAGCAATCGACAGAGGTCTTCAGGCAAGTCCTTTCACCTTGGTGGATATACCGAAAGCTTTGCTTCAACGCTGGGTTAGCAAAGATGGGGTATACAGAATACAAATTAACCCAAAAAAGGATCTTAACGACCCAGCGAACCTAAAAGAATTTGTCGACCAAGTTCAGAGCATTGATGAAAATGTAGCAGGATTACCGGTTGGTGACCAGGCATCGGGAAAAGCCGTAGTATTAGCATTTCAACAGGCATTTATCGGAGCACTGTTGGCAATTGCACTGCTACTAGTGATCATACTACGAAGTATTAAGGATGCTTCTTTAGTATTATTTCTTCTTATCCTTGTCGGTTCATTGACCGGTATGGCTACAGTAGTGTTAGATAGTCCCTTTAATTTTGCTAATATCATCGCACTACCCCTGTTGTTGGGTCTGGGTGTTGATAGTTGCATTCATGTAGTACATCGTGCTCGAAACCTGTCCACCGTGAATCGCAATCCTTTACGAACAAGTACGGCGCGAGGTGTAGTGTTTAGTAGTCTCACCACATTGTTTAGCTTTAGCAGCCTCGCTTTCACGCCTCATTTGGGAACGGCAAGTATGGGATTGTTGCTCACGATTGGAATATTGTTTACGCTTTTTAGTACATTGTTGATTTTGCCGGCCTTTATCGGATCGGCAAATAAACTGCGGTCGAATCGAAGTTTTTAGATGGCTTCACAAGGGCCAATTGATCTTGCACAACTTAACTTGATTTACCAAATATAAAATTTTCCACAGTAAATTACCTATTTTCGGGCCATCCCCCGAGGAGCGAATGAATTCAGAGGTCACGAATGTCGATTGATTTAATTGATCTGCTTAACGAGCATCAAGGCGAGAATTTTGCCTTACACGAAAAACACCTGAATACACAAATGGTCAAAGTACTAAAAACCATTGGTTATGACCGTGTATATACCAAAGCCAAAGGACAATACCTTTACGATACCAACGGATGTGAATATCTCGATCTTCTAAGTGGTTTTGGGGTGTTCGCTCTCGGTCGAAACCACCCGACGGTGATAAACGCCTTATCGGATGTATTAAAAGCTGATTTACCCGATTTAGTGCAAATGGACGTATCACTACTGAGTGGTTTATTGGCCGAAAAAATTCTTGAAAAAACACCAGCAGGTTTAAGCAAAATGTTCTTCTGCAATTCCGGCACGGAAGCTGTAGAAGCAGCGATCAAATTTAGTCGGTACACTACGAAACGTTCTAAAATTTTACATTGTGAGCACAGTTTTCATGGATTAACCTTAGGCTCTTTGTCGCTAAATGGAGAAAAAGTTTTTCGTGAAGGGTTCGAGCCCTTGCTGCCCGATTGCAATGCAATTCCATTTAATGATCTTAAAGCGTTGGAGGAAGCTCTCCAAAACAAAGATGTCGCAGCTTTTATTGTCGAACCCATCCAAGGCAAAGGCGTCAACTTACCCCACGATGATTATTTACCCGAAGCAGCACGTCTATGTAAACGATATGGAACCCATTTTGTTGCCGATGAGATACAAACGGGTCTTGGTAGAACTGGGCGTTTTTGGGCAATCGACCATTGGGACGTAAAACCCGATATGATTCTCATGGCAAAGGCCCTTTCTGGCGGGTTCGTCCCTATTGGCGCGGTGGCCATGAAATCCGAGATTATGGAAAAGGTTTTTAACCGTATGGACCGGGCCGTGGTGCACGGATCAACATTTGCTAAAAATAATATGGCAATGGCAGCTGGTTTAGCAACAATCAATGTTATTGACGACGAAGGCTTGGTAGAAAATGCGGCAACTGCTGGAAATGAAATCATATCCGCAGTCGAATCTATGACCACGCGTTACGAGTTTTTAAAGGCGGTTAGAGGGAAAGGATTGATGATCGCTATCGATTTCGGCCCGCCCCAAAGCTTTTCACTCAAGACGGCTTGGAACCTTCTAGAGGCCGCAAACAAAGGTCTATTTTGTCAAATGGTAACAATCCCGCTTTTTTCCAAACACCGGATTTTGAGTCAAGTGGCTGGACATGGAATGAACGTAGTAAAATTTCTTCCGCCACTCAATCTCAATAATAAAGATACCACATGGATTATCAATGCCTTGGACGACGTCATTGCCGATTGCCATAAAGTTCCAGGATCGGTTTGGGAACTCGGTAAGACCCTCGCCAGCCATGCATTGAAGGCTAAGAAATCTTCGTAATCCCCTAACTGCTGAGACTCCTTACCCACGGATAGAGAAGGAATATGTACCTTATAACTAAGGGAAAAAGCAATACATCGTGCTCCTACCATGCAAGTTGAAAATCCATTTGACACTTCTCCCAAAAAAATTCTAATTCGTGGCCCTAACCCAATCGGTGATCTGGTAATGGCTACGCCGAGTTTTCTTGATATACGTCAGCATTTTCCTGAGGCCCATATCACAATACTTGTCAGGGGCGCGCAAGCCAAAGTGTTAAATGGCAGTGATTTTTTTGATGAGTTGCTTGTTGATGATAGTTCTTTCGGACTAGCCAAGCTCATTGGACTAACAAGAAATCTAAGAACCAAACAATTTGATTTGTGTTTGCTGTTTACTAATTCGTTGCGTACCGCTTTTGTAATGGCCATCGCCGGTATTCCAGTGCGAACAGGCTTTGCCAAAGGTGGACAAAGTTTATTTCTTACCCAAGCAATTGAACCGGTATTAAGCCAAGAAAATAACAAAAAATGGCAGCCTATGCCGATGCCCAAGATTTATAGTCGACTGTGCGAAACTGTTGGCATTGAAACTACTCATAGCTGGCCACAATTATCTGTGACGAAAGCATGTGAAAACCAAGCTAATCAACTAAGGTATTCATTAGCAATTAGAAATGGCGAGAAACTCATTGGCTTAGTGCCGGGCGCATCATTTGGTCAAAGTAAACTATGGCCCCCGACTCATTTCGCTGCGCTTGCTGATTGCCTCAGCGAAAAGTATGGTTTACGTACAATTATCCTGAGCGGGCCAGGCGAGGAAACAATTACAGAAAAACTGGTAGCAACTATGAAAACCAAGCCCATTGTTACAGACGGCCCAATTAATCTCGACGTGCTCAAACCCATAATTCGAGATTTAGTGTTACTCGTAGCGACCGATACAGGTCCGAGACATTTTGCTACCGCCTTTCGAGTACCAACAGTCGTGATAATGGGACCAACAGATCCAAGGTGGAGTGGCGCGAATCTAGATTATCAGAAAGTTGTCCGACACGATGTATCATGTGGCCCTTGTCATAAGAAAATTTGCCCTGAAGATCATCGTTGTATGATCGGCATTACTCCCAAAGAAGTTATGATGAGGGTAGATGAAATGAACCACCAATTGGGAATTTTCAAATGAGAAAATACCTCGAGAACAAAAATATCTCGTACATTGTTAGCTCGGATACCACTTCTGAAATCAAACAACAATGGTTAGTTGCTGATGTTAGAAATTTCAGTGGGTATTTTTTCTTCCTTCAGTAAACATTGTAATGTCACGAGTTGTAGTTGTAGGTGCACGCCGCCGCCGCCAAGGTATCGGAGAATTTCTAGCCCATGCCTTTTCTAAGGCTGGCGCAGAAATCGTTGCCGTTGTAGGTACAACGCCAGAGACCTCTATCAAAGCCCAGACAAATTTACTCAATCAATTCGGAATTCGTTGCGCAACTTACAATTCACTTACCCTTGCCTTAGAAAAGGAAGTACCTGACATCGTTGTAATCTGCACACCCTTTGAGTCGCATTTGGAACATCTAAAGATAGTACAGGCTGCAGGCGCACATTGTTTATGTGAGAAACCCCTCACCTGGGAAACAGATAAAGATAATGTTACAGAGACTAGCCATATTGTTGATGGATTTATAAATAATAAGCGTTATTTATCATTAGTGACCCAATGGCCCTATACGCTATCATCATTTTACAGCCTATACCCTGACCTTAAGAAACAACCTATCACTGAATTTGAGATGATACTGAGTCCAATCAGACCAGGGCCCAACATGGTTTTGGATACGTCATCTCATCTGATGAGCATGCTGTACGCACTGGCTGGAAATGGAAAAATACTCAAGCAAAAACTGGGTTTTACTAATAAAACCCAACGACAGATGGCCTTGACCTTCGAATATCAACATGCAGGTGATGTTAATATTACCGTCAATTTTACAGCGAATGTCTGCGAAGAAAGTCCCAGACCAGCATCGTATAGTATTAATGGCCACAATCTATCGCGTAGGATAGTATTACCGGGTTATGGTATTTGGTTTGATGGAAATGATAAGAGTGTAGAAGCGATCGATCCATTAAATTTATTAGTTGCAGATTTTATAAAAAAGATAGACGACAAGTGTATGATTGATCGCCAGGCGATTATTGGGGATATAGAAGCACTTGAACTATTGAATAAAACTGCATTGAATACGCTAGATATATAGTGGTATGTTTGTATATAGCATGATAGGAATTTATCTGAGAAATTGATTATGGCAAATAAAATGCCTGTAAAGACAACGAGCAATAAAAATGAGTTGGCGCGATCAAAGACCGATTCGTCCGGTGTGACATCTAAATCTAAAAGCAGTGTAGAACGCCATATTGAATTATCTAAAATTCATGACTTTGCATCCAAATTACAACAACCCGAAATTCTGAAAGTAGTCAGAAAATACGTTGAGTGGCAAGCTGGGTGTCGAAACCCCAAAGACGGGAATCTTTCTGAGCTTGAAAAAAAACGGGTGCCTGATTTTGCACCGGTATCCATAAATCTGGATATAACAACAGCATGTAATTTTGCATGTGACCACTGTGTTGATAAAGATATCCTAAATACAAGAACGAAATACAACCATGAAGCTCTGCTTGAATCTATCAAGTTGATGGCTAACAAAGGTCTGCGTTCAGTTATTATCATTGGGGGTGGTGAACCGACTGTTTACCCTAAGTTTGGTGAAACTGTTCGATTAATAAAGTCATTAGGTTTGCAAGTGTCGGTCGTCTCAAATGGGTCGCGTTTGCGTCGAATATTGGAAGTGGCCGATTGTCTTGACGAAAATGATTGGGTACGGCTTTCCCTAGATTCTGGCAGTGATGATGTATTCCAAGCTATGCACCTCCCCAAACAGCCCATATCCCTTGACCAGATATGCGAAGAAGTTCCTAAAATAAAAAAAGTTAATCCAAGGTTTAAGATCGGGTTCTCTTTCATTGTGACCTGGAAGGGAGCATCAATAAATGATGCAAGTATTATAGAAAACATTCATGAAATGGTGGTCGCTGCAAAACGAGCCAAGCAATATGGTTTTGATTATATTGCTTACAAACCATTTTTAACTCGCGCCGAGGTTAATAATGCAGAAGTGATGGATCTGCGAGAGATTAATATGCACCTGGACGAAATCATTGCCCGAATCCGTTCACAGGTAGATGAAGCAAAACAGTTGGAAGATGATAAATTTAAAGTTTATGAAACAACAAATTTAAAAGTATTGGAAAATAGGAGTTACGAAACTTATACAAATCAACCGAAGACATGTCATATGCAATTTTTTAGACAAGTACTGAGTCCTTTAGGAATGTACAATTGCCCTGTCTATCGAAACCAGCCCCACGGCCGGGTCGGTGACAAAGATGCCTACGCTTCAAAGGAAAACTTTAACCAGACCCGGATAGGTACAGCGGCATTAATTGATCAATTTAATGCTACTAAACAATGCAAAGAAGTCACTTGTTTATACAATCACGTTAATTGGTGGATTGAGGATCTTATTCAGCATCCTGAGAAACTCGATTTGGTAGCATCACAGACAATCTCAGAACCAGATTATTTTCTATAATTGGTTTCACTTTACCCACAAGCATTAGCGATTAACGAAGCGAGCTCCAAAACAACCAAACGCCGCCTGAACTGGCTGAAAGTGGTAAAAATTTAAGTGATTCGAATTCATTTAGCCAGTTCTTCGAGCATAGCTGTTGTACTATGATCTTTTGGGTCACCAACTAGCTCGACTCGACCCCCATAAGCCTCGACGATCCCGCGTTCCGGAACCTGATCTAGCGTATAATCAGTTCCTTTGGTGTGAATTTGCGGTCGAAATAACTCTAAAAGAGAATTAGGCGTATCATCACTTAAAGGCACAACAAAATCTACAACTGCCAGGGCGGCAATTAATTCGAAACGCTCAATATCAGGATTAACAGGTTGCCGATCGGGTTTGATACGACTCATCGAATCATCTGTATTAACTGCAACAATGAGACAATCGCCCAAAGATTTTGCGGCGCTTAGGTAACGAATGTGACCAACATGTAAAAGCTCAAAACAACCGTTTGCAAAAACAATCGTTTTTCCAATCGCCCGTAAATTGTTAATGCGGGGACTGAGGTCTTTTGGGTCAAGGTAAATATTATCAGTACTCATACTTGCTATTTTAACAGACGAGTTAAATATAAGCGTTAGTCAAACAGCTCAATTGAAAAGAGGAAGGTGGTTCGGGCGGCGTTTTGAGACTATTTAAAAGTTAACCAGTCAAGCCCCATTAATCTTAATATTTGGCCTTTCCCATTGTTTCAATACCCGCAGAGTAGAGGAGCTAATTGCGCCCCCCCTTTTTAATTATTTCTTTGGCATCGTCCACAAATAGGCTACACCATCACAGAAACCTTGAGGAATATCGACTGATCGCTATCGGTTTATTCTCAGGAAGCCTCTTAATGTCAGAACAACCCAGTTAATAAATTAGCCGCCGCCTCATTACCACCGCTTTTTAGATAGTTCGAAATAACAGGAACAAACTGCTGGACCATCTCGGGACTCAGATCTAATGACTTGAATGCACTACCTAATTGCAACAGTTGTCCAGCGCTTTCTCCATGTTCGCCTAAACCAGAAAAAGCACCTGCCATTGAAGACAAATCGTTGTCGGCTGCCGGTGCCGCCTTCAGGAGACTGTTCATATTCGGAACTCCTTTAGCCAACTCGGCAAATTGAGCGGGATCAACCTGTTGCTTGACGAAACTGAATATAGATCCCGCACCCCCTTCGGCCTGGGGCTGGGTTATCCCGAGTTGGTCGGTAAGGAGCGTGGTGAGGTCATCCCCAGCAGAATTCTCTGACTGGTTGATCGTTGTTACGGCTGAGTCAACCTGACTGGTTGACTCACCTGCATCATCATCCTGATCAAACGCTTTTGTCACCGAATCAAACAGGTCGAATGCACAGGCATTATTGATACCCATTACCATCACTATCACAGCAACTATTCACACGTTTGTAATTTTTTTTGCGATTGAGCTTTCCACAGTCGATTTCCCCATTTTTTGCCTAATTTATCAGTTACAGTTATGAATTGGCTCCGTCCATACGGAATACAAAGTATTAAAGTATCGATTCACCGCCTAGTTTATAAGCTGAGCCTATCACAAGAGAATCAATAATGTCCAAGCGCGGCTGTCATAACTAACATCAAGCAGTGCGTAACCTTCGATAGCACACGTCTAATAACAAATTACTATTGGCTCGATGTAGATTTCTGTAAGCTGCTCAACCGATGGGGACTAACAAAATTGATTTTCAAATAATACCCGAACGGAGATTGGGATTGAAATCCCATAATGACGCGATAAAATTATCGATAGGTTTTTAAAGGATGTGAATCATCGTCCAAATCGACTACGACAAACTCCTTCACCAACGCCAAACCTACTTTCAAACCAAACCCTCAATCCTCATTAGATCTTCCACGCGCGCCAAATCAGCCTCGGTATCGATTCCTGCCTCTGGTACTGATGAAACCTCTATTACCCTAATCCGTTCGCCGTACCAAAGGATACGTAATTGTTCAAGGTGTTCGATCGATTCAAGCGAACAGGGTGACCAATGGATGTAGCGCTGTAGAAACCCGGCGGTATATCCATAAATACCAATATGCCGCAAGTAGTGTGAATTGTTGACGATATTCTGACTACCCTCGTTAAACTCATCCCTATCCCACGGGATCGGGGCCCGACTGAAGTACAGCGCATCGCCGAAACGATCCACCACGACCTTAACTACATTCGAATCGAACACATCTTCGTCATAGGTTATTTGAGTTGCCAACGTGGCGACGACGGTACTCGGATTTTCGGCAAGAGCCAAGGCAACATCATTAATCAATGAAGGAGGAATCAAAGGTTCATCACCCTGAAGATTGACAACGATATCAGAATCAGACCAACCGAACTTATCCGCAACCTCCGCCAATCTATCGGTACCACTTTGATGGCTTCCACGAGTCATTACCGCCTCGACTCCGGCTTTACTTACAGTACTGAAAATACGCTCATCATCCGTGGCAACGATAACCTGCCTGGCATCTGTTTCCATTGCACGATCGCAGACGTGAAGAATCATCGGCTTACCCGCTAAGTGAATAAGCGGCTTTCCGGGTAAACGAGTTGAAGCGTATCGAGCCGGAATGACAACATAAAAAGGAGTCTTTGATGCACCCATCTCTGGCACCTAAAACCTCAACCTAGCTTATCGTATTCTTCGAGTGATATTTTTCTCGCCTCATCCTCGAGCATAACAGGTATATCATCTTGAATGGGAAAGGCGATGCGATCCCCTTTACAGATTAATTCCTGGTCTTGTTTCTGGTAAATTAACTTACCTTTACAAAGGGGACATACCAAAATTTCAAGTAACATTCCGTCCATCACTCTTTTCCACTAACTGTTTTAAAATCATTTCGCCTAACTCTTTATTCACAGCGGCTTCAGCTGGAACATACCAATGTTGGCGGCCCGCGAAAGCCTCACACTTTACCGCATCTTTTTCAGTCATTAATACAACCAAGTCGTCTCCATACTCGATATCTGAGAGCTTAAAATCGTGATGATCAGGAAATTCTCGTATATCGAAATTGAGCCCTTTCCCTGTAAGCCCATCAAAAAACCTTTGAGGGTTCCCAATACCAGCAAGGGCGTGAATCTTTTTACCTGAAAATTCTATCAGTTGCTTCTTTTGCAATGGATCACGAATATTGATTGCCCATTTTCCCTCGACTTTAATCGTAAATTCATCGGAAGATGAGGACCCGTTATATATCGTAAAATCGACTTTTTCGAGCCGTGATACTGGCTCCCTCAAGGGACCCGCCGGCAAACAAAACTGATTTCCAAAACGACGATGGGAATCGACTACAACAATTTCAAGGTCCCTGCCCAAAGCGTAATGCTGAAGTCCGTCATCGGAAACAATAACATCACAATCGTGATTATTGAGCAACATTTGCGCAGCTGCCACACGATTAGGTCCGACAACCATTGGGCAAAGGGTTCGCCTAACAACAACCAACGCTTCATCACCAACAGAGCGAGGATCACTATCTACACGTACTTGTTGAGGCCATTCCAATGCCCTACCGCCGTATCCTCTGCTGATAATACCGGGTTTAAACCCGGCCTTCACGAAGATTTCAACCAACCCAATGGTCAACGGTGTTTTCCCAGTACCCCCAACCGTGAGGTTACCTACGACAATAACCGGAACCGAAGGAAAACTAATTTTAATTAAACCCTTCCGATAAGCGGCTTGCCGGACGTAAATGACACCAGTATAAATCCAAGAGAGAAGGACCAACCCCCGGGGGGGGCGCTTTCGAACATACCAAACATCAGCAAGCCAATCAATTAGGCCTACCCTAATCGTTGTCATCGATCAGACCACAGACATTTTGATGTTAATCCAGATTAGTTAGAAGCGCTCTTAGTAGCAAAAGAAATATGTACAAAACCCAATTGTTGTGCGGCATCCAACGCTCGAATCACAAAGCGATGCTGTGCACTTGCGTCCGAACTAATCAAAAGAGGTGGTTTTTTCCGATCCCCTGCCGCTTTTGAAATTGCTTTCATTAAAGTTTCCTGTTTCCGATTAACGACCTGATACTGGTTCACAAAATAGTTACCCGTAGGATCGATAGTAACCTCTAAAACATCTTCCTCCTGTGCTTGTTTGCCCGATGATTGAGGTAAATTGACCTTTAGTTGATTCTCCCGGTTAAAGGTTGTTGTCACCATAAAAAAAATCAGTAACAAAAAAACCACATCGATCATAGGCGTAAGGCTTATTTCAAGATTGTCTTTTCTCTGTCTTCGGAAATTCATAGACTGTGCACAATATATTTACGATATTAGTTTGAAGGCATCAGGATCCTTGCCGTTCCCCATGAATCACATCAACCAATCTCAGTGCTTCTTCTTCCATTCTTAATACCAGGTAAACCACCCGTCCCTCAAAAAACCGATAAAACATCAAACTGGGAATTGCCACGGCCAAGCCCGCCGCTGTCGTGATCAAAGCTTCGGATATACCACCCGCCAACACACTGGGATCTCCAACGCCACTGCTGGTTATTAATGCAAATACTTTAATCATACCTACGACCGTTCCAAGTAAACCTAAAAGTGGAGTAATCGAAGCAATTGTACCCAAGGTGTTTAGAAATCGTTCCAGTTCATTGACGACTTGCCTACCCGCCTCCTCCAAACTAACCCGCATCATTTCCCGGCCATACTTCCGATTGACCAACCCGGCCGCCAAAACAGCCCCCAATGGAGAATTTGTTTGCAACATCCGGATTTTGGCACCATCGATCTGATTCTTTTTGTACATACTCCAAACTTGTGGAACAAGTTTCGGCGGAATTATCTTTTCTGTCCGCAATGTCCAAAATCTTTCACAGATGATACTCAAAGAGACCACTGAACAAAGAAGGATTGGCCAAATAAGCAATCCCCCACTGTTTATGAGTTCCAGCATGGTTCATTTACCCTCTTAAAATTTGTTAGAAAAATTTAACCATTGTAACCAGTATAGTTCCCGTGATGAATAGCTACAAAATCAGCATGTTAAAAAAACACGTTCAATGCCTCTTTTCCTACCCCTTTCCGGCTTACAATTAATGCAAACCCACTAATGCCGATTGAGATTAAGCACAAAAACTTAGACATTCTCTAATACGGCAATCACTCCATCGAAAAAACTCCAGAAAGCCAATTATTTCTTATAAAATTTCAACAAAGAACCATCCGAAAATAACTTGAACATCGCATCTTCGGTCGAATTTCATCTGCTAAGTCCTCAATCAGGTCGACTAAATTTGGGTGTATATTGTCCAATTTATTTCTGAGTGACACCTATTAGCTCTGAAACATCGGAGTTTTGCGCCCGATGACGAAGATAATGGTCTAACAACACAATCGCCATCATCGCTTCAGCAATAGGTGTTGCACGAATCCCAACACAGGGGTCGTGGCGACCTTTGGTCACAACTTCAACAGGTTGATTAGCCAGATTGACCGTCACTCCAGGAATTCGAAGACTGGAAGTCGGCTTTAATGCGATGCTTGCGGTAACTGCCTGGCCACTAGAAATACCCCCTAACACACCACCAGCGTGATTACTGTAAAACCCATCGACCCCGATTGGATCACGAAAAATTGTTCCCTTGCTTTCTACACAACCAAATCCACTCCCAATCTCCACGCCCTTCACAGCGTTAATTGACATCAATGCGTGGGCCAAATCCGCATCTAGACGGTCGAAAATAGGCTCACCTAAACCGGGTGGGACACCAGTAGCAACTACGTTTATTCTTGCACCAATAGAATCACCTTCCTTACGAAGCGCATCCATATATGATTCCAACTCGCTTACTTTGGCAGGATCAGGACAAAAAAATGGATTATTTTCCACTTCTTTCCATGAAACCAGCTTAACCTTAATTGGCCCTAGCTGCGCCAGATACCCTTTAATATCAACGCCCAACCTAGTTTTTAAATATTTCTTTGCGACCGCACCCGCGGCAACACGCATTGCAGTTTCACGCGCCGACGAACGCCCACCCCCCCTATAGTCTCGAATCCCATATTTTTTGTAGTACGTGTAGTCAGCATGCCCCGGCCGAAATCGATCGGCAATATCTGAGTAGTCTTTTGAACGTTGATCTTCATTTTCGATCATCAACCCGATCGGTGTCCCTGTAGTTTTGCCTTCGAATACTCCTGACAGAATTTTGACCGTATCAGATTCTTTACGTTGGGTGGTGTGCCGTGATTTTCCTGGCCGTCTTCTTTCTAGATCGCCCTGGATATCGGATTCTGACAATTCCATCCCCGGTGGGCACCCATCAACGATGCAACCGATTGCAATCCCGTGGCTTTCACCAAATGACGTTACGCTAAATAGTTTTCCAATCGTATTTCCAGACATCGACAAGTATTAAATATGGGGTTTGAAAGGTAATCAGAGAAATCTGATTCAAAAAAGCAACTCCTGTTTTCACGCCTACCGCCGGATAGCTTCCTTCATCAAATCACCTCATTCTAAACTAATATTAAACGTATTTGGATCAACGATAATTTTTCAGATGACTCGTTCCAGCAACTAACATGATAAGCCAATCATCGCATCCACAACCCAATGGTCATCCTCACCCAGTTTCCAGCGATAACCCATTATATCTTGAATGCTATCGTGATATGCAGGCTGGGAAGCTAATACTCCCGACGATTCCGGAAATCTCTATAAAGATTCGCCGGGCAATCAATAGCGAAAACGCTAATAGCAGCAAGATCGCTAAAGCGGTTCACATGGATCCAGCGATCACAGCACGATTAATCCAGGTTTCGAACAGCCCAATCTATCGAGGGTATAAAAAGATTGAAAGCTGCCCTGAATCACTGACCAGGTTGGGATTAAAAGCTGCTCAAGGCCTTATCACAAGTTTCTCGTTAAAATCGGTATTTATCGCGAAGTCTCCTGATATCCGTAAACGCATGAACGCCCTTTGGCACCACAGCAGCTATGTTGCGGCAATCAGTGCTCTGTTGGCCCATAAATCGCCAGGCTTTGACCCCGATAGGGCTATGTTAGCCGGATTAGTCCACGACATCGGTGTCGTCCCAATCCTGACCTATGTAGATCGTCACCCAGAAATGGCTCTCCGACCAAAGGATCTGGAGCAAACCATTCAGAAACTACGCGGAGAAATTGGAACTATGATAATCCGCCAATGGGATTTCCCTAAAGATTTCGAAGACATAGTCATTAATGCCGAAAACTGGCAACACGATACCAAACCTGAACCCGATTACACCGACTTAGTAATCATTTCACAACTGCATAGTTATGTCGGTCAAATCGACATTCATAAACTCCCACAAATGGACAAGTTACCCGCATATCGAAAACTTGTATCAGGTAAACTTAATGCCGATCTCAGTATGAATATATTAGATATCGCGAAGGAGGAAATCGCAGAAATCCAAAAAATGCTAACAAATTAGCTGATCGACTCAACGGTTAGAAATGGAAATCAAAAATTCCTTCATAGCACACGAGCAACCTTTAGTCCGCCAGCAAATAGATGTCATTCGGCATTTGCAAATCGGCCAGCAATTCCAGGCCAAAGTATTATCGCAGCTTCCAGGTAAAACTTTGCTGAAACTCGATCTTGATGGTTCCATTGTCAATGCAAAAACTTTAATAAAAAGTGTTCCGGGCCAAATACTACATTTAGAAGTAGTAAAACTCGCCCCTCTCCCCCAACTAAAGCTAATCGGAACACCTCAAACCGAAGACATTGTTGTCCACACAATACGCAAACTTCTTCCTAAACAGGAAAGCTCAAACAGTCTGCAGAACCAACTGCTAAATTTGACACAAAGCAGCTCGAAATTATCAACATTACCACCATCATATCGCCCCATAGCAGTCGCTTTAGCAAATGGATTTCCACAGTTGAAAGACATTATCCGACCCGAAGGTTTGAAGAAAGCATTTAACGATTCCGGACTTTTTTTGGAGAATAAACTGGCTAATGAGGAAAATTTTACCAAATCCCACATTCTATTTGATACGAAAGCCAATCTATTACGTTTATTGGGCCTTTTAAAGAATACAACTTCTCAACAACTTTCACCCCCACAAACCCAGGCCATCATGAGCCAGGGTAAACCATTCATAGAACCAAATAACCCAAGTCAAATTCGGCAAACACCTCCCCCCTTACTTGTTCCTGAAGGAGTTAACTTTAAAAACTTACTCAACCAAAGCGAAGCGGTTCTCGCTAAGGTCGTTCTAAATCAGCTGGCATCGGTACCGAACGATGAAAGTGGCAAACAAATTTGGCAGCTCGATTTGCCTTTTCTAAACGGACAAAACGCAGAAATAACAAAACTACGCATTATTCGTGACAACGGTAGTCGGGAAAACAAAAACAATGAACGTAAATGGACCGTTGTACTCCAACTAAATCCTCCGGGGTTAGGTGCGATAACCTGCAAAGTTTGTCTGACCGGTGAAAAAGTAGACGCATTTTTTTGGAGCGGAGACGACAAATCAATCCATTTGATCAAGAATAAATTAAGCTTGCTAAAAGACCGTTTTCAAAAAGCCAAACTACACCCGGGGCACCTCGGCGCACGGTGTGGACACTCACCATCCGAATCCACTGTACATATTCGCGAGCCGTTGGTCGATGAAAATGTCTGATAAAAAAACGCTCAACCCACCAAATATCGCCGTTGCTTTGCAATACGATGGCGAAAACGCTCCCAAAGTTACCGCCAAGGGGAAAGGCAGTATCGCCGATAGCATTATCGAATTGGCCAACCAACACAACATACCCCTGCACACTGATACTGACCTGGTGACAATACTCAGTTCGATCCCACTCGATGACGAAATACCCCACACACTCTATGTTGCCATAGCTGAAGTCATTGCTTTCGCTTATCTACTGGGTGGGAAGACACCAGACAATTGGAGAGGTAGTGAAGATCCTAGCGAAACCAAGTCATCTGAAATATCGTCCACCAAATCCAATATATCCGTTTAACTCATAACAATTCGAATGGTTGGTGCTATTTCGAATCAAAGAAAAAGAAATAGCAAATTAAAAAACAAACGTGACCCGGAAGAAAATATTTGTTTCTACGCATCAGTTTTCTTTCGATGGCTCTTAAACTTTTAGCTTCCAAACGGTCATTTGAGCAATTGTGTGTTGAAATTTACGCTGAGTTTCTTGCAAAACGAACGGAATATCCTCCGAACCAAGGAGGTCAAAACGATTATTTAAGGCTTTTTTCAACCCATCCAGCGTCGTGAAATTCTCACCGTTGACCTTTATTCCCCCCAGCCATTTGGCTTTCTCTGTATATTCTTCCAGCCAAGTATATGGGGACGTAAGCACCAAGATTCCGTCGCTGTTCAATCGGTTAGGAATGGAGCTAAGGAACAGGAATGGATCGTAGAGTCTATCGATTAGATTCGCACAAAAGATCAAGTCGTAGCCACTAAAAGTTGGTTTTAAGTTGCAGGCATCCCCTTGGGCAAATTCGACTTTATCCTGGAAAGCCGAATAGCCAAGACGCTTCAAGTTAGCATCCCGATAAGCAACAAGTTCACCTTCGGTTTGGATCGTGTAACGAACTTCGCCCTCATTCTTGAGTTGGAATCCATGTTGAATAAACCGGGCAGAGAAGTCGACACCATCGACATGATCAAAATATCGGGCGAGTTCAAAGGAAGCTCTTCCCACCGAACAACCTAAATCAAGTGCGGCTTTCTTTGGATGCTCCGACAAATATTTTAGGCACGCTTGAACACAAGCAAGTGGGTAATTTTCGACCCCAAAAAACTTTTCACCGTAGTGGAACTCCAGGTAACGCGCTACTGACTCATCAGTTTCATAGATGTTGACTGTATCTATTGAATCTTCTAACGAATCGCTTTGAATGTATCGAAATCCCGCGTGTTGGAAGAAGTGCCGCCGGAACGCATAACGTGCATGCTTAGTGGCTTCGTTTCCCGTTGAGATCCACGATCCACCCTTGAAAACATTGTGCTTACCATCAAAAGTTGGCGTTGAAAAATCGTCGTAGAGCTCGTGCACCTTGAATCCGGAAAATCCATCGATCGGTGTTTCAGTCCATTGCCAGACGTTTCCAATGATATCGAAAATACCTTGGGTTTCGAATCGGTCAATAGGACACGACGACGCGAAATGTTCAAGATTAATGTTACCGGGCGCTTCGACCCAATGCGCTTGATCAGTTTCAACCAAATCGCGCAATGTATGCCATTCAGCTTCCTTCGGCAATCGGACACAATGCCGAGTTATTTTGGATTTCCAATTGCAAAAAGCTTTAGCCTCCAAATAATTCACCTCCACCGGCCAATTGAGCGGCAACTCAACCTCTTCGAGCATATTACGCTGAAAGTATTGATTACCTCGTTTGAGCCAAAAACGAGGCATTTCGGCACGGCTGTAGTTCAACCACGCTGCACCTTCTTCGGTCCAAATGCTTAGATCCTGATACCCACCTGCTACGACGAATTCCAGATATTCTTGGTTAGATACCAAATATTTGGAAGTCTTAAATTGATCAACTGAAACCTTTTTACTCCCATATTCATTATCCCATCCGTAGGTATCCGACATCTCCGGTTTTCCGAGATTGACCATCACGGATGGCCTGTCCACGAACGCATTCTGAGGAGCAGGCCCAAAATCTGGACAAGCTAGCCACTGCGGATGCTTGTTAACATCTTCAATAGGCAACATGCGGATGATTACCGAAGATGTTTCCAAATGAATCCGTTCATGCTCTATCCCCATTAGAACCACCCACGCAGGTGAATCTTGCTTTATTGGGAGTTCTATTGGCATCGAAGCTATGAAATTATCGACCTCTTGGCGGACTTTACTTCGGTAGTCCATAACCTCATCAACCCTTGGCCAATCATAGTGTTCATCGTTGAGATCATCCCAAGACATTTCATCAACACCCACCGCGAATGTTGATTCAAAACTCTCGTTGATTCGTCGATCGATATATTTAGCGAGAATCAGCTTGTTGATAAAAAAGGATGCCGTATGGCCAAAATAGAAGATTAGCGGATGCCGCAATGGTTCAGGCCGAATAAAATAGGCCTTATCATTATTGATGGTAGAAAATAAAGATTCGTACAAAGAGAAAGTGTGGTGAAAATAATCTCGCAACTCCTGTCTTTTATCTTCCAAGGCATCGCCGAACAGTAATGGTGTTTTAGAAATCCGTGATTCCATACCTTCCTTCCAAAGGTTATGTGTTATTTAAGTGTTATTTTCGGATTATCATACAACAGGACAAAAAATTATCACACAAGTTGTTCGTAAGACGATAAGTATCTACAGTTAGCAGCAAATTTAAATTTTGATTGGCGAGCTATACAAATCAAGAACTGCCTGCTTCAACATCGACCCTAAGTTAATCGGAATCGATAGGTTATCAGTTTTCTTCATATCCGCTACCGCTTGGTTAATGGTTGTCTCAAACCATTGACCTTTAAGAAAAACTTCAACGGCACCCATGTTTTTTCCATCATTGAGCAACGAACTTGGAAGATTTTTTGGTTTTGCTAACAGCAGCGCATCTGAATCACCCAGATTGACTTGAGTTTGATCTTTATCCTGTGAGTCTTGTGTAGAAACCCCCTGCTTTTGTTTTAATGCATCAGCCAAATTGGCGAGCGCAAAAACAACGTTAACATACGAATTAAAATATTGGCTAGCGGCACCCAGGCGGTGTTCGACACGTGACAAAGGCCGCCAATCCTGAATACTGGTCAATACCCTACCCTTACCATCGTAAAGTAACGGAATAACTCCCATCATTTGATTGTGTTTTCCCCATTGTTTGTACAAAGCGATACTACCTTGGTGGCCACCTGATAGATCGTCGGGAGAGCAGAGTTCTTTTTCCAACCCGAAACGCTGTTTCAATTGCAGACGGTCAAAAGCCTCCTGCTCTGGAAGAAACAACAGACTACACTCATAACTGGTATTCAACAAACATTGTTGGAGACATTCTCCGACGCCGCCGACTGGAATGATATTTTCACCCTTTTCGTCAGTAGCACTAATATTGATCTGAATGGCATTGGGTATATGGACTATTTTTTTATCACTCGAAAAGAGAATCTTACTACCTGTCGCCAGGCGACCGCGGTCACCACCCCATATAATGGGTTTGATATAAACCTTTTGAGCGCCAAATTTTTTTAGCAGAGCAGGTAGCAGAAAAAGAGCCGCATCTAAATCCTCAGCAACCTTTAACGATGATTGACCTTCAAATTTTGACACATATTCCCATTGACACTGCCAATATTCAGGCTTAAGCAACGCCTGTATTGCCAAATCGCAAAGTGCTCTGTTAATGCCTACGTAATCAAGCAAACCTTCTTTTTTACCACCGACTGGGCAATCTGGCGTATAACCTCCTTCAAGCTCAAAATGCACGAATGGTTGATATCCGAGATTGGCAATTTGTTTTTGAAATACCTGGATTGCGAGCTTAGCCAACTGACTCAGTCGATTCATTTTTTTTTTCAACACCGATGAGGTCTGCACAGAATTGTGAGGCCACATAGGTTTGAGCATCTGTTTCATGACCATCATGTAGTACTCAAATCTAGCTTATGCCACCAGTAGAAGTTGTATTTAGTTTCTCCTGTATTGCGTTCTCAATATCCTTGATTTGTAGCCAGATTTTTTGCTGCAGTATCACCACTTATCTATAGATGACCGCCCTCGAACAAACTGAAACCAATCAAATATTATCGACCAAATCGCCGAATGATAGGCACCATGGCGGGAGCTTGAATAAACAATGTAAATAAAACAACACCGTAGGCAATCGACTGTATGGTAAACCAATAATCCAGTTCAAGCGGTAACGATAAAGCGAGAGCAAGAGTCACCGCACCACGAACACCTCCAAAAGTGATAATCATCTGCTGACCCGGCGGTATTGGCTTTACGCCGGGTATCCATCCTAAAATCGGTATGCCACCAAATACCGCAACAACACGCGCCACTATTACAGCAACAACCCCTACCAACATGGCAATCCATCGATCCGTGAACATAGTCATCGTAATGGTGACACCTGCCAGCAAAAAGATCATAGCGTTTGCAACATAGGCATTAAAATTCCAAAGCCCTAGCACCATGTTCCAGTCATCAATATGCATTCGGTGTCGTTGCATCTCTCCCAACAGCAAACCGCATGAAAGCACTGCCATAACACCAGAAAGATGAAACACATCTTCCGCAAGCAGATAAGAAAAATAGGCACTGATTAGAGTGACCACACCTAAAATTTCCTGTCTTCGCAGAAACCTAGTTAATAGAGAAGCTAGTCCACCAATCACTCCACCGATGATGAGTCCACCGAAAAAGGTGGCTAAAAAACGAACTAATGCTGTATTCCAATCGGTTGCATCACTACCTGACTGAGCAATCGCAATAAGTAATCCAAAGACCACGATTACAGTAGCATCGTTGAACAGACTCTCACCTTCAAGTAATAACTCCAACCTTTTCGGCGCTTGGTTCTGGTTCAACATGGACACGACGGCCACCGGATCAGTCGCAGACAATAAGACACCCGTCAACAACGCCGCAATCCACGGAAATCCGATCGGATGACCAATGCCATAATAAACAATCACTGCGGTAACACCGGCTGCTAAGAGCATTAGAGGAACAGCAAGACTCAGTACATATACCAGATCTCTAAATAGTCTCCGGGAATTTAGGCGAAACGCAGAATCGAAAACTAATACTGGGATGAATACGTAGAATATAAGATCCTGAAAGCTATGCCATCGTATACCGGTATCGATGCCCTGCGAAACAATAATCTCGGAGCCTAAAAACCCAACCAATACCAAAGCTGCACTGAATGGAAGTCTCACCCACTTCGCGATTGGTTCAATAAGTATGGCGACAAGCATCATCGCCATAAACAAAGATAAGAGGTGCGGGATTGTCATACAAATACGATGTTAGTTAACCGAATCTGAAGTTTTTACTAAAATTAAACCACAACGTATTCAAAGTAATATAGGAAACGGATTACGTGTTCATCTCCTAATACTCGACTACCAACAAGGCTTCCCATAGGCTAGCCCCGGCAAACCTTTTCTCAAACCCATCGCATAACGATTAAAATAATTCTTGGCAGGAAGAGTTGTATTAATCAAATTCATGCCTAATGCCCGTGCTTTGTTTAAGGGCGAAAAAGAAATACCATAGGTTCTTTTCAGTACATCCAGCGCGCCTAGCATAGCGAAGTTATCGCCTTTGCGCCAACGTTCGTACCGGCGTAAAACATGATGGCTGGAGAGAGAAAGTTGTTGATTGTGTGCTTTCAATACAAGTTCTCCAAGGGCAGCCGCATCGAGCAAGCCTAGATTTGCACCTTGACCCGCCAAGGGATGCACTGCATGTATCGCATCGCCAATTAACGCAACGCGTTCATCTGTATACCGCTTCGCAAATTGCAAACCAAGAGGAAATGAAACTCGTTGACCTACAGCTTTAATTTTCCCCACCATACCCGCCGATGCGTCCTCTAGTGCGACAAGGAAATCTTCTTTGGCTAATGCCATATTCCCCTTTGTTTTTTCGGTATCGGCTGACCAAACGATCGAACAATCACCGTTCAATAGGGGCAAAAATGCAAGAGGTCCGGTCGGAAGGAATCGCTGATACGCTGTTTGCCGATGATTCTCACTTATTGAAACAGTGGTTACTAAAGCATCTTGCTTATATGACCATCCACCGACTTTAATCCCGGCAAGATCACGAATCGCCGAAGATCTTCCATCCGCACCGACAATCAATTGGGTTTTTATGGTACGCCCATCGTCAAGGCATAATACCGCAAACTCGTCAAAACGCTGCAAACCCGTTATACGCGCCGGGCAAAAAATAGAGACTGTAGATAGCTGCTCTAATGATTCCCATAACGCCGCTATCGTCACCCGATTTTCGACGATATGTCCCATAACATCCAATCCAGCGTCGGCACCATCAAAATTTAATTCGCCCACCCCTTCAAAATCCCAAACCCGCATCTGCCGGTAGGGGCTCACGCCCTTTTTGACCATACTACGCCAAATATCAAGGGCATCGAAAATATTTTGCGACGCCAATGTCAAGGCCGAAACTCGAAGATCAATCGAATCATTATCCCATTCCCGTTCTGGTTCACGGAAATCAAAAAGTCCAACACTCACACCACCTTTAGCGAGAATGCAGGCCAGCGTAGCACCAACCATACCACCACCAACAATCGCCACATCGCATTCGGAAATTTCCGCCATTACAATGACCTCGATGGTATCAACCGAGGCATTCTACTTCCTAACCCCATGGCGTAACGAGCAACCGCATGCTTGGCCCACGGTAGACAATCCAGACCGAATAAGCCTAAGTTGCGGGCTATCGACAACGGAACCCAGTCGTTTGAAAAAATACTGACCAACCCATCGGTAAAACCGATTACCCGATCGTGATCCTCTTTTCGACTTTTTGCGAAACGATGTAGTAATTGGTCCGCACCAGGGTCTTTATCCGCACCACAATCTTGTATTAACATTTCTGCAAGTACCGCTATATCCCGTAACCCTAAGTTAAGCCCTTGTCCCGCAATAGGATGTAACTGGTGAACGGCGTTTCCAACGAGTACCGTCCGATCAGAAATCATTGAATCGGCCTGAACCAGTTCTAAGGGAAATGCGCCACGTGAACCACAATAACTCAGCTCACCAAGCCAATGTCCGAATGCAGTCTGAAGTTCCTGATTAAACTCAGCGTCAGACAAGGTCGCAATCGATTCGGCATCTTCGCTCTTTTGTGTCCAAACCACTGAATAGCAACCGTCCTCAGTAGGTAAAAGTGCCAGTGGTCCCGACGCTGTAAATCGTTCGTAAGCGGTAAAATTAGGGCTTACCTCAGGCTTAATGACGGCGATTATCGCAGTTTGGCAATAATCGCGCGTATATTCAGAGATATTGGCCAAACGCCGCACTGTCGAATTACCACCATCAGCACCTACGACCAAACCAACATTTAGATTTAAACATTCTTTGCCTTTTTTCAAACTGACACAAACCGATTCAGAACCCGTTTGCATTCCAATTAACCGAGCAGGGCAAATCCGCTCTATGTTTGACGTGGTTAAACCCTTAGAAATACTGTCTTCAAGAATCCGAGCCACAGCCACATACCCCAAAGCATCGACCCCTTCTTCTTCTGCAAGAAGTCGAGTTTTCCCAAAATGCCCCCGGTCGGAGATATGGATTGTTTTGATCGGTATAGCGCGTTTCCTTACATCGGACCAAACACCTAACTGCTCCAGTAACCATTTTGATCCATGTGCCAGTGCGAGCGCGCGATTACTTGCGGCCGATGACTGCCTTTGTTCATCACTGATCGCTTCGACTACTGCAACATTCAGCCCTGATGACCGCAATGCCAAGGCCAAACTACCGCCTGCCAACCCTCCACCTACGATCAATACATCGTAATCGTTCGTCATCTATCTCTTATTGCATCAACGATTCAATCTCGGAAACTGCCTTCGGAACAGCTGCCGATAAAATTTGATTCCCTGTCTTTGTAACTAAAAGGTCATCCTCTATGCGTATCCCAATTCCACGCCACTGGCTGTCCACCGTCCTACAATTTTTCGAAATATAGAGGCCGGGTTCCACAGTTAGCGCCATCCCGGGTTCGAAAACTCTCCATTGGTCATCGATTTTGTAATCTCCAACGTCGTGGACGTCCATCCCAAGCCAATGACCAGTCCTGTGCATATAAAAGGGTTTATAGGCATCATCCTTTATAAGCTTGGACACTCTCCCTTTCAACAGCCCCAATTTAACCAATCCCTTTGTTAAAACTTTCACTGCCGTCTCATGGGGTTCATTCCAATGATTATCCGGTTTAACTTTTTCGATTGCCGCGGCCTGAGCATCTAGAACCAATTCATAAAGAGATCGCTGTGGCCCAGAAAATCGGCCATTGACTGGAAATGTACGAGAAATATCCGATGCATAATTGTCAAGTTCGACACCAGCATCAATCAGCAATAAATCACCATCCTTTAACTGATGAGCATTGGCTGTATAATGGAGCACGCAGGCATTAGTTCCACCAGCAACTATCGAAGGGTACGCAGCGGCTTTCAAACCATGTTGCATAAATTCGTGAAGGATTTCCGCCTCAATCTGATATTCATACATCCCCGGCTTGCACATCTGCATCGCCCGTATGTGCGCCAAGGCGGAAACATTTGCGGCTTTTTGCATGATCCGCGCCTCGGCTGAGCTTTTAAAAAGCCGCATGTCATGGAGAATATGATCCAATGACACAAATTCGATCGGGGGGTTAACTCCGGAACGGGCTTGGGCCCGTAATTGATTGACCCACACCATCAAGGTTTGATCAAATTCTGGGTCCCGTCCCATCGGGTAATAAACACGTTCTCGATTCTCCAGCATCCCCGGAAGAATCTCGTCGATATCGTCTATAGGAAATGCATCGTCAGCCCCATAAGTTTCCTGTGCACCTTTCAAACCTGTGAATGCCCCTGTCCACAATGCTTTTTCAGAATCGAATTCACGGCAGAATAGAATATATTCACCTTGCATTCTCCCGGGTAAAAATACCGCAATCGCATCAGGTTCATTAAAACCCGTTAAATAAAAAAAATCGCTATCCTGACGATAAGGAAATTCGATGTCACGGTTACGCACGCATTCTGACGCACTGGTGACAATTGCAATATTTCCTTTGCCGAGAGATCGTAATAATTGTTTACGTCGGCGTTTAAACTCATTTTTGGTCATCGAATCATTATTTACGATAAAAGCAGAGAGTTTAAAGTATTGAATCTGGGTTGCGAGGGATTTTTTTGTTATTTCAATGCGCAAAAACAGTCCCATATTGAGCTTTGTAACTGTTTTTAAACGCACAAAAAGACAACAAGACGATAGATAATTTGCTCATCCTGACTAAAGTCAATGCAACACTGGCGGATTCTCTGGTAGACTCTGCAATTCACTTTGAATGAGCTGTATACCCACTCGGAGGTATTCGGTCAACTCCGTGAAAGCCACTTCATTTTCCTCACCTTCTTCATCCGTATCAACGCGTGAAATTTCAGCGACATCACGCAATATCTCTTGACAACTGTTGGGCCAATGACCTTGGCCGGACCTAAAACCTAGTCCGAACAAAAATCCACGGCACCATTCACTTAATGCAGCCGCTCTCTGACTCAATGGTGTATCGTCATCGGGTAAAGCCAGTTCGAACTCGAAATCCGTCCCACCCAACCTACTTCGAGTTTCATCGAACAAAGTAACCAAGGTCATCCGATCTTCCCCATAAATGCCACCAGCTTCTTCGTCAAATACTTCCCTTAACCACTGATCAATCTCTGCCCGCATATCGGCACACAACATCCCTGACAATGTCCCATGTGCCTCGGCGACACTCATGATCGTATTATGGGATAATAAAACCGATTCAACTACATGGTAAACCGACCGAGTTGCCATTTATATTACCTACAAAAAGTTTGTGGCCGAGCATCACACCCTTGAGAAATAACACACACATAATTGCGTAACGACAGTGATGAAAAAAACCCATTGTAATCAGATAGTGTATATATGCTAACATTCATAGGCATTTAGCTAAAATACTTAATGTCTTTCTGTTAAAACTAATCAACATCAATTAGACTGTGGACGATAAAAATAACCATCAAAGATGGGAACTTGAAATTCAAGTACTCGAAGATAAAATTCATTCCTTGGTCACATACTGCCAAAAGTTACAAGAAGAAAATCATACACTTAAGACCAAACAAGAAAAATTGGTACGCGACAGAACCCAATTGTTAGAGAAAACAACGATTGCCAAAACCCGCGTAGAATCAATAATCGCCCGATTAAAATCCGTGGAACAGGAAGGATGAACGATAAGGCCACTGCGGTCAACGTAAAGATTCTAGGAAAGGAATACCCAATTGCCTGCTCGCCTGAAGAAAAAGACGAATTATTATCCTCCGCCCAATACCTGGACAAAAAGATGCGAGAAATCCGGGATCAGGGACGCATAGTGGGTTTGGATAAAATCGCGATTATGGCTGCCCTGAATATCGCCCACGAACGCACCCAGATCCAATTGGAAAAAAGATCATCATCAGAAAATTTTTCAGAACACCTTAATAAGCTCAGTAAAAAAATTGATACCCTTCTTCAGGAAATAGATTTTTCATAAAGGGTTCTTTATTATTTCTAATATCAAGTAATTTCGGATGGGAAATTAATAACCACGTCACGGTTCGTATAAACATTATTGTTTGTATTGCCCATTTATTCGCCTTTGTGAATCATTCCGTTTATTCGATCCTAATTCTCTCAATTTGGCTTTGCAATGGACCCATTTGACTTTGATTTGTTTGTTATCGGCGCAGGTTCGGGAGGTGTCCGAACAGCCCGGGTTGCCGCTGGGTTTGGTGCCAAGGTTGCCATAGCTGAAGATCTTTATTTTGGCGGTACTTGTGTTAATGTCGGTTGCGTACCTAAAAAATTATTTGTATACGCCTCCCATTTTTCCGAAGAATTTCGGCATGCCTCGGGTTTTGGGTGGAAACTCGACCAAACACAATTTCGTTGGCAAAAGTTACTTGCCAATAAAAACCATGAAATCAAAAGATTAAACGGCATTTACCAGAACCTCTTAGAAAATTCGGGTGTTGAAATATTCGATGATCGAGCCTCACTGGTAGACGGACACTCAGTATCAATTAGCGGCAAAAACTATCGCGCCAAATATATTTTGATTGCGACTGGAGGATGGCCTCACATTCCGAACCTTTCGGGAAAGGAATACGTCATTAGCTCCAACGATGCATTTTTTTTAGAAAAGTTGCCCGAGCGTGTGATTATTGTTGGGGGTGGTTACATTGCCGTTGAATTTGCTGGTATTTTTAAAGGCCTGGGTGTCGCAACCACATTAGTCTATCGAGGCCCACTTTTCCTTCGAGGCTTTGACGATGAAATTCGACAATGCCTCGCCGCAGAGATGGAAAAAAAAGGTATCAACTTAAAATTCGATACCAATATTCAATGCATCAAACAGTCGCCGCGCGGACTGACCGCCGAGTTAACCGATGGAACCATTGAGGAATCCGACGTCATCATGTACGCAACCGGACGCACCCCCAACACAAACGGTTTAAATCTTGAGACAATCGGCGTAGAAACCAATAAAAAAGGCGCTATCGTCGTCAATGAACACTATCAAACTACAGTTCCTTCAATTTATGCGATCGGCGACGTCACTGATCGAGTGAACCTCACTCCGGTTGCTCTGGCGGAAGGAACCGCCGTTGCTAATTTACTTTTTGACAACTCACCGTCAGCCGTCGATTACCAAAATATCCCTTCTTGCGTATTCAGCCAACCGAATATAGGAACGGTGGGATTAACCGAAGAGCAGGCAAGACAGCGCTATGAATCTATTGATGTTTACCGTTCTCATTTCACTCCATTGAAACACACCCTAAGCGGGAATAATGAAAAAACATTGATGAAAATGATCGTCGACAAAACTAATGACAAAGTTCTGGGTGTACATATGGTAGGATCCGATGCCGGTGAAATCATTCAAGGCATTGCCATCGCGCTCAAAGCAGGCGCTACAAAATCGATTTTCGACGCCACCATTGGTATTCACCCCACAGCGGCGGAAGAATTTGTCACCATGCGTCAACCATCGTAACGAATTGCATTTAAGGAAAAATTATGACAATTTAGCCCCCAGGGATGGGGAGCTATTTCTGCTCAAAAACTTCTTAGAACCCAAAGAAGCCTCGCTGACTCTACAGTGCTTATTGTCCAAACTGCAATGGGAAGAAGAAACCATAATGATGTTCGGAAAACCCTTAACAGTGCCTCGTTTGGTGTGTTGGTATGGAGATTCGGGGACTCGCTACAGCTATTCAGGTACTGTCCATAATCCGATCCCTTGGACTCCAACGCTAATCGACTTAAAAACCCGTATAGAAAGCTTTTCGAATCACCGTTTTAATAGTGTTCTCGGCAACCTCTACCGAACCGGTCAGGATTCCATGGGATGGCATGCCGATAAAGAAAAAGAATTGGGGTTAAATCCCTTCATTGCATCGTTAAGCTTGGGTGTGCGACGGTTGTTTAAAATCCGCCATAACAAATCAAAGCAAATCGTTGACTTACACCTGCCTCACGGCAGCTTGCTATTGATGGGTGGAAATCTGCAACATTGTTGGCGGCATTGCCTTCCGAAGGATCGTATTGCCAAGGGAGTGAGGGTTAATCTGACTTTTCGTTTGATTAAGATGCCTGTCGGTAAATGAGAAATTCACAGACTACCGTATGGATGCGTAAAGGCAGTAGTTTGGCTAGTAACCCTATTCGGTAAGACACGATCAGCACGTAGAAATGTCCGTAAGTCAAAAGCTAATGAGAAACCCGGACTAAGCGCTTAATGTGTTACTGATCCGGTCTCCTTTTGGCCCTACAAACAAAAGCCGGGACGAACCCAAAGGTTGGTCCCGGCTGGGGAAGGGTGTGTGCGGTGAGGGTTTTAGCCGGCGCGCCGACTTATTTTAAGGTTCGTATTAAGCCGCAGTAGCCATCGTTACTTTCTTCCGTCGAGCCGCAAATCCAGCCATTCCAGTCATCAATAAAAGCAGAGAAGTCGGTTCTGGTACTGAACGATTGGGTTCGGATACTGAAGAATATATGAATTGGGTGGGATCCACTTTACCTGTAGGATCGACATATCCGCGTAGAGGAATCGGCAGCTCTGTCACTGGTCCACCCGCAGCCAATTGTTGCAGAGGAACCGTAGCATCAGCAATAGTGTCTATGTGGCCTAGGAATGGAGGAAGTCCTGTAAGCGTGTTGAATAAGGTTCCAATTTGAGATGTGGCTGATAAAATGTTGGACGATGCTAATGTAATCAGGGCTCCTGAAACATTAATCGTCGCGATAGCAAACCATTCCTGGATAGAACTAGGACCTGTTTGGAAGGCGAATGCAGCACTCCCTACATCATTAGTTTGGTTTAGTGCAAATGAAACGCCTGATATAGCACCCGTCATTGTATAATTTGGGGTAGTGCCCTGGGCGAAAATATTCAGGGCATTCGGTAAAAGCGGGCCGGCAATAACATTGAAAGCGATATTTGACAATGGACTAGTCGGAGTTCCACTCGTACCAAAAGCGTTAAACGATGGTCCACTATAAATAATGTTAGCCTGTGCATTACCCGCAAACATCGCAATGATGCACAAAGATGCTAATTTGTAGGTCAGTTTTGATGGAAGTAAGTATCGAATTAGGTTTTTCATTTTTTTTAATCCTCTTAGCGATTAATTATAGTTATTAAGGCCGTTTGGCTAAGCCTAACAAAAGCCAAATGGCCAGTGTCACAGTAGCAAAAGCAAAGGCTATGCCATTCTCTGGAATGTGGCGTCTTACTTAGGTTTTAGTGAATAACCAACTCATATCTGCGAGTGGTTTGTAAAAATTCTTGACCAAATAGCTAAACAAATTTGACAGTAAACATTTTATAAACCCGAGGGGATAATTTGGGCTTTATTTGGAACCAAAAGAATAGGAAATTAAGCTTAACCAGAGTAACGCTGAGAGCTCAGTGAAATCTAGAATTACACTGTTCGAGAACCGGATTCTCTTCCACACTCGACTGAAAATGTCAGTGGCTCACACCGATCTTGAATCAATTTCATCACATCATATACTCAATGTGTACCGATAATACGGAGTGTTGTTTAAGTGTTACGCTAGGCGCAGTTCCCGAATTAATTTCTCCGGATTGACAAACGATTCCAGCACAAAATCTGCCTTGGAAGCCCCACCCAATTGATTAATATCTCGACTCCGAGTAAAAAACACAGTTGTTGCGCCAGCACTTTTTCCTGCTTCGATATCAAATTCGAAATCACCTATAACGACGACACGTTTCGATTCAACCCCCCATAGATTGCATATATGATGAATGGCCCAAGGGTCTGGTTTTACCGGACCATCTTCACGAGTAATCACCACATTAAATTGCAATGAGCAACGGGACAACATTACTTCCGCCATCGAACGACTATTTCGTGTCACCACGGCCCTTTGAAGATGTTGGCCGTCTATTAATTCAAGAAAGTCTCGAACACCTGTGATGATATTTGCCTTTGTTGCGCCATTTAGCTCGTGCCGTTCTAAAATTTTCGAACACCGGGCCGCCTCAAACCCATCCATTTGCTCAAGCGCCTCTAATATGGGCTTACCTGCCAAAATTCCCATTTCGCTACGCATGGCATCAAAATCAAGATAGGAATTTACTAAGGTGCCATCCAGGTCAAAAATGACTCCTGCAAGTTGGCCCTGAGCAAGCATATTCATGTTATTAGGCGGTTCCAGTTTGCAGTTTCAAAGCAAATAGACCTACGGTGAACCCACCCACAGCACATCCCTTAAATCTGCGGCGCAGGAAAGGTCGAAAGACAAACCGATTTCGAATCACGTTTTAGAAGTTTTGGCATCCTGGGTGGATAGCGCTTCGACTTTTTTCTCTAGTGCCTTCAAGCGTTTCCAAACCTCTCCCAAGCGTTGAAATACTGCGATATTTTTCAGATATTTGTCAAACGGTTGGGGCGGCGTGGCAGCATAAACACCGGATTTTTTTAAACTGTTGATGACACCAGCACGGTGCAACAAAACAGTATCGGCAGGCACACTAACATGATCAAGAACACCGGTCTGTCCCGATGCAATTACCCGTTTCCCGAAACGGCTCGAACCGGCAATCCCTGTTTGCGCAACGAGGATACAATCTTCTTCCAAGACGACATTGTGTCCTATATGACAGAGCGCATCAATTATGCAACCAGCATGTACACGGGTTTCATCATATGTAGCTCGATCAATTGTGCAATTTGCCCCAATAACTACCCTATCTTCAATCACAACGATCCCTGTCTGTGGAATGCGGTGATGACGTCGTTCTTCGTCCTGCGCAAAACCTTGGCCTTCCGAACCAATAATACAACCCGATTTTAAAATCACATGACTACCTATGCGACAATCGTAGCCCACCACACAACCCGGATGGATCACACTCGCATCGCCAACAGAGACGCCCGACTCTAAAACCGAATTAGCCATAATCGCAGCTTTGTTACCAATTGAAACATTGGCGCCCACAACGACCCCTGGCCCGATTAGCGCATCTGCCGCGATGATAGCGCTTTCATGAATAACGGCGCCCGAATGAATCCGCGGCCATTCAGTGCGGAATAAATCACGATCATCATAGCGTTGTTTAATGTGGGCATTAGCCAACCTTACATTCGGCGCGATTAAAATCGCAATATTACCGATCTGCTCAACTTTTTCCACAAGATCTTCACTGGTCACAACGATACCAGGATTCCCCTGACGAATTTCATCAAGGTATTTTATTTTCTCAAAAAAAACCAGATCATTTGGGCCACAACCTTCCACAGGCCTTATATTTTGCACACTTCGATTCGGTCCTCTGTGAGCAACAATCAACCCGTCCGCCTTAAATTCAGAAAAAATTCGGGAACTTTCGAGACTAGCCATCAAATCTGCACCTCTTTGGAGCGTGATCTCAGACTAATCATACATTTATGAAGATTCATTTTAACATTTGAATAAGCTTATCCATCATCTATTTACCTCTCCTATACCAGTACTGTAGCCAAATTGTAACGAGCTATCTTGAGAGAGACAAGGCGAGGGGACCGGTCGGGTACACCACCTAAAAACACAACGCTCGGTAATGCTTGGACGACTAAAAAAATAAAAGAACTCCATTTTGAAGTTCGCAGATATTCTGGAATAATAGCCAGTGTAGTCTCGATTTCTACCATGTCCGCAAAAAAATATATCTTATGGTTGTAAACACCAAGCCACCTTCCGAATTGCAGGATGCGACACGTATAGTACGTATCAACCGGCCGTTCCCTCTATTTCGTGGTGGATCGCTCCCCAACGTAGAAATTGCCTATGAATGCTGGGGAAGGTTATCAAAACATAAAGATAACGCAATTCTTATCTTCACCGGCCTGTCTCCGAGCGCTCATGCGGCCTCCTCTGCCGATGACCCTCGTGAAGGCTGGTGGGAATATATGGTAGGCCCAGGTAAACCGATCGATACTCAACGATTTTTCGTGGTGTGTATAAATTCGTTAGGAAGTTGTTTTGGCTCTACAGGGCCTGCCTCGGAAAATCCCATAACAGGCAATCCTTACCGCCTCGACTTTCCAGAACTAACAGTTGAAGACATTGCAACGGCGGGACGAGAAGTCTTTCAATCGCTGGGAATCGAGAAGCTTTACTCTGTTATTGGTGCATCGTTAGGTGGTCTTAGCGCGCTAGCATTAGCCGCCATGTATCCCGACGAAGTTAAGAAACTCGTGTGTATTTCAGCAGCGACCCATGCGACACCGTTTGCAATTGCGATTCGATCGCTGCAAAGGGAAATCATCCAAAATGACCCCAAATGGATGAATGGCAATTATCGGTTCAATGATACACCTAAACAAGGGATGCGCCTCGCCCGTAAACTTGGATTGATCTCCTACAGGTCTTCGAAAGAATTTTTAGATCGATTCGGTCGTAAAAGAGTGTTTAAATCACAACCCATCGATCCACCGTTTTCCGCGGAATTTGAAATCGAAACCTACTTAGAATACAACGCCAATAACTTCATCGATCAATTCGATACTAATTGTTATCTTTATTTGTCTCGTGCAATTGATTGGTTTGATATCGCCGCCCATGGCGGTACTCTGGAAGCTGGCATCGCAAAAATCAAGACCTCATCCAATCTCATTATTGGTGTAGAAACAGATTCGTTATTTCCTGTTTTCCAGCAGCAAGAGCTCGCTCATGTGCTTACAAAAAATGGCTTAGAAACGGTGTTTGTCAAAATGCCAAGTGATCAGGGTCACGATGCTTTTCTGGTTGATGAACAACGTTTTTCGCCAGTCGTTCGAGAATTTCTTGCGAATTCATAGGCACTAAATCGTCACGAATTCAACTCGACAAAGTGGCGCCTCGTACAGCCGTAGGTAGAAATGTGACACCGTGACCCCAGATTATGGAGCCGGTGTGAAATCCAGGCTATCATTTCCAATCTTCCGCTTTCTATGTAATGATTGAATGATTTTTCTTATATGGGGAAGCGAATGCACACAGTGACATTAGTGAAAGGAGACGGCATTGGACCCTCCATCATGGAGACGGCAGTTCATGTTATTAACTCCTCAGGGGCACAGATTGAATGGGAAGAAGTAGATGCCGGATTAATGGGATTGGAAAACTCCCAAAACCTCGTCCCAGAAACAACGTCAAAATCAATTGCCAAAACCAGGGTCTTGTTTAAAGGACCTCTCACAACACCAGTGGGTGAGGGTTTTAGAAGCATCAACGTAGCCCTGAGGCAGGAATACAATTTGTTTGCAAACATCCGTCCCGCACAAATATGGAAAGGTGTTAAAACTCGATTTGACGAGGTCGATATAGTAGTGATTCGTGAAAATACCGAAGGACTTTATGCGGGACTCGAACACTACATTGGAAAAGGTCAAAATATTGCCGAGAGTATCGCCTTAATTACCCGAGAGGGTTCTGAGAAAGTAATTGAATTTGCTTTCAAATTCGCCCGAGGCAACCAACGAAAAAAGGTTACCGTTGCACACAAGGCCAATATTCTAAAATATAGTCAGGGGATTTTTTTGGATGTGGCTCGAAAAACCGCGGCCAACTACCCCGATATTGAATTCGAGGAAAAAATCATTGATGCAACGTGTATGAATCTAGTGATGAACCCTGAGCATTTTGACGTCATTGTAACCACCAATATGTTTGGGGATATTTTGTCAGACCTAACAGCAGGATTGATTGGCGGCCTTGGACTCATTCCCAGCGCCAATATCGGCGATGATGCAGCTTTATTCGAAGCGGTTCACGGCAGCGCACCAGACATCGCCGAAAAAAACATTGCCAACCCTACAGCGGTTATCTTAGCAGGTACTATGATGTTGAAATATCTTGGCGAAGATGTAGCTGCGAATAAAATTCAAGATGCCGCAAGGTCAGTAATTGAGGAAGGCCAATTCGTCACTCCTGACTTAAATCCTAAATCTGCAGCAGGAACCCGAGAAATGGGCGAAGCTATTATAAACGCAATGCGGTAGTGGCTAGCTACAGAACATTTTGAATGCCTGAGCACATTCTATTTCTCACCGGTAAACTGGCGGAAAAACAACTCCGCCAGATTCTAGAACAAATGCAACCGACCGAATTTAGCTATACGATACACCAAATCGGTCTAAGTGTTGCTGCACTAATGACCGCAGATATGATTGGAAGACGTCTCAAAGATACTTTCGGGGCCGATCGAATCCTCGTACCGGGACGTTGCCGTGGAGATTTAGCAAAGCTTTCGGAACAACTTTCCATTTCTATCGAACGTGGCCCCGAAGAAGTCAAAGATCTCCCCACCTTTTTTGGTAAAAATGCCCAAAAACCCGACCTGCGTCAATACAATCTAAAGATCTTTGCCGAAATCGTTAATGCACCGAACATGTCTGTGGAGCAAGTCGTCGAGAGAGCATACACCTATCAAAAAGACGGTGCTGATATTATCGACATCGGTTGTTTGCCGAAAACCCCTTTCCCCCAACTGGAAGAAATCATTCGAACATTAAAGTCAGAAAATTTCTCTGTCAGTATAGATTCATTAGAAACCGATGATCTTCTTAGGGGAGGCAAAGCTGGAGCCGATTATATGCTGAGCCTACACGAACGCACCCTTTGGATCGCCGATCAAGTAGAAACCGTTCCGGTACTGATTCCGAGCAAACCTGGTGATTTAGGGTCATTGAGTCGGGCAATAGAAACGATGAGCCAAAAGGGTGAAAGATTTTTAGTTGATCCTGTTCTCGATCCAATTCACTTTGGCTTTACCGATTCACTAATTCGCTACCACCAAGTTAGAAAGCGCCATCCAAACGTAGAAATGCTAATGGGTATAGGCAACCTGACGGAATTAACCCACGCCGATACCACTGGGATCAATGCGGTGCTCTTAGGTATATGCTCAGAGTTAGAGATTACCAGTATCCTCGCCACCGAGGTAAGTCAACATGCTTGTAAAGCGGTTCGAGAAGCGGACTTGTGCCGACGTATTATGTACTATGCCAAACAAACTAATAGCTTGCCGAAACACGTGGATGACGGTTTAATGGCCCTACATGAACGCAAACCATTTCCCTATAATTTTGATGAAATTAAGGAGTTAGCAGGCCAAATCCGTGATCCGAGCTTCCGCATTCAAACCACCCCAAATGGAATTCATATATATAATCGCGACGGTCTTGATACAGCTATCGATCCTTTTGACTTGTATCCTAACCTCAAGGTTGAAAACGATGGGGCGCATGCTTTCTATCTCGGTGTGCAACTAGCAAGAGCGCAGATCGCTTGGGAATTGGGAAAGCGTTTCACTCAAGATGAACCCCTAACTTGGGGTTGTGCTCTTGAGGACAAACAAGAAAACTTGAACGAAACCAAAGAAGCCGGTACAACATTAAAACAAAAAGTGTCTTGCAAAGATTAAACTACCAGTCTTGCTTGTCTATGGTCCTGTCGCTAAAGTCGCACCAGGCGTAATACTCGTAGTTTGAACTTTCCCAGATGTCTAAATACTCCAAAAAATGATTCGAGAAACCATCATTACCACCCAGTCCAAAACGGGTGACGTCCATATCGCCCCGATGGGTATTCATGAACAGGGTAGCCAACTGATCATCATGCCGTTTCGACCTTCGACTACCCTAAACAATATCCTTGCGAACCGAACTGCCGTTATAAACTACATCGATGACGTTCGTGTGTTTGCTGGTTGTTTGACCGGTCGAAGAAATTGGTCTCTTACAGATACCAAAGTTATTCAAGGGAAATACTTGACAATCGCTCTAGCACATTCGGAACTTGAGCTCCAAAATATCGAAGACGACGAATTACGCCCTAAACTATTTTGCAAAGTAGCATACGAAGTCAACCATGCGTCGTTTCGTGGTTTTAATCGTGCTCAATTCGCCGTAATTGAGGCCGCAGTTCTAGTCAGCCGTTTGGGTATGCTCCCATGGGTAAAGATTCAATCTGAAATTGAATACCTTAAAATCGGGCTGGATAAAACTGCTGGGAAGAAGGAACATGAAGCCTGGGATTGGCTAATGCAAGCTGTAGAACAATTCAAAACTAAAAATCCCGAAAAGGTAGCCAACCGATGACAGGCATGCTTGCCAGCGTAACAAATATCGACGAAGCCAGAATAGTATTGAATGCTGGTGCTAATATCATCGATCTTAAGGATCCATCTATGGGCGCATTGGGTGCCCTAGATACAATCGAAATCCGCAAAATCCGAGAAAAAATAGGCCCTCAAACTATACTCAGTGCAACTATTGGTGACCTGCCAATGGTACCCAACAGAATTCTGAATGCCGTAACCAAAATGACGATGACCGGTGTTAATTATGTCAAGATAGGGTTTTTCCCAGGAGGGGATTGGATGGGCACTATTAATGCCTTGGCCAAACATGCACAAGCTGGGATTCAACTGGTGGCGGTTTTTTTCGGTGATACCGAAATAGATACCAAATGGGTAGCAATTCTTGCGAAAGCTGGATTTTCGGGCGCGATGATCGACACTAGAAATAAAAACAGCGGATCGCTCACCACTGTTTGTTCAAAATCAACATTAAAGTCCTTCGTTAAAACTGTACAAGCCCACCAATTATTGTGTGGACTTGCTGGGTCGCTCAGAAAACACGATATTCCCCAATTATTGCAATTAGGTCCCGACTATCTTGGCTTCCGCGGTGCGCTCTGTATACGGAATCAACGTACAAAAAGTCTTGACGAAGCGGAAGTAAGGTCAATTCGCATATTAATTGGCAACAACCACCCATACGTTGGGCGTTTAAATTCGGGTAAAAATTCTTCAACTATTAAAGAACAAACTAATCGAATTTGAATTTGGTTTAAAAAACATTCCGACTTCCCACCCACCCAATAAGTACCGAAACAAGGTGCCACAAGTATATTGTCTCCGCAGCATCAAAAAGGATTCTCAGCCGCATCAACCAGATACTTGGACGACTAAAAACTGTTATACTCGGGGCATTAAAATCAACCTGAGTCAGAACTTGTTCATTCGAGTTTCAATTGCAAGAAGGATGTCCAAACCATAATTATTCAGTCCACGAACAAGAAACGGCAACAGGATGTTTCTTATGATTTGCTGAAGCACAAAGACTTGCCTTTAGCGTCACCAAACCATTCAAATTCAATGGAGATAATATGAAGGCTTCCGACCTTTTTGTGCAATGCTTAGAAGCCGAGGGCATCGAATATATTTTCGGTGTTCCTGGAGAAGAAAATGCTGATTTTATGATATCCCTCGAAAAATCAGAAACAATTAGATTTATACTCACTCGGCACGAGCAGGGCGCCGCCTTCATGGCTGAAATATATGGTCGACTTACGGGACATCCTGCAGGTTGTTTAGGCACTCTTGGTCCTGGTGCAACGAATCTGATTACCGGGGTGGCCGACTCGAATATGGATCGAGCACCGTTACTGGTTATCACAGGGCAAGGATCTACCGAAAGACTCCACAAAGAATCGCACCAAATCATGGACGTAGTACATATGTTTGAACCGGTCACCAAGTGGGCAACTACTGTTTTACATCAAGACAATATTCCGGAAATAGTTCGAAAAGCTGTCCGTATTGCTCGAACAGAAAAACCAGGTGCAGTACATATCGAACTGCCAGAAGACATCGCCAAACTTCAGACCAAAAAGGCTCCTCTCAAACCTCAACGGTTCCGTCGTCCGGTTCCAGACGATAGAATTGTCGATCATGCTTTCGAAATCCTTAAAAATGCAAAACGCCCAATCATCCTAGCGGGAAATGGGTGCATTCGAAAACGCGCAAGCGTGCAGCTTCGGACACTATGTGAAAAAACTGGAATCGGTGTAATCAGCACTTTTATGGCCAAAGGGTGTGTGGATTTTGACGAACATTACTGCTTATACACAATCGGTCTGCAGTCGAAAGATGTCGTAGCCTGCGCGATTGATGCAGCAGATGTTGTCATTACTTTGGGTTATGACATGGTGGAGTACCACCCGCATTTGTGGAATTCGCACGGTGACAAGCATGTGATCCACGCAGACTTTCTACCGGCGGAAATCGATGCCGACTACCATCCAGAAACTGAGATTATCGGGGATCTTGGGCATACCCTATGGATGCTCAATGAACGAGTCGACGCAATGGGGGGATTGCGATTCGACACAACACAACAAGCCGCAACACGCCGCGATATGCAAAAAGAACTTACCCGCTACAAAGACGATATTACTGAAAGTTTAATCAAACCACAAAAAGTATTGTGGGATGTGCGAACGGTTTTAGGTGCCGACGATATCCTGTTGTCGGATGTAGGCGCTCATAAAATGTGGATAGCTAGACACTATCAGTGCCATGAACCTAATACCTGTTTGATACCAAATGGTTTTTGCTCCATGGGATTCGCGCTTCCAGGAGCAATCGCTGCTAATTTAGTTTTTCCTAAACGTCGAATACTTGCGATTTGTGGTGATGCGGGGTTTCTAATGAACGTACAGGAAATGGAGACTGCCCGGCGACTAAATTCAAATATAGTCGTTATGGTTTGGGAAGATCACATGTACGGTTTGATCGCTTGGAAACAGACGAATGAGTTTGGTAGACATACTGACCTCTCGTTCGGCAATCCAGAATGGAAACAACTTGCTAGCGCATTCGGTTGGCACAGCCATTCAGTAGCAAGGAGCATCGATTTGTCAAACGTTCTTGAACAAGCATTTAATGAATCGGGTCCGAGTCTCATAGTGATTCCAATTGACTATCGAGAAAATCTGAAATTGACGGAAAGGCTTGGTGATATCGCATGCCCGATCTAAACAACAAATGAGAAACTAAGATGTCTGAACATTTCCCACTCATGGTCCCAGGCGCCAAACCTGCCGGTAATATTGACGTTACCGCACCCTTTGATGGGGCATTTATTGCCACGGTCGAGACTGGTGGAATCGCCGCTGTTGAGCAAGCTCTTTCAACGGCGCACACACATTATCGCGCAAAAAAAAATTGGCTCTCTGCTGAAAAGCGTGTTGAAATACTCAGCAAAACTGCTGACATCATGCAATCACGTTTTGATGAGCTTGCGATTGAAGCCGCGCGGGAGGGTGGAAAACCAATTGTGGATTCAAGGATTGAAGTAGCCCGCGCAATTGACGGCATCAAAAACTGTACCGAAGTTCTTCGAACGCACCACGGCGAAGAAATTCCCATGTGTTTGAACTCTTCATCGATGAATCGAATCGCTTTTACAACCCATGAACCTATTGGAGTTGTTGTTGCAGTAAGCGCATTTAATCATCCGCTTAATCTTGCGGTACATCAAATTGGCCCAGCAATCGCAGCGGGATGTCCGGTCATTATCAAGCCAGCGGGTGATACCCCTTTATCTTGTTTCCGCCTGATTAACATATTGCGGGAAGCAGGATTACCCGACGGTTGGTGTCAGGGAATAGCCACTGCAAATCTTGAAGCTGCAACTCAACTAGTCGTCGATCCACGAGTCGGCTTCTTCAGTTTTATCGGCAGTGCTAATGTTGGTTGGAAACTACGGTCTCAATTGCCGCCTGGAACACGTTGCGCACTTGAACACGGTGGTGTTGCACCGGTTATAGTCTGTGAAGATGCAGATCTCGAAGATGCTATCCCATTGTTATCCAAAGCAGGTTTTTATCATGCTGGCCAGATTTGTGTTTCAGTACAACGAGTATTTGCGCATTCGTCCATCGCTCGTGAAGTCGCAGAACGTATTTCTGACGCGGGAAAGCAAATGACTATTGGTGACCCCACATCCGAGCAAACCGATATCGGCCCGCTCATTCGCCACTCTGAAACCAATCGCGTACACAAATGGGTTCAGGACGCACTAAATAAAGGCGCAGAGCTTGTCTCCGGTGGTGAAAAACTTTCAGAAAGTATGTATCGATCCACGGTTCTTTTTAATGCTCCAAATGATGCCATCATTTCACGAAACGAAATATTTGGCCCAGTTATCAGTGTATACCCATATGACTGCATAGATGAGGCCATCAGTCTTGCAAATAGTCTTGACGTGGCATTTCAGGCGGCTGTATTTTCGAAAAATATCGACACCTGCATGTATGCATTCCGTCAACTTGATGCTTCAGCAGTCATGATCAACGACCATACCGCGTTTCGTGTCGACTGGATGCCTTTTGCCGGCTTGAAACATTCCGGCCATGGAATCGGCGGTATTCCTCATACCTTTGAGGATATGCAGATCAAAAAGATGATGGCCTTGCGCTCACCTTCACTCTAGAAAAACTAACCTAAAGAGATTTAGCTGGATTCTGATCTTTCTTTTGCCGTCGGTCAAAGTTCCAGTGATCTCATCCCCTTGAAACGTTGCCCACTACCCCTTTGAGACAAGGCCCACTACAATACGAAGTTGACACCAAAACAAGCTCCCATACGAGCAAGTCAACGCCCTACCCGATGTCAAGCTAGTTATAGATTTTAGAAAACTGAATTTTTACCCCACCCGAACGGGCAAAGTATCGAGGCCAAAAACCAAATTGCGCACTATAAGGAGTACTATATTACGTCTTTTCTACCCTTATAAAACAACCTAAGGACTACCAAATCCTCCACAAGGCTCTTACCGGACCGTACTAATATCCAACATCCTTGAAAAAGTAGGTCATGGCCGCCCCCTTAGAATTATACTCAACCGAAAGTGGATACACCAACGGGAACAGACCATGACCACACTAACTCCCCATGTCGAAGCTATACCCGGAAAATACCGAGTCAGAAACTAAGACAAAGTAATCGTTATAATTGTAAACTTTTTACTTACTTACCAAGCACCTCGTCACCCACAGCAATAACCTAACAGTTACAACAGTAAATAATTAGATAACCTGGTTGGGATCAACCGAATCGTACTTACTAGCGGTTGCCCTTACCATCACCTGCAGGACCATAATTCTTATTCATCACTCCGTAGTCACCGCCACCATAAGGTTTCTGGCCGTCACCATCTGGAGAATTCCCACATCCTACTAGAGCAGTTGCAAAGGAACCCGTCATCAAAACGACCGCCACAACCTGTAATAACTTTTTCATATTCCCCTCCTAAAAAACTAGCTATTTATTATAGATAAACACCAAATGCGCAAGATTAAATAGTGAAACCCTTCCTAATTTAGACCTCAGAAGACCACCGCATTTGCATTTGCGGCTTAATAGTATCTCATAATTAACCTTGTCTCAAGCCCTAGTTTTCTCCAAGGTAAAAAAAAACAAAAAACCAGCTGCTTTTCTTTTTACTTCCTCTTTTCCATTTTTAAAAAAATACACATTAGACAACTAAAATTAGGAAACACGCTCTTTAAATTTTGGCAAATCTCCAGAAAAAACGCATATTTAACGACCTCGATATTTCGCAATACTGAAGGAATAAAAATGAATATAAAAATAGCCCTTTTGGCAGCATGGTCAATAGCAGGATCATCACCTACCTTAGCAGTCAACAGTGACTGGGAGGTGCTATGGGTTAAAGATGACATCACTATTCATACTAAAGAATTAGCTGGACACAACTTCCCAGTATTTCGTGGACAAACTATATTCGAATCCAACATCCATGTAATAGTGAGCCAGATAGTCGACACTACGAAACATATGGAATGGATGTATCGTTGTATTGAATCGCGCGTTCTGAAAAATATTAGCGCGTCAGAAGCAGTGTTCTATAACCGCGTGGATGCGCCATTCCCAATCTCTGATCGTGACATCGTAGCCTACGCCAAGGTAAGAGTGAACAGAACAGGCCACGAAATTTTAATAGAATTTAAAGCAATCAAAAACATACTCCAACCAGAAATCGACGGTGTCGTTCGGATTCCAAAACTCGAGGGATTCTATAGATTGAAGATACTCGGGCCGAATAAAACCCATGTCATTTATCAAGTCGAAGCCGATGTAGCCGGTTATATTCCGAAATTTTTGGCCAATTTAGCTACCAAACGCCTGCCTGCGTATACACTCCTTGCACTTCGCAATCGGGTATATACTGTCGGAAGAAGCCAAAGGCTCCCGAACAATTTTTTCGAGAATCTACCTAAGTATTAGTTTAAACTCTATTAAATTGCTCAGAACAAAAAAACCCATCCTAGTAGGATGGGTCATGCAGTTTCATTGCCTCAAGAGACAACTTTCAATCAAAAAATTCAAGTGCAGCCTTTCATCGAGGTATAAAAAGCCGCACGTCGACTGTACCTGTCAGTGGAATATCGTATCTAAGGAGAAGCCACCAAACTCCAGAATTTCTCGCAACCATTTTAGACCATCCATCTGGATCTGCCGGACACGCTCTCGAGTCACACCCATTTCTTTAGCAACTTGTTCCAATGTCGACTGCTCATAACCTCGAAGTCCGTAGCGACGAACAATCACTTCCCGCTGTTTTTCGGTCAACTGATCAAGCCATTCACCTAAGTTTTGGCAAACACCCTCGTCCTGTAGGATATCCGAAGGACCCGCATGTTCATCCGAGATTAGGTCGACTAATGGCTTATCAGAATCTTTGCCGTAGGACACGTCGACCGACGTTACTCTTTCATTGAGTTTAAACATTTTCTCAACATCCTTGACAGGTTTATCCAAATGCTCAGCTACATCCTCAGCATCAGGGTCATGATCCATCTTTTGGGCAAGTTGTCTTTGCGCTTTAAGATAAACGTTCATTTCTTTTACGATATGAATCGGTAATCTAATCGTTCGCGTTTGATTCATAATCGCTCTTTCTATGGTCTGCCGGATCCACCACGTGGCATAAGTGGAAAACCTAAAACCTCTTTCTGGATCAAACTTTTCGACCGCCCGTATTAAACCAAGATTACCTTCTTCAATTAAATCAAGGAGAGCGAGCCCCCTGTTCAAATAGCGCCTTGAAATTTTAACGACTAAACGAAGATTACTTTCGATCATTTTTTTCCGTGCCGCAGCATCACCCTGGAGTGTCCGACGACCGTAATATTTTTCCTCATCAGCGGTTAGCAATTGAGAGGTGCCCAGTTCTTTTAAATAAATTCGTGTGGCATCGAAACTAGCATCCACACTGGTTTCAGGCGTATTTTCATCTGTATCAACTTTATCCAGACCATTGGCCTGTCTACCTTCTGATACCCCAGAAAAAGAATCTGAATATTCAGTATTTCCCGAATTCGGTTTTATAGACTCAATCGTATCTTCCGACATCCCAACTCTCCACGTAGCTATTAAATAGTTATCTTTTTGGAAGGTAATTCAGTGGGTTAACAGGCTTGCCATAGCTTCTGATTTCAAAATGCAACGCCGGTGTTTTCCCCCTCTTTCCATCGAGCTCCGCAATTTTCTGACCTCGACGTACAGAATCACCCTCGCTAGCATGCAATACCCTATTATTTCCGTATGCACTGAGAAATTTCTCACTATGCTTAACAATGATCAATTTACCGTATCCAATGAGCCCGCTGCCGCTGTATACAACTTTCCCATCAGCTGCTACGAATACAGATTGACCCTTTGCACCACCAATATCGAGACCTTTCCTTCCCGTTTGATTAAAAGTTTTCCTAATCCTTCCTTTTAGCGGCCATTGCCAGAGAACCTTTAACAAATTTTTTTTAGATTTTGGAGTTTTCCAGCTTTTCCCTATCTGGGATGCCTTTTTGGCATTCCGAACCTTTCTCCTTTTTTCTGAAATTTTTTGTTTTGGTGGAAATAGTTTTAGTTTTTGCCCCACACTGATTGTGTACGGCTTGGTGATTCTATTCCATCGCGCTACAGAGTGATAATCCAAGCTGGCCCGCCACGATATGGCAAAAAGAGTATCGCCTTTTTTTACCAAATAGTACTTCGTGTTTGGCTTAATAATTGGGTAACGCTTTGAACCTAGCCGAGGCGATGTGCTACAAGAAACGCATAGCAAAAGAATCAGAACAAAGTTGATGACGATTAAGCATAAACGCTTAAACCACATATCTCACCAGATTTTGTAGCGATTGGCCGTCAGAACACATAGATACAGGGTGTAGTCTGGTCGTACATTGTGAACACCCTTGGAACGCAACAAAGTAGACACGTAGCGTCGCGACCCCATAATAAAAAATTGGTGGGAAATGCGGTTAAATCCACACATATCACCCTATCCTAACAAAACATCTTTAGCTTGATTAATTTTCGCGGCAAGATAGTCAGACCCTCCCCGATCCGGATGGAGTTTTTGAATAAGCCGCCTGTGGGCTTGTTTGATCTCATCATCTGAAGCGTTTGACGACAACCCAAGAATTCTGAAAGCTTCCTCCTTAGTCATAAGACTGCTTTCTGTTTGATTAAACCCACCCTCCCCGCCTGTGTTCTTGAATGTCTCTTTCCACTCTACACCATGTACCCTATCCAAATAAGCTTCAACCAATTGACCAGATTCTTGATCACCTACCATGCATTCCTTATAAAATTCCACCAGCTGATTTAGTGGCATTTCGTGAAGATGTTGCCCGATAAATTGCCCCTCAAGCACTTGCCCATCGAGTTCACCCGTCTGATGGTCAAGTTCCATACGGAGAAAACGTGCTTCCACAGTAGAATGACCAGATGTTTTATGAGCGGATGACGAACCACGAGATTTAAGTTGCGCCCAGAGACGATGTAACAAAGGAGCGTAACGCACTAAATGAGGCAGAGATCTCACGAAAACAGCTACCATCGCCCCAACCAGGGGAATCACCCAATTCAATCGACCGGTAATCGCTAGCAAAACTAACACACCTGCACCGAAATAAATCAAAACCCCCTTTAACCAGTTCGAAACTTGAGAAGGTGGCGTCTTTAAAAACCACCGCAACAACCAAAGAGCGGCAATGACAACCGCAAAGACAAAAACAATTCGAATCAAGGTTTATTTTTAGTGATTTGACGACTTAATTTTAAAGTAGTAGCACCCCGCTTTTGACTGAAATCTTCTAAGCCTTGTAGACCAGCTGCAGCATATACAGCAACCGCACTCAACAAATCCTTTAATTGTTGCGCGCTATTCGCGTCGAACCGACAATAGGCACCCCGAGTTAGCGATGCAATTTGCTTAAATACTGCTTCTGTGGTGGACTCAAAACCCTCTTGAAACATGAATACCGGAACACCCAGGATGCCTAACTCACCACTTACCGCACACAATTGATCAACTTTTTCTTCGACACTATCCCCCACAAAAACCATCGCATTCACTTTCTTTTGATTGGTCTCAAGTTTGCCATGGTCGAGCACCCTGATTATTTGAGTGTACCCTCCAAGGCAACTCACTCGACTCATTTCTTGTAGCAGATCATGCGCATTGCTTAGCCAAGATCCAACATAAAATTCGTCGATACCACGATAGTAGCAAAGCTGTATATCCAAACCACCCATTGCCGAAGTTGCCTGAAACATCTCACTTTGAATCTCACATGCTTGAGACCACGTTGGCCCTCTGCTCGCGGTTGCATCCATAGCAAAAATAAGTCGCCCCTTTCCTTCAGATGGTTTAACAATTTGGCTCTTTGCCATTTTATTTAGAAATTGATCGATTTCCGAACGGCTAGATTTCGTGGGAAGTTTTTTCATGTAATTAATGAAGCCTTAAGTCTAAAAAAAAACCGGCAGCCAGCCGTCAATCGATTGTAGCCAATCAACCTTGCCAAAACAAAAGAAAATGGTATTGAAACTATTGTAAAGGAGTCCAAAGCCCCAAACCAAACCATCCGTTATAATAAGAACCTATCCGAAAGTAGAACGCTTGCTGCCGAAAAGCAAATTTTGGTCAACTTTCCCAATTAATATAATGAATTGATCTCTATATTTTAACCTTTTCTTGATGTTTTCAGCCGTTCAAATCTGCTCCAAACGAGTATATCGCAAACTATGCCCGATATTTGCCGTGAACAAATTGGGACAGCGTGACAACGACTTCTCTTTTTAGACAACCTTCAATCGCTCATTCGCCCTAAAATCTTTACTATGAATTTAATGTCGTGGAATGTAAACGGAATTCGTGCTGTGCAAAAAAAAGGATTTGAAGAATCTATTAAACAGACTAATCCTGATGTTATTTGTCTACAGGAAACCAGAGCCCAGCCCGACCAAATCGTCGAAGCGGTTTCTAAATTAGAGGTATATCAAGTCTATTCAAATTCAGCTGCACGTAAGGGTTATTCTGGGACGACAATTCTGACAAAAGTAAAACCTCAACACATAATTCATGGTATAGATATTCACGAACACGACCAGGAAGGACGGGTTATCACTGCTGAATTTAAAGATTTTTACCTAGTTTCGGTGTACGTTCCGAATTCTGGGAATGAATTGGTACGTCTCAATTACAGGGAAACATGGGACAGTGACTTTCTTCATTTTTTAAAAAATCTTGAAAAGAAAAAACCAGTGATAGCTTGCGGTGATTTCAACGTTGCCCACCAGGAAATTGATATTGCCCGGCCGAAATCTAATTACAACAAAACCGCGGGTTATACTCAATCGGAAATCGACGGGTTTAGCAAATTTATCGAAGCTGGATTTGTCGATACATTTCGCCACCTGCATCCAGATACGATTAAATACAGTTGGTGGAGTTATCGTGCCAATGCTAGAGCCAAAAATATTGGCTGGCGCATAGATTATTGCATCGCCACATCGGATTTAACCGAAAATATAAAGGATGCTTTTGTACTGACTAATATTCTCGGCTCCGATCATTGCCCGGTTGGACTAGAAATTAGTTTTTAGACTGGAGAAATCACCCATAACCGTCAAAGCAACGGTTAAGTTCGTATTGCCAATTAGGTAGATGTTTCATTAACGATCAAAACGGTCCTCTTTAAGCATACTCAATAAATATTGGCCATAGTCGGTCTTTGCCATCCCACAACCCAATGCTTGGAGATCTTCAGAACTTATCCAGTCCTGAAAATAGGCTATTTCTTCTGGGCAACACACCTTGAGCCCTTGTCTTTCCTCAATAGTTTGGATGAAGTTAGATGCCTGCATCAGTGAGGTATGAGTCCCAGTATCTAACCAGGCGATTCCTCTACCCAGGCGCTCAACCCGCAGCTGTTTACGCTGAAGATAGATCTTATTAAGGTCGGTAATTTCCAATTCGCCCCGGGCTGACGGCAGTAATGTAGCAGCCATTTCCCCGACCTGATTGTCGTAAAAATACAATCCCGTAACAGCATAATTAGATTTTGGACTCTCCGGTTTTTCCGCTAGATCAATCACTAACCCAGATTCGTCAAACTGAGCAACGCCATAGCGCTCAGGATCTTTGACCCAATAGCCGAATACAGTGGCACCGGAATGTTTACTGGCGGCATTTTCAAGAACACGCTGGAATCTATGGCCATAAAAAATATTATCTCCCAGGATCAAACAAACACTGCTATCCCCAATAAATTTCCGTCCAATGATAAAAGCTTGCGCCAAACCGTCCGGTTTCGGCTGCACAGCGTATTGAAAATTCATGCCCCATTGGGAACCATCGTTCAACAAGTCATAAAATAATGCTTGATCATCAGGCGTAGTTATAATCAGAACATCACGAATTCCCGCCAACATTAATGTCGACAATGGATAATAAACCATGGGTTTATCGAACACCGGCAACAATTGCTTGCTAATAGATTGAGTCAATGGATATAGCCGACTTCCAGACCCACCGGCTAATACGATGCCTTTCAATTTTATTGTTTCTCTACTACAGTGCGTCTTTTAAGGCACGACTTATTCTTCGTCGGTCTCCATAACGCCAAGCCCTAAACGTTCCCCAAGATAAGTGCCATCCATCACACGTTGAGACCAAAAAGTATTATCAAGGTACCACTGCACGGTTTTTCTTAAACCTGACTCGAACGACTCAAGCGCTTGCCACCCCAATTCTGTTTTGATTTTACTTGCATCAATGGCATACCGAAGGTCATGCCCGGGACGGTCTGGTACGAACTTAATCAAATTGGAATGAGGTCTGTAGGGGGAGTCGGGTACTAATTCGTCCAATAACGCGCATACTGATTTGACGACTTCCAGATTGGTTTTTTCACTATTTCCACCAATGTTATACACTTCTCCAGGTTTGCCTGATTCAAGCACACACTCTAAACCCCTACAATGATCTTCCACATAGAGCCAGTCTCTGATGTTTCCACCGGTTCCGTATATCGGTAGTGATTTCCCTTTAATCGCATTGTTGATAATTAAAGGAATGAGTTTTTCCGGGAATTGATACGGACCGTAATTATTTGAACAATTGGATGTCAACACGGGCATACCGTAAGTATGATAATAAGCCCTGATCAAATGATCAGTGGCTGCTTTAGTTGCAGAATACGGAGAGTTCGGTTGATATGGCGAGGTTTCGGTAAATTTTCCGGTTTCGCCCAACGAGCCATACACCTCATCCGTCGAAATTTGCAGAAAACGGAAACTATCTTTTTCATCTCCAGAAAGCTGATTCCAATACTGCCGAGAAGCTTCGAGCAGTTGGTACGAACCCAAAATATTCGTTTGAACAAACTTTTCCGGAGAATCAATCGAGCGGTCAACATGACTTTCCGCCGCAAAATTGACTACAGCACCAGGCTGATATCGATGCAATACGTACTCGGCCATATTACGATCGCCGATAGAACCCAATACAAAATAATAATTCGGGCTGTCATCTACCGCCGCTAACCTATCCAAATTCCCAGCATAATTTAGCGCATCCAGATTAATCACACAGGCATCTCCCTTCGCGACTTGCCTGAGCACGAAATTGCCGCCGATAAACCCAGCCCCTCCCGTGACGAGAATTCGCTTTTCGCTTTCCATTAACCGTTACCTTTTCGTTTGTTCATACCCTTAATAGGCTCATAACCCAGGATAGCCAAAGTTAAAAACACCACCAGGGTGACCAAAGTATAGTAAAAACTATACGCATTAAACTGTCCGTATAACGCGAATCTCACCAATTCAACGGCTTGAGAAAACGGATTGTATTGGGCTAGTCTATAAAGTAATTCACTCGACTCTTTCATCTTCCACAATGGATAAAGCGCAGTAGACATGAAAAACATAGGGAAAATCACAAAATTCATCACGCCAGCAAAATTTTCTAATTGTTTTATAAAAGTTGAAAGTAGCATACCCAAAGCGCCTAACATCAATCCGGACAAAACCAAGGCGGGAAACAACCATAGATACCCCTCCCATGGCGGTTCGATATGATAAAACCACGCCACCAACAAAAATGTGTAGACCTGTAGAATCGATACCGCAGTTCCAGCCAATAATTTACTAGTCAATAAAAACCAGCGCGGTAACGGACTTACTAGTAAAATACGCATACTCCCCATCTCCCTATCGTAAACCATAGACAGAGAACTTTGCATGCCATTAAACAACTGGATCATACCCACCAACCCTGGTGCGATATACACCTCATAGAGTATATAGGTCTCATAGGGTGGAATAATCGCGATCCCCAAAGTCGAACGAAACCCCGCCGCGAATACGAACAACCATACCAAGGGGCGTACCAAAGCAGCAATAAACCGTTCCCTTTGTCGAAGAAACCGCCATAATTCTCGCGCCATAATTCCACGCATCGCACGAAAATAATGCAATATTTTCAAGGCAAGTTTTCCTCATTTGTGAAGAAATGGAAGGCTTGCTGAACATTCTCTGCATTGGGTGCTTGCCCGATCACATCCTTAACAACTCCTTTGGCCCGTATCAAACCCTGGTGCAATACAATAACGTGGTCTTGTTCATAAACCTCATCGATAAGGTGGGTAGCCCATAAAACAGCAATTTTCTCAGAACGGCAAAGTGCGTGGATGTACTCCACAATTGCCCGACGACTTGGAACATCTAATCCTACCGTTGGCTCGTCAAGAAGCAATACACTAGGTTGATGCAACAAAGCTCTTGCGATTTCAACGCGCCGCCTGTGCCCTCCATTCAACTGTCGAACCTTTTCATGTCTCCGTGGGTATATCCCTTGCCGCTCAAGCTCCTCTTGGATCCGCTGGACACTCTGTTTCCGCGACAACCCATGAAGCGAAGCGTGATAAAGCAAATTCTGAACGACACTCAAATCCAAATCCAAAGTAGGTTGTTGAAACACTACACCAAGTTTCGTCAAGGCCGTAGTTGTTTTTCGTTGGATGTCGTGACCATTGATTGCTATTTTTCCAGATCCAGTATCATACAGCCGCGTGATTAAACTGAAAAGCGTTGTTTTTCCCGCCCCATTCGGACCAAGCAAAACAGTACATTCCCCCTGTTTAATTCGGAAATTAATGTTTTCCAACGCTATTTTCCTGCCAAATGCATAGGTAATATTTACCACCTCCAATGCTGAACCACTACTCATGGTTTAACCGCGATACCCCAGGGGTATCGGCCTACTGCCACGGATTTCAATACTTTGTGTGTTTCCAAGTCGATGATCGAAATATCATTACTCACACCATTTGTTGTATATAGGCGCTTTTGATCCGGCGAAAACGCCAGATTCCAAACCCTTTGTCCCACTAATAAGTATGTCTTAACCTCAAATGTCTTCGCGTTTATAACTGCAACTCGATTAGCTGGACCCAACGCCACATAGACCCATTGTCTGTTAGCATCTACTTTCAAGCCCACAGGTTGAATCTGTTCTGCTAATACTCCCGAAATTTTAAAACCGATTTTTTTGATAATCCGACGGCTTGATACATCTATAACTGTTACATTTCCAGCAATTTCCGAGGTTAACCAAAGTTGTTCAGTATCTGCGGTAAATGCCACACCCCTAGGCCGTGGATCAACCAAGGTATTGTCGATAATTTCAAGGTTTTCGCGATTAATCCAATGGACCATGTTTGTCGTTTCACTGGCACTGACTACCCACCGGTTATCGGGACTCACACTGATGCCCTCGGGCTCGACGCCGACAGGAATTTGTTTCACAATTTGCCCCTGCTTAACATCAACTACCGTAACCAGATTGTCGTCTTCATTGGACACGTAAAGAAATTGACCACCCTGATCCAAGGCGAATGTCTCTGGATCTTCACCCGAAGGTAATGTCCCTACAACTTGGTAGGAGTTTGCATCGACGATCTGTATGATATTATCATCGCTGGTAGCAATGTAGAGATGGCGGTGATCATTGCTCAACACTATCCCCCTGGGCCTTTGACCTATTCCAATAGTATTGATAAGCTTGCCACTCGCCCCGTCTACAATTGCCAAGGCATTGTCCTTTTCCAAGGTTATAAAGAGTGTTTCACCCTGAACAACACCAACAAGCAATATAAAAAAAAGTGCTCCTCCCACAAAAACCTTTTTCATTACCCTATTTTTCAGCGTCATAGTTGGTTAAAATTTGCATACCGATTCGGATTCATCATAACCCAATGTATCCAATTGATTCTTCGGATGTAAAAACCCTTCTAAAGGGGCAACTGCTACCATAGAACGGGCACCAGCAAGCAAAACTGGTTGCCTTAGTTGGCCACTCCAACGCCGAAAGGTCAACTTTCTCCCTTTAAATCCTGCCAGAGCGAAGTCATCGCTCAGAATATATGAGCGGATTTTCTCAAATTCCAAGGAATGTTGCCGAGTTGCTGCCTCACCAATTGCCCGAACAGCAAGCCACCCCCCATAATCCTCTTCGGTCATCCAACGACCTGTTAGTTTTTTAAATCGGTTTTGCAGTTGCACCGCCCCCCACTGCTCATGTGTTCGATGCCACGATGTAGGTACCAACCCTTGAGTCCCAGCAACAGGCCTTGGCATCCAGGTCCGATAGGCCAAATATTCCCCAAACATTCCAACTTCGTCAGCCACAATTAGAATATCGTAGTCAATACCTTGGGTAAACACTGGTATTTCCGATTGCGCGGTTCGGCGAGCATCATGGGTATATTCCCAGACTTTCTCCTCGACAATTCGCATCCCATAACGTTTTGCGGCCCGTCTTAACGCATCCGCGTACAGCCGATCTTCCTTTAATGGCCCAACAACCAAAAACCATTTTCGCCATCGCTTTTTAAGCAGATATTGCGCTAGTGCATCACCCCGCATCGCCCGACTGGGACGGAAATGGACAACATTCGATAAACATTTCTCTTCCCTCAACCGATCATCTATAGTCGAAATATCATAAAAAAATAATGCTTGTCCTTCCACAGCCTCGGTCAATCGAAGCAAACTTGATGACGACAAGTTTGTCACGAAATGTTGAATCCCAGAATCCATAAGTTTACGCAATGGCACTATCACATCATCATTCCGTGGCACCACCTCAACCTTCAGTCTAAACTGTTGGCCAGTAAACCGGCCAGTGGTGTTATTGTCAGCGATCGCAAGCTCGGCACCTTTCATCCCGCTATCATTGATGATCGGGTCGAGATTTGATAACGCCTGTGGAATCGCCTTTTCTTGCACCAAATACACAATCTCCAATTCTGATTCAGATGCACCCATTAGGGTACAGGGAATAAGGTTTATGAACACAAAAAGCCAAAACGAAAGCTTTATATTTTTGTGTTTTTTGTTTAATTTGCCCAAAATTGCGACCCCTTCAACCAATGGCCATAAAAAAATCTCCAGAACCCATGCATAGTACTTATGCTCCTAAAAATTTTAAAGTTTTTCCTCGTATTTTTGTTTATTAAGAAAAAAGAGGTGTAAATCAACGACAATTCCATTACACTCTCAATTTGGCGACAATGAATACTACTGTATTAGCTAATTGCCATAAGGAGGGAGGGCTGATTGGGAGAAGTCCCATGAAGACCATAAAAACAATAATACTCTATTACACGTCGCAAATTTCGAGCGATAACTATCTAAAAAAAATAATAAACTCGAAAAATGCCCGCTTCTAGCGGGCTTTTTTTTTCGATCAATGAGCAAGAATACCCAGCCAGCGGCTATAAGCAAAATTGTTATAGGCACAGACGGTCAAGTTAGTCCCATAAACAAATCCTATTGCGATTATCGATGCTACGAGATTCCCTAGTGAAAGTGATTCGATTCTATCAAAGGTCAATTTCTCCCTATTTGCCTGCGTCATGCAGATATCAGCCAAGTTGTTCAGAATATGCTATGGAAGCAATCAAAACCCATGGAACATTGATTGGAGTTTGGTTAGGGATCAAAAGGATAGCTCGTTGCCATCCTTTTGGTGGCTGGGGGTACGATCCAGTACCCTCGAAACAAGAGAAAGATCAACAATCTAAGGACTTGCGGTAACATCGCGCAGGGAGACACAATCGATCATTGCGAAAAGTCACCACGCTAGCTGGATCTATATTTGCCCAGAACAAGAAAAGTAGTTGGGCTGGCATCCAGGGGTCCAGTGCCATTAACTTAACGCCCCCTAGTTATGCGTTCATAGGCCGGAAATAAGCGTTTAAGTGTAAGCCATTGGTTTATGTAGTACTTTCTCTATGAAGCAAAATAGACTTGAACTATAGTTAAAAGTGAGATTTTGTCCCTAACCCAAAGGAGATACGAGATGACTTCGCATGAACACAATTGCCGCAATCCACTCCAATGTATTCTCCCACCCTATATTCTCAGTGGGATCGTAAATAATGGTACAAATAAGCAAAAACAACGAGCCTTGTTATCGTTGAAAAGTTCAGGACGTTTTCGAGGAGAACGTGAAGCACTCATTGATATCACACCGCGACGGCGAGGTGCCACGGCAAGCGCGAGCAAACGGCGAAAAGTATACGACGGTGAAACTACAACACAGTTGCCAGGTCGTTTAGTTCGCAGTGAAGGCGACCCCGCGACGGGTGACGCAGCAGTTGATGAAGCCTACGATGGAGCTGGAGATACTTTCGATTTGTATGCGGACGTTTTTGGGCGTAATTCAATCGACGGCCAGGGTCTGGAATTGATATCCACCGTACACCACAGAATGGGTTTCGACAACGCTTTCTGGGATGGCAACCAAATGGCCTATGGGGATGGCGATGAAGATCTGCCGGTAAGCGAACGATTGTTCAACCGCTTTACTATCTCGCTTGAAATAATCGGACATGAATTGACCCATGGAGTGACTCAATACGAAGCCAATTTGGTTTATAGAAATCAACCCGGCGCCCTCAATGAATCAATGTCGGACGTATTTGGAGCCCTAGTCAAGCAATACAAACTCAAACAAACCGCAGAAGAAGCCGATTGGCTCGTTGGAACTGGACTTTTTACTGACAATATTGATGCACAGGGTATTCGCTCGATGGCAGCTCCTGGCACGGCATACGATGATCGAAGACTTGGAGGTAAGGATCCACAACCCGCGCATATGGACAACATTTACACGGGATTCAATGATAATGGCGGTGTCCACATCAATTCGGGTATACCCAATCATGCGTTTTATGTCACCGCTATGGAGATCGGTGGTCACGCCTGGGAAAAAGCAGGGCGAATTTGGTACCGAGCATTAACCGAAAAACTCAGCCCTTCCACGAAATTTTGTGAAGCGGCCAGGATCATTTTCACTCTCGCTGGTGAAATGTATGGGGTAGGTAGTACAGAACAACTCGCTGTCCGCAAGGGATGGGAAACAGTTGGTATTGATGTAACTCAACCTTGTCCCGATGGGCGTCCAATGCCGCCAACGGGATGTTTGGTAGCGCCTGTGACCATAATGGGTTCTTATCTAGGGTTCCGTGGCGGCGATATTTTTTAAGCTTTAGGAAAACGGCTATCAACATTTCGTTTAAAAGGCGTGGTGGGATCATGGGTATAACCCTAGCCGCTGAAATCGATACCGAATCGCTGCCTACACAACAAGGCAAAAAAATTGTCGAAATGGTGGAAATGTGCGAATTCTTCGATTTCCCGTCAGAACTGCGTGCCCCTGCGGGCGGTGCGGATTGTTTCGAATACGAGATTACGGTTGCAGAAAACAAAAGAAATCACACCGTAACGGTGCACGACGCGGCGATCCCGCCTTCTCTTCAGCTTCTTTTAGATGTTTTAGCACGAATAGCACGTTCCCAAAGTCGACAAAGCTGAGTTGCCACGTTTATATGAGATTAGCGTGCCGATTTTAAACAGGTGCCAAGTAAGCAAATCAAGGAGTTATGGCTGACTGGTTTTTAGAAAAACCATCCGGGAACGACCTGGGAGCGACTGAATCGCCGTTCTCCCAGAGTCCACTTACATTACCGCATCAAATCTTGAGGCAGTAGGCTTACTTAAAAGGCTCAATTGTGCCCAGGACCTTAAGAGCTTTTTCCAAAAATGCGATGGATTCGTCCAACTTACCATCTCTTGCTCTCCGTTTGGCATCATTAAGTTCATAAACGGCCTTCGATTTTTTGCGGGCTTGGTTGGAAACACCAGTTACTATATCACCAACTACTCGCGCAGCTTCGGCAGCAACTTTTTCTGTTTCCTTTGCGTGACCTTGCTTGGCGTGCTCGATAGCCTCTTCGGTAAGCTTAATCCCATTAGCCACTTTTTCATTATTCCCTGCCGCACTACATCCACCACAATCAGAACCGACACCTCCAGCAAACACCGCGCCATTGACGCCCAATAGGTTAAAACCGGCAAATAGCAATGCAATCACAATTGTCTTTCTCATATAAAATTCTCTCTATAAAATAAAAAAACAGTATTATATCAACATCGATCCCACCAATATAATAAAGCAGCAGGAAAACTAAGCTTGACCTTTAAGCTAAAAGCCAAGATCCAAAAATAACCTAGCCGATATTAATTAAACCCTCATTCTATAGATGGGTGAAGACTTTGACAAGCACTACAAATCAAGCAATTGATTCTACGATATATTTTTTATGTCACCAAAGGTATCGAACAACTACCCCTGTTTCAGTGAGGTCGATATCAAAGTCCACTGGCTCGTTGAGAAATTCAAGGGATGGGTTTGATATCGCCTTCTCAGCCGTATCCCTATCGTCATCTATCCGGTCCAATTTGTTTTCGCTCGAACTTGCTGCTTTAAGACCAGTAGCACTATGGGTTTTCTTGTTTTCGGAATTCTTATTGTTTACACGGTCAATCACAGCACCGTATTTCCTTAAAATCCCACCATTTTCACCCTGACCCGGCACCGAATAACGAGAAGATGATCCGTGTTTATTGTCGGATTTTTTGAGCCCACTCATGGGTCTATCAGATGGATTCAAATTACCTTTCTGGACAGAGGGGCTCTTTTTATGTTCGTTACGAGGTGGTTGTCCTGGAAAAGCCTCCGAACTAAAATGTTCCAAAAACCCTTCTTCCGATTCCTCAGACGATGGTGACAGTAAGCTCGTACCCAAAATATTCATCATAGATACCGGCTCAGAGAACGCAACCGATTGACCCACTCCAAGGACTAGTGCGAAAAGAACATTAATCAAACTTTTTGTTGAAGCACCTTTAAAAATACCGAAGTTCCGAGTTTCTTTTACTTTGTGAGTATTCATAAGCTACCTCTCCACTAAATTACATTCACTAATACACTACCAATCGAAATCAATATGGTCTTAAATCCAAATTGGGTAGACCCGTGCTATTAGCATTTACAAATAAACAACGCTAAAATCGCGCCAATAAAACAATTGCTTTTATATTTAGGCACCTAGAAAATATTTTATCTAACGCCCTATTCTTTTCCAGTCAATTGAGCGTAAATCCATCCAGATAGTGGTCCAAAAGTGACCATTTTTTTCAGGCAAGTCATGATAAAACGAAAAGCGCCGGAGATGCTGTGAATCAGTTCACAGTTCGTGAATATACAAATACAATCATTGTTATTAAAAGTGTGACTTAATACCCATGCTCAAATAGATCGAAGAAATCCGGAGAAATTGAAATTCCAATCAGGTTACAACCTAATATTGCGCAGTTTTCGATATCCAACACAGTACTTATAACAAAAACCATGAGTACTATGCCTATTAAAATATCGCAAACAACCTCCGTAGATCTGTTTTACGAACTATCGACTGGTTGTGTAACGCTCAGTTTATAAAAGCCACTAAAAGCTAAGATATTGAAAATTAGTCAATGCAAGAACGCAATACCAATCATTATCGTTCTATTCGGACTTTATTATTTTCGGATAGACTTAGTTAAGTTTGTTTTAAACACTATTTTTGATGAACACCAAATCGAACTGGTGGCATTACATGGCCTAGAGCTAGATTCAGAATCCATTTCAATCGGTTCGGTGGATCTGGTTTTGGGCAACAATCGATCCAAACAACGTTTCGAAGATCTAACGCTCAACTATTCGATAACATTATTTCGATTTACAAATCTGCGTATCCACTTTGCTTCTTTATCAATCCCCGAATTCATAAGCTCCGTTCATTCACCTAAAGACGTAATACTGAGCGAACTACTGTCGCAATTCGCAGACATACCCCTAAAATCCATAACAATTGAATTGTTAAAATTTTTGGGACAGGATGTCCACGTTGAGTGGCAAAAAATCGGCCGGGAACAACTACTGTATATCAACGATACAAAGGTGCAATCCAAACTTAAACTCACTCACCAAAACGACGTAGACTCACAGATAGAATGGCTCCTACAGACGAAAAACAATGCTATTGTCAACACACACCTAGACCTGCAGAAACTTGGAGAAACATACAAATTGACAGGGACTAATTTTGTTCACATAGATCCACTATTTCGTCTACTAAAACCATTTATCGCAAAATGGCCTGATAACATCCAAAAAATTAAAGGAACATTAGTATTCGATCTGCAAACAGTATTAAAGGATAAGCTCAGACTATTTGACCGGCGACTACCGGATATGAGCCTTCAACTTGATGGCAAGTTACTGTTGAACAGTTTGACGACACAGGATTATAAAATTCAGAAACTTAATGCCAATCTAAAAGGTCAGCTTTCCATCGGACAAACCCAAGTGTCCCTGAAACTTTCTCCCAATGAGCTTCTCAAAACCCATTCCATCGAAACTCCCAGTCTCATTGTCAAAAACTTTAAGATTCAAACAGAAACTGATAGCAAAATTAATTATGAATTAGACAGTGGAAAGTTACAACTGGACCAAAAGCAACTCTACGTCGACCTAACACAAGTCAAAACTTCGCAAGCGAAATTATCGGCTCGAATTCATGTAAGGGATATTCGAATTGTTCACACCGGTCACACAAATGCCTACCTCCGATTAAACACTAATAAGATCAATCTACAAATACCTGGGCAGTGGTTACCAACATTTGGTTTACGTAGTACAGTTAAATTGAAAAAACAGCACCTCTCATTAAATGGCCATCTCACCAGCGAAATTCAGAAAAAATTATTTGACTTTTCAGCTCATCACAACCTTTCAAAACAAAAAGGAGCTGGACATA